>Ga0066678_10000004_pt1 | contig 43046 bp, 25 predicted proteins | sample GraSoiAngelo_127_FD_62300 | JGI IMG/M metagenome (GOLD analysis project Ga0066678, IMG submission 62300) | Grasslands soil microbial communities from the Angelo Coastal Reserve, California, USA - 14_0927_09_40cm | ecosystem: Environmental > Terrestrial > Soil > Grasslands | place: USA...
GTAAGACTTGAGCGCCAGCCCAAGCACATGTCTGCGAAACAGGAACCATCGTTGGAGACGTGCGGCCATGTCGCCTAGTAACTCCAAAGAATCCCCCGCCTTTTGGCGTGGGGAGTCTTCAATCTGTGCACGTTTACCCCCCACAAGGTTGCCGCACGCCCGTGCACGCCCGTGTGTCATTTCGCCGCTGCCAACAAACTGAATTCAACGAACCGCCCCCTGATTAACCCGGTGGACCGCGGGCACTAACATCGACCGCACATCCCCGTTCAAGATCAACTATGCGTTTCGCGCTCGCTGCGCTCCGAACAACAGCCGAACGCCTGGTTAGGGACCCGGGAGTACCGCCCCGATTTCCGATGGGGCAGCCGCGCTGGGGGCCGCGCACACGGGAAATCTTTACAGGCACGCAGGCTTTCTCTGAGAATTGAGGAAAAAAGGAGATGCCTACTGGGCCGAACAAGTGAAGAAGCCGGGGTTGGCTGGCGTTTCCGGAACTCGAACCTATTATAACGTGCTGCGCTGGCTAGCAATGGCGGCGGATCATGAAGATGTTATATCCCCGGCCGAACCCCGGGGCTTTACGGCTAGGACGGGTAACGCCCGGCGCGGCATGGCCAGCACGCGAATTGCTCGGCGATCTGCTCATGGAAATGCGCCACAGGCACTGTGCTAACCGAAAAACCCTAAAAGGCGTAGCCGAGACTGCTCGAATGCCTGATCTATCCAGCAAATCCCAGGGATACCTGGGGTTCATATTGCCAGCAGATAGATTGCCACTGGGCCTTTGGCCCTCGAGGTCTCCGGAGGCAGGTAAATTTTCGCGGGCGGTAGAGCTTTTTTACTTGGAATTCGTTCGGCAGTTCATTGAAAAGAAAGATGTTAGAATTGGCCTGGGGCTTGCACTTCGAAAGTCCGTGGGGGAGGCGAACCGAGGATCCCTTTAGGGGATTGAGGGCTGGGCCGGTTCGCTACTCCCCCCTTTTTATTTCGCACCGACAGGGAACCTGGTGTTCCGTGCCTACGGTCGCCGCAGGCTCCCCTCCCCAATCCACGACCGAGGAAATTACGAAAGTGCGCCCGCTCGAAGTTAGGGTTTGAACTCCGAGGGCAAAAATGATAGGAAACGGCATTCCGGGTGCCGAATCCATTATCAACTTTTTGGCGTGGCTTGCTAAATAGAGACGCCCCGCCGTCCGTGTTTGATGGCATCCTGAGCCTAGATCGATCCGCAAAGGAGAAGTCATGAAAAAGCTCTCCCTGGTTACGACCCTAGCTCTGATCACCCTGGCACTGGTTCCAGCCAAAGCGCAGGCCCCCGGCGACACCTTCCCGCTCAACTGGACCGGAACAGGCCCCGAGATCGGCAGCGATCATTCCTTGCTCGCGACCGTCACCGCGCTGGACGAGCGCGGCAATGCAATTCACGGCACGGCCATCGACGTGACCGCGCTGTACGACAAGCCCGCCACGCAATGGTCGGAGGGCGTCACGTGCATCAACGGGTCCATGATTGAACTAAGTTACTTCCTCACGGATGGCTCGGCGGAATCGCTGGCGCTGCCCTTGAAGTGTGCGGGGAGTGGCACGGGCATGTCCGGCACGTTCAGCGGCGAAGACAACTCTGGCAGAATGGTCACTGGCAGCATCACCGTTCTGTTGAAGGTGGAATGCCGCCGGGAATGCTGGCGTAACGCCAAGAGCGTGTCGGTCAGTGTAGGCTATCCGGAGCGGCAATCGCCAAGGGATTAGGCCCGATAGCAGGTTGTGGCGGATGCCAAACGGCCCTCGTGCCGACGCGTGTTGTAGTCAGCGAGCGTGAGCGAGAGCATGATGGCGAGCCAAAAAACCGAACAGACGATGACCAGCTGAGTGCGTTTGGGACTATAGCGGGCGTGCATGAAGTAGAGAACCACGAGCGTGGCCTTGATCGTGGCGATGGCCAGCGCGATGACAATATTGAATTTACCAAAGTTCTGAAATGCCGCCCAAACGGTCATGCCGGTGCCGGCCATCAGCGTGGTAAAGATGGCCAAGTAAATCTTCGGCGAAACAATGTGCTCGGACACGCGCGACTCTCCCCGAAACTCTCCTACCGGTGCCTATCAATCAGATATAACAACGGGAACAAATAGATCCACACAATATCGACAAAGTGCCAGTAAAGGCCCACGATTTCTACGGGCGTGTTGTACTGCGGGGTGAAACGGCCCGCAAATGATCCCTTGATGAGCCAGACGAGGAGCCCTGCGCCCACGATCATGTGCAGCGCATGCAGCCCGGTCATGGCGAAATACAGCGAGAAATATAGCTGGCCATGGGCATTGGTATCCGGATCAACGGCGAAGGTCTTTTCTACTTCTTCTTTCTCTATGGCCATTTCCTTAGGGTCATCCGTGGCCGTGGGATGTTCAGAACGGTAGCGCATATCGAAGCCCAGGCCGGGAATGAGATGGTGGTCGAACTTCTGCTTGTATTCGATGACCTTGACGCCGAGAAAGATGGTGCCGAGGCCCAGCGTAGCGATCAAAAAAATGCTGACCAGTTTTTTCTTCCCCACCTGCGCGGACCACACCGCCATGGCCATGGTCAAGCTGCTCATGATCAGCACGACGGTGTTAAAGCCGCCGAGCTTGATATCCAGAGTGTTGCTTCCGGCGCCGAAGGCCGTGCTGAACGCACTGCGATTGACGGTGTAAGCGAGGAACAGGCCGCCGAAGAACAGCACCTCGGTGACCAGAAAAACCCACATGCCCAGCGCGGCGGTTTCCTTCTGCTGCTCGAGTGTTTCAAACTGTCCGTACAGCCGTCCGGTGCGGTGCACGCGGTACTCCTCTTCCTAAATCAATCTATGGCCTGGCCTCGGCCACAAACACGACAGATGAAAGTCCGTCCCTACCAATCCACATCACCTACTAGTCGTCTCCAAGAGCCGGGGCGGGCAACGGTGTGCCTGTTGCCAGGCCGAGATCGGGCCGGTTCTTAAAGTCGTAGGGCTCCCAGGTTACTACCGGTGTGACTTCAAAATTTTCCGTGAGCGGCGGTGAATCCGTTTTCCACTCCAGGCCAGTAGCGGGCCAGGGATTCTGTCCGGCGACTCGGCCATAACGCATGGACCAAGTCAGGTAACTCATGGGCAGCAGGTAGCCCAGTGCAAGAATCGAGGCGCCTGCGGTCGAAAGCACGTTGAGCACCTGGAATTCCGGCGGATAGGTGTGATAGCGCCGGGGCATGCCGAGGTAACCAAGAATAAATTGCGGAAAGAACGTCAGATTGAAGCCGATGAAGAGAACCACGGCGGCAAATCGCGACAACGCTCTCGGATAGAGCCTGCCGGTAATCTTCGGCCACCAGAAGTGCAAGCCCCCCACGTAACCCATGACCGCGCCGCCAACCATAATGTAGTGGAAGTGAGCGACGACGAAGTAGGTGTCGTGAATGTGGATGTCCAGACCGAGGCATGCGAGGAATAGCCCAGTGAGGCCGCCGATCACGAACAAACCAATAAAGCCGAGCGCATAGATCATCGGCGGGTCCCAGGAGATGGAGCCTTTGTACAGCGTCGAAGTCCAGTTAAAAACTTTTACCGCCGATGGGATGGCCACCAGATAGCTGAGGAACGAAAAGGTGAGTGCGGCGTAGGTGGACTCGCCGGTAACAAACATGTGGTGAGCCCAAACCAGGAAACCGATGACCGCGATGGCGATGCTTGATCCCGCGATGAAGGCATAACCGAAGATGGGCTTGCGGGCAAATGTCGGGATGATCTCGCTGATCACGCCCATGGCCGGAAGAATCATGATGTACACGGCGGGGTGCGAATAGAACCAGAAAAGGTGCTGGAAGAGAATCGGGTCACCGCCAAGCGCGGGATTGAAGAAGCCCAAGTGAAACATGCGCTCGAGGCCAGCAAGCAGCAGTGTGATGGCCACCACGGGCGTACCCAGAATCATCACCAGGCTGGTGGCGTAATGGGCCCAAACAAAGAGCGGCAGACGGAACCAGGTCATCCCCGGAGCGCGCATGGTGTGGATGGTGACGATGAAGTTGAGGCCGGTGAGAATCGAGGAGAATCCGTTGATGAAGATACCGAGGACCGCCGGCGTAACCGCAGAATTCGAATACACACTGCTGAGCGGCGTGTAAAACGTCCAGCCGGTGTCCAATCCGCCGGTGCCGAAGGAATACAGAACGAAGCAGCCTCCAATGACGTAGATATACCAGCTCAGCAGATTGATCTTCGGGAAGGCCAGATCCTTCGCGCCGATCATCAGGGGGATCAGGAAATTCCCGAAGACCGCGGGGATCGAGGGGATCAAGAAGAAGAAAATCATGGCCACGCCGTGCATGGTGAAGAGCTTGTTGTAAGTTTCCGGTGTGACCAGCGCTCCGCCGGGGGTCAGGAGATGGATGCGAATCATGGTGGCCAGCACGCCGCCAATGAAAAAGAAAACTGTGACGGAGGCCAGATAAAGCAAGGCAATGCGCTTGTGGTCGGTGGTTAGCAGCCAGGAACGGAGCCCGGCGCCGTAGGTGGCGTTCAAATAATGCTTGTGCGGCAATTCGCGGACTGGCGTTGGCGGCGTGCTCATGACTTATCTCTTCCCCGTGGGCGGCGCAATCCCGGCGCCTGTCGCCGGTACCGGCTGCGACTGCAGGGACTTGATATAGGCGATGAGAGCGAAAATCTGCTCCTCCGTCAACTGTCCCTGGAAGGTAGGCATCAACGGCTGATACCCGGCCACAATTTTTGCGTTTGGTTGAAGAATTGATTCACGGATATAGGCTTCATCGGCGACGACGATGGAGCCATCCGCAAGGAGAACCTGGGCGCCATACACTCCGTTCAACGAGGGAGAACGTCCCGTGCCATTGGCGACATGACAAGTGCTGCAAGCCTTTTCGGCAAAAAGCTTTTCACCGGCCACGACCGGATTGGCGTTCCCGGCCGCTGAGCCGGAAAGCCAGGCCGCGTAATCCGACGGCTCCATGACGGTAACCCATCCGCCCATCAGCGCGTGGTTGGTGCCACAGTACTGCGAACAAAAAAAGTGATAGCGGCCGGGCTTGGTGGGGCGGAACCACATCGTGTTGTAGTGCCCGGGAACGACGTCCATCTTCACGCGGAAGGCGGGAACGAAGAAATCGTGGATGACGTCTTCGCTGGAGAGGATCAGACGAATGTTACGGCCCACGGGAACGTGACATTCATTGATTTCCTTCAATCCGTTGGGCTGCTGTGCCTTCCACATCCACTGCTTGCCGATCACGTAAATATCGAGCGTGTCCCGCGGCACGTTGCGATAGTCCACGTAGACGACCGCGCCCCAGCCGAACATGGCCATGGACAGAATCAGGGGAACGATCATCCATAGCGCCTCGAGCCGCGCGTCTTCCTCGATGGTAATGCCGACGGCATCCGGGGTCTTGCGGCGATACTTGAAAAAGAAAACGACGATCGCGACGGTGACGCCGGCCGCAAAGAACACGCAGATACCGGTGATGAAAAGCATCAGCGCGTCCACTTGCGGCGCGAAGTTGGACGCTTGCTCCGGATAGATTGGCAATTGCGACTGCACGGTTTTAGCGAGCTCCTCGTTCCTGGCCACCGGCCAGCGGCGGGCTCAAGTTCCGGGCCGCGGCCAGCGTTTCGCGGCGGCGGGAAATCAGAATTCCTCCGACCAGGCAGAGAATCGTGAGCACGCCGGCGAGGCGGATGATCCTCAGAATCGACGCGCTGTAGGTCGCGGCCGTCGGGTCGTAGTGATAGCAAAAGAGCAAAACGTGATCCAGGGGCGTGCCGATTTTTCCAGCGGAGGCATCCACGAGTCCGAGGCGCATGTCGCGGCCGGGATACTCGACACCGTAAAAATAACGGGAGATGCGGCCATCCGGGGTAAGCAGCAAAACGCCGCTAGCGTGAGCGAAGAGATTGTTCTTGGCATCGAAGGAGAAACGAAAATTCGCGGCTTTGGTCGCGGCCTCCACGGATTCTCGCGAGCCGGTGAGGAAATGCCAGCCGGAATCGGCTTCCGGGCGGCGGAAATGAGCCAGCGCTTTCTTTTTCTTCTCGGCGGCCATCTCCGGCGTCTCGCGGGAATCGAAGCTGACGAAAACAACTTGGTAGTCGCGGCCGGGATTGAAGGAGAGCATGCGCAGCACGCCGACGACACCCTGTTCCACCTGATCGCAGAGCATCGGGCAGCGGTAATAAACGAAGGCGAGAACTACGGGCTTTTGCCCGAAATACTCACGGAGCCGAACGCTGCGCCCGGTCTCGTCGCGAAAGAAGAGGTCCAGCGGCATGGGCCCGTTGAGCGGCGGCGAAAATCCGACGTCTTGCAAAGCCGCAGGCATGGCCGAAGCAGCAGGGCCGGCGTTGCCGGGAACTGCCTGCGCGCGCAGCATCCCCGCCGCCAGCAAGAGCGCGGCAATTCCGACGGTATGGCGAACTTCTTTCATGGCCTTATTTCTTTTTCTCCACCGGCACGGCAGGCGCGGGGGACAAACCCTTTTCGGCAATGATTTTCATGGCCTCCTTGACGGGAATATGTACGATGCCGCTGGATCGATCGATCCACTCCAGTTTTTCATTGGCCTCGGAATCGGCTCGGATCTTTTTGCGCAGATCGGCCTGTGGATCGGCTTCCTGGCCAGGAAAACCAAAACCCTGGAGCCGCGGCTCCGGCGGCAATTCCCTTTGATGAGTCTCGCGCGATGGTGGCGGAGGCGCATCGGTCGAAACCGTATAAGTGGTCGTAAGGCGCAGAATAAAAACACAAACCATCAAGGAGGCCACGACAGCGATGCCCAAGGCAAAAAGATATCCATAGATCACGCCCGGTTTGATGTCGCGTTCTTCAAACGAGACGTCCTTGTGGCGCGGTTCCTGGCCGGTGTTGTGAGACTCAGTGCTCATGGTGCTCAATGGCCTCCGCAAGTTCTGGGTCGCCAAGCGGCAGCAGCGGGCACTGCTTTAAGTTGAATGCAAAGAAACCGAGCCACAAACCGCCGAGCGCGAGGGGCAAAACAACGTCCAGCCAAGTGGGCATAGCGCGAGAAGTAAATTCCGGACGCGTCATCCAGAATAGATCCACAAGACGCATAAAGATCAGCCAGATGGCAATCCTCGGAAGCACCTTGGCATTGCGCTTCACGTCCTGCGAGAGGAGCAGGAAAAAAGGCACGAAGAAATGGAACACCAGCACGATCACCGCGACGACGCCCCAGCCGCTGTACAGCCGCGTACGATAGAAGCTGATTTCTTCCGGTTGGTTTCCCGACCAGATGATCAGGAGCTGCGAGAAATCGAAATACGCCCAGAGCATCACAAAAGCGAGCAGCAATTTTCCCAAATCGTGCAGGTGGCGCTTCTGCAGGACGCTGGCGAAAGGTTCGGTGCGTGCCAGCAGGACGACCACGGCGATCATAAGCGACATTGAGGAGATCAACTGTCCCGCCACAAACAGGAAACCGTAAATCGTGGAAGCCCAGTGCGGCGACAGAGACATTGCCCAATCGATGGACGCAAAGGTCATCACAAATACGTAGAGAATAATGCCCGGACCGGCCAACATCTTCAGCCGGAAGCGCAAGGCGCGGTCTTGGGGGTTGGCGTCCTGCTGCTTCGACGAAACATTGAAGATAAACATCAGCCCAAGCCAGATAACGAAATAAATGACTGCGCGCGTGTAAAAACCGCTGGTGGTGAGGTAGGTCTTCTGAAAATCGGAGAGTGCGCCTTCTCCGCTGGCCGGGGCGTTGAGCCAGCCCTTGTGCTCCCCTTGACCCATGTAGAGATACTTCATTCCGAAAATCGCAATGGGAAGAAAAGTGATGACCATCAATGGGAGCGCGCGTGTGGCCGATTCCAGCGGACGGCGGATGATGATGCCCCAGTGTCCGCTGGTGAGATGTTGCAACATCAGCAGGCCCAGCGAACCCACGGTCAGACCGAGAATCAGGAGGAAACTCATCAAGTAAGACGGAAAAAAAAGTTCCGGGGCGCGCACGGCGCCAAACATGGAGACGAGCAGAGCGATGCCACCGACGAAATACGCCCGCTGCTGAAGGCGGCTAACGCTTTCCGGCGCCTGATATTCCTGCGCAGCCATTAGAAGCTGCCTCCTCGCGAATCGTTCGTCCCGCTCGGTTTGGCGGCCGGGGTTGCACCTTGATTGAGCTTCTCGCGAAGCTCCGCGGGCAGATCGGCAGCCTTGGCGTTGCGGCTGAGCTGCAGCGCGCGAATGTAGGCGACGATGGCCCAGCGGTCGCGCGGGGGTATCTGCGCGGAATAGCCCAGCATCTGGCCAAACCCGTTGGTGATGTTGTCGTAGAAATAGCCGTTGGCCGCCTGCCGGAGGCGGTCTTGATGATAGCTGGGCGGCCGCTTCATGCCGCGCACGGCCACCATGCCATTGCCGTCGCCCTGCAAACCGTGGCAAGGAGAGCAGAAAATTTTGTAGCGCTCTTCGCCGCGCTCCAGAAGCTTGAGGTCCACGGGCAACGGGAAATTGTTCGAATCCTTCGGCAGGAAGAGTTCGTCGTCAGCAAGCGCTCCGCGCGCCACGGCGTTTTCCACCAGCGGGCGTTCCGAGCGGCCATCGACAAAGAATTCGGAGGGCGAAAGCGGCCGGTTTTTCGGCTGGTTGGCCATGTCCTGCCGGAGATATTCACAACCGCTGCCGAAACTCAGGCACAGAGCGACCGAGGCAGCCACGAGCAAGCGCGAGGTGTCATTCATTGGACACCTCGGTGATATGGTGGGCGTGAACTTCCTGGAGGAGGCGCGCGCATTTCTCCACATGGAAGTTAGGATCGTTGGCCTCGATACAAACAAAAAAACGGTCCGACGAAGCGTGCGTGAAACGCGCAACGTTGAAAACCGGATGATGGGGGTGGGGCAGTCTGTTCAGCGCGAGCATACCGAACACCGCGGCGAACGATGCCCCCAGAATGGTCAGCTCAAAGGTGACGGGAATAAAGGCCGGCCAGCTATTGAGCGGGCGGCCGCCAATGTTCAGCGGGTAGGTGATCGCCGCAGCCCAGTATTGAAGCCCAAATCCTCCGATGCCCCCGGCCAGGCCGCCGAGAAGCGTAATGGCAGGCACCAGATTGCGTTTCAGGCCGAGGGCGTCCGAAAGACCTTCGATAGGGAAGGGGGCATAGGCATCCAGGCGGCGGTAACCCGCCTGGCGGATTTTTTTGACCGCCTGAAGGAGTTCTTCCGGAGTGCCGAACTCGCCCATTACGCCGTATAGGTCCGAGCGCTGCATTATTTCTCTTCCTCAGACGTCTCCGCCACCAGTTCGCGCATTTCCGCGATGGAAATCGCCGGGAGAACGCGCACGAACAGGAAGAGCAGCGTGACGAACATTCCCATGGTGCCGATGAAGGTGGCCCAATCCCAGAACGTCGGGCTGTAGCGGCCCCAGGCGGAAGGCACAAAGTCGCGCGTCAGGCTGATGACCACAATGACGAAGCGCTCCAGCCACATGCCGATATTCACGACGATGGACATGAGGAAGAGGACCACCACATTGTGGCGCACCTTGTAGGACCACAGCAGTTGCGGCACCAGGATGTTCGACAGAATCAGCGCAAAGTAAAACGGGGCATACGGACCGTGGAGCCGCTGCTGGACGAGGAAGACGTCAAACTTGTTGCCGCTGTAAAGCGACAGGAAGAACTCGAAAAAATAGCCATAAGCGACGATGAGCCCGGTGGCCAGCATGACCTTGGCCATGTTGTCCAGGTGCCGCATGGTGATGAAATCTTCGAGGGCGTAGGCTTTGCGCAGCGGAATCGCGATGGTCAAAACCATGGCGAAGCCCGAATAGATGGCCCCGGCCACGAAGTACGGCGGAAAGATTGTGGTGTGCCAGCCGGGAACGATGGCGATCGCGAAATCAAAGCTCACCACCGTGTGCACGGAAAGAACCAGCGGGGTGGCGAGTCCGGCGAGCAGCAAGTAAGCTGACTGGTAGCGATGCCAGTGGCGCCCCGAACCGCGCCAGCCCAGCGAAAGCATTCCGTAAATGATCTTCAAGGGTTTGCGGATGGAGCGATCGCGGAGCGTTGCCAGGTCCGGGATGAGACCCACGAACCAGAACATCAGCGAAACCGTGCCGTAGGTGGAAACCGCAAACACGTCCCAGATCAGCGGGCTTCGGAATTGCGGCCAGATCCCCATGGTGCTGGGGTACGGCATCATGTAAAACGCCAACCAGGGGCGGCCGGTGTGGATCAGGGGAAAAATGCCGGCGCAGGCCACGGCGAAGAGCGTCATCGCTTCGGCGAAACGGTTGATGGAGGTGCGCCACTTCTGATTCAACAAAAATAAGATCGCGGAGATGAGCGTGCCCGCGTGGCCAATACCGATCCACCACACGAAATTGACGATCGCGAAGCCCCAGCCGATGGGGATGTTGATGCCCCAGATGCCGGTGCCTTTGATGACCAGCCAGGCGATGGCAACGGTCATCATCCCCATGACACTGAAGGCGATCAAAAATCCAACATACCAGCCGAGGGACGTCGGGCGGGTCAGCACGATCGCACTGATTTTGTCGGTGACCGACCCGTAGGTATGCCCGGGACCTATCACCGGGCTCAGCCGGCGGATTTCGGGAGAGTCGAATGGTGGTTGGCCGGCGCTCATGCCGACTCCAATTCCGGATTCGGATTGCGCACCGCCGCGAGATAGGTGGTGCGCGGTCGGGTGTTCAGTTCGCCAAGGAGTGCGTAATTGCGCTGCTGCGCTTTCAGTTTGGCGACGCGGCTGTCCTGGTCATTGGCATTGCCGAAGACTATGGCTTCGGTCGGGCAGGCTTGTTCGCACGCCGTCACGATCGCGCCGTCGTGAATCGGCGCGTTCAACTTTTCCGATTCGATGCGCGCGTCGTTGATGCGCTGCACACAATAGGTGCACTTCTCCATAACGCCGCGGCTGCGCACGGTGACTTCCGGATTGCGCAGAAGTTTGAGTTGCGGCGTCTCCCAATCCTGGAAGCGCAGGAAGTTGAAGCGGCGAACTTTGTAGGGGCAGTTGTTCGAACAGTAGCGCGTGCCGACGCAGCGATTGTAGACCATATCGTTCAGGCCTTCGGCGCTGTGGACCGTGGCACCGACGGGGCAGACCTGCTCGCAAGGCGCGTTCTCGCACTGCTGGCAGGGCACGGGCTGGAAGAATGTCGGCGGATTAAAGAGCGACTCGTCGTAGCTGGACGGATCGTTGGTGGGGGACTTCACCGACTTCTGGTAATAACGGTCGATGCGGATCCAATGCATTTCGCGTCCGCGCATGACTTGCTCTTTCCCGACGACCGGAATGTTGTTCTCCGACTGGCAAGCGACGACGCAGGCGTTGCAGCCGTTGCATTTGTTCAAATCGATGGCCATCGCCCACTTGTCGCGATGGTAGGGAAATTCCGCTTCACCGTTGTAGAGCGAGAGTTCCTGGGGGGGCAATTCGGCGTGCTCGTTGGCAAAATTTGGATTCTTGAGATACTCCTCGAGAGTACCGGTGGCCAGAATCTGCCGGCCTTCCATGTTGAAGTGATACTGCGTGCACGCCAGAGGATACTCTTGGCCGGTTTTTCTAATGGCGCTGCTGGGGGCGAAGGCGGCCCACAGCGCGCCGGAAGTGCGCACGGCGTAGGCGTTGAAACCCTTGTTCGTTCCGGTGTAGCCGGCACGCTTGCGGCCGTACCCCAGCGGAAGAACGACAGTATCATCGGCTTGGCCAGGCACGATCCAGGCAGCCGCAGTGACTTTGCTGTTCGAAAGCGCAATGTCGATGACGTTCGAATAAACCTTGCCGTGTTCGCCGCCGCGCCAGGCGACGTTGTGGGCCACTTTCAGATTTTCAGCGGTCTTCGGGCTGATCATTGCGGCGTTGTCCCAGGTGAGCTTGGTGACGGGTTTGGGCAACTCCTGCAGCCAGCCGTTATTGGCGAAGCGCCCGTCGTAGACGCAAGGATCGGGGCGGAAGATGAATTCCATCTCGTTAGCGGGTGCGGGCTTTGGCGTCGGGAGGCTCGCCGGACTGAACTTCAGCGTGGCCTTGAGGGGCGCAAAGGCCGAGCCCGCGACGACTCCATCATGGAGCGACTTGCGCCAGAATCTTTCGAAAGAGCCCGGTTCCGGCGAGGACATGGGAGAGAGACGTTGCCCCATGGCTTCCGAGTTGGCGCGGACGACGTCATAGTCGCTGACGCCGGGCTGGTCGCTGAAAGCCGCCAGCGCCGCCCGCAAGGAATGCGTGTGGTACAGCGGCGCGATCAACGGCTGAATCACGCCCACGGTGCCGTCGAACGCGCGCGCATCGCCCCAGGTTTCGAGGTAGTGCGATTCGGCAACGTGCCAGTCGCAGAGTTCCGAAGTCTCGTCAAAATGCGAGCTGACGTGGATGGTGGTTTTGACTTTCTTCTGCTTGGTCTTGTCGAATGCAATCTTTGCGGCGAAATCGAAATCATGCGGCGCGGTGTAAACCGGATTACCACCGAGAATCAGCAGCGTCTCGACCTTGCCCGCCTCGATATCAGCGCACAATTCCGCCAGCGATTCCAAGTGATTCACCGGATGCGCTTCCACTGGCTCGGTGTAGTAGAGTGTTGTCCCCACGTTGCCGAGCGCCGCGTTGATGGCATGCGCCAGAGCATGAACTTCAGCCGGCTGCTGTTCGCCTGCGACCACCAGCGACACGCCCTTGTGCTTCTGCAAATCTTTAGCGACGGTGTCGAGCCACTTCTCCGCGCCAGCCGCAAGGGTCACCGAACCGCCAAGACCGAGCTTCGCTGCAAGCGCGCGCGCGAAGAGCTCGACTTCGGAAGCCCGTAAGGGCCAGCGGTGATCCGCGGTCGCACCAGTGACGCTCGGGGTCGGCTCGACCGCATAGAGCCGGTTCATGGTGTCGTCGGGGCCATTCAGTTTGCGGCGCCGCGAGAATTTCTTCGCGTAGGGAATGTGTCCCGGACCGCTGCCTAGAAAGTCGGAGTCGAGCGCAAGGATGACGTCAGCCTTCTCCGGGCGATAAACCGTGTTGAGGTAGCTGCCGAAAGCGAGCTTCGCGCCCTCGCGTGTGCCGTCACCGACGGCGGGCTCCCACTGGTGCCATTTGGCCTTCGGAAAAGTCGTGAGTAGTGATTGAATTTGCCCGGCCAGCGTCGGCGAAGTAACAATGCCGCTCAGGATGCGGAATCGCGCGCCGCCGTCGCCCTTCATCCCCGCTGCGAGCGCCTGCGCGCTCTCGACAAACAACGACCAGGTCTGGATTTCTCCGAATTTCGTGACCGTCTGCGCACGATCCGGGTCGTAAAGATTCAGAACCGAAGCTTGCGCGAAGACGTTGGTCGCGCCCAGGCTGGACGGATGGTCGGGGTTGCCTTCGATTTTCGTGGGCCGCCCTTCGTGGCTTTCCACCAGCAGGCCAATGGCATCGGCACCAAACGGCATCGCCGTGGCATAGAACTGCGGCCTTCCGAGAGTCAGCCCATCGGGCTGCTTGACGTACGGCACGAGGTACTGTTCGGGCGTACGGCCGCAGCCGGAAAGACCGGCAAGAGCCAGCGAAGCGGCCATCAACTTCAGGAAATCGCGCCGGTCGACGGAGTTGTCCCAGTCCGAAGGCGCCTGGCGCGGGAATTCGCGATGCAGCAATTCTTCGAATTGCGGATCGCCAGCGAGCTCTTCGAGCGTGCGCCAGTACTGCTTGCCAGTTTTCGATTCCAGCTTGGCGCGTACCGCGGCCAAATCCATCGGTCCATCCTGCAGCTTCCCGTCTCCGGCCGGATGGTTATGATCGTGCCGGCCCACGATGTGTTCGTGTTGTTCGCGCTCGCGCATACCGTCCATTAGCGATGACAGGTCGAGCAGCTCGTTAGCTCGGCCGTTGTCCGAAGCTGGTACTCTTCCCTCAGCTTGGCGCCGACTTCCTCCTGATTATCCGGGGCCCTCCAGTCCATATTGAAAATCTGATCTTTGGGGCGGAGAACCTGCTCGGGGTTGCGATGGCAGTCCAGGCACCATTGCATCAGCAAGGTATTGGCCTGGAATACCAGCGGCATTTGGTTGACCTGCCCGTGGCACGACGAGCAGCCTACGCCCTTGTTGACGTGAATGCTGTGATTAAAATAGACGAAATCGGCCAAGCGGTGAACTTTGACCCACTGGATGGATTTATCGCTGCGATAGCTCTCGCGGATGGGCTCGAGGTAGGCCGCATTGTTGAATAGCACCGCATGGCAGTTCATGCAAGTCTTGGTCGGCGGAATCCCGGCAACGGCGGAAGTTTCCACGCCGGTATGACAGTAGCGGCAATCGATGCCGTCATCGCCCACGTGATGCTTGTGGCTGAATTGCAGGGGCTGCTCACGGGAAATGTTCTGTCGCGTCATATAGGGCGAGCGCGCCACCGCGAGCACGGCTATGAGCGCCACTCCGACCAAAAAAAGGGCCGAATACACACTGAAACGCGCGATGAAATTGGTACTGCGATGAAAAATCTGTGCCATGTCTGTTCAGCACTCTGCGGGGGAGCGCTCCGGTAGGGAGCTGCGGTCAGGGCGTCCCACGAGTTAGCCGGAAAGTGCAAACCCGGATCATGCTTGACGCGATAGTGTCCAACAAAACATTCGGGAATGCAACCTTCCGACAATTTGTCAGTCGCGGTTTCCAAGATTTCAGAGGCTCGCTTTTCGCCGCATATTCTTCGGAAAAAAGTCCGCCCCCTCGAAGCCCAACGTTTCGATCAAGAATGTCTACGGAGTGCCGTTGCTAACCCTTGGTCTCCACCGTCGACCGATTCCCATGCCAAAGGGAACTTTTTCCACGAAATTTCCGAGCGGTATCGGTGGTCGTCACGGGAGGTTTTTTTCGGAGTGCACTCTGCCTGCCAAAGATGCGTTCTAACCGAGGACTGATTGAAGACAGAAGAGCTTTGCATGGCCAGACGGCGGTACCTTCTTCTGAGAGTGTCGGGACTTTCGACACCTTTCTCGACGACGGTCGAAGTCTACGACACTCCAATCGGGATTTTCCTTCTCTTGCTTTGCTCCCCATAAGTTTTATTTACAAGCGTTCGCCGGAGCGCGCACCCGTGGTATCTTGGAAGTAGGCTGCGACGTTCGTTTTGCGGCGGGGCCTGGTTAATACCTGAGCGTCCCTGGGACAAATCCGGGGCGAAGACAGCCCGCTGGGGCGTGGTCCAACTGGTAGGACACCTCACTGTTAATGAGGACGGTGAAGGTTCGAATCCTTCCGCCCCAGCCAATTTTTCCCTTATTTAAAATGAAGGAAATGCGCGCTCAGGCCTTTTTAATAACGATTGCACTACCTTTATCACCGATATCTCCGGGCCAATTTCGCGGTTTCCAACCCGAAACAAAGTATCAACTAAGGGAACAACGAGCTTACAAAGGGGCTTCGTACGATGTTGGAGCGGAAGCCTCTATGACCGCCAACGATTTCCACAGGGCAATGTTAAGAGGAGATCATAGCGGTGCGGACGTCGAACCGCGCGTGGCGTCCCGCAGCCACCGATATTAACCTGTTCACTAAAGGCGCGCCACCCCGTAAACAAATACTATAGAAGTCATGGTCAGGTGAGGGACGCCTTTCGTGGCCCTTGTCTGGCGCCGGTCTTCTCGCGCACAATAACCAGAAACGGCGAAGGCAGGCATGTCATGGAATACAGAAATTCTCCTGTGCCAGCACGCATCTTCAGAATCACTTCTTATCTGATTCGAATTCTGCTTCAGGCCATGATTGTTTTGCCCGTAGCCGCGCAGACGCGCGTTCCCCTTCAACCCTTTGCGCAGCAGGTGCGTCAAGTGGAAACGAGCCTTGCTTATCTCGGGCAGCCCCTCGCACAGGATGATGGGGACGCCATCAATCAGGCTATCGGCAATGCCAGCGAGGCTGCCGCAATTGATCGTCTGGAGCAGATCCTTGACAAGTACACTCTGGCGATCGTGGACATCAATGCCGAGGGGCGCGTCAAAGTGCTGCCGGGCCCGGCGAAGCCCGGACTGGTGGAAGCTGGGACGCGCATCTTCCTGGTGAAAGTCATCAACAAGGCTGGAGTAACGGCTCCGCTCATAGCCGAAAGCCCAAATGCACTTCCTGTGTTTGCTCAATCGGATTCCAGCCCAGAACCGCCAAAGAAAATCTCTGCTGCCGATGCCCGCGACAGGTGGATGGGCCTGCAGCTCTACGACAAAGATCCGATGTCCTCGCGACTCTCAGGTCTGCCGCTCGAATATCGAATCCTCCAAATCTACAGCCGCGAACAAGGGCAGCGATCAGCCGCGATCAGTTTCAACGTCGGGCAGGGAACGCAAGACATTGGGTTTCGCAATGAGATCGTGCTGGTCTTCACAGCGCTACCCGCCCGCGCATTGCGGCTGCGGGTTCGCGACGAGAACGGCGCACCGTCGATGGCAGCCTTCACGATCCGCGACGCATTGGGCCGACTGTACCCCAATCCCGCAAAGCGTCTGGCACCCGACCTCTTTTTCCAGCCGCAGGTCTATCGTGAGAACGGCGACACGATTCTCGTGCCGGCGGGTTCTTATACCGTGACCTCTTCCATGGGACCTGAATATCACCCGCAAACGAAACAAGTCGAGGTAACCGCAACGGGCCCAAACGAAGTTTCATTCGCCATGCAGCGCTGGATCGACCCCGCGAAATACCGGTGGTATTCCGGCGACCATCACGTGCATGCCGCCGGCTGTTCGCACTACCAGAATCCCACGGAAGGCGTCGAACCGGATGACATGATGCGCCAAATCCTGGGCGAGAAATTGAATGTCGGCGCAGTTCTGACCTGGGGACCCTGTTACTACTACCAGAAACAGTTTTTCAGCGGCAAGGATCACCCTCTCTCGAAGCCGGATGGACTGATGCATTACGACCTGGAGGTTTCCGGGTTTCCATCGAGCCACGCCGGACATTTGGTATTACTCGGGTTAACGAATCAGGATTATCCGCATTGCCTACGGATCGAGCAGTGGCCCACCTGGGATCTCCCTGTTTTGCGATGGGCGAAATCGCAGGGAGCTTCGGCTGGCTTTGCGCACTCTGGCTGGGGACTTGCGGTGAAGTCGCGCGAACTTCCAAATTACGAAATTCCGGGCTTTGATTCCATTGGGGCTAATGAATACATCGTGGACGTGACGCATCCCGACGCGGTCGATTTCATTTCTACCATGGACACACCTTACCTTTGGGAACTCAACATTTGGTATCACACGCTGAATGTGGGGTTCCGCACGCGTATCTCCGGAGAGACAGATTTCCCTTGCATCACAGACGCCCGCGTCGGGCAGGGGCGTGTCTATGCCAAGATTGACCGGTCGCTCAGTTACAGCGGCTGGGTAGAGGCGCTGCGCGCCGGCCGAAGCTACGTGTCCGATGGCAGGAGCCATCTGATGGACTTCAGCGTGAACAATATTGACGTGGGAACGAATGCCAGCGAGGTTAGGCTGACGGGAACAGGGACGGTGCACGCTCGAGTGAAGGTCTCGGCTTACCTCAGTCCCGTTGCCTCGGGAACCGAGAGCATCCCTTCTGACCGAGGGGATCACTTCTGGAGGGACGCTCTCAACAACCGCAATAGCCCGGCGGACAATATCCATGATCGTCCGCTAGATCAAACACCTTACTGGCATCTCGAGCGTGCGCGCATCGGAAACACCCGCGAAGTGAGCGTTGAACTGGTGATGAACGGGAAACCCGTGGCTCACAAGAATCTCTTGGCCGACGGAGCGGTTCAGGAAATTTCCTTCGATGTGCCCGTGGAGAAAAGTAGCTGGCTCGCAGTGCGCATCCTGGGCTCCTCGCACACTAACCCCATCTTCGTTCTGGTCGACGGCAAACCCATTCGCGCCTCACGCGAGAGCGCCCTATGGTGTCTTGCCGGCGTAAACCAATGCTGGACCCAGAAAGCTCCCAAAATCTCCAAGGCCGAGCTTTCCGAAGCGCAGGCCGCCTACGACCACGCTCGCGAGGTTTACACCAAACTCATCTCGGAGTGCCCGCAATAAGTTGGCATTAGACCGGCCTTTTTATGGTGGCTCGCGCTTTTTGCGTCACCAGGCAAGCCGGTTACGGAAATTTGCTTTCTGTCAGGGCGTGCTTGCAGACCCAGTCCCGTCTAGATAGGGTCCGCGACTCGGACAGGGCCAAGTCCAGGGCCAAGTCCCCTTTTCCAATCCGAAACGAAGTAGCCATTATTAAGGGGCGAAGCGATGCCGGGCTTGCACATTCGGAGTACCGCGGGGGAGCCGGGGCTAGTACAGGATTTCTTTTTCGCCTTTTTCCGCGATAAGGGATTGGAAGGTGGCGACGATTTTGTCGCGGCGGGCCATGACGGCGTTCACTTCATCCTTGGTCAGATAGCCTTTGGTTTCTCCCGCCAGTTCATCAGCCTTGAGGGCTTTCAGTTTTTCGAGGAGCTGGCGGTCGCATTTCACCAGGTTTTTCGGGGCGCGCAGGTCCTTGTTCTTGCGGAAGGCGCGGCTGAAATCGACCCGCCAAACGGTCCAGTCTTCGCCAATGAGTACGTTGGTGAGATTGGGATCGGTATCGTAGACCAACTCGTCGAAAACGCGGATGCGGTACATCTGCTTGTTCCACTTGTCGGGATCAGGGGGCTCGATTTTCTTTTCGACGCGCTCCACATCGTCCATCTTGGCGGGGAGCCACCAGCTGAGCGAACCGGTTTTGCCTTGCCATTTACGTTCGACATAGACCGGCAGCATGTCGTCGAGGCCCACGAGTTCGGCTAGCTGGTAGGCCGCGATATTGTACTTGTAGGAATCGACGAAATCGATTTCCACCTTGCCGCTGGCGAGCTTCATCTCCGATTTGTGCTCGTCGATTGACTGGAACGAGGCGTCGTGCGTGATGGCGCCGTTGCTGAGGGTGAGCCGCCATGGATGAGTGATGCCCTTGCTGGAGGGTTTGCTCTTGATGACTTCGGCGGTCTGGAGAAACTGCTTGACCTGTTCTTTGGTTAGCGGGGTGTTGTCAGCGGCACGCCCAGCGATGGGGAGGATGACGCAAGCGAGAACCACCAGGAGAGGTCTCGTCAAGGGCCTGAGATATTCTTGCATGGGAGGTGTCCTCCGGAAATTGCCTACACTGTACCCCCAGGGCACGCGCGGAGACAACACCTATCGCTGCTCGGAAGTCGTTTTCGGCAGATTTTTCTTTACTATTGCCCGGCGCGGGACTATCCTCTGGCAACGAAATCTAACCCCTCGCAGTCGGTCACGCATTAACTGCTACTAGAATAGGGAGGTCCAATGAAGGTTCCGGCAACTTTATTTTCCTTGGTGCTTGCAGGAGCGGTATTTGTTGCCATGCCCGCCAGCGGCAACCAGGCCGCAGCCGATAAGAAAGAAGCAACGGCTGTGAAAAAAGAGAAGAAGTGGCAGGGCAAGGTCATCAGAATTTACAAGGACGAGTCGATGATGGACATCCAGGGCGGCCCCGCCCCCTCGGTGCAATCCAGGAAGGTCGCCTACGGCAACTCCACGGAATGGACCAAGCTTGGAAAGCCCGGGCAACAGGACGAAGTGAAGGAAGGCTCGTTTGTAATTGTGCTGGGCAAGGTAGACGATAAGGGCGTGCTGCACGCAACTCGCATTGACCTGCGGCTGCCACGATAACTTTTCTTGAGATGTGACGTCCCGGGGCTCTGTCCGCCAGGACAGCGGGGTTCGCTTAAATCTGCACCCATGGGCAGCTCCGAACGACGGGTGGGGGGATTTTCTACAGGGCCGCCAAGGATCAGGAATTCGCGGCGAGAGCTTCGAGGCGGAGTTTCGCCGTGCGCGCCGTTTCGCGCAGCAAGGGATCCGGATGTTCGAGGCAGCGGTTCAATTCCGCTTCTAGGGATTTCATTCCCAGTGTTCCAATGGCATAAGCGCCGCAGGATTTAAGCCACGGATCATCGCTGGCGACTAGTTCTGCAACGGCCTGTTCGCGATTTTCCACTTTTGCGCGCACCAGGCGCTCCGCGATCCCGGCTCTCTCCTTGGGGCTCACCTTGCCGTCCAGGAGCGGCACGAGCATGCCGCGCAATTGGGATCTTAGGACGTTCTCCAGAAATTCCAACGCATTGTCGTAGACGGTCACGTCGCTCGATTGCAATCCAAAATACACCGAGTGCAAATCCAGATGCGGATACAAAAGCCCGAGGAGACGGAAAATTCTTTCGAGCTCCTGTTGAATGGATTCACCGAGCGCGCGCCTGACAGGTTCATCGGAGTTCCCAGGGATGCGCAGCGATTCCAAGATTTGATAGGAACGATAGTGGCCCATGATTTCAGCGGCGAGAACGGTTTCAAGCAATTGCGTGTCAAGTTCGATTTCGGGATGAAACTGGTGAATTTTGTTTAGGGCACTGATGATTTGAAAACGAACTGTCGTGTCTCTTTCGAGGAGGTTGTCTAAGAGCGCATGTGCCGCGGCAGGCGTGCCGATGCTTGCGAGAATGGGCGGGATCGCCCGCCGGACGTCAATTGCAGAGGCAGGATCGCCGAGATGGCCGCCCAGGAGGGCGACGACCTGGTCGCCGAATTTGGCCAGGGCCTGCGCGGCGTCGCCGGAAAGTTCGTGGTTGGAAAGATGCTGCAATAGAGTTGGAGCTAGGGAGAATTTTCTGAGCGCCCCGACGGAGCGGACGGCTTGGCGCACCACGAGATTGGCGGGATCGCGAAGGAGCGTCTCGAGCAAGGGATCGAAGGAATCGGAGAGTTCGCCGAGGAGGCGGGCGACTTCCAGGCGGGTGCGTTGACCCTCCTGGCCGCCCTCGCGGGACATTTCATTGAGGATTTGACGGGCGGTTTCGAGGCTTTGGGCTTCACCGGGACGCGCCAGGTACGCGGCTACCGCGGAGCGGATGGAAAAATCGGCGCAGTCTCCAAGTTCTGCGACAAGCGTGAGGGGATCAACGTGGGCGTGGTAAACGAGATAGAGCATTGCTTCGGTTCGAACGCTGTGGTCGGGGTCTTTCAGCAGAAGTTGGATGGATGGGAGAACAGACTTGTCGCCGACGGCGGAGAGAACAGAGATGGCCTTTTGGCGGACTTCAGGCGCGGGATGGCTCAGCAGACCACGAATCACAGGATGAGCGGCGCGCTGACGCTCGACTTCGAAGAGGCTGAGCGCATAGAGAATTTCTTCTGGGCCGGAGGCAAGGATTTTGCTGGCTAAGAAATCCGCCGTGGAGCGGTCCAGGGCCAGCGTGGAGGCTTGTTCGGCATCGAGGCGATGCTGGCTGATGGAATCTTTCAGAAGGGCGACGTACTGCTTCCCCGCCACGTAAACGGCGCCGAGCCAGCCCACTGTCAACAGCATGGCCATCCAGCTGATTTGCTGTGGCGCCCAGTGGAGCTGCGCGGCAAAGATCAGCACCACGACGCCGGCCAGGCCGTCTCCCAGGCGCCACACTACCGTGTCAATAAACCATTTTGCCCGGAGTTTCACACGGTGCGGAAGCGGCAAGTAGAGTAATTCGATCGTGGAGCGGTCGATGGAGTAGCGAAGAACTTGATCACCGCCCTTAAGGAACAAGGCGGCGCCGACGGTTCCCAAGACGAGCAAGCCAGCGGAGCCCGCCAGCACCACAATGGGAAGAACGAAAAGCATGGGGCCGATGCCGAAGCGGCGGAGCAGGCGCGTGGTCAGCAGCAATTGAAACAGCAATGCGAGGAGGCCGGCGTAAAAATAGAAATCACCGAAGAAGATCGCAAGGGCGTCTTTGCCCACACTAGACTGCTTGGCCAGAGCTTTGAATTGCCAGCCGGTTAGAGTGGTGGCGAACGAGGAAATGCAGATGACCGCGGCGATGGCTCGGAGATAGGAGGACGAAAAAACGGAACGCATGCTGTCCTGCAGATCCTTTTGGCCGGTTCCCGCCACACCTGCAGCCGGATCCTTGCTGAGATCCATCTGGGGCTGGCCGCCTCTAGAAAGTACGGCCATGAGCACGGAACAAATGAGCAGGAGAACGGTCATGCCCAGCAGGAGACTCTCGGTGCCGAAGGCTTGGGCGACAATTTTTGAGAAGTAGCCGGCGAAAATCCAACCGCAGATGCCACCGCCACCCACCATGCCGAAAATGCGTTTTGCCTCGCGTGTGGTGAGGAGATAATTCGCCAGAGTCCATACCTGAGTCGGCGCGAGGACTGCAAAGATGCCCACCCATATATAGAAGGCCGGATAAAGCCACGCCGGATGGTAGTAGTGAGCGAGAACCCACATCAACGCGCAGACGGCGGCAAAGAACAAAGGGCTGCCCACCAGCAAACTACCGAGTGAGGTACGACGCCCCAATCGCAAGTAGACGACAACGACGAAGCCAACTAGTACGCCGCTAGCGATGTCCGCATAGGGCAGCCGAACGGCCGGGAATTGCGCGAGAAACAAGGCGTTGCTAGCTACTTTACCGATGACGCTGGCGCTGATGGTGAGAAACAGACAAGAGCTCAGGAGGACGCCGCGGCGCAAATCCCCCGGATGAATATTCAGAGCCCGCTCAATCCAGCGGTTCATCTCTAGAACCCTTTCTCACGCGTGCCCCCAAGTCAACATCTAGTGCTCTGTCCCCGCGGACTGCAGAGGTTTTTCCTCGAACAGCACCTCCTGTCCGCCCAAGTACTCGGCAGTGAATTTTCTTCCGGCGCGGATTTCGAGCGCCGAGGCCTGGCCGCCCCTCCAATAGGTCGAGAGCATGCCGGTGTCGATGAGGAAGACCTTTCCTCCAAAGCGGCATCGGATGTGTGCCGCCTGCTGTACCGTGTGGCCGACGACGATGTGCGTTGCATCGTAGGCCGCGAGTACTTTGCCGACTTGCAGGGCGCCCTCCTCCTCGCTCCATTGGTCGTAGCCGCGAAACCACAAAGGGCCGTCGTCACGCATGCACAGCCATTTGTCAAAACCGAGGAGGCGCACCAGCCTGGCTTGATATTCCGCGTCGGGCGCCGTATCCCCCGCTCGGTCGGCAATCAATTGCGCTTGTACCGCCATGGCCACTTCCTGGACGGTGAAGAACGACAGAATCAGCTTGCGCGAAATCAAATATTCCTTTGTCTTGTCGAATTCTTCGATTTCTTCTTGTACTTGGGAGTTTATCTGATCGAGTTTCATGGAAGTCACATTGGGTGAGATTCCGCCGTGCAAGAAGATGACTCCCTCGATTTTGGCTACCGCTGCATGGTGTCGCAGCCACTTCCCGTACTTTCCCTCGGGACTCATGGCATCGCGATACTCCAGAAAGCCAGCCGGATGTTTCAACATCCACTCTTCTTCCGTGACGGGCAACAGAGGTTCTTTGAGAGCCGCCAACAATTGCGCGTGGCTCGTGTACCAAGCTGCGTATTCCTGATAGGCAGCGCTGCGCCGCTTCTCGGACTGGTGGTCCGCAAAAATGGCGTAGTTCTGAGGCGTGACGTAGCGCAGGTCGCCCAAAAGGTTCATTACCTCGTGGTTGCCGAGCAAGGCCACGACTTGCCCTCCCGTTTTTGCGGCTTCTTTCTCCAGCCCCATGAGTAGGTCCATGGCCTCACGTCCCTGGGGGCCGCGGTCGATGAGGTCTCCTGTTTGAACCAGCGCGGCGTTATCGCCGGTCCAATGGTGCTGGGCGTCTATTAAGCCAACCTTTTTGAGGAGCAGGCAAAAATCATCAAAATCACCGTGCACGTCGCCTATAGCGATCAACAGTTCCGGTGGCTTGTCGGAACTTTTCGCGGAGTTCGAACAGAGGAGACCGAGAGCCAGCAACAAGAGCGCAAGCGCGCCACACGCTCGGCGGAAAAGGGTGCCAGCAGGACGGCTCACCATCTGGCTGTCTCCTTTTTCGAAGATGGAGCGGATTTCGTAGGAGCCCCTAGGTTCAGCACGCAGTGTGTGTTTGTGTTTTTTTTGTTTTTTGTTTGTATGCCCTTCTGGTGCGCAAGTCAAATGATTTCCCTACCCCTGGGGCCGTAAAGCCCCGAACTTCAGGCCGGGGATATACGACGTCAGCGCGGCTTCTTGTGCTGCTCGATATAATTCTTGAGAATGTTGCGGGGGGCGCTGCCGCAACTGGCGGCGAAATAGGAAGGTGACCACAACACGCTTTGCCAATAGCGGCGCGCTAAATCAGGTCGCTCCTCCCCGGAGCATGCCACTGGAAACGGCTTTGAGCGAATTGACCTGCCGCTGACCTCACGACCAGCAGCAAAACGCAGGGCCAGGATGGATCGCTTTCTCCTTTCCTGTGAGACTCTTTCATTCTCTACTTCATGGCGGTTTAATCCTGCGCACCCATAAGCTATTCGTAACGCAGGGCGACCATGGGGTCGACACGCATGGCGCGGCGTGCCGGCACGTAGGACGCGGCAAGGGCCACGAGCAACAAAAGAATCGTGACGCCCGCGAAGGTCAGCGGGTCGTTTGCCGGAACGCCGTAGAGCAGGCCGGTCATCAGCCGTGTCAACCCCAGAGCGGCGACCACGCCGATGGCCACCCCGCCGAGGGCCAGTGTAGTTCCCTGGCGCAGCACCAGGCTTAGCACGTCTTGGTGTTGTGCACCGAGCGCGACGCGAATTCCAATCTCGCGTGTGCGCTGGGCCACGGAATAGGCGGTGACTCCGTAGAGCCCCACGGTGGCCAGGGTGAGAGCAAGACCCGCGAAGAGACCTAGCAGGAGGACGTTGAACGCCTGCGCGGCCACTGAAGCGGAACGTACCTGCGACATGGTGCGCATCCGCGAAATCGGCAGATCCTTGTCGATGCTCCAAATGGCATCGCGCACCTCCGAGGACACCGAAACAGGGTTGCCCGCTGAGCGGACCACCCAGTCACGCAACAAACCGTTCCCCTCGAATTGCGAGACCGAGAAATACATCGTTGGCCGGGGACGACTGGCGACGTCGAATTCACGAAGGTCTCCGATGACTCCCACGACTTGCAGCCAGGGCGCATGTTCATCGGGCGAGCCCTCGTTGATGCGCTTGCCGAGCGGATCTTCGTTCGGCCAGTAAGTACGCGCCATGCTCTGATTGATTACCACCACCTGCTGGGTTCCTGGCGTGTCGCTCCAGGAGAAGTCCCTTCCGGCAATCAAGGGAATCGCCATCGTTTCGAAGTATCCGGGAGAAACGATGTCATAGTCGGCCATAGGTAGTGCCCCGGGTAGTGCCACGGGACGGCCGTCGATGCGGAAACCTTTGCTCGCCCGATAAAGAGTCAGCGGCAAAAATGAGATGGCAGCGGCGTGTTGCACGCCGGGGAGAGTTCCAATTTTGTCCAAAGCCAGCTGGTAGTAAGCCGCTCTTTGCGACAATTGGGTGTACTTTTCGCCTCGCGGAATGACGCGGAACGTCAGCAGACCTTCTGGCTGGAATCCCAACGGAACTCGCTCAAGAGCCAGGAAGCTGCGGAGAAGAAGCCCGCCGCCGACCAGTACGACAACACCCAGCGCGGTTTCCGCTACGATCAGCAAGTGGCGTACCCTCAGGCCCGAACCGGCTGGGGATTCGCGGGCTCCCTCTTTTAATGAGTCGCGCAAATTGCTCCGCGTCGCGGCGAGGGCGGGCGCGATTCCAAAGAGCAAGGCGGCCAAGAGCGAAATCGCCAGGGTAAACGCAAGCACTGTTCCATTGACGCCGATATCGCCGAAGAGCGGAAGGTCATGCGGGCTGATCGCCTGCAGCGCCTTCATGCCCCAGAGCGCTAGGAGCAGGCCCGAGCCACCACCTAGGAACGCAAGAAGCATGTTTTCCGTCAGCAGCTGGCGGAGAATGCGCATACGGTGGGCCCCGAGCGCCACACGCACAGCAATTTCACGCCTGCGTGCGGAAGCGCGGGCCATCAACAGATTCGCGACGTTGGCGCAAACCATGAGAAGGACAAAACCGACGGCACCAAGAAGAACTAAAAGAGCAGTGCGCACGTTCCCGACGATCTGATCGTGCAGCGAAACCAGATTGACACCAACACCCGTGTTTGACTGCGGATACTGGTCGGCGAGGTGGCGCGCTACCCCATCCATGTGGGCCTGGGCCTGCGCCAGCGTCACACGAGATTTCAGTCGAGCGATGACGTTCAGATTGTGGCTCCCGTGATTGGCAAGCTGTGACGGGCTGAGGGCCAGTGGAACCCAGAGCTGGTCTTCTGGACCAGAGACGTGGAAGTTCGCGGGATCTGGGAACAGGAAATCGCGGGGCATAACGCCGACGACGGTGTAGCTGACCCCATCGAGAAGAATCTTCTTGTTCACGATTTCGGGATCTGCGCCAAAGCGGCTGACCCACAGGCCGTGGCCCATCACGACCACATGCGCACGGCCGGGGACGTCCTCGTCGGCGGTGAACACACGTCCGAAAGCAGCATTGACCTGCAGCAGGGAAAACAGATTTGCCGAAACGGCCTCGCCCTCGACGCGCGCCGGTTCGCTGCCGCCAGTCAGATTGAAACTGCGGTCTTGGATGGCGCTCATAGCCTCAAAAACGGAGTTCTGCGTCTGCCAGTCGGCGAAATTCCCGGGCGCAGGCTCGTTTTGGTCCTTTTCATAGAACGGCAGGCGAACTTTTTCCCACACCATTACCAGACCATCAGCGTCGGGATAGGGCAGGCGCTGAAGCAGGACGACATTGACGACGGAGAAAATCGCGGTGTTGGCGCCGATGCCGAGCGCCAGAGTGAGAATAGCGATGGCGGTGAAGCTCGGATTCTTGCCGAGCATGCGCAGACCGTAGCGAACATCGGCGAGAAATTCCTCGACGGATGGCCATCGCCAGACCTTGTGGCTGTCCTCTTCAATCAAAGTTACGTTTCCAAACTCGCGACGAGCAGCCGCTGCGGCTTCCTTCCTAGACACGCCGCTCGCAACCAGCTCCTCGATCTTTTCCTCCAGGTGTTCCCGAATCTCTTCCGAGAGTTCGCCATAGAGCTTTCGCCGCGAGATCAGTTGCTTCGGCCAGTTCATGATTCACCCGGCCCCAAGACTCGCGTAATTCCTTCGAGCGTTCGCCTGAAACTCGACACTTCCCTTTCCAGGTGCTCTTCGATCTGCAGCAAATCGCTGGAGGTTCGCCCCAGGGTGTAGCCGTGCAGGGGCTGTCGTTCGAGCGTTCGAAGAACCATCATCCTGGCTCATGATTTCGCCGGTCGGCTTTCGTCCTACACTTGTCTCTACTAGGCGTAGAGTAACATAGTCTTACGAATTGCCCTTGTCAATAACCTATTCCAAGGCAATCCGCGCCACTGGCGCGGATTGACGAGGCGTCTCAAGAGGGTCCCCTATCCCCGCCGCTTGCGCCCCCAGTGGAAGCACAGCTATTTCCGGAAGCCCTTCACACTTGATCCGTACTTTGAAAATCAGCCTTAGAAGTATGCGAAAATCAACCCCGGCGGAAATGGGCGAGTATTGGCGTGGCTTATACATCGAGATTCGTTTGGCCTCAGCGGATTGGTGCCACATATAGCGGACACTGGATATCGGAGGTTGGTTGCCGTCGCCGGCTTCCTTGATCCCTTCCGAACTGATTTACAATAAGTCCCGATAGACATTTATCGGAGAACTCGGATGCATTGGCCAGTGGCATTGATTCGTGCGGGGGCGAATGTAGAATACCGCGCCGCTGCGACCATGCGCGGGCAGAAAAATAGACGGTATGCTGCTTTCCGATTGGCTGCGGTGGGCTGTGGATACTGCAAATGGAGGCAAATCATGAAAAACGGGAGTTTGCGTGTGCTGGCTAGTTTCTTCGTCGTGTTGGGTCCGGCGAGCTTGGGTTTCGTTCGGGCATACGCGCAGTCCAACTCTGTTCCGAAGGTGGCCGCTGCGGCCAGCACGAAAATTCCCATCCCGGACATCTCGTACTCGAAGTTCATGCTGGCGAATGGCTTGACCGTGCTGGTTCACGAGGACCACAAGGCTCCCATCGTGGCGGTGAACACGTGGTATCACGTGGGATCGAAAAACGAGAAGCCGGGAAAAACGGGCTTCGCACACCTGTTTGAGCACCTGATGTTCAGCGGGAGTGACAACTTCAATTACACCTACATCAACGCGATGGAACGCATCGGCGCGACGAATCTGAACGGGACGACGAACAACGACCGGACGAATTATTTCGAAAACGTACCGACCTCAATGCTCGATTATGTGCTGTTTGCGGAGAGCGACCGCATGGGCCATTTGCTCGGCGTGCTTGACCAAAAGAAACTGGATTTGCAGCGTGGGGTGGTGCAGAACGAAAAACGGCAGGGCGAAAACCAACCTTACGGCGTGACCCGCCAGCTGCTGACGGAGAACACCTACCCGGTGGGCCATCCTTATTCCTGGACGGTGATCGGTGCGATGAAGGACCTTGATGCGGCTTCGATGAGTGACGTGCAGGAGTGGTTCAAGACCTATTACGGGCCAAACAACGTCACGCTGGTCATCGCCGGCGACATCACCCCCGAAGTGGCGCGTCAAAAAGTGGAGAAATATTACGGCGAGATCCCGCCGGGTCCCCCCATCGCCAAGAACGAGGCGTGGGTGGCCAAAAGGAGCGGGTCACACCGCGGCTGGGTGCAGGATCGCGTTCCGCAGGCGCGTCTGTATCGGGTATGGAACGTGCCGCAGGCATTTTCACCGGAAGAGGCCACGCTTGATCTGGTGGCACTTGTTGTGGGCCAGGGAAAAACGTCGCGGCTCTACAAGCGGCTTGTTTACAAGGATCAGATCGCGACGAGCGCCAGTGCCGACGACAGCAACAACGAGATCGCCGGGCAATTCTTCATCACCTTGACAGCGAAACCGGGGGTCGAGCTGAAGAAAGTGGAAATAGCCGCGGATGAGGAGTTGCGGAATTTCCTGAAGAACGGACCCACCGAATCCGAATTGCAACTCGCGAAGACGCAGATCTTCGGGCAGTACGCGCGAATCATGGAGCGTATCGGAGGCTTCGGCGGCAAGAGTGACATCCTCGCGCGCTGCCAGACGTTCGCGGGAAATCCTGATTGTTACAAGGAGTACCTGAAGCGCGTGCAGGCAGCGACACCGGCCACGGTGAAGAAGGTCGCGAACGACTGGCTAACTGACGGAGATTACATTCTGGAAGTGCAGCCGTATCCCACCACCTTGAAAGCTGGCGCCCCGCTTGACCGCTCGAAGGAGCCGGGACTGGGTTCTGCGATGTCACTGAACCTTCCGGCGATGCAGAAGGCGACGCTCTCGAACGGATTGAAAATCGTGCTGGCGGAACGCCACTCCGCGCCGGTGGTGAACTTCTCGCTTCTGGTGGAGAGTGGTTACGCGTCGGACCCAGCAGGCGCGCCGGGCACGTGTAGTTTCGCGCAGCGCATGCTGGAAGAAGGCACGCCCACGCGCGATTCGCTGAAAATCAGCGAAGAACTGCAAGCGCTGAGCGCAGAATTTTCGGCGGGCGCCAATCTGGATTGGGCGACCGTCAATCTCAACGCGCTCAAGATCAATGTGGATCAAGCCCTGGAGATTTATGCCGACCTGATTCTTCATCCGGCGTTCCCGGAGAAGGAGTTCGAGCGGTTGCAAAAGGACCGGCTAGCGGCCATACAACGCGAGAAGGTGACGCCCAACAGCATGGCTCTGCGCGTCGTGCCGCCTCTGCTTTACGGCAAAGGGCATCCGTATGCAGGCGCTTTTGCGAGCACCGGCAGCGAATCCAGTGTGAGCAAAATGACTCGCCAGGATCTGGCGAAATTCCACGACACCTGGTACAAGCCGAACAAAGCCACGTTGCTGATCGTTGGCGATACGACGTTGGCGGAGATCACTCCGAAACTGGAAAAGCTGTTCGTTTCGTGGAAGCCCGGCGAAGTTGCGAAACGAACCATTCCGACAGCGCCAGAGCCGGAAAAAGATGTGGTCTACCTGATCGACCGGCCGGGCTCAGGGCAGAGTTTGATCATCGCCGCGCAACTCGCGCCGCCCTATAACGATCCCGACGAAGTGTCGTTGGATTTGGTGAATGACATGTTCGGAGGGACCTTCAGTTCACGCATCAACATGAACCTGCGCGAGGACAAACACTGGTCTTATGGGGTGGGCTCGCGTCTGCTGCCGGCGCGGGGCGAGCGGCCGTTTTTCAGTGTGTCGCCTGTGCAGACCGACAAGACCAAGGAGTCTTTAGCCGAACTGGTGGCTGAGTACAACAACATCGTGGGCGGCAAGCCAATTTCGGAGGCGGAACTCAAGGACGAGCAGTCTAACGCGACGTTGGGTCTACCGGGATCGTTCGAGACGGTGCAGCAACTGTCCGGCGCTTACAGCACGATCCTGGAGTACAACCTGCCGGAGGATTACTACAACACGTACACACAGAAAGTATTGGCCATTACGCCGGACACAGCAAACCAAGTCGCCAAGAAGTACATTCAGCCGAGACACCTCGTCTGGGTGGTGGTGGGTGACATGAGCAAAGTTGAAACTGGCATCCGCGAGTTGAACGTCGGTGAAGTGCACAAGATTGACGCCGACGGTAACCCCGTCGAGTGAGCGACGGATGCTGAGGTTTCTACTAGGGCCTCCCGCGGAAAATACCAACCGACATCTCATGACGTTCGCGCGCACGCTGCCAGCAAACAGAATTGGACAGCATGCTGCCACGCCACGCCATTGACGAGACGGACCTCCCCCGGTATCATCCGCGCAATCCCAGGTCAAATTGGCGAGAGAGGTTTGCTATGTTAAAGCGAGCGTGTCTTGTTCTGTTCATCAAAACTGGTTTATTGTTTGGCGCCGCCCCATTTGTTCGGGCCCAGCAGCCGCCGACGAATCCTGAGGTTTACAGCCAACTGCAGTTTCGCTACATCGGGCCAGTCGGGAATCGCACTACCGCGGTCACCGGAGTGCCGGGCCAGCCTTACCTTTATTACGTGGGAGCGGCGTCGGGCGGAATCTTCAAAACCACCGATGGCGGCATCCACTGGGAGCCGATTTTCGATGCACAGCCGGTGTCGTCGATTGGATCTTTGGCGGTGGCGGGGAGCGACGCGAATGTGGTTTGGGCAGGCACCGGAGAATCGTTCATCCGGAGCCACATATCGGTTGGGAGTGGAATTTACCGCTCGCTCGATGCGGGGAAGACCTGGACAGCCATGGGGCTGGAGAAAACGGGGCGCATTGGAAACGTCATCATCGATCCCCACCATCCGGAAATCGTGCTGGCCTGTGCACTGGGACACGCTTACGGTCCGCAGCCCGAACGCGGGGTCTTCCGCACCACCGACGGCGGAAAAAGTTGGGAGCGCGTGCTGTTTGTGAACGAGAAAACGGGCTGCTCGGACCTGGCCATGGACCCAGGCAATCCGCATATCTTGTTTGCCGGGATGTGGCAAGTCGAGATCCATACCTATGGCCGGACGAGCGGAGGGCCCGGGAGCGGATTATTCAAGTCCACCGACGGGGGCGCAACGTGGAAACGTCTAGAAGACCACGGGTTGCCGAAGCCGCCGGTCGGGAGGATTGCGGTGCGCGTGGCGCAACGCGACTCCGAGCGTGTCTATGCTTTGATTGAGACCGGCGACGGTGTGCCCATCGACGGGAAGACCACCCAGAGCGGGCAACTGTGGCGTTCCGATGACGGTGGGGAAAACTGGCAATTGGTGAATTCCGACCGACAAATCCGGGGACGGACGCACTACTACACGCGAGAAGAGATCGCGCCGGACAATGAGAACGAGGTGTATTTCTTTTCGGCAGCTTTTTCAAGAACGCTCGACGGTGGCCACACGCTGACCAACATGCCCGCGGGCCCGGGAGGGGACAACCACGAAATGTGGATCGATCCTACGAACGGAGATCGCATGGCGGTAGTGAATGACGGAGGCGTGAGCATCTCGGTGAATCGGGGCCACACGTGGGACCACGTTCAATTGCCGATAGCACAGATCTATCACGTAACCGTGGACGATCAGATTCCTTATTTCGTTTACGGCAACAAGCAGGACGGTCCATCTTACCGCGGGCCGAGCAATAGCTTGCAGTTCGCGGGCTTTGGGGGCGGTGGAGGCGGTGGAGGACAAATCCCGCGCAGTGTGTGGCATCCGGTCGCAGGGAGCGAAAGCGGTTTCGCGACACCGGATCCTGTGGACAACAACATCATTTGGTCCAGCGGCACGGGGTCCGGGAGCGTCGGGGGAGCGATGGCGCGCTTCGACGAGCGCAATCGACAGGCGCGCGACGTCGAGGTGTGGCCCGAAGATGTCTCCGGGGCCAGCGCCGCAGAAGTGAAGTACCGATTCAACTGGGAATTCCCGATCACCATTTCTCCACACGACCACAATAAGGTTTACGTGGGCAGCCAATATGTCCACGTGACCACAGACGGCGGGAATAGCTGGCAGATGATAAGTCCTGACCTGACGCGAAACGACAAGAGCAGGCAACAAATCTCCGGTGGGCTCACGCCAGACAACATCGGCGTGGAGTATGCGGGGACGGTTTTCGCCATCGCCGAGTCGCCGAAGGAGGCCGGGGTGATCTGGGCAGGCACCAACGACGGACTGGTGCAAATCACGCGTGACGGGGGAAAGAGCTGGAGTGACGTCACCAAGAATATTCCGAACCTGCCGGAATGGGGAACGGTGAGCAACATTGAAGCCTCACGATATGACGCAGGCACGGCTTATATCACCGTGGATTTCCATCAAATGGACAATCGCGATCCGTTCGCGTATGAGACGAGAGATTACGGGCGGGTCTGGACGGCGATTACCAAAGGAATTCCCCACAGCATGCTGAGCTATGCGCACTGCATCCGCGAAGATCCAGTGCGAAAGGGACTGCTGTACCTAGGGACAGAAAACGGGTTATACGTTTCGTTCGATGACGGGAAAAACTGGCAGCCACTGCAGAACAGTTTACCGCACGCGCCGGTGTACTGGATCGCGGTTCAAGAGCGCTTTCATGATTTAGCGTTGGCCACCTACGGGCGCGGTTTCTGGATCCTGGATGACCTTACACCATTGCAACAGCTGACGGCGGAAGTGCTGGCGTCGAACGCTCATTTGTTCGCGCCGCGCGCCGCTTACCGTTTCCGGCCCGTAGCGCAGCCGGCCGCAGTTTTCTATGACCCCGCGGCGGGTCACAATCCCCCTTTCGGCGCCGTACTCAACTTCTATCTCAAGGCCAACCTCGGTGAAAAGGACCGTGCTCGCCTGACCATCAGCGATGCAAGCGGCAAAGTGGTGCGGGAAATCGAGTGCCGGCCAGCCAGACCCGAAGGCGCGCGGCCAGCCGCGGGGCCAGGCGGCCCCGGAGGCGCCGGACGTGGAGAGGGCGGCCCGGACGCCCGACCCTGCGAAGCGAAGGCCGGCATCAACCGCTACTGGTGGGACTTGCGATGCGAGCCGAGCAGGGAGATCAAGCTGAGGACCACGCCACTCTACGCACCGGATGTCACTGTGGGGCCTGAGGGTTGGCGGCCCGCTCCCGGGGCGGGACGCATTTCCTTGCTTGCTCCGCCAGGGACGTACACGGTGACGTTGGCCTGGGGTGAAGAAAAGTTTAGCCAGAAGCTCAGCGTGCTGAAGGATCCGCATTCAAGTGGCTCGGAAAGCGACATCCAAACACAGACACAATTACTGACCGCGCTGAGAGAAGAGATGAACACGATTGCCGACAGCGTCAATCAAATCGAGTCGGTGCGTGCGCAGATCGGAGCCCTGGAGAAGGAATTGGGAACGGACGATAACGCGCAAGCGATCCGCAAGGCGGCCGAGGATCTAGCGGAAAAACTCGTGGCCGTCGAGGGGAAAGTGTTGCAGCTCAAGGCCACCGGCCGAGGGCAGGATGACGTGCGCTGGGCGCCCATGCTACTGCAGAAGATCAACTACTTGGCGAGCGCCGTGGGGTCATCTGATTTTCCGCCCACCACGCAGCAAGTGGCGGTGAAGGAAGAGTTGAATCGGCAGGGCGAACAATACGCGCAAGAATTCCAGCAACTCCTGGCCAAGGATATCGCGGCCTTCAATACCATGCTTCGAGAGCGGAACGTTTCGAACATCATCGCCAAGACGCCTTAAGTGGAGAATATTTGACAGCTACACGGTTTTGCAAGGACCAAGGCCGAGCACTGACCAGGAAGAAAAACCAGACCATGCGAATTGCCCCGCAGACGGAAATCTTTATCTCTCAGCATCAAGAATCTAAAGCCGCTAAGCGGCGATAGACCCGTTACCGGTGGGGTCACCCGGATTTCGCGAGACTTCGCGGCACTTGCCGTGAGCTAGGGCGCGTGGTCGAGAATGGCTTCCGCGCGGGGATCCCAATAGAGCTTCTTGCCGGACCAATAGGCTTGTGCCGCCATGATGCAGGCCACTGAATGCGCATATCCGTGGTGGACCGTGGCGTTCGGTTGTTTGCGGCTTCGCAAGCAATCCAGCCAGTTGGTCATGTGCGAGGGATCCTCGTCCCCTATAAACGTTGGCGGAAGTGACTTATCGTCGCTCAGAGTAACGTCCTTCACCGCTCGCCGGCTGTCAACGGTGGGATCGTCTTCGTGATTTCCTTTCTCTTCGACCATCTGCCATCGCGGACTGCCTTCGCCTCCGTGATTGATCAGCGTGGCATTCTTTCCCATGATCCGCGTAAAACTGGGCGCGTCATTGCCAAAACTCGTCGCGTAGCTCACCAGCAAGCCGCTCGAATAGGTGAACAGCGCTTGGAAGGTGTCGGGGTTCTCCCGCCCATCGTGCCAGGCAAAAACACCGCCATTGGCCACGACTGAGGCCGGATACTTTTCGTCCAGAAAAAAGTGGCACAAGTCGATGCCATGACTCATCCACTGGTCGGGGATGCCGCTGGAAAAATCCTTGTAAAGACGAAATTCGAAGTACAGCTGAGGATCAAACGGCCGGGACGGCTTGCCCATCAACCAGGTTTGCCAGTCGGTATCCTGCTCGCGGATCATCTTCACTTCGGGACGCCCGCGCCAGCGTGGTCCGTGATAGTTCCACTCAATCTCATATTTGGTAGCTTCGCCGAGAACTTTGGAGCGAACCAAGTCGCGCACGGCAATCTGATAGCGTTCGCTGCGGTGCTGCGTGCCAATCTGAACAATGAGATTCTTCACGAGCACCGCATCGCGGGCCGCTTTGACCTCTTCGAGAACGTTGCCCATAGGCTTTTCGCAGTAGGTATCTTTTCCGGCCCCGGCACTCATCTTCAGCAGCGGTGAGTGCGAGTGCTCGGGCGTGGAGATCAGCACTGCGTCCACATCCTTTAGCGCCAGCAACTCCTGCGGATGCCGAAGCGCCCGGGGTGCTTTGCCATAGAACTGCTGATTGGCGGCCATCGCTCGTTCGACATTGTGAGTCCACAAATCGCAGACTGCCGTCATCTCCACATTCTTTTGATCTTTGAGAGACGCCACAATGCCATCGAGTTCGCTGCCGCGATTGCCGACCCCGATATGCCCGAGCGAGATCCGGTCGTTGGCCCCCGCGATGCGCGTGTAGGACAGCGCCGTGCTGCTCAATGCCGCACCTCCAGCCGCCACAACCGCGCCCTTGTGCAGAAATTCCCTCCGGTTGATTTTAGGGTCTGAGCTGTCCATGGGCTCCTCCTCTGTGGTTCGATTATGGCCACCACCCTACCCCGCTTTCTAAGGGCAGGTCAATCAGGCAGTCCCAGCATTTTGCCCAGCGTTCCGCCCATAATCATCTTGCGCGTACGCTCCGGAACATCACAGGCATCGAACATAGCGTGGTATTGATTCGCCACGGATTCGATCTCATTCAGGTCCGTGTCTGATCCAAAAACGATCTTGATGAAGGCGTTCGGATCGTTGTTCGGTGTTCTTACATTCCATTCCGCACTGTGCCATTCTGTGGCCGACCACCAAAAGATCTTCTGAAATTCCGCGAGCCGTCCATGCATTTTGGTCAAGGTCGAACCACTGAGGTCAAAAAATACGTTCGGATTCCAGCGCGCGATCTCCGCCGCCCATTCATATTCGGGATTGCCACAGTGTGCGCCGAGCACGGTGATCTTCGGAAAACGCCGGGCAATCTCCTCGAGATAAATCGGACGCATCCGACCCGACGCTACATCTTCCGGTTCATCGAAATGTTCTCGCAACACGATGCCAGTGTGAAACAGGACGATCCAGCCGTACCGATTTGCCAGCTCGTACAAGGGAAAATACGAGGGATCATTGTAGGGCTTCTTCACAAATTCCATTTCGCCGAGGCCTCGGTAGCCCATGGCATGCAGCTCTTCTGCCTGCTGGACCACGTCCGGAGCGTCGAGGTCAACGAAGCCGAAGGGAACAATCTGTCGGGGATGCTGTTTTGCGGCTTCGGCAACAACCTTGCGATTTCGAAAGGGAGTGAGCAAACAGGCTGTTAGATTCAAGCGCTCCGAGAGCTTCAAAAGGTCGGAAATGAAATTGGGCTTCTTTTCGTCAAAATGCACATGCATATCGACGATGCGAGTTGGGTAGACGTGCGGCGCGGCCTGCTCCGGCAAGAACGCATGGAACGGAACGGCCTGCCGGGAGGCCCATAACTGTGGCATAACTGCGGCGGCGCTGGCGGTGCCAAGAAACTTTCTTCGTGACACTCGATCCTTCATTTCGATCGCTCCATTTCTGAGGGCCTACCGGCGGCGCAAATAATGCAGCCCCGTACCCAATTTAGAAATCACCAGATCAGCTTTAGCGCGAACTGAAGTTCACGGTTGTCGGCGGCGGTGCTGGTGATGGTGTTGAACGAGCCGCCGGCGTCCACGAACGGGTTGGGCATCGAAAAGATGGGATGATTCAGGAAGTTGAAGGCTTCAAACCGGAACTGCAGTTTCAGCCGCTCCGTAATGGTGGTGGTCTTCATGGCGCTGAAGTCCATGCTCACGTACTTTGGTCCCCGCAAAATGTTGCGCCCGGCGTTACCGAAGACTTCCTGGTCGGTAGGTTGTGCAAGAGCAGTGGCGTTCCACCAATCGAGAATTTGTTTGGGGCCATCGTTAGGATTTCCTATGACCTCGCAATAGTCTTGTTCGAAGTTAACTTGATTGACGGCCGCATCACTGGCAGTGAGGCAGGACGCTGGCAAACCGGTTCGCACAACGCTGATGCCTCCAATCTGCCAGCCCCCCAACACTTTGTCCACGGGAGCAGACCAGTTCGTGCCCCAGCGCCGGCCTTTGCCGAAGGGAAGTTCGTATAGCACGCTGTTCACCCAGTTAATCTTGGCGTCAAAAACGGACGGTCCATAATCCAGCTTGAGGTCGTAAGTGTGCGGAGTGGCCATGCCATAACTGCCGCCGTCCCGTGTGGCTGAGGCCGTGTCCAGTGCCTTGGACCAAGTAAAGGAACTCAGGAACGAAAGACCCTGCGAGAAGCGCTTTTCCACTTTTGCCTGCAACGAGTTGTAGTTGGCGGACGTGGCGTTTTCGAATAAATTGAAGTAAGAACCCAGTGACGCGATTTTTTGCGGCAGATAAGTTACCGGTTGTATGACTTTATCCCCGCTCATCACCGGAAATGTTTGGTTTTGATCGGTCAAGTGCGGTAAGTGCGTCGACGCCGAACCCACATAGGCAACCTCCAAGGTCAGATTGGGCGCCAATTGTTGCTGGATTCCCAAGCTCCATTGTTGGACGCGCGGGGTTTTCAAATGCGGATCGACGGTGAACATGGAAGGCTGGATGATAACTTGCCCGGTATTTTGGAAAATCTGGTCCACGATCGAAAATTGACCCTTGCGGATAAACTTGGCCGAGCGCGGAGCATTGCGCGCAAAGTCAAACCAGGGATCGGCGTTCATCGGTGAATAAAAGATCCCCGCGCCACCGCGGATCACGGTCTTGTTCTGCCCCAACGCAGGTGTCCAGGCGAATCCAAATCGCGGCGACCAGTTGGTTTTGTCCGTGAACACCAGGTTATGGCCCAGACGGTTGTCGCGCACAAACGGTAGATAGGTGGGCGATGCTGGGTCGGTGTCAAACTGCACGCTGGGAAAGTCTTGGTAGGGATCACCAGAGCCCGGTCTCACGATGACCGGTTGGGGTCCGCTGAAATCCACGTTGACCATGGAGTCCTTCAAATCATGCCAATAGGGTGCCACTTCGTAACGCAAGCCGAAATTCAGCGTTAGGTTTCGCGACCGCTTAAAGTCGTCTTGAATGTAATAGGCCTGCGTCCAGCGGAACAGGTGGACATGCGAGTCTCCCGTGGCTACCTCGGAATCGTTGCTGATGCCCAGCAGCATGGAAGCGAGCGAGAGCCCGCCCGATCCGTCGAGCGCCGCGGTCGCATCAATGGGATTATTGAAGGACGCCCGGGCAAGATTGTGGGACAGCAGGTTCAGATTCTCGTGGCGGAAATCCACTCCCGCCTTTATCACATGACGCCCCCTGACCAGCGACCAGTCATCACCATATTCGTAGGTGGTCTGAACTTTTCGCAGCGGGTGGCCGAAGGCATCCTCTCCGAGGCTCTCAAAGTTGTCCCCCGCTCCGTTGAAGCTCGGCGTTCCAAAATCGATGGGGTCGCTCGAAGCGCCCTGTATGCCTAGTTGCCCGACAACATTCGTCTTGCCGGAAAGCGGACCTACTCGGCTGCCTTCCGCGCGCACGTAATTCGCTTTGACCTCGTTCACCATGTTTGCGCTAATCGTCCAAGTGTGATGCAAGGTGGCCGTCTCAGTTTTCACGGATTCGGTCAAATCCCGGATGGGCATTACATTGTTATTTACCGCGTCCTCCTTACCCCACGAATACCTTCCCCACAGACTCATGTTGGGTCTGAGGAGATAGTCGAGCCGTCCAGCACCCTGGTGGTAGTCTGTGGGCCTGCCAACCACGCCAGCGTAGTTGTTGAACAGCCCCGGCCGGTTCGGTGCCTGCACATAGGACGACGCCAGAAATTGTGCGGTCGCCGGATTCCAGCATTGTTGGGGAATGGTCATGTTGGGCCAAGGCACGTCGGTCGTGGGGTTGGAATTGAAGCAGCCGGCCGGGAGCGTATTGCCCGCGCGGAACTTCGCGGAGCCGTCCGGATTGGTAGTGTGCGGCATGTAAATCGGAACGCCGTAGTCCGAGAAGTCTCCGTTCTTTACGTTGGGCATCGGCACCGTAGCGCGGTCGGCGAAGTTAGTGCGGTCCGCCAATCCCTCGTAAGCAGCGAAGAAAAACAGCTTGTCCCTCACAATTCTTCCACCGCCAGTGGCCCCAAATTGATTGCGCTTAAAAGGCGGCTTGGGAGCCCCGGCGCCGAGGTTGATATCGTTGAAGAAGTCTTTTGCGTCCAGCGCGCTGTTTCGCAGAAAGTCGTAGGCCGTGCCACCTTGAATTCCTGGATTTCATCGATGGAAGGAATGGCCGCTACGGTATTGAAATCCGGCGAGGTATCGGTCGCGCCGTTCAGAAGGAAATTGGTGTCCTGAGCGCGCGCGCCGCCCACCGAGTATTGATCAGTGACGCGCCGGCCGACATCGCGAACTTCTTGAAACGACGTATTTGAGTCTTTTGTGAAGGTCACGCCAGGGCCGAGCGTGGCGAGATCCAGAAAGCTCCGCCCATTCAAGGGCAGGTCCACGACTCGCTTGTTATCAATCACCTGGCCGACGGTGCTTGACTCGGTGGAGAGCAACGGGGCCTCGCCCGTGGTGGTGACCGTTTCCGTTGCTTCACCAAGGTTCAGAGTAACGTCCACGCGTGCCTTTTGGTCCACTTGCAATTCAAACGCGGATACCGTAGCCGTGCGGAAGCTGACATGCTTCACGGTAACGGAATAGCGGCCCGGCTCCAGAGCTGTGACCGTATAATCGCCAGTGCTGGTGGTGCGCGTAACGTGGCGTGTGTTGCGATCGACATTGGTTACCGTGACCTCGGCGTCAGGAAGCACCGCGCCGCTGGCGTCAAATACAATACCGGTGACCGTGCCGGTTCCGATCTGCGCAAATGTAGTTCCGACACTTAGCGCGGATACCCCAAGGCAAAAGAGCAACCAGAGTAAAATTCTGCTTTTGAAGATTTTGGACATAGTTGACACTCCCCTTGGTCGAACACGGATTTTCACCCTCACCAGGACGCCGTGTCTGCGCTTTTCGAGCCAACGAACGGCGGGCCCGATCCGCACGACTGCTGAACCCGGCGCGTCCATCGGGGCGCCCTAGTTGCGACAGAGCATACATCCGATGCTTCCGTCCGGCTAGTTCTTGGGTTTCCATCGAGGAACGGCCCTACGAACTTAGACCGTGGGGGGCTAAAACCTCCCGCATCCCCCTCGCTCCTTGATAACTGCATGGTTTCCGGAGGCCCCCTACTTTTTATGGGCTGTCTGCCGCGTGCGCTTTCGATTGCCACAGACCTAGGTGGCAGTCCCCCAACGGCGCTGTCGGTGCCATTCGAACCAGCGCCGGTTTTCGCCTAGAATGGAAGCGTCTTCGACCAGGTTTGCCGGAGGCCTCGTGACCCCGTCTCGGTCGTGTCCAATTTTGTCAACGCCAAAGACGGCCGCATTGGCCCTGATCACCGTCGGTCTGATGGTTGGCTACGCGCAGCCGATCACCGCGCAGGGCGGCATGAGCGGTGACCCCATGGACATGCGAGAGGCGGTCCCTCCGGAAAAACTGCCGCCCCCGCTGAAACTCACCGGAATTGGAAATGCCCACATCCCCATCACCGCGACTCCCGAGGCGCAGATGTGGTTTGATCAAGGCTTGAATTTGCTGCACGACTTTTGGGATTACGAATCCGTTCGAGCCTTTGAGCAGAGCGTTCGCGTCGATCCGCAGTGCGCCATGTGCTACTGGGGTATTTACCGGGCGGCGAAAACTAACTACCGCGCGGCGAATAAATACTTCCGCGACCAAGCACTAACCAAAGCAGTCAGCTTGAAGGGCCACGCCAGCAAAACGGAGCGGCTGTACATCGAAGCGAGTGCCGCTGCCGAGGCCGCCGAGAAATCCGAAAAGAAAGATAAGAGCCCGACGGAGTCGAAGGAGGTTCAACTCTACCGCAAGCTCGTGAAACGCGATCCCCAGGACATGCAGGCGCGCATTTTTTTGGCGTGGGCGCTCACGGATGGCTACGACGATGACGGCCAGCCGCGCGCCGGGCAAAAACAAGCGTTGGCGATTTTCCAAACCGTCCTCAAGGAGGACCCCGACAACTCTGCCGCGAATCACTACTGGATTCACGCCGTCGAAGCAAGTCCGCACCCTGAGCAAGCCCTGCACAGCGCAGAAATTCTCGGCCGCCTGGCCCCCACCTCAGGACACATGGTGCACATGCCCGGCCACATCTTTTATCGCATCGGCGACTACGCCCGCGCGAGGGAATCCTTTGCGGCATCCATGAAAGCGGATGAGCAGTACATGCAGGCGCAACACGTACAGGTCGACGACGACTGGAACTACGTGCACAACTTGATGTATGCCATCGCGAACTTGATGGAAGCCGGCCAATTGAGCGAAGCGACGGCGCTCTCCGGCAAGTTGCGAGACGCGCGCGGCCAGCTGGCCAATACACTCTATCCGTGGTCGCCGCGTGATGCCATTGCGCGCCTCGACCCCCGCCTCCCGGTCGCCCTGCGCGCTGCAGATTGGGCCGCGGCTCTCGGGCTGCTGAAGTCCAGCGATCCGCCGCCGACCCTCCCGAATCTCCAGTTTCTGGCGCGCCAGCTAACTCAATTCGCTGTGGGCATGCAGGCCCTCGAGGAGCATGATCTGCCTCGCGCGGAAGCAGCCTCGGCGCAGTTCGATGCGGAGCTATGGCGACTCTCCAATCGCTTGAAAGACGAAGCGGACGCCAAGGCCAATGAAAAAGACAAAGACCCAGAGAACGCGGACACAGCGCCGCCAAAACTGCAAGTGATGCCCGACGCGCTGCCGAAGCCGCTCTTGAACAACTTATCCATCCTGTCTCTGGAACTGCGCGGCGGTTTGTTCATGGCCAAGAAGCTCAACGAGGATGCGAAAAAACTTTATGCACAAGCCGCGCAAGAAGAAAAAGCGCTCGGATACCGCGAGCCTCCGGCCTACATTCGTCCCGTTGGCGAAACCGAAGCGGCGGCGTTCATGGCTGCTTCGGATTGGACCGACGCAAAGGCTGCTTACAGGGAGGCGCTCGCCGAGCGGCCGCGCTCTGGCTTCCCGCTGTACGGCATGGCCATGGCCAGCGAGCAGGCTGGTGACATCAAGGCGGCCACGGCAGGGTACGAGGACTTTTTGGCGGCGTGGAAATCCGCCGATTCCGGTCTTCCGCAACTCGCTCATGCGCGCTCTTACCTCGCCTCTCACAACGGAGTCACTGCCAGCAAATAGCCGTGCAGATTTGAGGTTAGAGTCTTCGAAACCGGAGGCGTTGGGCCTGCTTGACAGCCAGCCAATGGATGGGCCCGCCACACGATGCGGGGAACTTTCGACGTGGGGGACTGGGGAGAGCCTATGGATGGCACGGTAGCCGATCGGCGCTTGAACATCCTGGCGGTTCTCAGCCTTTTCGTGGTGGGCTGCGGGCACACTCCAACGGCTCAGCCGACAGGCGAGCAATCTCACGTTTCGCTCCCGGCTGACGGCTCCATCGCCATTACCAATGTGACGCTCGTTGATGTGGCCAGCGGCGCACGAGAGACTGCCGTGACAGTCGTGACCAAGGCTGGTTTGATCGCGGACATTGGTCGGGGAATCTCCATCCCACGCGAAATGGTGCGAGTGGACGGCGCGGGGAAGTTTCTCATTCCGGGCCTCTGGGACATGCACTCGCATCACCAAGCGACCGGCGGGGAAGCGCTAGACTTATTTCTCGCCAGCGGCGTGGTCGGCACCCGCGACATGGGCGCAGATCTTGAATTCATCTTGCCGCTCCGAGAGCGTATAAATCGCGGCGAGTTGCTCGGACCCGAGATTGTCGCGTCCGGACCTATCCTCGACGATGCTCCGCCAGAGTTTCCGTTCCGGCGCCGCGTGACTAGCGCCGAGGAGGCCCGAGAAGCGGTCAGAGACCTTAAGGCCCGCGGAGTCGATTTCATCAAAGTGCACGACCATACGCCGCGCGAGGCGTACTTCGCCAT
>Ga0066678_10000026_pt1 | contig 28507 bp, 21 predicted proteins | sample GraSoiAngelo_127_FD_62300 | JGI IMG/M metagenome (GOLD analysis project Ga0066678, IMG submission 62300) | Grasslands soil microbial communities from the Angelo Coastal Reserve, California, USA - 14_0927_09_40cm | ecosystem: Environmental > Terrestrial > Soil > Grasslands | place: USA...
GCTGCATGCCTTCGCCTACAATTTGGTCAATCTGTTTCGTCTTCTGCAACTGCCGCAAGCGTGGCGCTCGATACAAATCGAAACTCTGCGCGCCCGGCTCTTCAAAATCGGCGCTCGCATTCGTCAAACTGCGCGCTGCATCCGGGTTCATCTCGCCACGGGCTGGCCCTGGCAAGCCCTGTTCGGCAAACTCGCGCTGGCCCTCAATACCAGTTAGCCGCCTCTTGCGTCGCCAATCCGCTTGTCTCGCACGTCAAGGGCGGAGCCTGCTCCAAAGACTGTCTTCCTCCATCGCCATGCAGCACTTCGTCCTCATTGCGGTCTTTCAACGCCTCGCGCGATGACTCAAAAGCCAAAAAACCAAAAATTCCGACCGCCGAAAGACAAAACTTCAACTGTCGTGAATTATTTGGACTAGGAGCCTGTTTTCTCGTATGCATGTTGCGGGAATGTCATAGAGACATCAGGGCTGCTTTACAGTAATGGTAGGTGTTGCATCGAAACCGCGTCAACGACGGTGGTGAAAGGAGTTTACGGAGCGGCAATAACTCTCACGACAGTGCTCCGGCCCGATTCAATCCAATAGACGCCGCCAAGTGCAAGAACTCCGCCGAGCACTTGGCTCCAGGAACCCCTCTCGCCTAGCCACACAATTCCAAGAATGGTTGCGACCACCGGCAGGAGATAAGTGAAAGCGCTCAATTGCGAGGCTTCCAGATACCGCAGCAACCAGAAGTAAAAGACGTAAGCGACCGCCGAACTAAAGATCGCCATGTACAAAAGGGCAGCCCATGCTTGCCAGGGAAGCGGCCAATGGCCGGTGCCGTATAAATGCGTGGCTTCGTAGATTGCTACCGGCAAGACAATGAGCGCTCCGGCAAAATGATTGAAGGCCGTCATGGTTAACGTGTCGTACTTCCCCGCCACACGTTTGCCAAGAACGAGGTACATGGCGAAGCCAAGCGAGCCGGTCATGGTGATGGTGTCGCCCACCAGCGACGCGGAATGGACCGAAACACCGTTCTCTGCGGCCAGAACCCCAATGCCAAGCAGCGCGATGAGCATGCCAATTACTTTGTGCCCGGTCGCGCGCTCCAACCGAAGCAGCACGGCCAGCACCAGGATGTAAATAGGACTCATGCCGACAATGACGGCCGCGTGGCTGACGGACGTGAAATGAAGTCCTACCGTGAAGCAAATCTGATTTACGGTTACTCCGAAAAAACCCAAATAGAGAAATATCCAAAAGTCGCACGCCGCGAACTTGCGGCGCCGCAAAGCCTCGGCTTCAGAAAAGGCCGGCATTCTCGAACAGAGCAAATACGTGGGAACCATGACGGCGCCCGCGAAAACTACGCGGAAGGACGCCATCGCCAGTGGCGGCAAGTATAACAGTCCGATTTTTGCTGCGATGAAGTTAATCGCCCAAATGAGAACGACCAAACCGATGGATACCGTGAGGACAGTACGGCCTGGCGCTCGTCCGCTGTAGGTTTCGACTCTCAACGTTCAGGCCAGGTGTTCTTTGCGTGCGGTAAGTTTGTCGATGCGGTCCAGCCGCGGTTCGAATCCGATGCCCGGTCCGGCCGGCACGCGAATCGTACCCTTCGGCGACACGATGACTTCGGGATCGATAATGTCTTCTTCCCAATAGCGCTTGCTGGCGGTCACGTCGCCGGGGAGTATGAAATTGGGCAGCGTCGAAAGGGCAATATTGTGCGCGCGGCCGATGCCAGATTCCAGCATCCCGCCGCACCACACAGGGATTCCGTGCTTCTGGCAGAGATCGTGGATGCGCCGGGCCACGGTGTGGCCGCCCACTCGGCCAAGCTTAATGTTGATGATCTTGCAGGCGCCCAACTCGATGGCCGCCCGCGCCTGTTCTTCTGTATGAACGCACTCGTCCAGGCAGATCGGGGTGTCCAGCTTTTTCTGCAGCTCGATGTGGCTGTAGAGATCGTCCCACCCGAGGGGCTGTTCGATCATCATCAGGTAAAAGCCTTCCAATTGCTTGAAGAGCGGCCAGTCCTTCAGCGCGTAGGCAGAGTTGGCATCGACCATCAGCTTGATGCGCGGAAAATCCTGGCGCAGGCGTCGCACCAGCTCCAGGTCTTTCCCCGGTTTAATTTTTATCTTGATGCGCTGATACCCCGCGGCAAGTTCTTTTTGCACCGCCGCTGCAAGTTCATCTGGCGATTCCTTGATTCCGACTGAGACGCCGCAAGCGATCTCCTCGCGAACACCGCCGATCAATTTAGAAAGTGGCACTTTCTCTTGTTTGGCCTCCGCATCCCAGACGGCTGCCTCCAGAGCAGCCTTGGCCATGTTGTGGCCGCGGACACGCGCGAGCAAATCCCACACTTCTCCTGCGGACGCGAATTCCTTGCCCTTGATCATCGGCCAAAGATAATCGCGAAGGATGAGCCACGCGGTATCGGCCGTTTCCGGGCTGTAGTACGGCGACTCGCCGGCGACACACTCACCCCAGCCTGTGACGCCGTCTACATTCGTCTGCACCAGGACGATCCGGCGTGCTTCCGTGCGTTCCATGCTGGTTTCGAACGGAGCTACCAGCTTCATTCGTATTTCCCGCAGAGTGATCTCGCGTATTCGCATGATTGCTTGGTTGCCGCGCCTTTCTTAAAACTCGCTCCACGGTCTGAGGAGATAGGCTCGTTTTCCCTGCCCGGTTCGCAAAGCCACCGCCGCGTAGCCCTTGGCAAACCATTTCGTGAACTCTTCGCGCAAGCGCTTCTGGACCGCGCTGACTTGTGGAGAGTCCTCCTGCTGCCAGCGCTCCAGTTCCGGCGGCAATTCGATGACTGCCGGGGCCTCGACTGGATCCTTGACGAGATCTTCTATGGCAGCTACAACGCGCGGCGAATCGAGATGCCACTCAACCAGCAGCCGGTCGGTCTCCAGGCCGCGGTGTAGTGGGCTGGTCGTGACGCCGTACAAGTTTGGCTGATATTCCCGGCAGATGGCGCCCAGCCGGTTCAAATTGAAGTGCGCGTTGCGCAGCTCAAGCGGATCAAACGTCCATTGAACCAGGCGGATCCCCCGTCCCAGGGCCTCGCTGCGCTGAAAAAGCTTCAACCTGCGGCCCACGCCGCGGTCACGATACTCGCTGTGCACACCGGTCATGTGGGAATGAAGATAAGGTACGCGGTCGCGCAAGCCCACCACGGCGAGCGTGTAGCCCACCAGTCGATCGCCATCGAATGCGCCCAGCACTTCCCCGCCGGTGTGCGCGGCGACCACAAACATCGTAGCTGGCTCAACCTCCAGCTCGGCCTCGCCCCAAATCTCGCGCTGGAGATCCACGCAACGATGAAATTCATCGAGTCTCTCGCATTTCCGGACGATGATCCCCTGGCTCATCTTTTCGTTTGTGCTCCGCTCATTTCCGGCAAGCGCGCCTTCGCTTCAGATTTCTTCGCGGCGTCCCACAATGACTCCATCTCCTCGCGCGTACGGTCTTTGAACTCCCGACCGGATTCCCTGGCCCGCCTTTCCATGGCGCGGAATCGCCGCTCGAATTTCGCATTGGCTTTCTTGAGCGCAATTTCTGGGTCGACCTTCAAAAACCGTGAAAGGTTTACCGCGGCGAAGAGCAAGTCGCCCAGCTCTTCTTCTGTCTTAAGATGATTTGCTTCCTTCAACGCTTTCTTCAGCTCCGCGGTTTCTTCTTCCATTTTTTCGAAGACGCCGCTTGCGTCTTCCCAGTCAAAGCCGATGCGCGAAGCTTTGCGAGTCAGTTGAAAGCCCTCCAGGGTCGCCGGTAGCGCGCGGGAGACGCCATCGAGCAAAGAGACTTCTTTCGGGAGCTTTGCACCCCCTTTGCCGCTACTGATGCGCCGCTCTTCAGCCTTGATCTGTTCCCAGTTTCTCAGCACCTCGGCAGAATCCTTCGCTCGCGTCTCTCCGAACACATGGGGATGTCGGCGGATCATCTTGTCATGGATCTCGCGAATCACGTCGGCCACAGTGAAGCGGCCTTCTTCGCGGGCAATCTGCGAATGAAACACAATCTGTAAAAGCAAATCGCCCATTTCTTCCGCGAACTTGGCGTCATTCCCGCTTTCGAGGGCTTCCAGAACCTCGTAGGCTTCTTCGATCAGGTACGTTCGCAGGGATCGGTGCGTTTGCTCGCGGTCCCAGGGGCACCCGTTCGCGGCGCGCAATCTGGCTTGGACCGCCACGAGCTTTTCAAACCATTCGCCCGGCGTCAATTGCTTTGATTTCGTGTCCTTGCTCTTGCGACGTGGTTTTCGTGCTTTCTTCGCGTGTTTCAGGCGTGTGGGCATGCTCTTTCAGCGATTTCCATTCCGAATCAAGCGTTCCACTTTACGGTGCAACCACGGCTTTGACAAGCATTTCAGGTCCATTTCAGGTCCAAATAGAGAGCGCGCCGGAGCGACTCGAACCGGCAACCCGTGATAAACTGCAAGCTAGACTAATCGCTGGGGAAAGTACCTTGTCCGAACATAAACAGGAAGAGGCATTTCGCGTTATCGACCGTCGCCCTTTTACCGCCGAGGGAGAATTGCGCAAGGAAGTCGTCGAGGAAGAAGAGCGGGAGGCCAAACGGGAGGCGGCAAAGATTCCAGCTGCACCGCCCGAGGCGCCCAAAACAGCGGCTGCTCCTCCTCCGGCGGAGACTCCCAAGCGCATTGCCGCTTTCGAGAACCTCGTCCGCATGCTGGGCAGTAACGCTGCCATGGTTCTTGGCGCCTATGCCGACCCGCGCACCGGCCAGCCCATGATCGATCCCGACGCCGCGCGCGAACTGATCGACATGCTCGATGCTCTGCACGAAAAGACGAAAGGTAATCTCTCGCCGGAGGAGGACAACTTACTCCTGGACCTCCTCGGCAAACTGAAGATGACCTTTCTCGAGGTCAATCAGGCGGTTGCTGCCGAGGCCGCCAAAGCTAAGGCCAAAGCCCGCCCTTAAGAATCTTGGTGGTCTACCCGGCTCCGCGTAACGATTGGTATCATTGCTCTCAACATGCCTTCCGCTCCGATAAAAATCACGGTCCTTGGATCGGGTACTTCCATGGGCGTCCCCACGCTCGGATGCCCTTGCCGCGTGTGCAAGTCGAACGATCCTCGCGATAAGCGGCTGCGTCCCTCTGTGCTGATCTCCCGCGGCGGCCGGAACGTGTTGATTGACACTTCGCCGGACTTCCGTCAGCAGGCCCTGCGGGTCGGACTGGAACGCCTCGACGCTATACTGCTGACGCACGGTCATGCCGACCACATTCTCGGGTTCGATGACATTCGCCCTTTCAACATCCGCCAACGGTCAGCCCTGCCCGTTTACAGCAATGAAGAGACGTTTCGCGTGATCCGGCGTGTGTTTGCCTACGTTTTCGACGACAAGCCGACCCTTAGCACCGTGCCCAGCGTGACGCTCAACACCGTCCGGAGTCCCTTTGAGCTTCTCGGCATCCCTTTTGTTCCCGTCCCTCTGCTTCACGGCGAGATGGAGGTCTTGGGTTTCCGTTTCGGACGTGCCGCCTATCTCACCGATTTCAGCGCGGTTCCCGATGCATCGATGGCGCTCCTGGAGGGCCTCGACGAACTAGTACTGGATGCTCTCCGCGACATTCCACATCCCATGCATCAGACGGTAGAACAAGCGCTCGCGCTTATTCAACAGCTCAATCCGCGCCGTGCATGGTTCACACACATCGCCCACGACCTGCCGCACTCTGAAACGAATGAGCGGCTCCTGAAAATGGGCCATCCCCACGTACAACTGGCCTACGATGGCCTCGAATTTGAAGTTCAGGCGGACGCTTCCGATAAAGTTTCAGGCGAGCACGGAGTTTCGCAAGTATCGAATGCTGCCACGGCGGGTGCCCGGTCAACCAGGCTGTCGGCCTTCTCTTCTTCGCGGGCCTGGGCGTCGCGCTATGCAACGTACGGCCATGCCAGTGTTCTGGCCATTGGCAACTTCGATGGCATCCATCTGGGCCATCAAGCGATTCTTCGCGCCACCGTCGAGCGCGCCCAGACCCTCAATTCGGTCTCCACAGCGCTCACGTTTGATCCCTCGCCGCGAAAAGTGCTTCACCCTGAATCTGCCCCGCTGCGGCTTTCAACCAACGCTCAGCGCATGGAGTGGTTCAACGCGCTCGCCCTCGAAGCCGTTGTGGTTCTGCCGTTCACGCTCGATCTCGCGCGGCTTTCTCCCGCCGAATTTATCGAGCAAATTCTTGTCCGCGATCTGCGTGTCAGAGCCGTTCTGGTCGGCGAGAATTTCCGGTTCGGGCATAAGCAGACGGGGGACGTAAAGTTACTCACCGAGCTGGGTAAAAAACACGGCTTCGACGTGGTGATCGTTCCCCCGGTGGTCTATCGCGGAGAAGTGGTCTCCAGCACCATCATCCGCCGCGAAATCGCGGAAGGCGACGTGTCGCACGCCGCGCGTCTTTTGGGGCGGCCCTTCGCGCTAACAGGCGAAGTGGTCAGCGGCACGGGAACCGGCCGCCGTTTCACCTTCCCTACCCTGAATCTCGCTCCTGAACAGGAACTGCTTCCCGCTCGCGGCGTCTACATCACGCGCGCCTGCCTCGAAGGCGAGACTCGCAGTCACCGCTCCGTCACGAACATCGGCACGCGCCCGACGTTTAACGGCGCGTCGCTCAGCGTCGAAACACACTTGCTTGATGCTCAGCCGACGACGGCCCCGAGGCGTATGGAAGTACGATTTTGGAAGCGCCTTCGCGAAGAAAAGAAATTCAGCGGTCCTCAAGAGTTGCGCGTGCAGATCGCCAGCGATATCGCCCGCGCCAACTCTTTCTTTTCCCGCCTGCGCCGTTTTCGTACAGTCCCTTTCTTAAGCTTGTCATCCCGAACCCGGTCGCGCACTGGCACGCGGTAAGCGGCGCAAACGTTGTCGCGAACGGCGGTGAGGGATCCGCTTTTCGTTTTCCCGTCACTCGCCACTATTTTTGCATCGAATGGCTGCACCCGGACAAAATTCACCTTTGCAGATCGATGGTCGGCCATGCGGCTTAGGGCCGGCCACCCGCGTACAAAACCGCCAGGGATGGGCCACCCAAAGGCCTTTTTCAGAATTAAGGCGCGGTCACCCGCCAAAGGCCTTCTGCTAGGTTCTGCTATCATAAAGTGAAATGCCCAACCCAGGAGATAACAAGTCTGTTCCTGCCGGGGCAGTTCCGGCAAAGCCTGCTGAGATACGCACCTTTGCAAACTTCCTAGAGACGCGTGGTCCGGATTCCGAGCAATACGTCTCGGGATTAGGCGACCCAGGCGGTAGAGAGTGCGCAGAAAATCCGGGACCGGACGGTCGCCCCTGCGCGTGTTGCATTCGATACAGCAGGAAACCAGGTTGCGCTAGGAATTGCGTCCGAAGCGTACGCGTGGCACGGACGTGGTCGAGGCACTGCACGTTAGCGGGAGTGCGGCGGAGACAATAAAAGCAAGCGCCGCGTTCGCGATCGTGAATGGTTTTGCGGAGCGCCCAGGTTTTCAAGAAATCCGTGGTTTCGAGTGTCGAGGCAGGCGCCTCCCCGGCGGCCCCCACAGCCCCCACAACCATTGAGGCGCCATTTTTGCCCGGGCAGGCGCATCTCCACGAGATGGCCGGTCATGCTGCGTTCCAGCACGCGCAAAGCCCCCAGCTCGTCGAGCCGGCGCACCGCCTGGCGCACCGGTCCGATGGAGAGACCCAGAGTGCGGGCTAGGGACATGACCGCAAACTGCAGGCGGAGCTTGCCTACCACGAGGGAATGGCGCAGGAGATACGAGTAGACGGCGCTTTTGGCAGGGTGAGGGATCTGCTTTTCGTCTGTCCGTGGCCATATCCCCAGGAAGTCAACAGAACCAAGAGAAGTCTAAGAGTCGAAGAGTTGAAAAGTGCGAGACTCGACAGAAAAAAGAAAAGGCAAAGACTTATTGTGGAGTGCGGCGGCTTGACGCCGCTTTTCTTACGACCGCGGGTTGCTGACTGAGGAGGTTTTTCGCCGTAACTGGAGTGGGGAGACGGAGGAAAAGCGGGAGCAAGCTCCCGCACTCCAAAAAACAAAAAGCCCCGACCGGAGTCGGGGCGCATTGTTCTACAGCACTGATTGTACCAGGGTCGTACTCCACTTGTCAAGGAAAAGGTTAGTAATGCCGAAGAATGGCGTAATCGCTTAGGAGGCAAGAAGATAGGGAGGCAAAGAAATGAGGGGCTCGGCTATTCTTTTGTTTTTCGCAGGCACTCTTCGCAATAGCCCCCGACTTCGGTGCGGGAAACCGTAACTTTCATGTGGAAGTCCCGCGCAATTTGTTCTTTCAGTTGTTCGTAGAGCCGGCTTTCGAATTCGCGCACTTTTCCGCAGCGCAGGCACGCCACGTGAATGTGGTCCCGCGGCCCGTGTGTTTCGTAGTAGTGCCGGTCCCCGCGCAGGTGCAGCAAATCCAGCTCGTCGATCAAGCCCTGCTTCTTGAGAAGGTCAATCGTGCGGTAGACGGTAACCAGGTGCACGCCCGAATCGATTTTTTGCGCCCGCTCGAGGATTTGATCCACGTCCAGGTGCTGCTCGGCGTCATCCATCACTTGCAGAATCACGCGGCGCTGTCGCGTCATGCGGATACCGCGTTTCGCCACCGATTGCTGGAGTTTGCCGGTTGTTTCGGCGGTATTGAGCCGCTCCCCAGTGGAAACCCTGTGGGACGGTGAAGCAGCCATTTGCAGTTCTCCGCTTGTGCGCGCGTGGGGACTCAGGAATGGATCGGAAGCATCCGCACCACGTCATTGTACATAACGTACGCGAAGAGGACCAAGAGAAAGACGAAGCCAACCTGCACAAAGCGCTCTTTGAACGCCAAACTGAAATCGCGCCGCCGGATTCCTTCCAACGTGAGCAGAAGAATGTTTCCGCCATCCAGGATGGGAATGGGCAGCAGGTTCAGAATGCCCAGGTTCACGCTGATCAAAACCATGAGCGAAATCACCGCCAGCGGCCCCTTTCGCACGGCTTCACCCGCCGCTCGCGAAATACCTACTGCGCCTTGCAGTTGCCTGACGGAAACTCGCCCGCTGAACAGCATTCCTACGACGCCGATGGTCTCCTTGGTGCGCTCGCCGGTCATCACGAACGCGTCGCGAACGCCATCCGTGAAGGAAACGCGCCGGTAGGATGTCGGATCAAGCACGGCTACGCCCACTTGGTACGTCGTTTCGCCGGATTCCGAGACGCCCTTCTGCGGTGTCACTTCGGCGTGTGTCAATTGGCCCTTGCGCTCCACGTCAAGCTTCATGGCTTTCCCGTTCGAACTGCTGACATGTTCCCTGAACTGGTCCCAGTATTCGATTTTTTGCCCATCCACGGCGAGAATTTGGTCGCCCTCTTTCAGTCCGGCGCGTTCCGCGGGAGTTCCGGGCGCCACTTCATCGAGGATCGGCGGACGCGGTAGATAACCCAAAATGCGGTCCAGCGTCGTGCTGGCAGTCAAAGGGACTTCCACAGTGCGCGTCTGTCCCGCGTTCTCTACTTCCAATTTTAGTTTGTCGCCCGGAGCAGCTTGCTTCAGGGCCTTCTGCGCCTGCTCCCAGGTCGGATTCCGAACGCCATTGATCGAAAGAAGTTTGTCGCCCACTTGCAAAGGGCTCGCTTGCCCCGTCGGCAACGCGACGACTTGCACAGGCAAATCGTAGAAAGACGAATACGGCAGTCCTACTGCGACGAACAATCCCGTGAGTAGAAGAATCGGGAAAATCAGGTTGACTGCCGGTCCGGCGAAGGAAATCAGCGCCCGCTGCCACCGCGGCTTGCTCATCAATTCGTCCGGTGCGCCGGTTGGAGCGACGTCATTCGAATCCACTTCCGATAAATCCTGCCCCGCCATGCGCACGTAGCCGCCAAACGGCAGCGCGCTTATACGATAGTCCGTCGCGCCGCGTTTCCATCCGAACAGCCGCGGACCAAACCCAATCGAGAAGACATCCACTCGCACGCCAAACAAGCGCGCCACAATGAAGTGGCCCCACTCGTGGATCATGATCATCAGGCCCAGTACCAGGGCGACGCCCAGTAACAAATTCATACGCTCCGGTTCTCCTTACCTTGTTGACGCTGTTGACGCCGCCGCGGCCGTCACCGCCAGCCGCTCTACTTCTTCCCTTGCCATTCGACGCGCTTCCGCATCGGCCGTAAGCACATCGTCCATTTTCTCAAACTTTACTCGCGGAGTCCGCGCAAGCACGCGTTCAATCACTTCCGGGATGCCCAGGAACGGCAGCCGCCGCTCCAAAAACGCCGCCACTGCAATCTCATCCGCCGCATTCAGCGCACAGGGCAGCGCGCCGCCCTTCTTCATCGCTTCTCGTGCCAGGCGCAAACAGGGAAACCGCCGCGTCGAAGCCTTCTCAAAATCCAGGCGCTTCAACTTTGGCAAGTCCAAGGCTACCTGATTAGATGCCACCCTCTCTGGATAGGTTAACGCATATTGAATGGGCATGCGCATGTCCGTTGGTCCCAGTTGCGCCAAAATAGAACCATCCACGAACTCCACCATGGAATGAATCGTGGACTGCGGGTGGACCACCACGTCGATTTGATCCGGCCGCATGCCAAACAGCCACCGCGCCTCAATAATCTCGAAGCCTTTGTTCATCATCGTCGCCGAATCGATGGTGATGCGGTTTCCCATCCGCCAGTTCGGATGCGCCAACGCTTGCTCGGTCGTGACATTCGCTAGCACTGCCAGCGGCGTCTTTCGAAACGGTCCTCCCGAGGCCGTCAGCACCAGCCGCCGCACTTCTCCGTGCGCTCCGCCGCGCAGGCATTGATGCACGGCGTTGTGTTCGCTATCTACTGGCAACAGTTCACGCCCGGCTTTCTTCGCCGCGGCCATCACCAGCTCGCCTGCCGCAACCAGAACCTCTTTGTTCGAAAGCGCTACCGTTTTTCCCAGCTTGACTGCTTCGTACGTCGCTTCCAGCCCGACCACGCCCACGGCCGCCGATACCACGATATCGGCCTTGGAATGCGTCCCCACCGCCAGCATTCCTTCTCGTCCGTGGTGAATCTCCGGTATCGGCGCAACGCCCTTTTCGCGCAATAGCAGCGCCAACTCATCAGCTCGCGCGCCATCCCCAAGCGAAACGACCTCCGGCCGATGCCGCCCGATCTGCCCAATCAATTCTTCCAGGTTCGCCCCAGCCGCCAGCGCGACAACACCAAACCTCTCCGGCAAAGCCTCGACCACCGAAAGGCACTGCCGCCCAATCGATCCCGTCGAGCCCAAAATGGATAGCTGTTTCACGGAGCCGTTCGTTTTCCTTTTTGTCGGATGGAAACTTTTTGACCTACGACTTGGGAGAGTAGATCAATACCCAATAATACCAGACAACCGGAATCGCCAGGATGAGCGCGTCGATTCGGTCAAGCACACCGCCATGCCCGGGCAATAAACTCCCCGAATCCTTGATCCCCGCGCTCCGCTTATAAGCTGATTCCAGCAAGTCGCCCACCTGCCCCGCCACGTTCCCCACCGCCGCCATCCCCAGCAAATGCGGAAGAGGCACCGTCACAAATCGTGCGAACACGAGCGCCACGACCAGCGATCCAAGAAAACTCGCCACCGTCCCCTCCCACGTCTTGCTAGGGCTCAAATGTGGCGCCAATTTATATTTCCCAATGGATCGGCCCACAAAATACGCCGCTGTATCCCCCACCCAAATAATCACCATTGCAAACAGCAGCAGCGCCGGCCCCTGCGTCCCAGCGCCGTGAAGCCGAATCGCGTATGACAACGGAAATGCCACCAGAATTAGTCCACTCGAGCTTATGCCCGCCGCCGGAAGCGTTTCGACCAACGGCCGCCTCGTGAATAACGTGATGGCCGCAATGCCAATCACAAATAGAAAAACGGCATCTTCCGCTCGCGGAAACGCACGAACCACGTTCCATGTCATCCGCGAAGAAGAGCCAATCCCAATAAATGCGCCGGAGCGAACCACCGTGGCCAGCCATTGCACATAAATGAGTAGCAACGCACAACTCGCCGTCCAAAACCGGTACGCCCGGTGCCCGATCGCATCGCCTAGCGTAAAATACTCGAACAGAGCCAGCAGCGTCACCAATCCAACAGCTAGCGCCAAAATCGCCGTGGATCCCCATAGCACTATCCCCACAACAAACGGAATCAACACGACGGCCGTCGCTACCCGCTTCCAGGTCATAGAAATGGAATCCCCTCAGAGATCGCGGCCTTCATCTCATCACATCATGAGAAATAAATCACGCCGGAAGCAGGCTCTGGGTATGCGCGTCAAAAGAGCTGTCGCATGCATCTCTGAGGGTGATTTGCAGCTAGTTGCACAAAGGAACTACGGCGTTCTCTCAACGCTCCAGAATTTCCTTGTAGGCGTTGAGTGCCACCTTCTTAGGCTTGCGGTCCAATACGAAGTTGATCGTCCTCGTGGAATTCCCGGCAATGGGCACTTGGCTCAGCCGCACCATTCCGTCTCCAAAATCGGCGAAAATCGGCACGAACATCGCGAAATTTTCGTCCACTTCGTTCTGCGTGATTTCCGCATGCACTTTGAATTTGCCGCCTTCCGCCGGCTGCACGTCATACTTGAAATTGTACCGGGGCACCTGCGTACCCCATACCCATTCTCGAAAAAACCAATCCAGTCGCCCATTCTGCTGCAGGTCCATCTTCTTGGTCATGTGCTTTTCGGCGACCGCCTTGAAGGACTCCGTGGATGCGGGAATATCCCGGTGACGTTCCATGAAATCGTGCATCATGTCGATGAACGCCTGGTCGCGATTGCCTGCAGATCCCATGTCTGCGTACATCAGTGACCTCAGCATGGCTAGTACGTAAGCGCCCTTGGAATAAGTCACTCCCTGGTACGCCTGCCCGGCCCGCGGAGAAATCAGCCGGAGTCCCAGCCATAGCGGGCCGGCGTCATTCGGTGAAACGCCGAAATTATTTTTCTCGAGGATGCGCACGCGCTGGCGTTCCCAGAAATCGATGTAATCCTTCTGCCACTTCGGCCCCATGGCTTGCTGCAGAAACAGTCCCGCCGCAAACTCCGCAAAACCTTCCGAGAGCCACTGGTCGTGATAAGAAGCCCATCCCACGCCGTGGCCAAACCACTGATGCGCCACCTCATGCGGTGTGACTTCCTGCACGAATCCCGTGAATCTTGAATTGATTTGTCCGAACAGCATCCACCGCTGCGTCGAGTCGATGTACGCCGAAATCGGCAAGTACACCAGGTTCGGCCACGATTGCCCGAAGTTGAAATTCGGCTGTTCCGTGATGTAGATGTTCTCGTAAGGCGCCTTTCCAAAATACATTGTGCACACTTGCATCTGCGCGCGTGCCTGATCCAGCGCGTACTTCGTCATCGAACTTGGTGACATTCCCCGCAGCGCGCCGTTTTCATACGGTCGCAAGCGGTCGGGCAATTCCGTCAAAAAATATCCGGCGATCTCGTAGTGCGTGATGGAGTCAGGGAAGTCCATTTTGACGTACTTCCCATAGTTGAATCCCGCAACGGCCACTGGCACTGGCGTCACCCAATGAGTCACGGCAAAACCCGCTTCCGTGTGTTGTCCCTCAAGCTTGCCGACGCTGATCAATACATTCGACGGCGGAACCTTGAACGTGAGATCGTACAGCGCCTTCTCACCGAAACCGTTCAGGTTCGGATACCACGATTCGCGCGCTCCGATGTAGTAACTTCCGCTGCCCGCGTCGTACAGCACTTTGTCGCCACCGTATTCCACGGTGATCGAATGGGCTTGCCCCATCGCTGGAGCTTCGTCGAGAACGGTATAGAAAGAGCCGTCTTCCTTTCTGTTTTCCTGAATGAAGTGCAGGTCCTTGCCGCCCTCATCGGTTACGCGCGTCACCCGCAGCGTGGGAAGCAGCCCGAATTTCAACACGCGCTCGCCGGGGACGAGCGGCTCAAACATGATCGTCGCCCGGCTGAACAGGTGATTATTCTTCCCGATTACCGTTTCGATGTTGTAGCAGCGCGTGGCGAACAGCCGCCTGTCCTGCTGTGAACTTGCGGTATGAGCCACAAGCTCGGATTTCAGGTGTTGCGAATACCAGATGCCGTCGTTCATTCCCCCGCCGTCGCAATTGACCAGCGCCACTTCTTCCGGCGAATCCATCTGCGGAATCGCGCCCACTCGCGTGCGCAGGAAGAAGCGCAGGTCTTTGTGCGGTGTTCCGTGCATATAGGCGTTGAAGAATGAAGGATGTTTCGAATTGTAAATGGCCGCAAGCACGTCGGCGTCCACGTTGTCGATCGTATCGCTTTCCAGGAACGCCTCGGTCATGCCTTCGGGCATCTCGTGGCGGTGGCGGACTTTATCTTTCCAATGCTGAAACGCGCTGGCCGCCTCCGCCGGCGTATTCGCTCTGGTTCCCAGCGTCGACTCGAATTGTGAAAATTGATCGGGAGAGAAACGAAATACTGCTTCGGTAAAGTCTTCCTCGGCCGTCGGACCGCCTGCGCGCCGCACCATCTCGTTTGTGTCCACCGTGGCATAGGGTTTCAGAGTGAAGTGTCCCTGGCCGACGAAAATAGCGCCGGTTTGAGATTTGTTGACCGTCGCCAGAAATGTAATCGTTCCGGACTTCAACTCGAAGGTCCCCACGTCTATCGGCAATGTGAAATTTTCGCAGCGGAACGTGTCGCCCAATCCGTTGTTGCGAAGTTGGCGGTAAACGGGGTCTGAATTCGCGAACGCCGAGCTCTTTTCGTTCACGGTGACGCTGGTTTGCTGCGGCGTGATTGTCAGACTAAGCGGGAGATCAGCCGTGCCATGCAGGTCGACCGTGGTCAGCAGCTCGTCAAACCCCTCTTTGGCAACGCGCACGGAATATTTTCCGGCGCTCAAATTGGCGGCGACAAATTTGCCGGTATCGTCGGAAGTAAGCACCAACGGCTCCGCCAAGGCGCTGCCGCTGATCTCGATGCGGGCCCCGGCAACGACCGCTCCAGACGGGTCTTTGACGGTACCGGATATCGTGTCGGCGCGCAGAGGCGTGGTTAGCGGCGCCGAGAGCAGTGTCAAGATCAATGGATAAAGAAGTGGATGAAGAAACTGAAATCGGCCCAGAAGCCGAAATGCTCTCATCGGGCGTGAGTCGGGGTTACAGCTTGCTCGCAGCGTTTCGCGCCGTTGACGCATGGTCCTCTCCTAAAAGATTGCCCAGCGCCTCCGAGCATTGGCAATCCTCCCATTTTCCGCCCTGCTTTTGCAATAGTGGTTAGCTCTGCGCTGCCGCCTTTCGCTTCATTTCTCCCCGGCGATTTCATCCCATTCGCGCCGGCCCCGTTCGAGCACTGCCGGCAAATCTTCCCGCAACAGAAAACGGTCCTGGATCAACTTCATAGCAGCCTCGGCAAACTTGCCCATATACTGTTCGCGAGAAGCGTACCGTTCCGCGATCGAAGCCCGCGGGTCGCCGGATTTTTCGCGGTCCGCCGCGCTACGAGCAAACGGGAGAAACGAACCGAGAAAACTAGTCCGTCGATCGGGAGCGCCGATGCTCGGGTCACGCAGATTCCAGCCGGTGTACGTAGCCAGCGGCACTTGCAATTCCGGCAAGCGCACCCCTCCCAAGTCGTTGCCATCGGCATCCGTTCGCGGAACCAGCACGGCAAACGCCTTTCCCACCCTCGGCGGCTCGTTCGAAATAATCCCTGACTTCCATTGCGGGCCAAAGTCGAGGTGGTAGCCCAGATTCATTTCATGGGGCGTATTCACCCCAGGGATTTTCGGAAACGTCCATTTGCTCAAGGGTACCAGTGTGCCGTCCGCAATCTTCGGATAGACGCTCGCTGGCGGTGCCGTTCCATCTTTCACCCACTGGTCCATGTCCGTGATCAGTGCGCGCCAGAACCATTGAATGGGATTCGGATTGTGTCTTTGCTGCGCGGTCAACTCGGGCGCCCCAGCCGTGGCCTTTTGTGGCGGAAACGCCGCGGAAAAATGCTGCAAACCCGCCAGAAAATAAATCCGCGCGTTTTCACCCGGCGCAGCATCTTTCAAGCCGTCCGCCGAGGTGTGAATCAACGACGCCGTGCGGCCCCAGTATTCATACGAAGTATTGGTGAAGAAAATCTTCGGCGCCGTGTGCGACTTGCTCGCCGCATCCAAAAGCCCGGCCGTTTCACCTGTCTCAGGGTCCTTTTCCGCGAGGTCGGTATAGGGAAACACATCCGTCGGGAAAAAGATGCTGGACATCGGTTGCGCGTCGCGCGAAGGCTGCGCGAAGCGATGATTGAAGCTGCCCCGGCCGGCGCCAGCCACATGGGCAATGACGCCATCCATCACTTGCCGGCCCTGCTCGTCCGCGTTGAAGTCCTGATACAAGAAATGGCGGAGGAACCGCCCGCTCTGCGAAATACCCACTGCATAGACGCGCCGCACTGGAGCCGTCGCCTGCGGATCATATTTCAGGTAGGAAAGAAAATCGCGGACCGCCGCCAGCCCGACGCCCACAACCGAGGGATCTTTCGCCTCATAAACAACCTCATAAATTTTGCCCGGCAAGAACCCGCCGTCCAGATGAATGAAATGAGCATCGGCCAGCAGTTGGCCCTCCACGGAATGGGCAAAGCTCCATTGGCCGCGCGGGATGGATTGCCGCGGCCCCTCGGGCATATCGCGCACAGTCAGAACGTTTTTCGTGCTGGCAGGATCGTCGGCCGGATAGCTCTTTCCACCGCTTGCTCCCAGCATGATGTGCCCCAGCGGCATGTCATCTACTCTTTGCGCTGGCGTAAAATCAGCACGCACCAATCCGCGAATTTCCTTGCCTCTCGGATCATGAGCGACCGGAGCAGAAAGCCGCAATTTTTGTCCTTCCTCCGCGAGATCAAACTGCCAGCCCAGCCACGCAATCGTGTACCCTTCGCGCAACAAAAGTCCGTCTCCCAACTCGCCGTTGGGGTCCGAAGAATTTCCGCCGTCCACCAGCCGCAGAATTCCCCTTCCCCCGCGGTTTGAAACTTCAAACAGCACGGCGTTGTTTCCCTTGTTCATGTCCTTCGGTTTATAAAGATAGAGGTCTGCGGAAAACTCGACTTCCCCATTCGCGTTGCGCGGAGCCTTGTCTAGATCCACGATCTGCCGGTTATGAACGTTTTCCGGACTGACCGCGAAGTACACTCGCCCGATGATCCTCTCGTAAACGCCGGCCAATCCGAACGCCCGGCCGCCCTGAACGTCCTCGCGCGAAAGAATCTCCACGCGCGTGACATGCGCCTCGACGGAAGAAGCCAGGAAGACGAACAGCGTAACGGCCCAGACCAGGTGTCTGCGTAGGGGATACATGTGCCGCCTCCGAAAGCGTCACAGCTTACAACAGATTCAGAAGAGTGGCGTGCGGGCAGGAGTCTTCTCGTCGCCAGTTAGGGGAAATACTTCACTTCGCGGAAAGGAATCGAAGAATCTCACGCATTACTTTCTCTCCCTGGTCTGTCTGGAAGAGAAACTGTGCGTGCGCGGAGCCATCCAAGATAATCAGTTCTTTCGGTTGGGGAGCCTTCTCATACTGTGCGCGAATTCCGGGGAGCCGCAGCCCATCCGCGTTGGCATCATTGCGAGCCACAATGAACAGTGAAGCTGCTTTGAGCTTTTCGGCCGGATCGTTTGGTGCGGAACCAAGGAACACCAGACGACCAATCGTGCCGGGCTCCGAAAGGATTGATGCGTCCCCCGCTGCGCCGCCGCCCATACTGGCGCCAACCACTGCTACGGTCTTCGCGCCGGTCTTACGCAGGTAGCGTACTGCCGCCAAAACGTCCAAGTGCAGCGGAGCACTCATGGGGGCGGAGTCGCCTGGCCCTCGTGACTGGCCATAGCCGCGGAAGTCGATCGCCAGCACGCGAAATCCCGCAGCTGCGAGGGTTTGCGCCTGCTTCTCCCAGCTCCCTTTATTGAAACGCCCGCCATGAGCCAACACCACGCCGCGCTCGCCTGTTCCGTAAGAATCGGCCGAAACTACCCCGCCGTCCGAAGTCGGAAAGACAACGGCTTTCTGCGCATAGCTAGGCGCTGAAAGAAACAGTGCGACTATGACCGCGGAGAATGTACGCACGCGGGAAGTCTACAATAAACCAAGGCCAGCCACTCAGGCATCTGGATTACTACCGGATGGCCCGTGATCCGGCAATTGAGATCGCCACCTGCTAGTCAAGTTCTACAATCCCAGTTGTCGTTACAAATCTCTCCTTCGATGAGTCACTCGCCGATTCGCTGCCAAGTGAGCAGGGTTAAAGAAAGCGCAAAACGATATTCGTAAACTGTCGCTAAGAAGCGAGCGCGGTCTGATTTCAGTTTACACGCAGCGCGACCATTGGATCGATCGTCGAAGCTCTTCGTGCTGGGAGAAATCCAGCCAGCAGTGCGACGGTTCCGAGTAGAACCACCACCCCAGCAAATGTAAACGGATCCGTGGGAGCAGTCTGAAACAGAAGGGAGGCAATGAGGCGCGCGACCGCAAGCGAAGCCATCATTCCAAGAGCAATGCCGATCAGCGCTAATCGCAGCGTCTCCCAGATCACATCGAGTTGCACGCGCGTTTCGGTCGCACCAAGAGCCATGCGTATGCCGATCTCCTGCGTCTGGCGCGTAACGGAATATGAGACAACTCCATAGATTCCCAGCGAGGCCAGAAGGAGTCCCAAACAAGCAAAGGTTCCGACCAGCAGCACAAAGAAGCGCCTTGGAGACGTCGCGCGGTCGACCAATCCCTGAATTGGCTTGAATTCCGTGGCCGGCTGTCCGGGATTGATCTGCCGTAGCGTCCCCATCACGCTCGTTGCCACGGCAGTGGGAGGGAGCTTCGAACGTACCACCAGATTCGCGCCTTCCGGCCCAAACTGTTTCGTCGCTGGCAGGTACATCTGCGCTCCTGCATTGTCTTCTGCACCGCTTTCACGGACATCGGCAATCACACCGATCACTTGGGGCTCTGTTCCGCCTGCAAGGGCGGTACGGCCAATGGGATCCTGTCCCGGCCACAGTTTCCGCGCGACCGTCTCGTTGATGATGACTACGCTGCGATTGTTGGACATATCTTCCCAGCTGATATCGCGACCTTCCATTAGGCGCATTCCCATCGCTTTCAGGTAGCCGGGCGAAACTATGTAGACGAACACGGGGAGGTAACCGAGGTCGTCTCGCTTTTCTTCACCCTTTGCCGCGATCCCCCAACTGCGGTTCCGGCTCATGGGCAGGTTGTCGGATATGCCCGCCGCCTCGACTCCAGGAATCATCGAACTTTGGCGCACAATTTCCTGCCAAATCGCAGCGCGTTTGGCTGGATTTCCGCCATCGTCGTAGTCAACGCTGATAGCGGCTGCGCGGCTTGGCTGGAAGCCTAGGTCAATGTCCAGAACACGGAGAAAGCTGCGCAGCAATAAGCCCGCTCCGACCAGCAGCACGCAAGCGAGAGCAATTTCCGTTATCACCAGCGTCGAGCGCATACGGTTATGTTTTCTGCCGGCACTGGCTCCACTATCTTTGAGTACCTCTTGCAGATTGCCACCCGACATGCGCAGCCCCGGTGCTGGCCCGAAAAGAACTGCTGATCCTACTGCGATCAACAGCGTCCATTCGAGCACCGTACCGTCCACGCGCACCATCGTGAGCAACGGCAGCGCAATCGATCCCTGATGTGCTAGATACGAGAGGATGACATAAGCCAGGCCCAACCCCAGCACCGCTCCCACGGTGGCCAGTATCAGGCTCTCCGTTAACAGTTGACGCACAAGCCGCCAACGTCTTGCTCCCAATGCTCTGCGCATAGCAAATTCTTTGCTGCGCGCCGCTGCCCGAGCGAGCAGCAGGTTTGAGAGATTCACGCAAACAATCAGCAGAATTAGTCCAACGGCACACCACAGCACAATCAGTGACCGCCGCAGCTTGCCGCTGACGTAGTCTTTCAATCCGGTAACCTGGCCCGTGTAACCTTTTCCGTACTCAGGGTGCTTGTGCTCGAAATAGAGTTGCGGAAAAAGTTGATCGGCCTCGCTCTGTGCTTGCGCCAAAGTCACTCCGTGTTTCAAGCGGCCAACCAATGCCAGGTCATTTCCGTCGTCGCGGAAATCATCCATGATGTAGGGCGCGAAGAGATCGACCTTGGCTCCCGGCGAAAAGACCGAGCCAAAATCGAATGTATCCGGCAACACCCCTATAACTATTACCGAGGTGTTGCTCAGGTTGATTGCCTTTCCGACGATGCTGCGATCACCACCCAACTGGCGTTTCCAAAACGGATAACTTAACAACGCCACAGGTTGGGAATGCTTTACGAATTCTTCAGACCTGAACGAACGTCCCAGCGAAGGATCTACGCCGAGTGTTTGAAAGAACCCTTCCGCTACAAGAATGCTCGTAACGGGCACTGGCTGACCAGTCCCGACGAGTTTGAGATTATCAGGTCCAGTAAAGGCGAAGTAGCCGCTGACAGACTGGAAAGAGTGGTTCTGTTGCTGGAAATCCTGCGTGGCATCCGCTGTATAGGTCCTGCTGGATTCGCCAGCTTTCGGATTCTTCTGCACAATCCGCACCAACTGCTGCGGATCGCGAAACGGGAGGGGTCGCAGCAGAATCGTATTCACTACGCTGAAAACAGCGATATTTGCGCCTATGCCGAGTGCGAGAATCAGAACTGCGACAATTGTGAAACCAGAGTCGCGCCTTAACGTGCGGAAGGTAAAACGCAGGTCCTGGATAAGGACGTCGAGCCAGGGCAATCCGCGTGATTCGCGGTGCCTCTCAAGCGCCTGCTGCACTCCACCAAATCGGACAAGGGCCTGGCGGCGGGCTTCTTCTGCAGACATATGGCGGCGCATGTTTTCTTCCACGGCCATTTGCAGATGCGAGGCCATCTCTTCGTTGAGTTCCTGGTCGAGTTGATCTTTGCGGAAGAAAGAGCCGACTCGCTTGAATGCTTCTCGAAGGGAATGCCTCACTGTTCATCTCCTTCGCCCTGCATGGCGAGAACGCGCCCCATAACTCCTGCCAGCCGCTGCCAATAAGCAGTGTCCTGCACCAACTGCTTCTGACCGGTTTTTGTGATGGAGTAGAACTTTGCCTTGCGGTTGTTGTCGGAAGTGCCCCACTTGGCCGCGATCCAGCCGCGCTGCTGCAATCGCACTAGCGACGCGTAAATCGTCCCCTGGTTCAGCAGCACTTCATTCCCGCTCACCTGTTCAATGCGACGCGCAACGCCGTATCCATGTTGCGGGCCCATTGCCTCCAGCGTCTGCAGCACCATCACATCTAGCGTTCCTTGCAACAGATCGAGCTTAGATTGGCCCATGGGTCTCTCCTGTGGTGACACCACAGCAATGTCTCATAACTTATGTGGGATTACCACATGAAATTTCTGATGCACCGAGAACTCGGTGAGTACCGACAGACTGCTTTATAACTACTAACTCCCGAATCGGCTATTCGGAGTGCGACCTGTAAAGCTGCTGAAAATCATTGTCGGGAGAGGAGGAACTCGATCAGTCCACGCATCTCATCGCGCGTAGCCTACAAGGCAGAGCGGGGAGGCAACGAACTGTTCGGACGGGCCCAGTCATATTGTTAACCAGGAATTGCCAAAACGCGGCTAGCTAAGCTAGCGCTCAGAAATATCAACTGTAAACAGGCACGAGATTAGTTGCCCGCTGCACGCACCGGCTTCTCGTCGGAAGCTGCATCTTCGCGGATGCCGCCATAGCGCCGCTCGCGCTTCTGATATTCCAGCAGCGCTTCCAGCAATCGCGCCCGGTTGAAGTCCGGCCACAGCGTTTCCGTGACGAAAATCTCCGCGTAGGCAATTTGCCAGAGTAGGAAATTGCTCACTCGCATCTCCCCGCTGGTGCGGATCAGCAGGTCCGGGTCCGGCAAGCCTTCTGTGTAAAGGTGCCGCGAAAGCTGCTCCTCGGTGACCTTGCTCGACGTTCCGTGGCCGTCGCGTTCGGAAAGAATCGCGTTCATGGCGTCGACGATCTCCGCGCGCCCGCCATAATTCAGCGCCACGCAGAGCACCATGCCCTTGTTCCCTGCCGTTTTCTCCATGGCCTCGCGCACGTCGTTTTGCACGCCCGCGGGAAGCTCGTCGATCCGGCCCAGGAACCGCATGCGGATATGATTCTTCTGAAGCAGCGGCATCTCCTTGCGAAGATATTCACGCAAGAGCGCCATCAGGAAGTCGATTTCCGTTTTGGGCCGCCGCCAATTTTCCACGGAAAACGCATACAGCGTCAGCGCCTCGATTTTCAAACGGGCGCATGTCTCAATGGTGATGCGTGCGGATTGCGTTCCTGAACGGTGTCCCGCGATTCGTGGCAGGTGCCGCTTCTGCGCCCACCGCCCGTTGCCGTCCATAATCACGGCCACGTGCCTCGGCAGCCGCGTCAAGTCCAGCTTTTCGAGCAAGCGCGCCTCTTCAGGTGTAACCGGCCCGAGTGTGCCAGGGCTGGCAACATGCAGCGTCTTGGGAGTGTGGCTGTAGGACACGGTGTATAAGTGGGCTTTCTCAGCAATGCCCTTTACGCCGCAAAGTTAACATACCCTCCGTCTCGGCGCAACGGCAGGTTGCGCAGTCAAACATCAGCCTGGCGGCGGTGGGACGCTTTGTTGGAACAGCGCGGTGTAAGTAAGAATCAGCGTTAGCGCGATCATGCCGATGGCCGTCGCCCAGGCGACGATGTTGAACGTCATGGTGTTCACGTATTCCCCCATCAAATCCCGCCGATTGACCAGCAGCAAAATGAAAATCACAACAACGGGAAGCCAGATGCCGTTGCCCACTTGCGAGAAGATCAAAATCTTCCAAAGGGGCGCATGCGGCAGCAGAACCACGCCTGCCCCTACCACGATCAAAATCGTGTACAGCCAGTAAAAGATGGGAGCCTCTTTGAATTTATGGTCCAGTCCCGCTTCAAACCCCAGCCCCTCGCAAATCACGTGTGCTGTGGAAAGCGGCAAAATGGACGCGGCAAAGAGTGACGCGTTCAGCAGTCCAAATGCGAACAGAACCCCCGCGCCTTTGCCGGCCAAAGGAATCAGCGCCTGCGCCGCCTGCGCGGCATCGGTGATGTCTCGGTGTCCTGAGACGTAGAGCGTGGCCGCCGTGCAAACGATGATGAAGAAAACGATCACCATGCAGCTGATGCTGCCGACGAGGACATCGGCGCGCGCCTGCGGGTATTGGCGAGGCCCCACCTTCTTTTCCACGAATCCAGCCTGAAGATAAAAAAACTGCCAGGGCGCAATCGTGGTTCCGACGAGTCCCGTTAGCATCAACAGGTAACCTGAACTAAGGCTGAGGCTCGGGATCACTATTTCTTTCGCGGCGATCAGCCAATCCGGCTTGGCGAAAAATGCGGAAAATACGTACGACAGATACAGAACGCAGGCGAACAGAAAAATAGTCTCCACTTGGCGGTAAGTCCCTCGAATCACCAGCACCCAAACGAGGATCGCGGCGATCGGCACGGCGACGTATCGGTTGATCCCGAAAATTTGCATCGCCGCCGCCACGCCGGCAAACTCCGCCACCACGTTGGCTAGGTCCACAAAAAAACCGGTGATCATCACGAAAAACGTCGGCCGGAATCCAAATTCCTCGCGGATGAGATCGGAGAGCCCTTTCCCGGTGACCACGCCCATCCGCGCGCACATCTCCTCCGTAACGTACAGCGCAATCGTCATGGGAATGAGCGACCAGAGCAGCGCATAGCCGTATTGCGCTCCGGCTTGCGTATAAACTGAAATTCCGCCAGCGTCGTTGTCCACATTCGAGGTGATCAGCCCCGGGCCCACCACGGCCAGCAGCAGCGTCAGGCGCCGGCGCAGTCCGCGGATTTTTTTCTGAAAATCCGTCTCACCCGTCCTGACGCGCTCAAACTTCGCGGCAATGGCATCCCAGTTCATCGGTCCGCTCGAATTCCCTTCTTAGTCCTTCAGCAGCTTTGACACCACGTCGTCCACGGTGATAACCCCAATCGGCCGGTTTTCCTGATCAACTACCGTCAGCATCCGCAGGTTGTACTTGTCAAAGAGCTCGAAGACTTCTTTATCGTTTGCGTTCGGCGGCAAACTAAGCAAAGGATCCATCTTTAGCTCTGCCATGCGCTGATCGGACGCCGCCAGCAGCAGCCGCGCTACGGGGACGGCGCCGGAGAACTGCGCGGAACTATCCAGCAGAACAATCGTGTCCAGCTGATCGAGGTTGAACTCCTGTTCGCGCATCCACTCCAACACTTCCTCACGCCTTGAACTTTCGCCCACGAAAATGAACTCCGTGTTCATCATGCCACCCGCTGTCGCGGGGTCAAATTCCAGCAACTCGCGGACCTCGTTGGCTTCCTGGCCCGGCATCTCATGCAGAAGTTCCTCGGAAGTTTCCTTGGACAAATCCCCCAGAAGGTCGGCTGCCGCGTCCGGGGCCATCTCTTCCAGAATGTCCGCCGCTTTCTCCGGGTCCAGCTTTTCCACGATTTGCGTAGTCAGCCGCTCGTCCAATTCCGCGAGGACTGCTGCCGCTGTCTCTTCATCCAGCGAAGCGATAATTCCCTGCCGCTCCGCAGCGGAGAGGTCTTCCATAATCTCCGCGATGTCCGCCGGGTGCAGGTCCTCAAGTTTTTCATGTGTGATGCGCAGCTTGAGCCGGCGCATAGGGTCCGGCTCGACAAGATTTACAAACTCCCAGCGAATCGCACCTTGCGGCAATTTACTCTGCAGCTTGCGAATCACTTTGGGAGGCACCACCCCCTGCAGCAGCCTGCGCACCGCTCCCGGGAGCCCCACATCCACTTGCGACAGGCGCAGCTCGACGTTGCCATTCGTTCGAAATGGGGTCAGATCGACGTCATTCACGCGGACCACTTTTCGTCCGCGCGTATCGATAATCTGCTGGTCCAGCAAATCTTTTTGAACCGCCAGCCACGACTCATTCGGTCGGTAAAGTTCCAAGGCCCGCTCGCTGACGTTCAGCTCCAATTTCCCCACGGCCACGGACGCGACCTGATCGTGTTTCGCCACCAGCGGCTGAAAATTGCCGCGCGACAACAAGTAGTGGGACACGCGGTTGGGAGCCTCCGCGGGTTCGATGAAAAATTCGCGCACCCGTCCGACGTAATGTCCCCCAACGTCGTAAGCTTTGGCCCCCATCAATTCTGTGGCGTAGAGATCCATACGCTCTCCTCCTCGCGCGTCACCCGGAATCGTTCGAACGGCTTCCCTTTCGAACTCATTCTGGCAATAAAAAACCCGCGCACCGAAAAACCTCGGCGGCGGGCAAGTGCCTCATAAACATGGACTTACCTTAGCCGCCAGCGAACCCTCCCCACCCGACTGCGCACGCCTTGGCCTGCGTCTCGCGCGAAAAAATCGGGATACCCTGCCGTGGAACCAAGTTCTGGCCGCACTGCTGCCTGGATCTACCGGGGCCAGGTTCGAGTTCGCTGCCCATACTCATTGGGACGAGATTTGCTCCGCAACGTGACCATTTTGCAGTCACATTTGCATTGATAAGCTGCGTGCTTCTCGAAGTCAACAAAAAAAGGACTCACGAAGCGATTTTTTTTGTTCGAATGACGTTGCAGAGCGTCACCTGCGGTTTGGAAAGAGCATGTGACGGGGTTGTTCACCCTTGCGGCGGCAGTCCTCCATGTATAAGCGGAGGTAGTTCTTCAAGATGTAGTTGCGTTTCGAATAGCCCAGTTCTTCCGCCGCCCGATCAATTGCCTCGGCGGGTCCCTCGAGTTCCACAAATGTCCCGATGGGTGTTTGATCGAGCTCGATTAGAAGGCCTTTGGCCCAGGCTTTCGATGCGGGCAGCCGGAAAGTGGTGCGATACTTTTCGTAGCGAAACCAGCCGCTCATCCCGAGCCCCTCGAAAATTCTGGTCAGATTTCCGGACTCAGCAAGCTCGACCTCGATTTCGTCGCGAACTTTGTAAGACCCGTGCGAAACGCCTTCCATCTCCGCTACGGCCAGCCGAGTCGCGGGTTGCTTGAAGGTCAAAATTACACGTTGCCTCGGCACCGCCTTCTTTGATTTCCCATGGGCTTCGGGTGTTTCTGTTCGAATGCGCAGCAATTGACCATGCTTGGCAAGTCCGCCCTGCGGCGTATCGAAAATTACATTTTCCTCATGAACTTTGGGGGTGCTCGGGTCAGCGAGGTGGGCTCCCATGCGCTTTAACGCGCAATGGAACGCAGGCAAGTCACTGATTTTCAGTTTGATTTCGGTCTCTCGCGCCATCGCGTTTTTTCACAGCTCGCTCGGGGCTGCTTTCTCCCGTCGCCGAGTTCCGATAGTATAGCGAACGCACCCGATTCTTATTGCGCGTCGCCCCACCCCGCCGCGCATGGACGTTGGACCGCATTACCGCCCTCGAAGAAGAGACTCATGAACCCGGACGCCAATATCGCGACGCCATTGCCAGCCCAGGAAAAGTCAACTGGTACGATTCCCCAGCCACCGGCTGCCCGCCGTGAACCGGTGGAGCACATTTTGCATGGCGATCGCCGCGTAGATCATTACGCCTGGCTGCGCCACAAAGAAAATCCTGAAGTCATCGACTATCTGAAGGCCGAAAACGCGTATACCGACGCTGTTCTGAAGCCCACGGAACCTTTGCAGGAGAAGCTCTATCAAGAAATGCTGATGCGCATCCAGCAAACGGATCTTTCCGTTCCCTACCGGCTGCGAGGCTATCTCTATTTCACGCGCACGGAAGAGGGGAAGCAGTATGCGTTCTACTGCCGGCGACGTGACACGGAAGACGCGCCGGAGGAATTGTTGCTGGACCTGAATCGGCTCGTGGAAGGCCATTCTTTTCTGGGATTGGGTTCGTTCGAGGTCAGCGACGACAATCAACTGCTCGCCTATTCGACGGATACCACGGGTTTCCGCCAATACGTGTTGCAAGTCAAAGACCTGCACACGGGGACGACGTTTGCCGAGCGATTCGAACGCGTCACCAGCGTTGCGTGGGCCTCGGATAATCGCACTCTGTTCTACACCGTCGAAGACGAAACGACGAAGCGCTCGCATCGACTGTATCGGCATGTTCTGGGCCCCGCCGAACCAGATCCTCTGCTGTACGACGAGACGGACGAGCGCTTTCGAATCGAAGTGGAACGCACGCGCAGCAGCGCGTTTCTCCTTCTGACCGTCGCGAGCCATACGGCAAGCGAAGTCCGCTACCTGCGCGCGGATCAGCCGACCGAAGAATTCCGGCTCATCGCTCCGCGCGAAGACAACCACGAATACTACGCGGAACATCATCCTGGTCCGCTTGCCGCGGAACATCCGAGTCCGCTCGCCGCGGGACATTACACAGGTCCGCTTACCGCGGGACACTCCGGTCCGGCAGGAAGTTCTGATGGAGGCGTGTTTTACATTCGCACGAATTCCGGCGGGCGAACATTTCGCTTGATGGCCGCGCCGGCTAGCGATCCCCGCCGGGAATTCTGGCGGGAAGTGATTCCCAATCGGCCCGAAGTCATGCTGGCTGCCGAGGAGGCTTTCCAGTCGCACCTGGTGCTTTTCGAACGCGAAGGCGGCCTGCCCTATCTCCGTATCGTGGATTTGACGGCGGCCGCGCAGAACGTCCTGGCGGCTTCGCATCGCATTGAATTCACAGAGCCCGCCTACAACGCATCCATTGGTGAGAATCCGGAATTCAGCGCTTCCCACGTGCGGTTCCAATACGAATCTTTCGTAACTCCACGCTCGGTTTTTGACTACGACGTTCGCACGCGGGAACGAAGCCTGAGGAAGCAGCAGCCGGTTCTCGGCGGCTACGATCGAACGCCATACGTCAGTGAGCGATTGCATGCCACCGCGTCCGACGGAACGAGCGTGCCGCTCTCCGTCGTTTATCGCCGCGATACGCCGCGCAATGGCTCCGCCCCACTGCTCCTCTATGGCTACGGCAGCTATGGAATCTCTGTTCCGGTGAATTTCAGCTCGAACCGGCTGAGCCTGCTGGACCGCGGCGTGATTTACGCTGTGGCGCACGTCCGCGGCGGCGGCGAGCTTGGAAAACCGTGGCACGACGGCGGCCGCATGAAGCAAAAGCGCACCACGTTCACGGACTTCATCGCCTCGGCCGAACACCTCGTTACGCAGCGCTACACAAGCCCCGAAAAACTTGTGATTGAGGGCGGCAGCGCGGGCGGACTGCTGATGGGCGCGGTGACAAACATGCGCCCCAATCTTTTTCGCCTGGTCATCACGCATGTGCCGTTCGTCGACGTGCTCAACACCATGTTCGACGCGTCGCTGCCGCTGACCGTCGGCGAATATGAGGAATGGGGTAATCCGCAAATCGCGGAAGATTATTTCACCATGAAGTCGTATTGTCCCTACACCAACCTGGAGCGCCAGGCTTATCCGGCGATATTGGCGAAGACTGGGTTGAATGACAGCCAAGTGATGTACTGGGAGCCGGCGAAGTACGTGGCGAAAATGCGCACGCTGAAAAC
>Ga0066678_10000045_pt1 | contig 25710 bp, 23 predicted proteins | sample GraSoiAngelo_127_FD_62300 | JGI IMG/M metagenome (GOLD analysis project Ga0066678, IMG submission 62300) | Grasslands soil microbial communities from the Angelo Coastal Reserve, California, USA - 14_0927_09_40cm | ecosystem: Environmental > Terrestrial > Soil > Grasslands | place: USA...
GTTCCAAGGAGCGAGGCGCGCGGCTATAATGGGGGCCTGTGCGGAGCTCAGGGGAGGAGGCTATACATGCATGGGAAATCGCGTGATTGCGGCTCTGACATCCTCCGCAGGTAGCCAAGGGCAGACGACCATAACCTACGCGCGAGAGCACGGCCTGAGCACGCGCGGCGTGCGGCTCTTCGCACTACTGGCGGTTGTGACGCTCTTGTCGCTTGCTGGAGCCCGGGGTGATGTTCCGGCAGCGCAGGCAGCACCGACCCCGGACGGTTATGCGCTTATGCAGGACGTGACCACTGCCAATGTCGGGGGCATGGTCGACTTCGCTCTGATCCCGGGCAGGCCGGATGAGGCCGTGGTGATCACTCAGGGCGGGTTCGTGTGGCGTGTCTCGCTGACTGGCGCTTTCGCCCGCACTGAGTTCGGTAACCTATCCGGCCTTATAAGGTCGAGCAGTGAGGAAGGTCTTCTATCACTCGCCTTCTCGCCGAACTTCGCGGGCGTTGGCGGCGATAGCCGCGTCTATGTGTACTACACGCCGCTGGCGGCCAGATGCGCGCCCATTACACGCTGCTCACGGATCGCGCGAATGCCCGTCGTAAACAACGACATGGTTGAAGCGAGCGAGACAGTGGTGCTTGATATCGACCAGGAGATCGCTCAAAGCAATCACAACGGCGGTCGCTTGCTGTTTGGGCCGGACGGTTACCTGTACCTATCCATTGGAGACGGCGGCGGAGGAGGAGACCCGAACGAGACGGGCCAGGACATTAATGACCTGTTGGGAGCAATGATTCGGATCAATGTGACCGGGCAGCAAACCTACTCGATCCCAGCCGATAACCCATTTGTGGGCGTGGCCGGCCGGGACGAGCTGTGGGCGTATGGACTGAGAAACCCATGGCGGTACAGCTTCGACCGGGGCAGCGGAGACCTCTGGATGGCCGACGTCGGTCAAGCTGCATGGGAGGAGGTAGAGAAGATCACAAAAGGCGGGAACTACGGCTGGGACTGCTACGAAGGCAATGTTTCATACGAGCCGGCCGGCTGCACAACGCCTCCAAGCCCATTCATCTTCCCGCGCGCGGTATATGACCACACGCTCGGATGCTCCGTGACGGGCGGCTATATCTACCGCGGGTCGGTGTTGCAGGAGATTTACGGCTGGTACGTGTACGGCGACTACTGCTCGGGGCGGCTCTGGGCCGTGAATCCGGCAGACACCAGCAATCCGGTGCAACTGATGGATTCGCCGTACAGCATCACATCGTTCGGCGAGCTGCCGAACGGCGAGTTGCTTGTGCTGACGTTCCAGAGCGCGATCTACCGGCTCACATGCGCGACGACTCTGGATACGGATAGTGACGGCACGCCAGACGCCTGCGACCCGGACGACGACAACGACGGCTTTAGCGATGGGGTCGAGACGTATGTCGGAACCAGTCCGCTCCTGAAGTGCGGAAGCAACAGCTGGCCTGCGGACATCAATAACGACAGCTTCTCGGATATAACGGATGTTGCTTTTCTAACCGGGAATTTTGGGATGGCTGTGCCGCCGGCACCGGTGAGGCACAACATCGCGCCGGACCCACCGGACGGCTTTGTGGACATTACGGACGTGGCGAAGATGACCGGGTTCTTCGGGAGGAACTGTGCGTCTTAGACGGTCGCAGGGAACCTGCAGCGACGGGGCGAGTGACTAAGGTGAAGCTGCGCCGGAGTTCGAGGCTGGCGCGCGTAGCGCTTCTTTCGATAGCAGCTTTTCTCGCGTTGCTGGGGACGCGCAGCGGGCACACGCAGGGAACGGAGCCGACCGGAGCGGTCGGGCTCAGCGAGGAGATGCAGCTCGAGGGGCCGGCGCGTGTCGTGGTTCGCGACCTGCCACCAGCGGCGCAGACCCCCGGGCACACGGGAAATGCGGTACCGCGGCCGCGGTCATCTCCGCAGAGCTCGCTGGCGACCCAAAACGCGGCGCCTGGGGCCAACGCCCGCGACGCGTCTGCCCCGTCGCAACTGCCCTCCGCGCCCGCGCTTTCAGGCAGTGGCTTTGAAGGGCTGGACAATGGGGACAACAGTGCAGTCGTGGGCTTTACGCTTACGCCACCCGATCCGCAGGTAGCGGTGGGGCCGAACCACGTGTTCGAGATGGTCAACGTCATCGGCCGCATCTACACGCGGGCGGGCGGGAGCGTACAGACGTTTGCGCTGAGGAGCTTCTTCGGGGTGCCAGCCGGATACTCCGACACCGACCCGAAGGTCTTCTACGATGCGCTGAGTAATCGCTGGTTCGCGTCCTATGCGTCGTACCTCGACCTGGCCGGTTCGACCAACGACAAGGGGCGTCTGCACCTGGCGATCTCTCAGACCGACGATCCAACGGGCGCATGGAACGTGTACTTCCTGTCTTACAACATGGTGCTTCCAGATTATGAGGCGATCGGAGTGACGACAGACAAGCTGACGGTGTCTTCGAACATTTTTGATGTTGACAGCAATGCCTATTTCGGTGTGGAGACGCTGGTCTTCGAGAAGGCAGACGTACTGGCCGGGCTCCCCGGGGCAAGCGTCCACCTGTTTGGCTTCCCGCGAAGGACTGACCGTTTCACGGTGCGGCCCGCGCAGGGGCTGTCTGCCGGGAACGACCAGTTTCTGACAACGCGGGGAGGGAGCACAACGCTGACCGTGATCAAAATCACGGGAACGCCTGCGGCGGCGAACGTAACCGAGGCTTATGCCTCAGACAAGACGATGCTGGCGCAGAACGCGCCTCCCGCTTCAGTTGCGCTGGGAGGCAACATCGACTCAGGAGACAGCCGACTGCTGGACGCGATGTGGCGCAACGGGCGGCTGTGGACATCAGCGTCAGCGGCGTGTGTGCCGGCGGGTGATGGCACGACCAGATCGTGTGCGCATCTGATCGAGGTGGATACAGGGCCGAATCCACCGAACATGCTGCAAGACATTATGTTCGGGGAGACGGCGCAGTACTACTCGTGGCCGGCTTTGCGGACGGACGCATCGGGCGACTTATACGTCTCGCTGACGCACACGAACGCATCGATTTTTGCGGAAGCAAGGGCGACGGGGCGTCTGGCGAGCGATCCGCCGAACACGCTGAACGGCACTACCCTACTGCGAGCAGGCGATGTCGCGCACAATTCGTCGCGGTGGGGGGACTATCTCGCGACTGCTGTCGACCCGCTATTCCCCGAATGCGTCTGGCTGGTGGGTGAGTATTCGAAGGATACCCCGGGCGCGAATTGGGGCACTTTCATTGCGCGGGCGAGCTACAGCGCAGGCTGCGACGGCGACAGCGACGGTTGGAGCGACGGCGCAGAGGGAACGATCGGCACGAATCCCACGCTGGCGTGTGGTACCAACGCGTGGCCGCCGGATATCACGAACGACCGCTTCGTGGATATCTCGGATGTCGTTATTCTGACCGGAAACTTCGGCGCGCCCGTGCCGCCGACGCCCGCGCGCTACAATATCGCGCCGGAGCCACCCGATGGGTTCGTGGACATAACGGACGTAACCCGGATGGTAGGATTGTTCGGGCAGGGGTGCAGCTGAGGAAAGACGTCCCGATGCCGTGTACAGACACGTGATGTGCTAGGGGTCTGGGGCGTCTCTACAGGGCGCAGTAATTGAGCGTACCGACTCAGAGGATCGGCAGGTAGCGCTTCAGTTCGTAGTCAGTAACCTGCCTTCTGAAATTGCTCCACTCGATCTTTTTGTTGGTAAGGAGGCTCTCGTGGAGGTGGTCGCCGAGGCAACGGCGGAGTAGGTCGCTGCCTTCGGCGTATTCGACGGCTTCCCAGAGGCTGCCCGGGAGATGGTCGATGCCGCGCTCCTTCTTCTCCTCCTCCGTCATCTCGAAGACGTTCTCCTCGACGGGGTCCGGGCAGGGATATTCTTTGGCGATGCCCTCCAGGCCGGCGGCGAGCATGGCGGCGAAAGCGATGTAGGGGTTGCAGGCGGGGTCGGCGGCGCGGTACTCGATGCGGGTGGCGTTCTCCTTGCCGGGCTTGTACTGCGGCACGCGGATGAGGTCGGAGCGGTTGCGGCGCGCCCAGGAGAGGTAAACAGGCGCTTCGAAGCCCGGAACGAGGCGCTTGTAGGAGTTGATCCACTGGTTCGTGACGAGTGTGATCTCCTTGGCGTGGCGGAGAAGGCCGGCGATGTAGCTGCGGGCGAGCGCGGAGAGATGGTACGGGTCGCTTGCGTCGAAAAAGGCGTTGCGCTCGCCGGCGAAGAGGGACTGGTGGACGTGCATTCCGGAGCCGTTCTCGTCTCGGAGGGGTTTGGGCATGAAGGTGGCGTAGACGTTGTTCTTGAGCGCGACTTCCTTGACGGCGAGGCGGTAGGTCATGGTATTGTCGGCCATGGTTAGGGCGTCGGTGTAGCGGAGGTCGATCTCGTGCTGAGAAGGGGCGACCTCGTGGTGCGAGGCCTCGACGGGGATGCCGAGGTCCTCGAGGGTGAGGACCGTCTCGCGGCGGAGGTCGGTGCCGGCGTCCAAAGGGGTGAGGTCGAAGTAGCCGCCTACGTCGAGGGTCTGGGGCGTCTCTGAGTTCGCGAAGTAGAAGAACTCGAGCTCGGGGCCGACGTAGAAGGTGTAGTGAAGGTCGGTGGCGCGCTGAAGGTTGCGGCGGAGGACGAAGCGGGGGTCGCCCTCGAAGGGGGAACCGTCCGGGTGCGTGATGTCGCAGAACATGCGGGCGACGCGGCGCTCGGTCGGGCGCCAGGGGAGGATGGCGAACGTCGTGGGATCCGGCATCGCCATCATGTCGGACTCATCGATGCGCGCGAAGCCCTCGATGGACGAGCCGTCGAAGCCGACGCCCTCTTCGAGGGCTTCGGGCAGCTCTTCGACAGTGATGGCGACGCTCTTCAGGGAGCCGAGGATGTCGGTGAACCAGAGGCGGATGAATTTGACGTCATGCTCGCGGCAGGTCTGGAGGACGTAGGCGCGGGATTCGGAGGGGTCAGAGGTCATGCCAAACCATCCGCTCCCCTGAACCGATCTAGCAACTTCATCTTTCCCACCCGCCCGCCCGCGTGATGTTAATTTGATTTCGGGGGGGACACCCCCCCCCGAGCCCCCCGGCAAAGGGGCTCCGTCCCTCTGCACTCCCCGTTCACTGTCGGAGTCTAGACGTAGAATTCGATGAACGACTAGGCATCGAAGTAGAGGTGGAACTCCCAGGGGTGCGGGCGCAAGCGGACGGGGTCGATCTCGTTTTCGCGCTTGTAGGAGAGCCAGGTCTCGATGACGTCGTCGGTGAAGACGTTGCCGCGGCGGAGGAATTCGTTGTCGGCCTCGAGGGCACGCAGGGACTCGTCGAGAGAGCCGGGGACTGTCTTGAGCCGGCGCTCTTCGCGCGGCGAGAGCTCATAGGTGTTCTTCTCGAGGGGAGCGCCGGGGTCCATCTTCTTCTGGACGCCGTCAAGACCGGCCATCAGCATCGCGGGGAAGGCGAGGTAGGGGTTGGCGGTCGGGTCAGGCGGACGGAACTCGATGCGCTTAGCCTTCGGGTTGTTCGTGTACATGGGGATGCGGGCGGCGGCCGAGCGGTTGCGGGCGGAGAAGACAAGGTTCACGGGCGCTTCGTAGCCGGGGACGAGGCGCTTGTAGGAGTTGGTCGTAGGGGCGCAGAACGCCATGAGCGCGGGGGCGTGGCGAAGGAGACCGCCGGCGTACCAGCGGCACATTTCACTGGTGAGAGCGTACCCCTTCTGGTCGAAGAAGAGAGGCTTGCCGTTCTTCCAGAGTGACTGGTGAGTGTGCATGCCCGAGCCATTGTCCATGAAGAGGGGCTTTGGCATGAAGGTGGCCACTTTGCCGTGCTTACGGGCGACGTTCTTGACGATGTACTTGTACCACAGGACGTTGTCCGCCATCTGAGTGAGGGGCGCGTAGCGCATGTCGATCTCGTTTTGGCCGGCGGTCGCAACCTCGTGGTGATGGACTTCGATAGTGATTCCCACCTTCTCCATTTCGAGGACCATCTCGCTACGGATGTCTTGGAGGGTGTCGTGTGGTGGGACCGGGAAGTAGCCTTCCTTATAACGCGGCTTGTACCCCAGGTTAGGTTGAGTGTTGGTACCCGTATTCCACTGCCCTTCGATTGAGTCGATGTGGTAGTAGCCCTCGTGCTCGTTCTGGTCGTAGCGGATGTCGTCGAATACGAAAAACTCGAGTTCGGGGCCCCAATAGGAAGTGTCGGCAAGACCGGTGGACTTTAGGTAGGCTTCGGCTTTCTTAGCGACGCCACGCGGGTCGCGGCTATAAGGATCTCTCGTCACGGGGTCGACGATGTCGCAGAGGATCGAGAGGGTGGGAACGGAGCAGGCTGGATCGACGCGGGCGGTCGCAGGGTCCGGGATAAGGATCATGTCCGACTCCTGGATCTCCTGGAAACCGCGGATGCTCGAGCCGTCGAAGCCGATGCCATCCACCCAGATCGAACCCGGCAAATCATCGAAGTCGACCATGTCCTTGGGCGGGATGGAGAAGTGCTGCCAGAGGCCGGGCAGGTCTGTGAACTTGAGGTCAACGATCTGGATGTTGTTCTTCTTGATGAGATCGGCGACCTTCTGCACGTCTGTTGCGGTTGTCAATTTGTCCCTCCTTCGGTCTTTTTCCTGCGTTTGCGATTATAGGCGCGCGGCCCACCCGGCGGGAGGGCCGCACGTTACGGGTGTGTTAAACGCCGGTGCAACGGAGAAGAACACGGAACAGGATAAGTTGTGCGTCTATCGAACCTGGTTCCAGTTCCAAGTTCCTGTATCCACTATTCGCGATCAGACCGCTGCTTCACCCCTTTCGCCGGTGCGGACGCGGATAGCGTCCGCGACGGGGATGAGGAAGATCTTGCCGTCGCCGATGTTGCCGGTGCGGGCGGCGTCGCAGATCAGCTTTACGACGCGGTCGGAATCGGCGTCCTTGACGACGACCTCGATCTTGACCTTGGGCAGCATATCTACGGTGTAGGTCTCGCCGCCGCGGCCCATGTGGACGATACCTTTCTGCGTGCCGCGACCAGTGACATGGACGATGTTGAGGCCCGTAAATCCGGCGTTAGCCAGCACCTCCTTCACGTCATCGAGTTTCTCGGGCCGGATGATGGCTTCTAGTTTGTACATCTGCCGGCCCTCCTAGGACCCGGCCCCGCTGCCGGCGCCTTCGGGTTGCACTCGAGGCGCAGGCGCCGGGCTGGGCGGAGGGGTCTCGGCGAATTGCAGGACCGGGAGGCCCGAGCCCTCGTCGATGACGTAGCCACGCTCACCGTGCTGCGTGACATCGAGTCCGAGCTCTTCTTGGTCTTCGCTGACCCGCAAGCCAAGCGTAAGGTCGAGGACCTTCAGAATCGCCGCTGTGACGACGAATGAGTAGACCCAGACGGTGGCAATCGCGGCGAGCTGGTCGAGGACCTGTGCAGGGTGGCCATAAAATAGGCCCTCGTTGTCCGCGAGCCCACTTACGGCCGCGGTTGCGAAAAGACCAGTCGCGAGCGCGCCCCACGTACCGCCGACTCCATGTACCGCAACCACGTCCAACGAGTCGTCAATGCCGGAGCGCTCGCGCACACGGACCGCAAGGTAGCAGACGACGCCTGCCACGCCGCCGATGACGATCGCCGCCCACGGCTGGACGAAGCCCGAGGCGGGTGTGATTGCCACCAGCCCCGCAACAGCGCCTGCAGCAGCGCCAATCACGCTCGCCTTCCCGGTGAGGGCCCAGCTGGCGAACATCCAAGATAGGGCAGCAGAGGCGGCGGCCGTGTTTGTGACGACGAACGCATTCGCCGCCTGGCCGCTGGCCGCCCCTGCGCTTCCAGCGTTGAAGCCAAACCAGCCGAACCAGAGGATGGCCGCGCCCAGCACAATGTAGGTAACGTTGTGCGGCTCCATTGGCTCTCGGCCGAAGCCCTTGCGTCTACCGTAGAGCAAGGCCGCGGCGAGGGCGGCGGCACCCGCGTTGACGTGGATGGCAGCACCGCCGGCGAAGTCCAGCGCGTTTATCCCGCTTGAGTCCGCGATGCCGAGCCAGCCCGCGCCGAAGATCCAGTGGGCCACCGGCGCGTAAACCAGCAGCGACCACGCGGCCATGAAGACAAGGAACGTGCTGAATTTCGCGCGTTCTGCAAAGGCGCCCGTGATAAGCGCCGGCGTTATGATCGCGAACATCGCTTGGAAGATGGCGAAGGCCTCGTGCGGGATCGTCGGCGCCCAGGTGACTTCGCCAACTACCGGTTTGTCCGCCGGGATGATACCAACGTCCTTGAAGCCGATGAAGTCGAGCTTCCCGATTATTCCGCCTTCCGTCGGCCCGAAGGCGAGCGTATAGCCGATGAGCACCCACAGCACGCCAACAAGCCCAACCACGATGAAGCTCTGCATGATCGTGGCGAGCACGTTCTTGCTGCGGGTAAAACCGGCGTAGAAGAAGCCGAGGCCGGGAGTCATGAACATCACGAGAGCGGCCGCAGCGAGCATCCATGCGGTATCGCCGCTGTTTATCTCCGGTGGCATCGCTTATAAGTACCTCCTATGAGCCAAATACTTGATGGGAACAATATCAAGCCGACAGGCGGCGCGGAATGGGGCTGATGTTACGGGTGTGTTACGGAGGGTTGATAAAGGGATTCGGCCCGCGGTCAGCCGGTGCGAAAGCGATAACCAACGTTGCGGACGGTCTCGATGAAGGGAGTGTGGCGGTCCTCGATCTTGGCGCGGAGGCGGCGGATGTGGACGTCGACGGTGCGGGCGCCGCCGTAGAAGTCGTAGCCCCAGACTTTACTGAGGAGGGTCTCGCGGGTAAAGACGCGTCCGCGATTCGTGGCGAGGAAACGGAGGAGTTCATACTCCTTGTAGGTAAGCTCGACGGGGCGGCCGCCTACGTGAACAGTGTAGTTGGCGAGGTCCATCAGGAGGTCGCCGTGCTTTAGCGTGTTTCGTGTGTCCACGCCATGCCGGCGATAGAGGGCACGGCGGACGCGCGCGCAGAGCTCTTCGGCCGTCGCGCCCGTGAGAAGGAAATCGTCGGGAATGTTTGCCGGGTCGAGGACCGGTAGGCCGGCTGGTGGAAGCAACGTGATGACGGCCGGCGCTTCGGCTGTCGATGCTGCGTCGAGGTAGCGGCGGGCGAGCGGGTCCTCAGCAGACGCGGCGAGATCGATGATTACGGCGTCGGGCGAGGCGGTGGGCGGCTCCGCGGCGGGGAGCAGGTGGTTGACGTCGAAGCCTTCGGCCTCGAGCGGGCCGGTGTAGGGCGCGAGCGTGGTGTCGCCGATGAGGAAGATGGTGTGCATTCCGGTTCATAATGCTACGTGGGCGGCGGTGGCTCGCACAACCAAGGCCAGCGGGACAGGCAATGTTACCGGCTGATGAATTTCGCGTCATGGCGGCGGAGCGCGGACGTTAACCGGCGCGCATCCCTGACGCCGACACACCCATAGTCGATTCGACGATACGGATGGCGGCGTGGGTGACAGGGACGAGGCTTGGGCGGTGGATCTTGTCGAGCGTGTCCACCGCGTCGAAGAGGTAGAAGGGTGCGGTGAGGTAGTTGACGAGCGGGACACCTGCCATGTAGAAGTCAGCGCCGTCGGTCGTTGGCTTGGGGCCAAACATCGTCGGCGGCACGACCATCGAGCGTTGCAGGTCTTCCGCCTCGATCGCGGAGCGGACCGCGTCCTGGAGGCGGGGAATCAGGGACGTGAACCACCAGCGGGACTCAGGGAGGCCCGTGGCGCGGAGCACGCCGGTCTCGTCGCTGAACTCGTTTGCGGCGTGCTCCAAATGGAACTCGAGAACGACGCTCTCGAGTTCGGCGGCGTGCTCTTCGACGAACGTCCGTTGGCCGGCCCCACCGGCCATGTGCCCGGCATTGAGCAGGAACAGCAGACGGTGTGGCCGTTCGGCCTGAGGCACCTGCGACCAGTAGGCGGCCTGCGCGAGCACCAGAGCGATCCCTGAACCGTCCTCGACGGCTGAGGCCCAAGGGCCGTCGTGATGCGAACCGATGATAACCATCTCTTCGTCCGCTCCCGGGAGTTCGCCCACGATGTTGTGGGCGGTGATCATCTCACGGACCGAGTCGATTGACACCTTCACCCGAAGAGGCGCGCCGGACAGCAACTCGCGGAGGCGGTTGCCGTCGCCGCCGGAGATCCAGACGCCGGGAATGGGACGCTCGATGGCGTCATAGGGAACGTAGTATTGGTTGGAATCGCCCGGATAGTCGCGCAGTACGCCGATGAATCCGGCCGCGCCCGCGGAGATTGAGGGCTCCATCACGTTCTGGAGCTCTCGGCCGAACGGGAGGACGTGTTTGGTCGAAGCGTACGTCCCGTCCGGGTCGTAAGACCAGGTTGCGCGAGATTGAAGGACCGTCTGGGGGACTCTGCTGAGGACGACATCGTACAGCGAGAAGGCGCCCGAGACGGCACCCGGTCGGGTGGGATCGAAGGCGACTACCTGAGCTTCGAGCCTTTCGGTGGCCGCGGAATGGGGGAGCGGGAAGCATGGAAAATCGAGCGCGGAGCCGTCAGCCGCGACCGTCAGCGTGGCGTTGCGAGGCTCCCAGTACGGGACCTCGACGGGTTCGGTGCGAACTCGTTCGAGGCGGAAGGCGCGGAACTGTTGTTGAAGCCAGTTTTCGGCCCAGCGGTCGGCCGGGTAGCCCGGTCGGCGGATGCCGTGGGCGAAGATTTCTTCGATCCAGGCGAAGATCCTGTCTTCGGAGGGGACGAGGTTTGAATGCACGCTGCAATGCTACACGAAGTGCCCGTCTTGGTTGTGAGACAATGGCTTCGTGACGGCCTTACAGGCACCGGACTGGGTTGCAAGCGGCCGGAAGCCGCCGTGGCTGAAGGTGCGGTTTCCCGGCGGAGAGAACTACATTCGTCTGAAGAACATCATGCGCGAGGGACGCTTGCACACGGTGTGCGAGGAGGCGCATTGCCCGAACATCGGGGAGTGTTGGGAGGCGGGGACGGCAACGTTCATGATCCTGGGCGACAGGTGCACGCGCGCCTGTGGCTTCTGCGCCGTGAAGTCGGGACGGCCGCGAGCGCTCGACAGGCTGGAGCCGATGCGGGTGGCGAACGCGGTGCGGGATTTGAGCCTTACGCATGCGGTCGTTACTTCGGTCAACCGGGACGATGAGCCGGACGGAGGAGCCTTCATCTTCGCGGCGACGATCCGCTGGATCCGCAGGCTATCACCGGGGACGAGCGTCGAGGTGCTGATCCCGGACTTCATGGGGAACTGGGACGCGCTGGCAACGGTGATGGACGCTCGGCCGGAAATACTGAACCACAATACGGAAACGGTGCCGCGCCTGTACGGGCGGGTGCGCCCGAAGGCGCGCTACGAGCGGACGCTCGAGTTGTTGCGGCGCGCGAAGGAGCTGGACCCGGGGACGATTACGAAGAGCGGGCTGATGGTCGGGCTGGGCGAGACCAAGCACGAGCTGCTGATGGTGTTTGAGGACCTCGTCGACGCGGGAGTCGATGTGCTGACGCTCGGGCAGTACCTGCGGCCGAGCGCGAAGCATCTGCCGCTCGTCCGCTACTACCGCCCGGACGAGTTCGCGGCGCTGAGAGAGGACGCGCTAGCGCTCGGGTTCCGGCATGTCGAGGCGGGGCCGCTCGTGCGGTCTTCGTACCATGCGAAGGGTCAGGTGCAGGGCGTGCGGGGACTCGGAATTCGCACTGATCTTGTCCCAGTGACTACCCCAACGGATTCCTTCACCGAACCGTCGTAGTACGTCCTGTATCAGCGGGCCGGCCGCTCCAGGATGTCGGCATCCACGATGAGCTCAGGGCCGTGGGGACAGGGCAGGAAGCTAGCCGCCGGACGCGATTTCCTGGATCGCCAGGTCGATTATGGCGTCACCCGGTGGAGCGTTGGGATTCACTGAGGGGTCGCGCGGCGTCAGGCAATCGACTACGTCCATGCCCTGAACCACTTTGCCGAAGACCGTGTACTGACCGTTGAGGTTGGCGGCGTCGCCGAGCGTCACGAACCACTGACTGCCGGCGCTGTCGGGGTCGTTGGAGCGGGCCATACCCACAACTCCACGCACGAACGGCTCCTGGCTGGCCTCGAGCGGAACCGTGTAGCCGGGACCGCCATTGCCTCTGCCGGTCGGGTCGCCACCCTGTGCGACGAAACCCGGGATAACGCGGTGGAAGGTGGTCCCGTTGAAGAACTTATCGCGCGCCAGGAAGACGAAGCTGTTGACGTGCTCAGGAGCGAGGTCCGGCAGCAGCTGAATGATGAAGTGGCCGCGCGTCGTGTAGACGTGGGCAATGTACTGGTGCGTCTTGTCGATCGTTAAGGGCGGGCGTTGCGGATAAGACTTCATTTGCACCTCCGGTGGCGTACCTGTTGTAGCGGGGCAGGTCGCGAACGTGGCGGCGGGGAGCGAGGGAAAGGCGGCGGCCTTTGTGGCGGACGGGGCGGCCGTTGCAGACTGGCCGGACGTGTTCACCTTTTCGTCGCTGCCGCAGGCGACGACGAGGACGAGTAAGACAGTGGCTGCGAGCAGGAGGATAAGGCGACTGATGCCGTCGCGAATGCTACCGGTGGCGGGCACGAGGGCCATTATCCGGGGTTGCCTCGCGCTGGGTAAAGGGCGGAGGGAAAGGCGCGGGTATCGATTCCATCGTCAAACGCGTTCATATATCTGGTACGATGACCACCAGGGGGAAGATCAGCCGATGGACAACCGGCCGATAGGCGTCTTCGACTCGGGCGTGGGCGGGCTCTCGATCTGGAGGGCGATGCGCCGGATGCTGCCGCAAGAGAGCCTCATCTTCTTTGCGGACAGCGGCCATGTGCCGTACGGCGAGAAGTCAACGGCCGAGTTGCACGACCTAACCGGCCGGATCGCCGGTTTCCTGATCGAGCGGGACGTGAAGATGATCGTCGTCGCCTGTAATACCGCGACCGTGCACGCGATCGGTTACCTGCGAGAAACGCTCCCGGCGATCCCCTTCGTCGGCGTCGTTCCGGTCGTTAAGACGCTGGCCAGGCGGACACGGACAGGAACGATCGCAGTGCTATCGACGCCGGCGACGGCGCAGAGCCCCTACCTCGCCGGCTTGATCGAGGAGTTCGCGCCGGACAAACGGGTGATCAACGTGGGCTGCGATGGCCTCGAGAACATGGTAGAGGCGGGAGAACTGGGGACGCGGGCGACGACGGCGCTCCTCGAGCGGCACCTGGCGCCGGTACGCGGCAGCGAAGCGGACGTAGTCGGGCTGGGTTGCACGCATTACCCGTTCCTCCGCGGGCTGATCAAGCGCATGCTCGGGAGCGGCGTGCATCTGTACGACCCTTCGCGGCCAGTAGCGCGCCGTGTCCGGCAGCTGCTGCGGGAGCGGGATGCACTAGCGGCGAACCCGAAGCCGACGTACGGCTTCTACACGACAGGCGACGCCGACGTCTTCAAGCGGGTGGCGAGCAGGCTGCTACGGACGCCTGTGCGGGATGCCGAGCACGTCGAGATTTAGCTTTCAGCCGCCAACTTTCAGCTGTTAGTCTGGCGCCTCTTTCGTTGCCGGGCTCTCTTGGGCTGCTTAAGATAGATTGCGGGCCAACGTAGCTCAGTGGTAGAGCAGCTGTTTCGTAAACAGCAGGTCGTGAGTTCGAATCTCACCGTTGGCTCCAGTTTTTGTATCTAAATCCGGGGTGTCCGGACGCCATCCGACTGGGCCAAGGGCGGTTTGACTGACAAATGGCCGCCCAACTTCCATGCAGCCCCGCCGTCGTCTAGGCCAACTCAAGACGGAGAGCTTGCTGTCGACGCTTAGCCCCTCTTGCAAAGACCGACAGGTCTGTCTATAATTACAGGCAGCAGAACCAGCCTACATCTCATCGACCAAGCGGAGAACGGACATGCCGATAATCCGCCTTACCGTTGCGGCGAGGACCGTCCCCGAAAGAACAAATCGCGTGACCCAGCCACCCCACAAGGAGCAGCAATGTCAACCATGAGTCAGAATAACCTCGAAGGGCAACGGGCGCTTGTGACGGGCGCGGCGTCGGGGATCGGTCGCGCGGTCGCGCTGCAGCTGGCCCGGGACGGGGCAGAGGTCCTGGTTCACGGCCGCGACGCCGCGCGTGGCGCCGAGACCGTCCAGGAAATCACTGCCGCTGGTGGCAAGGCCAGCTTCGTCGCTGCCGACCTCGGCGACGTCGCCGACGTGCAGCGCCTGGCAAGCGACGTCGGCGACGTCGACATCCTGATCAACAACGCCGGGATCGCGCTCTTCGGTGCGACCACAGAGTTCGAGGTCTCCGCGTTCGACAAGATGTTCGCCAGCAACGTTCGGGCGCCGTTCTTCCTTGTAGCGGCGTTCGCTCCCGGAATGGCTGCGCGGGGCCACGGCAGCATCGTCAGCGTCAGCAGCATGGCCGGCGGAGTAGGGCTCGTGGGGGCGCGGCCTACGGCGCGACGAAGGCGTCGCTCGAGGCGATGACGCGCGCCTGGGCCGCGGAGTACAGCGCGAGCGGGGTGCGCGTCAACGCGATCGCCCCAGGACCCGTTTACACCCCGACACCGTCAGGCCCTGACTTCATCACGGCGCTCGGAGAAATGACGCCGATGCACCGCGCTTCACAGCCCGAGGAAATCGCCGAGGTGATCGCGTTCCTCGCATCCCCACCAGCGAGCTACATCACCGGCACCACCGTCGCCGCCGACGGCGGACGCAGAGCGATCTAGCCCGAACTGCAGTCATCGATGCAAATCCCATCAGAGGAGCCAGCTGCGAGCTCTGGCGAGGCCGCTCGCAAGATACCAGCTTCCCAACGCGACGCCGAGTGACCCAATGGCCCGCTCAATTGACATCGAAAATCACTCCGTACCCAGAAAGGACGACGCATGACATCGGTAGGGCAACAAACCGCTCCCAACCTGAGTAGTGACGCACCCAACGGAGTCACGTACGCCTACCGCCGCTTCGGCAATACCGAAACGACGCGGCCTCCGTTACTTTGTCTCCAACACTATCGAGGCACGCTCGACAACTGGGATCCGCTCTTCATCGACGCCGTCGCCGAACACGGTGAGGTCATCCTCCTCGACAATGCTGGCGTCGGCGGTTCGACCGGCACGGTGCCTCGTACCGTCACCGAGATGGCCCGCGACGCTATCGTCTTCGTCGACGCCCTCGGCCTCGAACTTGTCGATGTACTCGGCTTCTCCCTCGGAGGGATGGTCGCGCAGGAGCTTACCCTTCTCCGTCCCTGGCAGGTGCGCCGCTTAATCCTCGCCGGGACCGCACCCCGAGGCGGCGGCCACCAGACGCACGGTTGGACCTACGACATCTTCCGCGCTTCCCAGGCCGAGCCCACCGGACCCGAGGACTTCCTGCACATCTTTTTCGACGTGACGGAAACTAGCCGCGCCAAGGGCATGGACTACCTCGGCCGCTTCCTCAGCCGCGCCGAGAACCGCGACGCCGACAACGGTCCCGAGGTCGCGCGCGCCCAGTATGACGCCGTCGTCGAGTGGGGAATCCCAGAGCCCAGCAAGCTTCGCCGATTGGCCGGCATCACGCAGCCGACGCTCGTCGCGAACGGAATGAACGACACGATGATCCCTTCCATCAACTCGCAACTACTTGCAGACAACATACCCAACGCGCGGCTTCGCCTTTACCCCGACGCGGGCCACGGGTTCTTCTTTCAGTATCCTGGGGAGTTCGCGGCCCTCGTCGGGGAATTCCTCGGCGCACCAACCGTCGTGTAAGGGAGCGATGGACCGAGTATCACGCGAAGGAGGCGACATGCCCAAACTCAAGGTGGGCATTCACGCAGGAAAGGAAAAAGCTCGTTGACGACGATGAAAGCAGCGTTTCGTAAGGCCGATGGCCTGGAGGTCCGTTACGCGGAGGCGGGACAGGATAACGGGGAGACCGTAGTCTTGACCTGCCCCTGGCCAGAAAGCCTGTTTGCCTTCCGCAAAGTGTGGGATCGCCTCGCCGAAGACTTCCATCTCGTGGCAATTGACCTGCCTGGTTTCGGCCAGTCGGAGCGTCGCATTGAGTTGCTTTCGCCGACAGCGATGGGTGACTTCCTTGTGCGGATGATCCACGAGTGGAACCTGGGACCTGTACACTTCATCGGCCCCGATGTGGGCACATCCGCAACACTCGTGGCTGCCGCCACTCACCCAGAGCTCGTTCGCAGCCTGGCTATCGGCAGCGGCGCCACGGCCTTCCCGTTGCAGGTCGGCGGCACGCTGAAGGATATCATCGAAGCGCCGGACCTGGACGGCTACCGTCAGATGGACTCACGGCAGCTCCTCGCGCCAGTATTCGACGGCATCCCAGGAGGGCTCCCACCCGGCGTACGCGCCGATTATCTGGATTCATATGCCGGCGATCGGTTCGTCGAGTCCGCGCGTTACGTACGCACGTATCCAACCGAGCTGCCGGCCCTGGCCGAGCGCCTCCCTAAGCTCACGACTCCGGTGCTCATAATCGGGGGAGCCAACGACGACCTGGTCCCGCAGGTCAACCACGAGTTCCTCCACGAGCGCCTTCCCAACAGCCGCCTCGAGCCGTTGCCCGCAGCCCACTTTTGCTGGGAAGAGGTGCCCGACCTCTACGGCGGGTCCGTGCTCAGGTGGCTGAAACAAGCGGCGTCCGAGAGTTGAGCCGTCTAGCGATGCTTTACCCTGGCAGCGAGTAGCCGGAGCAAGTAGGAGGTTTCGATATGGACAACACTAGCGGCAGCCATCACCCAACGCCGTTGCCAATTGGGTTGGAAGCGCCCGCCTTCGAGCTTTCCAGCACACCGGATCAAACGGTGTCGCTGGCGGAGTTCCGCGGGCAACCCGTCATTCTCGCGTTCTACCCCGAGGATTGGAGTCCCGTCTGCTCCGACCAGATGGCGCTGTATCAGGAAGTGCTCCCCGAGTTCCGCAAGTTCAACGCCGAGCTGCTTGGCGTTTCGGTGGACAGTGTCTGGTGCCACCTGGCCTTCGCGAAGGACAGAAACCTGCACTTTCCACTCCTCTCCGATTTTGAGCCCAAGGGAGCGGTTGCGCGAGCGTACGGTGTTTACCGGACGAAGGAGGGGACCAGTGAGCGTGCACTGTTCGTGATCGACGCGGACGGCATCGTGCGTTGGAGTTATATCTCTCCCGTGGGCGTGAACCCCGGCGCCGACAGCATCCTCCGTGCCCTGCAGAGTCTCGGGAAGGACATCGGCTCGTGACCACGTCACAATGGGAACCCACCCTAACCAATCCGGTCTCCGATGAACGCGACCATATCCAGGGACCGCCCGGTGCCCCTGTGACCCTTGTGGAGTACGGCGACTATGAGTGCCCGTACTGCGGCGCCGCGTATCCGATCATCAAGGAGATCCAGGCTCGCCTGGGCGACCGGCTGCGCTTCGTCTTTCGCAATTTTCCGATCACCACGTCGCATCCCCACTCGCAGCAGGCCGCCGAAGCCGCGGAGGCGGCGTCGGCGCAAGGCAAGTTCTGGGAAATGCACGACATTCTCTATGAGAACCAAGAGCACTTGCAACAGCAGGATCTTCTAGTCTACGGCGAGAGGCTTGGATTGCATGTTGACCGGTTCACCACGGATTTGGCGGAGCACATCCACCTGGAGCGAGTCCACGAAGACTTCATGAGCGGCGTCCACAGCGGAGTCAATGGCACTCCCACATTCTTCATCAATGGCGGGAGACACGACGGGCCCTCCGATATGGAAACCTTGCTCGGTGCCCTGGAACGCGCCCTCTCGAGAGAAACCTAGCGCCCCAGGCGCTCTCTCCGCCCGGACTCAGTGCGTGGCCGTCGAACATAGCGCGTCAAGATGTCGACCCCGCTTGTGGCGTTTACGCGCCTGCTCGGGCTAGGTCGGCCGCGTCACAGCGCTTGCACGGTAGACAGACCAGTCCGGTACACTGAAATAGATGAGCAATACGACAACCACCGCGCCAAAGAGAATCCGAGCAAAACATCCTCCGGAGGCGGAAGAGGGACCGCGGCGGCGGCTCTTGGCAGCAGCCGGCAGGCTCTTTTACGAGGAGGGCGTTCACGTCGTCGGCATCGATCGTCTGATCGAGGAGGCGGGTGTAGCCAAGGCCTCGCTCTACTCCCACTTTGGGAACAAAGATGGGCTCATTCGCGCCTACCTCGAAGAACACCTGAACGCCCGCCGCGAACACGTGGCCCAAGTGCTCGCCCGGTACGACTCGCCCAGGAAACGTCTCCTGGGAATGTTTGACGACGCGAAGGCCGCGCTCGACGGAACAGCGTTTCGAGGATGCAGGTTCGTCAATGCCAGTGCCGAAGCAGGACACGACGAGTGCATCGGCCCGTTGACGGAGGAGTATCGTACGTGGCTGAGGTCGTTGTTCACCGACCTCGCAAAGGCCTCCGGGGCCCGCAACCCGAAAAGCCTCGGTCGGCAACTTGCGCTTCTCTACGACGGAGCTGCTGTGGCGGCGCGTCTCGACAAGGACCGCGGTGGTGCCGGTGCCGCCGCCCGGTCTGCAGCCGCAGCATTGCTTGATGCGGCTACTCATACCCACCTCAATCGGCGGCCTACACGACCGAAAGAAGCGGTAGCAACAACGAAGGCGAAAGCCCTTGGGCCCCAGCACTCAAATCAGCGGTAGGTGCACTCATTTGGGATCTGAGCCGTTCACCCGCGAACGGCTGAAAGATGAGCAGTTGCCTCGTCAGGCAGCGGCTCGCGCTAGCTCTCGCATCGTATGCCTTGTTAGACTTCGGCTGCCTAACTTTGGCAGACATTTGACTGACAAATTGACTGACTAGCCGGCAATCACCGGTGGTTTATCATGGACATCCACGGGCAGATCAAATACGGGAGGGGACGGCTAAGAACGCCTGCGCACGGTATGGTGCTAATTCGTAAACAGCAAGTCCTCGGTTCGAATCCGAGCGTTGGCTCCATAGACTGGTGTCACCAGAGATCATGTGATATGTAGGGCACAAGATCTTGAAGGCCGCCCTTGCCGCGCGGCCGACGCCAACGTACACTCCCAACCGAAGGTGCCCGATGGAACCCTGGCTCGATGACGCATCCTCACTCGCCGACGCTATCCGCGGCCGCGAGATCCGCTCCGTCGACGCCGTCGAAGCCTCACTTGAGGCCATCGGCAACTCCAAGCTCAACGCGCTCACGATGCTCGACGCCGAGAGCGCGCGCCGCCAGGCCGAGCAGATCGACGCTAGCATCGGCCGTGGTGAAGACCCCGGCCTCCTCGCCGGTGTCCCGATCCTCGTAAAAGATGTGGAGGACGCGGCGGGCTGGCCTACCACCCACGGGTCGCTCGTGTTCAAGGAAAACCTCGCTGGAGAGGACTCAACCCACGTTGCCCGTCTCCGCGCGGCCGGCGCTGTCCTCGTGGGCAAGGCCGCAACCTCGGAGTTCGGCTTCGTCGCCTACACTTCCACCAAACTCCACGGCGTTACCCGCAACCCGTGGAACCTCGAGCGCACTCCCGCCGGCTCGTCCGGTGGCTCCGCGGCGGCCGTCGCCGGAGGCCTCGTCCCTGCCGCTACGGCAGGTGATGGCGGTGGCAGCATCCGCATCCCTGCCTCCTATTGCGGACTTGTTGGTATGAAGGGTTCCTTCGGCCGCATTCCGCGTGGCCCCCGCGCCGCTTTCGGCCAGCTCGCTGCCGTCAAGGGAACGGTCGCCCGGAGTGTCCGCGACGCCGCCCGCTGGTACGACATCACGTCGGGCTATGACCCACGCGACGCCTTCAGCCTTCCGCGCCAGGACGGCTGGGAGGCCGGGCTCGGTAGCCGCGGCATCAAAGGCCTCCGTACCGCCGTCGCCGTGGACCTCGGCAATGCGGTCGTCCACCCTGAAGTCCGGCGCGTTGTGAGCGAAGCTGCAGACTTCCTGGTCGAGGCCGCTGGCCTCAAGCGCGTCGACATCGAGGTCAGCGTCCCAGAAGGCGGCATCACCTGGGCCAGTGCCGGTCTCCCCTCCCTCGTCGCTGACCTCCAGGACTACTGGCCCGACTGCGAGCAGGACCTCACCGGCGAGATCGCCTTCGCGATGCGAGCCGCCCCCACCTACCGTGCCAAGCACGGCGCCCGCCTCGAGAAGTTCCGAGTCGAGATGAACGAAGCGATGGCCGGGCTCTTCGAGAAGACCGACATCGTTCTCTGCGCAACAAGCCCCATGGAACCGTTCAATGCGGAGGGCCCGATGCCTAACATCGTCGGCGAAGTGAGAGTCAGCCCCTACAACGCCGGCGCCCTCACCATCCCCGCCAACCTCTCCGGCTACCCCGCTATCTCCATCCCCGCTGGCCTATCCGAGAATGGTCTCCCCATCGGCCTTCAGGCCTACGCCCGTCGCCACGAAGACGCTCTCCTTCTCGATCTGGCCCTGATCATGGAGCAAGCCCGCCCCTGGCCCAAAGTCGCTCCCAACGTGCCCGTATGACTGGCTTCTTGCCGGAATCGTTCTACTCTAATCGCGCCGCATTGACCGGACGGGACCATTGATAACACGCCAAGCCTTCGGTAGAACCGGACATCTGAGCAGCCGCGTGATATTCGGCGCGGCCGCTTTCTGGAAGGCTAACGAGCGAGTGAAAGAACGTGCCCTTGAGCTTTTGCTCACGCATGGGATCAACCACGTTGACGTGGCGGCCAGCTACGGCGAAGCGGAAGACCACGTCGGCCTCTGGATGGAGCGTCACCGCGACCGGTTCTTCCTGGCCACCAAGACCGGAGAGCGGACCTACGAACCGGCATGGGCCGAATTGCAGCGCTCACTTCAGCGCCTGCAAGTCGATTCCGTCGATCTCTGGCAGCTGCATAACCTTGTCGACGAGGATGAGTGGAGCGAAGCGATGGGCGCGGGCGGCGCGCTGGAGGCGGCAATTGAAGCGCGAGACCAGGGGCTGGTGCGGTTCATCGGAGTGACCGGTCACGGCGTGACGGTGGCGGCGATGCACCGACGCAGCTTGGAGCATTTCCCCTTTGACTCGGTCCTGCTGCCTCTGAACTATACGATGCTCCAGAACCAGGCTTACGCAACCGACTTCGCGGAACTTGTTGAGATGTGCCGGCAGCGAGGCGTCGCCATACAGACAATCAAGAGCCTGGCAGTAGGCGACTGGGGCGAGAAGGAGCGGACGACGAGGACCTGGTACGACGCGCTGAGCGAGCAGTCGGATGTTGATCTAGCCGTGCACTGGGTTCTCGGCCATGAGGGCGTCTTCCTCAACAGCTCATCGGATCTCGGCCTGTTGGAGAAGATCGTGGACGCGGCAGAGCGTTACCAGGTATCGCCGTCAGGAGCCGATATGGAAGCTATGGCGTCCAGGACCGCAATGTCGCCACTGTTTACCTAAGTGGCGTCTCCGACCTGATGTTCAGCAGCATCTACACGCGCACCGATCACAGATCATGACAGTCTACCCTCGGTCGTCCTGGGTCAGTTTCAATCGGAGCAGCAGAGCTTCCGCACACAGATCGCGAAAGGAATATTTCGATGGCGCTCAGGGTTAACGGCGAAGAACGCGAAGCCCCAAACCCACGGCGCAACTTGCTCAGCTACTTGAGGTACGACCTCGGACTGACGGGGACTAAGTATGGCTGCGGAGAAGGGCTATGTGGCGCGTGCACGGTACTTGTCGACGGCCAGCCGCTGAGGTCGTGTATGAGCAACGTCGGCGCCGTCGCGGGTGGACCGATCACCACCATCGAAGGTGTGGGGACCAACGGGTCGTTGCACACGGTACAGCAAGCGTTTATCGAGGAATCTGCGATGCAATGCGGGTACTGCATCCCCGGGTTCATCATGGCAGCGATCGGCCTGCTCGAGCGGGAGCCGCGGCCTTCCCGCGATACCGTGCGACAGGCGCTCAGCAGCAACCTTTGCCGCTGTGGGACGTACCTGCGGATCGAGCGGGCGGTGATCCGAGCGGCGGGAGGACCACGATGAGAGATGCTGGGCTGACCATCGTCGGCGATACGGCGCCGGGTTTTCCGGCGCGCCAGGGCTATGGGACTCGGGCATACGGGAACACGAGCCCCGGGACACCGCTGGCGCGCTGGCTACTCATGCGGCCGGACGGGCGGGTGACTATCTTCGCCGGGAAGGTGGAGTACGGCCAGAACATTCGCACAGGGCTCGCTGTTGAGGTCGCGGATGAGCTGCGGATGCCGCTGTCGGCCGTTGACGTTGTTCTCGGCGACACAGACCAGACGCCGTGGGATATGGGGACGTTCGGTAGCCAGTCCACAGCGCGAGTCGGCTTGCAGCTGCGTATGGCAGCCGCGACGGCACGCGAAGCGCTGCTCGAACTTGCTTCACAGCGGCTCGATTTGCCAAGGGAAGATCTCGTGATGCGCGACGGGAGTGTGGCCTCAAATGCGGACCCGGGGCGCGCGTTCACATATGGCCAACTCGTCGATGGTCAAACGATCGAGCGGGAGATCGACGAGGAGGTAGCGCTCACCAAGGAGCGAGACTTCACGGTGATGGGATCCGACGTCCGGCGAATTGACGCACAGGCGCGCGTGACGGGGCGGGCTGTTTACGCGCAAGACGTGCTCCGGCCGGGAATGTTGTTCGCCCGCATCCTGCGGGGACCGTCCTTTGGCGCTCGTCTCGTCGAAGTTGACGCATCGGCGGCGGAGCACATGCCAGGCATGGTTAGCGTCGTGCGAGACGGCGATTTGGTAGCGGTACTCGCGGATGACGACGAGTCGGCCGACCGGGCGCTGTCCGTTATTCAGGCGACGTGGGAGGGCGGTGCGCGGGGGTCTACGATCGATATACCCGGGATCCTCGCGGAGACCAAGCGCGATCCAGTCGCCGTGCAGGAAACGGGCGACGTCGACGAGGCGTTCCGGCACGCCGACCATATTCTCGAGGCGACGTATTATGCGCCGCATGTCAGCACTCTACCGATGGAGCCGCGGGCCGCGGTCGCGGAGTGGGATGGCGACAAACTCACGGTGTGGGCGGGCGCGCAACGTCCGTTCGGACTGCGGACGGAGTTGGCGGGCATGTTTCGGGTGCCGGAGTCAGACGTGAGCGTCATCTCGATGGAGATCGGCGGCGGGTTCGGGACGAAGAGCTGGTATCCGACGGGCGCGGAGGCGGCGAAGCTCGCTCGCATCGCGGGGCGTCCGGTACGAGTCGCCTACACCCGTCAAGAAGACGCGACAGAGGGCACGTTTCGCCCCGCCGCGCTGATCGAAATCAAGAGCGCCTTCGGCACGGACGGCACGATTACGGCGTGGCAATGCGAAGCGATCCATGCCGGTCCGATGGGATACATAGCGCAGCGCGGCGCACAGACGCCATACGCCGTGAGAGACGTGGCTGTGCACGTGTACTGCGCGAACACGCTTGTGCGCGTAGGTTCTTACCGCTCGCTCGGCGCCGCTGCCAACCACTTCGCGCGCGAATCGCACGTCGACGAAATCGCGAGCACGATTGGTCTGGACCCGTTCGAACTGCGGATGCGCAACCTCTCGGACGCACGATATCGAAGTGTCCTCGAAGCCGCGGCGTCGCGATTTGGCTGGCAGTCCGGCGTACCTCCTACCAATCGCGGAGTTGGTCTGTCGATCGGGGAAGATGTCGGAAGTTATGTGGCGAGCTGCGTCGAGCTTGCCGTCGAAGGGCGCGAAATACGCGTGCGGCGCGTGGTCACAGCCATCGATTGTGGGCTCGTGGTCAATCCGGAAGGTGTGCGTAATCAGGTAGAGGGCTCCACGGTGATGGGTCTCGGCGGCGCATTGTATGAGGCTATCGAGATCGGTGAGGGCTCGATTCTGAATACCAGTCTCAGTCGCTACCAGGTGCCGCGCATCACGGACTCGCCGGAGATCGAAGTTGTCTTGACGGGCGACCCGGGCGCTCCATCCACCGGCGCCGGCGAACCCGGGCTGGTCACGGTTGCACCAGCCGTGGCTAATGCAGTCTTCGATTCGACCGGCCAGCGCGTCCGCGAACTTCCTCTCAAGCGACAACTACGTTAAAGATGCGTGAATCGTCACGGGGGCGCAAACCGCCGATCCGTCAAACCGTGGGTGATCGCCCCAGATTTTGCACACAGGGCCGTGTGGCGGCTAACCCTCCTCTGCATAGTTGCACGCCTGATCGCGGCGGCCCCTCGCAGCCGACCAGCTGATTATCCACTAATACCAGGCGATGCTGGCAGATGTCTCGTGCGTCTACGTCGGCAGGTCCGCCACCGAATTCATGTGGCGGGATGGCGTGTGAAATGGACGCGAACCTAGCTCCGTGGTAGAGCAGCGGTTTCGCAAACCGCAGGTTGTGAGTTCGAATCTCAGCTAGGTGCCGTCCCGCCAGGCACCAATTGGCACTGAATCTAACACTCACGGTCATATCATTCGCAACCAAGGGATTAGCAGCGATCCCAAGTTCGGGCGCGACGGTGGCGATGCTAAGATAGCAAATGAAGTCGCGGAATAGCGATGAGAGAGCATGCGAGCCTACGTACTTATCGAAGCTGCAGTCGGTACCTCCAACTTCATAGTTAGCGGGATTCGTAGCCTGGCCTCCGACGACATCAAGTTGGTGTCCGCCGACGTGGTCACTGGGCCTTACGACTCCATAGTTGTCCTGGAAGCTAATGATCTCGATCAGCTGGCTCGATTCGTCACCGACAAGATCCAGGCGATCAACGGCGTGCAGCGCACTCTTACGTGCGTGGCATAGTACCCTCGGAAGAAGACCTGCCGCATCTACGCGGATAAGCGCCTCTGAGTAGACGTCGCCGCTCTACGTGACGGGTGACATCCTACTTGCGTACCTGCCCAGCGCCATTAGCGGCCAGTAATTGCGGTACAAGTGGTACTTGATGTAGAAATCCCCGGGAAACCCCGTGCCCGTGAACTCGTCCTCCAGCCACTGCCCGTCCTCTTCTTGGGTCTCGACCAGATACCCGGCGCCCCGTTGGACGGCCTTGGCGATAATCCCATCACTCGAGTCCCCACCCGCGGCCAGCAGGCCAAGCAACGCCCACGCCGTCTGCGACGCGGTGCTTGGTCCTCGCCCGATGGATGAAGGGTCTACATAGCTCGAACAGCTTTCGCCCCAGCCGCCGTCGTCGTTTTGCCGCGCCAAAAGCCACCTGACCGCTCGCCGGACGTAGGGCCGAGACATATCTTCGCCGGCGGCTGCCAGCGCCGGAAGCACGGCGCCAGTCCCGTAGATGTGGTTCACCCCCCAGCGGCCGAACCAGCTACCATCGGTCCTTTGCTCGCGGCGGAGATACCGTAGCGCAGGCCGGCTGGATCTCCCCTCGCCAAACAACGAGAGAGCCTCCAAAGCATGCGCCGTTACGTCTTCAGAGGGAGGGTCGATTACCTCGCCGAAATCGCAGAAGGGGATCTCGTTGACTATCCGCCGCGTGTTGTCTTTGTCGAACGCTCCCCAGCCGCCGTTGGCCGACTGCATTCCCCGCAGCCAGTGCACGCCCCGCTCCAAGGCGAGGGCTTTGCGCGCTTCGGGCAGCTCCGTTCGTGCGAGGGCGATCATCACGGCGGCTGTGTCGTCGGTGTCGGGATAGATGTCGTTCTCGAACTCGAACGACCAGCCGCCGGGCTCGAGCCCTTTCGCCCTTACCTGCCAGTCGCCGCCCGTCAGCACCTGTTCACGAAGCAGCCACCGCCCTGCCTGCACGAGCGCCGGATGA
>Ga0066678_10000046_pt1 | contig 25695 bp, 28 predicted proteins | sample GraSoiAngelo_127_FD_62300 | JGI IMG/M metagenome (GOLD analysis project Ga0066678, IMG submission 62300) | Grasslands soil microbial communities from the Angelo Coastal Reserve, California, USA - 14_0927_09_40cm | ecosystem: Environmental > Terrestrial > Soil > Grasslands | place: USA...
GGTCGGAAAGTAATCGTGTCAGCGTAAACGTTAATGTTGACTTGAGTATACGTGTTCGGCGGCCAGAACGCAATGCTCAACTGGCACCCCGTCGGCTAGCAGGTTCCAGCCGCTTCCCGTACACTTGTGTCGCCATGGCCCGAATTCTGAAGTTCCTGCAGGGACGCAAGATGACGAAGAACGAGCGGGTGGCGGCAGCTCTGAAGGGCGATCACGTCGACGCCGTGCCGGTTTCCGCCTGGTGGCACGATTTCGAGCGAGAGTGGTCGGCGAGTGACCTCGCTGAGGCCACGCTCGAGGCGTACCGCAAGTACGACTGGGACTTCATCAAGGTCAACCCGCGGGCGAGCTACTTCGGCGAGGCGTTTGGGGCGAAGTATGCCCCGCGGGAGGGCGGCCAGCCCGACCTGATCGAGCCTGGCGTCAGCTCTCCGGAGCAGCTGCGGCGGATCGAGCGTCAGGACGGAAGGGGTGGCGTGTGGGCGGAAGAGCTCGAAGCGCTGCGCCTGATAGCCGCCAGGCTCGACGACGAAGCGCCCTTCATGCAGACGATCTTCTCGCCGCTCGCGACGATGAGCCGAATCACCGGGTCAACGAAGTACGTCCAGCGGCTGATGAAGGAGAACCCCGACGAGCTACTCGCCGCGCTAGCCCCGATCGCGGAAACGCTCACGGCCTACTCGAAGGCGAGTCTGGACGCCGGGGCGGCCGGCATCTTCTTCGCAACGGTGGAGTGGGGCTCGGGGGATGTCATCTCGATCGAAGACTACAACCGGTTCGCGCGCCCATTCGACCTGAAAGTGCTAGAGGGCGTCAAGGGAGCGCCTTTCAACGTCCTCCACGTCTGCCGGACCAACAACCACCTCTCGCAGCTGCTGGACTACCCGGGCATCGCGGCGTTCCACTGGGCGGTGCACCAGCAGGGCAACCCATCGTTATCGGAGATTGCCGCGAAGACAGCCGGCGCAGTGATGGGCGGCGTCTCTCAGGAAGAGACGCTGACCTCAGGCCCGCCACAGGGCGTTTCGCGAGAGGCGCGCGGTGCGATCGAGGAGACCCACGGGCAGCGCTTCTTCCTCGCGCCCGGCTGCTCGATTGACCCGGCGACCCCGGAGGCCAACCTGCGCGCGCTCGTCAAGGCCGCGCGCTGATGAGTGTCTCGCTCGCGCGGCGCGAACTTTCGCGCGTCGCGGCGGGCCGGCCGTGCGGCGTGACGATCGGGGTGTTCGACGGCGTCCATCGCGGGCATCAGCACTTGATCGGCGTGCTACTGGAGTTCGCGCGGCGGGAAGGGCTCGCGAGCGTGGCCGTGACGTTCAACCCGCACCCGCGCACCGTCCTGCGTCCGGGCACCGCCTTGACGTACCTCACCTCGCTCGAAGAGCGGGTCGAGCTTCTGCAGGGACAAGGACTCGACTCCGTCGGCGTCCTGGCGTTCACGTCGGAGCTGGCACAGCTCTCGGCCGAGGACTTCCTCACACTGCTTGTTCAGGAGCTGGAAATGCGGCTGCTCGTCGTCGGGCCGGACTTCGCGCTGGGCCGCAACCGAGCGGGGACGATCGGCGTGATGAGAGAAATCGGCGAGCGCCTCGGCTTTCGCGTGGAGGTGGCTCCTCTGCTCGCAGAAGCTGATGAAAAGGTCGGATCGAGCGCGATCCGGCAGGCGCTGGCGGCAGGCGATGTCGAGCGCGTAGGAAGGCTGCTCGGGCGGCCGTTCTCGCTGCGCGGGCCGGTGGTGGCCGGCGACCGCCGGGGCCGCACACTCGGCTTCCCGACCGCGAACATGGCCATCGGCCTAGACCGTGCACTCCCCGCCTATGGCATCTACGTCACGCGGGTGTACGTCCGGGAGAGCGCCTACGAATCCTGCACGAGTATCGGCATACGGCCTACCTTCGATGTGGAGCCGCGGCCGGTGGTCGAGACGTTCATCCTTGACTTCGACGAGGAGATCTACGGGCGAGAAATGCAAATCGACCTACTGCACAGGCTGCGCGGTGAGGAGCGGTTCGCTTCGGCGGAGGAGCTGATCGCGCAGATGGAGAAGGACGTGGGGGCGACACGCGAGTGGTTCGACACGGAATGAAAAGGGAGAAATGAGAACGGCGGCTTCAGCTCCAGGTAGGTGGGGCTTGCTCGGGACGAGCCGCCGAGATTCTTCGCTCTCAATTGCGAACGTAATTGCCGCTTTCGGGTCCGAACACCAAAAGAACGGCAGTTGCGGCGAGGGCTCAGAATGACAGTCGGGTCCGCGCGCGTCCCCGCAAGCGAAGAGCTGCGCTGGATTACGGAGCGCGCTGTTGCCGACATCATTCCGCGCGACGAGTTTGTGGGGGCGGTGACATCGGGGCGCGCGCTGCGCTTGAAGATGGGATTCGACCCAAGCGCGCCCGACCTGACGCTCGGCCACGCGGTTGGCCTCCGCAAGCTGCGGCAGCTCCAGGACCTCGGTCACACGATCGTGGTGATCGTTGGCGACTGGACGGCTCGGATCGGCGATCCGTCCGGACAGTCCAAAACGCGCCCGATGCTTACGGCCGAGCAGGTCAAGGAGAACGCGGAGACTTACCTGCGGCAGTTCTCGAAGATCGTCGACCGCGAGCTGACAGAGATCCGGTGGCAGAGCGAGTGGTTCGACGCGTTTACACTCACGACGATTGTGAACCTCGGAGCCAAGTTCACGGTGGCGCAGATGCTGGAGCGCGGGGATTTCGCCGAGCGCTTCGCGGTCAGAAAGCCGATCGGCATCCACGAGCTGTTCTACCCGCTCCTCCAAGCCTATGACTCAGTGGCGGTGAAGGCGGACGTAGAATTCGGCGGGACGGACCAGACGTTCAACCTGCTCGTGGGTCGGCAGCTCCAGCCGGAGTTCGGGCTGAAGCCCCAGGCCGTCTTTACCGTGCCGCTCCTGGTGGGGACGGACGGCGTGAAAATGAGCAAGAGCCAGGGGAACTACGTGGCGCTCGACGAACCTCCGCATGAGATGTACGGCAAGCTGATGTCAATCACGGATCCGCTTGTCGGCGACTACTTCGAACTGCTGACCGACGTCTCGGACGAGGATCTCGCGGGCATCCGCGAGGCCGTCGACCAGGGCGGCACCGGCGCGCGCGATGCGAAGATGCGTCTCGCGCGGGAGATCGTGTCGCAGTTCCATGGTGAGCGGGCGGCAAACCAGGCGGAGGAGGAGTTCCAACGCGTCTTCAGCAAGCGCGAAACCCCTGAGGAAGCGCTGGATTTACCTCTCGCGTTCAACGGGGCGGCAAGCGTGGAGATCGATCTGACAGACGTTCTCGTTTCGGCTGGAGTGGCCCCCAGCAAGTCAGAGGTGCGCCGCCTGGTCACTCAGGGCGCGGTCGAGGTGAACGGGACGCTTGTCGCAAGCACCCGAGTCACCGTCGGCAAGGAAGCAATGATTCGCATCGGCAAGCATCGATTTGTTCGCATCGTGGATAACAGCACTTCCTGAACGCTGCACCTCGTATCCGGCTCTTCGGTCAATCTCGGGAAATAGATCATCGACCGTTGCCAAAGAGGTGATGGATTGGGCGGTTCGTTCAAAGCCCCCAAAGCAAGCCAGCACGCTATTTTCCGACCGATTCGGCCTTGCCAGCGCTGTGGTAGTCGCGCCGGCCCCCGCCGGCGTGCTTGATACCGCTACCTATTTCCGCGGTAGCGGCTCACTACGCTCCACGCCACCGGCAACGTCAACGATGCAAGACCGAGCTTCATTAGGTCCCCCACTATGAACGGGTAGAGGCCGAACTCGAGCGACTTGCTCAGGCTAATGTCCAGATCGTAAGCCAGCCAGAGAATCCCCGGGACGTAAAGGACCGCATTGCCCAAAAACATTCCGAAGTGCACCCAAGGTTTGCGGTCCCATTGCCACCGCTCGCAGAGAAATCCAACGAGAGCTGCAGAGAGAATGAATCCGACGATATACCCGCCACTAGCCAGATCCCACACGAATTCTCTGGTGCCTGACCAGGGCAGAATGAAGTGGACGTCCCAGTCACCGCTGACGCCGGGGTCGCCTGGGGCAAACGCCGAGAACACGAACATCCCCATCAGCATGTAAATCACCATTGAGCCAGCGCCGCGCCACAATCCTAGTGATCCGCCAGCCACCAACACCGCGAACGTCTGCATTGTGACCGGTACAGGCGACCACGGCGTCTGGACAGCGATCTGAGCACAAATCGCCGTGAACATCGCGAAGCCGATCATCAGCGCGAAGTCCTGGGCAAGAATGGCCGCGCGGCTGTCCGATCGTATGCGCGGAAATACCGCGTCTGCGAGTGTCAATGCCTCGGTTTGTTGCAAGGCGTCCTCCTCGAACAATGTATGGACGACGATAGCGTCCCCCAATCCTACCGTTCTATTTCGTCACTCGCAACGAACTCGTCTGCCGCGACAGTGTTTGGCGCTAGCGATCTTTGTCTGCGTGTACGCCTTCAACATGCTGGGCGATGCGCTCCGCGACGTGCTGGACCCCCGTTTGCGCGGCGGGCGCTAGTGCTCGGGAGCGTGTAACGTATCCTGGCATTCTTTTCGTCGTTTCCTACGTAGACTTTGACGAATATCGAAAGAGGCGCTACTATAGGCGCTCTGAGGTGTGGCAATTCTGTATAAGTGTTTCTACAGTTCACTGATTATAGTGTCGATAACCCTCCTCGGCACCGTAGCATGCGGCGGCGGTGCGAGCGAGCCAGGGCCGTCGTCTGCAGCCACCCCGTCTCCGGTCGCGGGGCGTGGCGGCAGCCATGGACCCGGGGTCACTGAAACCGACATTGTCCTGGGGATGACAAACGATATATCAGGCACGGCCGATACTCCGTACGGTCTGATCACGGCGGCGATCCAGGCTTACTTCCGCAAGGTGAGCCAGGAGGACGGCGGCGTTTGCGGGCGGAGGGTAGTGCTGCAGGCAGAGGATGACGGCTACACACCCGAAGGCGCACTGCAGAAGACGAAGAAGTTGGTCGAGCAGGACCACGTACTGGCGATGATCGGCGCGCTGGGTACACGTGTGCATGTGCCCGTGGCAGCGTACCTGAACGATCCCAACGGCGACGGCAACAGCGCGGACGGAGTTCCGGACCTCTTCGTCTCGACCGGCTGGTCGGGCTGGGGTGACGTTGCGAGATACCCGTGGACGATAGGATACATTCCAGACTATCTGACGGACGCTCGGGTCCTGGCGCGATACCTGAACGACCACCTGAACGACAAGAAAATCGGCATTCTTGCACAGAACGACCAGTTCGGGAACGACTACCTGCGAGGAGTCCAGGAGGGGGTCTCTAACAAGGACATGGTCGTTTCCTCGCAGACGGTCGATCCTTCGCCGACGACGTTGAAGGCTCAGGTGCTCGCAACTCGCGACACGGGCGCGGAGGCCGTAGTGTTGGCGCTGCCCCCGGAAGTGTCCGCTGAGGTCTTCCGTATAGCAGGGGCGGAGCGGTATTCCCCAAGATGGCTCGTTAGTTACGTTAACTCCCCAAGCGCCCTTGCTCGTGAAATCGGAGGCGGCACACTAGCCGAACAGTTGCTCAAGGGCTTTGAAGATCTCAAAGGGTCGATCTCAACGGAGTATCTGCTCAGCGCCGTCGACGATGCGGAAGCGCCACCGATGCGCGAGCACAGGCGGATCATGGAGACATTCAACGGCCCGGTGGTAAGTACGCTAAGCGTCTACGGCCAGTCGCTCGCCGAAGCGGTGGTCGAGACGCTGAAGCGCACCTGCGAGAGTATCACGCGCGATGCAGTGCTCCATGCGGCCGAGTCGCTCCAGCATTTCCACTCATCGCTTATGCTGGACGGGGTCGAGCTGAATCTGGGGCCCAAGGACCACTTCGCCATCCAGACGCTTCAGCCTGTCGAGATCCAGAAGGACGGCACTTTGAAGGACCTCGGCGATCCCGTCGCCGTCGAATAAGAATGGGCGAGACCGGCGCGATCGACGACATCGTCCACCGGCACGCCCGGGCGATCGTATCAATGGACATCGCCCAGATTATGAACGACCTCGAACCGCGTGCGATGGCAAAGCTCCAGCAGCAGGCCGGCGGCGGCACTGCGATTCGGATTAACGACTACGAGCTTCTCGGCAGCCGGCCGGATGGCGACGACTGGTTGTATGAAGTCCGGTATGACGGCCCGCAGTCATTCAAAGTCGTGGCGCGTTGGTCGCTGATCGGCGCCGACTGGAAGGTTGTGGACGCCGACGTCACGGAAAGCAAGTAAGGCCCGGCCAAAGCTCGCTATCCCGAGCTCAGCTGCTCCGCCAGCGCCCGATAGACCGCCCCGTTGAACGCCAGCCCTGAGTGCGTTCCTCTGACCTCAATGTTTTCGGCGCCGGGGATCTGGCAACTCCAGGCCGGGACGATCGGATCGTCCCGGCTGTAGACTGAGACAACCTTCGTCCTCCAGTTGAGCGGGGCTCGCAGGTCGGGGAAGAAAGCGCATCCGCAGTCGGGCGCGTCGCAGTCGGGGTCAAGCAGGTTCCGGGCGCGGCTGCTGGCCTCGCCGAGCCTGCGTGAGGGGGTGCTGGGCGCGCTGCTTGCGTTGCCCCAGCGGAAGCGCATCATTCCCCCGACGGGCGAGCCGAGAATCACGAGGTGCGAGGCTCGCTCCCCCAGGCGGGTCGCGATCGCCTTCGCCAGGATGCCGCCGCGGCTGTGCCCAATAAGGACCGCCGGCTTTTCGGTGCGCGAAAGCCTGCGTTCCAGCGCTTCCTGCGCCTGCCCGGTTAGGCGCTCGGGGCAGCCCGCGTTCAGCCAGAAGGTCGAGGGGACCGGACGGTAGCCAATGCGGCCGAGCCAGGAGTGCATCGGCTGGAGATAGAAGTCATTCGCGAACAGGCCCGGCAGCACCAGCGCGGGCCGGCCGTCGCCCCGCGGGACACCCACCCCGTAGAAGACCGGGTCGGCCATCAGCAGGGCGAACTCCCGGAGCGCCAGGGGTTCGCGAGAGACGGACGAGAGGCGTTGTTGTACCAAGATTACGCCCGAGCGGCCTCGCGCTCCTTGTTGGCGTTCTCGATGATCTTCTGAGCGAGGTGGGCGGGCACTTCCTCGTAGTGCGAGAGGCTCATGGTGAAATAGCCGCGGCCCTGCGTAATCGAACGCATATCGGCGGCGTAGCGCTGGACCTCCGCCAGCGGCGCCTGGGCATCGATCGTAGTCATCATCCCGGAAGGGGTCATGCCCAGCACCCGCGCGCGCTTGCCGTTGAGGTCGCTGATGACGTCGCCGGTGTTCGCCTCAGGCACCGTGACCTGCAGATCCATGATCGGCTCCAAGATGCAGGGCTGGGCGTCCTGTGCGCCCTTCTTCATGGCCTGCGCTGCGGCGAGCTTGAACGCGATGTCCGAAGAGTCCACGGGGTGCTCTTTGCCGTCGTACAGGGTCACGCGCATATCGACAATCGGGTAATGCGCCAGGATGCCGTCGCCGAGCGCCTCGGTGACGCCCTTCTCGACGGACCCGATGTACTGCTTGGGGACGACACCGCCGACGGTCTTGTTGACGAACTCGAAGCCTGACCCCCGCGGCAACGTCTCCACTTCGAGGGCCACACGGGCGAACTGTCCGTGCCCGCCGGTCTGCTTCTTGTGCGTGTACTCGGCCTGCGCCGTCGACTTGACCGTCTCTCGGTAGGGCACCTTAGGCATGTGCATCTCAAGGTCGACGCCGAACTTGCGCCTGATCTTCTCGAGCGCGACCTCGACATGCGAGTCCCCGAGGCCCGAGAGAATCATCTCGCCCGTATCGGGGCTGCGCTCCAGCCGCAGGCTGGGGTCTTCCTCGACGATGCGGTTGAGCGCAGTGCCCATCTTGTCGAGGTCGGCTTTGGTCTTAGGCGAGATCGCCGCGCTGAACGACGGCTGCGGGAACGAAATCGGCTCGAGCGTGACCGCGTTGTCGCGCGCGCCGAGGGTTTCCCCGGTGTGGGTGTCCGCAAGCTTAGCGACCGCGCCGATGTCGCCGGCTGTGATCTGCGACGCGTGCTCCTGGTTCTTGCCGACGATGTGATAGAGGCTGCCGATGCGCTCGTCGGCGTTGCGATTCGCATTCCAGACGTGGGAATCCGACTTGAGCGTGCCGGAAAGCACCCGGAAGTAGGATAGGCGGCCCACGTAGGGGTCCGCTGTCGTCTTGAAGATGAGCGCCGCGAGTGGCCTGGATGCGTCGGGCGGCAGCTCCTTGCCGGCGGCGCTGGCCACAAGGTCGGACGGCGAGGGGAAGAGCGCGGCGATTGAATCTAGCAGGCGTCGGGCGCCGACCGCCTTTGTCGCCGAGCCGGTGAAAATCGGGATGATTTCCCCTGCGGCGATGCCGGCGCGCACTCCTGCCCTTAGCTCCTTCGCGGAAAGCTCCTCGCCTTCAAGGTATTTCGTGATGAGCGCGTCGTCCGTTTCGGCCGCAGCCTCGATCAGCTTCTCGCGCTGCTGGTCCGCCTGCGATGCGACTTCGGCCGGGATCTCCCCTTCTTCGGCCTTCTCACCAAGGTAAGCCTTCATCGTTAACAAGTCGACGACGCCCTGGAACGCCTGCTGGGCGCCCACCGGCAGCTCGACCGCCAGGCACTTGTTCCCCCAGAGCGACTGTATCTGCGCCAGCGTGCTGCTGAAGTCGGCGTTGTCGCGGTCCATACGGTTGATGAAGATGGCCCGCGGCAACTCCAGCTCTTCGGCGAACCGCCAGGCGAACTCCGTGCCTACCTGCACTCCTGACGACGCATCGACGACGATGAGCGCTGTATCGGCCGCCCGCAGGCCGCATTTCACCTCGCCCATGAAGTCCATGTAGCCGGGGGTGTCGAGGAGGTTCACTTTGTGGCCCTCCCATTCAAGCGGGAGGATCGAGAGGTTGAGGCTGAACCCCCGTTTCTGTTCGTCCGGGTCCCAGTCCGAGAGGGTCGAGCCGTCCTCGATCTTCCCGAGGCGGTTGGTAGCGCCGGCGGCGAACATCAGCGCCTCGGCCAGCGACGTCTTTCCTGTGCCGCTGTGCCCTACGAACGCGACGTTACGTATATTCTCCGCCGGGTAGTCTTTCATAAGGGGACCTCTCTCGATTGGGGCGAACTGTGCGGTTCTATCGTACTGATTTAGGGATGGACAGGGAAGGAGTGGCGCCGCTTGACACCGTATCTCGCGAGCGCATAAATGGGTGCTGCTAGATATGATCGACCAGCAGGCAGGTAGCGCGGTGCGAACGCCAGCTGAATGCGAGCGCTGCGGGAAGAGCCTAGAGCGCTCCACGTTCGAGGTACGAACCGCGGACAACGCCCGTCTGCGCTGTCTGACCTGCGCCCTCACCTTCTGGCCGCTCGTGCGTCGTTCGGCTATCGTGGCGCTGATCGTGGGGACAATTCTGACTGCGATCAACCAGGGCAACATCATACTCGGCGGCGACATCCCGGCGTCGCTCTACTGGAAGATTCCACTCACGTACGCAGTGCCGTATTGTGTGGCGACGACCGGCGCGCTCCTCAACAGTCGCCGGCTTGTTCAGTCCGCCGAGGGTACTGCATGATTGCGCTCCGAGACAAAGACACCGGCGCCGACCTGGGAAGCATCAGCGAGGAGCAACTTCAGTTTCTCGTCGACCAGCTCGAGGAGGAGTACGCGGAGGACCGGGACTACTACATTAATCGCACGATGCTCGATGTTAAGCGTCAACACGACGCTGATCCTGGGCTCGTCGACCTTATTTCGAAAGCCATGGGCGATCGGGACGGCGTAGAAATAGTGTGGTCACCGATTTAGCGGATGTCCAAGCAGAGAGAGGAGGATTGCGATGGCGCAACACGTTACGTTCTGGCGGATGAAGGCGCAGCCCGGCAAGGTAGAAGAGATTCAGCGCCTGATGGAGGGCGCCGCCGATGATCAGCGGCTCAGGGAGCGGGGATGGGAGATGAGCGTGGCCGGCAGGCGCAAGGATAACCCGGACGAGGTCTGGGGCTGCGTCACCTGGGATACGAGCGACCGCTACTATGCGAACGCGGAAAGCCCCGAACAGAACTCCTGGTACGAGCGCATGCGCGCCCTGCTCGCGTCCGACCCCGAGTGGTTCGACTGCGACGTGCTCGAGGAGCAGAGGGCATAGGGCGAGGCGGACCTCGCCCCGCTTCGACCAGCGACCCGATTAGCCGGCTACGCCGTTCCTAACTAGCCCTTGACCTGCTTCGAAGCACGGTCGCCGCCACGAAACCGCCCATCGCGGCGAGAGCGCCGATGCCGATAACGAGGGGAATGGCAACGCCATCGCCGGCAACGGAATGTGTCGAGGCGCTTGCGCTTCCGGCGGAGCTGCTAGCGCGGTCTCGGAGTGCAAGCGCGGAGACCGCTCTTACGCCGTCGCCCGCGGATGTCCCGCTGCTCACCACCCGCCCGTCCCCGACGACGACCGCGCCGGCCATGCTCGGATGGAAGATGCAGAAGTAAGGAAAGACGCCGGGATTATCGAACTGGTACGACACTGACTTCCCCGGGTCGATTTCTTCGCCTCCCTTTCCCACTCGGCCTGTCATTCCCCAGGAGTTGGCTGCACCTGTCACGGCATGCGGATCGGGGTCATTGTTGGTCCACGTTACTTGCTGTCCCTGCTGGATGCGGACGACCGTCGGCTCAAAGCAGTTCTTGCTCAGCTCAACCTGCGCGCCTGTCCTGTCTGAGAACACCCCATTATGACAGCCGCCTCCGGCTTCGGCGGGCGCCCCTCCCGCCAGAGCCAGCGCGCCTACGGCCAGCGCTATAGCCATCGCTGCTATTCGATGCATTGTGCGTACCTCCTCTCGCGTTTGTTCTGGGAGATATACACCGGAGGGACGCGGTTGGTTCCCGAGGCGTTTAGTCGGAGCGGATTGGCTGCCAGCAGATTACCCAGCGGATAAGCAGATGCGAGCGAATCCGTTTATCCGCTAGACGAATCTGCTGACGGTCGATCCGTTGTGAGATTCGACAGCCGTCAATGCCGCCCGGCCTGCTGCTCCGCCAGCATCGCCGTGTTCGAGAGCAGCATCGCGACCGTCATGGGGCCGACGCCGCCGGGGACCGGCGTGATCGCGGACGCGACCTGGCGCACGCCCTCGAAGTCGACGTCCCCAACGAGGCGGCGGCCGGACTGGCGGGTCTCATCCTCGATCCAGTTGTTGCCCACGTCAATGACGACCGCGCCGGGCTTCACCATCGCGGCGGTGATCGCGTTCGGCGATCCCATCGCGGCGATGAGGATGTCCGCCTGGCGCGTGAAGGTGGCGAGGTCTGGCGTGCCGGTGTGGCAGAGCGTCACGGTGGCGTTCGCGCGCTCGTTCTTCTGCATCAGGATTGCCGCGACCGGCTTGCCGACGATGTTCGAGCGCCCGCAGACTACGACGTGCTTGCCGTTCGGCGGATGCCCGCTGCGGTGCAGCAGCTCGACGATGCCAGCCGGTGTGGCGGGCCACGGCGAGGGCTCGCCGCGAAGGAGACGGCCCAGGTTCATCGGCGTCACGCCGTCAGCGTCCTTCTGCGGGTCGATCGCGTTGATGATCGCGTGCTCGTCCAGCTTCTTCGGTAGTGGGAGCTGGACAAGGATGCCGTGGAAGCGACCGTCTTCGTTGAGATCGAGGATGCGCGACAGGAGCGTCTGCTGGCCGGTGTTCTCCGGGAGATGGAACATATCGGAGTAGATCCCCGCCTGCTCCGCCGCATCCCCCTTCGAGCGCACGTACGAGAGCGATGACGGGTTCTCGCCGACGAGCACGAGCGCCAGCCCTGGCGTGATCCCCCGCTCGTGCAGCTTGTCAGAGCGCTGCTTCGCCTCCTCGCGCACCTGCGCGGCGATCGCCTTGCCGTCGATGACGATGGCGGGTTCGCGGGCGCCAGGACGGCGCGCGACCGGCTCATCAGTCGCTCGTCTAGTGACAAGCCGCATCACTTCCGCCCGCGCATCATCGAGAGAGACCCCAAGATTCTTGAAAACCCTAGCTGCTCTGCCATCATCGACCTTGGTCAGGCCCAAAATTAGGTGCTCGGTTCCGATGTGATGCTGGCCCAAAGTGCGCGCCTCTTCGAATGTAAGTTCAATCGTCTTCTTAGCCCGCGGCGTGAGCTTTATCTCACCCATCACTGCGCGATCTCCACGACCGACAAAGTGTTCGACTTCGTTACGAACCTTGGTCAACTCCAAGCCAAGGTGAGCAAGGGCTTGCGCTGCGACGCCTTCCCCCTCGCGCACCAGCCCCAAAAGCAGATGCTCCGTTCCGATGTAGTTATGGTTGAAGCGCAGCGCCTCTTCTTGGGCTAGCGCCAGCACCCGCCGCGCGCGCTCGGTGAACTGATCGAAGCGGTCGGCCATGGCGCGTAAAATGATACACCCGCCAGTGGGAGCCACCGGCGTATAATCGCCGCATGCCAAACGAGGACATCAACGGGGTCAGCATCTACCTTGAGGAGTATGGCTCCGGCGACCCGCTCGTACTGGTGCACGGGTCGTGGACCGACCACATGGAATGGCCGTTCACCGTCCCGGGCTTCGCCCAGCGCTTCCGCGTCGTCATCTACGACCGGCGCGGGCACAGCCAGAGCGAGCGTGCCGACGCAGGGCAGCGTCCACGAGGACGTCGCCGACCTTGCGGCGATCATCGAGCGCGCGGGAGCGCCTGCCCACGTTCTCGGCAACTCAATGGGCGCCTCGGTTTCGTTGCGCTTAGCCGCAGCGCGCCCGGAGTTGCTGCGCACACTCAGCGTACACGAGCCGCCGCTCTTCGACATCCTGCGCGACGACCCGAAGACGAACCCTCTGGCCGAAGAGCTCGACGCGCGCATCCTCCCTGTCATCAACGACCTCGCTGCCGGAAACATGGGGATGGTGCGCGCCGCTTCATCGAAATGATCCTCGGCGACGGCGCCTGGGACAACTTCATCCCGTACGAGGCGAAGCGCACGTTGATCAACAACGCCCCGACGTTCCTCGACGAGACCCGCGACCCCGAGACGCTGAAGATCGACACACAGGCGCTCGCCCGCTTCGAGCGTCCGGCCCTGCTCACCGGCGGCTCCGAGAGCCCGCCTTTCTTCGCCCCGGTGCTCGACAAGCTCGCCGCGGTCCTCCCGAACGCCACCCGGAAGACTCTCCCCGGTGACGGACACCTGCCGCACATCACGCACCCGCAGGAGTACGTCGCGCTAATCACCGAGTTCGTCAACGCCGCCTCGTAAGGGCGCAGCGCAGTCCGCCGAGGAGCCCTTCGACTCGTTCCACGCCATCATGCCCACGGAATCACGACTAAACACCCGGTGCTGCGCCCCTACGGTCGCATCGCTCGCGTATAATCGTGGCTCTGGAGGTTCGTCATGCAGGGGTCACAGGCCGGGTCAGTCGTAGCTCTCTGGCGCTATCCCGTCAAGTCAATGATGGGCGAGGAGCTGAACTCGACAGAGGTCACGCAGCGAGGCCTGTTAGGAGACCGCGCCTACGCGCTCGTCGACGCCGAGACGGGCAAAGTCGCCAGCGCCAAGAACCCCCGCCGTTGGCCGCGCCTGTTCGACTTCCGCGCCGCCTATACCGAGCCGCCGCGAAAGGGCGCGAAGCTCCCGCCTGTGCGCATCACGCTGCCCGACGGCACGGTCTGCCTGAGCGAACAGCCGGACATCCAGGCTGTACTCTCAGGCGCACTGGGACGAACGGCGAGCCTCACCCTCACACCGCCCCAGGAGCCCACGCTTGAAGAGTACTGGCCGGACATCGAGGGGCTCACCCATCGAGAGACCGTGACCGACGAAGGGATGCCCCAGGACACCTTCTTCGACCTCGGGCCTGTGCACATCCTCACGACCTCTACCATCAACCAGCTGCGTGAGCTCTACCCAGAGGGCCGCTTCGAGGTGCGTCGCTTCCGGCCGAACATCGTGGTCGAGACGCCGGGAGAGACCGGCTTCGCAGAGAACGCCTGGCTGAACCGCACTGCCGCGATCGGCCACGAGGTGGTGCTGCGCGTGTTCAGTCCCTGCCCCCGGTGCGTCATGACGACGCTCCCGCAGGGCGACCTGCCGCAGGACCACGGCATCCTGCGCGCCGCCGCCCAGCACAACAACGCCAACGTCGGCGTCTACGCGATGGTCGTGCAGCCCGGCCTCGTGCGCCGGGGGGATGCTGTAAGGGTGGTCGAATAGCTAGGTTATCGCTACAGACCGCAGAGGCGTTCTAATTCTTAGCAATGCCCAGCGGTCGATACATTGAGCGGCCCACCCTGCACCCGAAGGGATTCGTCTCCCAGGCGAAGCTTCCCTATGACCTACGCGTTGCGGAGGTCCGTGCGGCTATGGACGACATGTACGACTTTCTGTACAACGTGAACAGCTTCCTGACCGCCCGTGGTTACGATCGCTTCGAAGAAATGCTCGCCGGTGCCGCATACAGCGGAGTTATGAGCGAGCTAGTCGTACAAAGCCTCTCGAAACAGAGTGCTACGCTTGTCGCGAATCAATGGCATAACGGGCGACCAGACCTTATCCCCGTCGGTCGATACGGCGAGATGGGAGTTCTCAGGGGCGAGGAAGGAGTTGAAATAAAGGCATCCCGCTACGAAAGCGGGTGGCAGGGCCATAATATCGAGCGTGGCTGGATCATGATTTTCCAGTATCGCATTGATCCAGAGAGTGATCCCGTCGAAAGGCGCGAGCCAACGAAATTCGAACGCGTGTTGTGCGCCTATCTGGAGGAAGACGACTGGAGCTTCAGCGGGCGACGCGAAGGTTCACGCCGTACAGCGACGGCGTCGATTCGCAGATCCGGTACTGAGAAGCTGGAGAGGAATCCGGTCTATCTTGATCCTGACTATGCGGCGCGCCGGCGCCGTTCGAACTAACGAAGTAGTCCATTTCGGTCTTAAGCGCCGCAAGCTTTGGAATCGCTGATACGGCCATTTGAACATAGGCCTTATCGGATTCGATCCCGATTGCGTCATAACCCAGTGCTTGGCAGGCGGCCAGCGTCGAACCGCTGCCCGCAAAAGGGTCCAAGACCGTACCTCGCCCTAGGGGAAGCGCCGCGATAATTAGTGTCCGCAGGAAATGCTGGGGCTTCAAGCTAGGGTGCGGTGCGAGCTTCTTCTCACCTCTCGGAGTACGCTTGCTGAAGATGACATCGGTAAATGGAACCTTTGGCGCTGGCCGCCTCAGGCCGCCCGTTCCCCATTTGCGCAGGTTCTCGGCAAGCGTGCCCTCGAGCGGCTTACGGAAAATGAGCCATGGTTCCCAGCATGATCTGGGCATGGCGCTGACTTCCGCGAACTCTTCCTCGGCGCCCTTGGGCCGGTCTCCGCCACGAAGCGTCCTGACGAGACGCACGATCTCCCCTCGCTTCTCGAACTTTGCCCGAACCATCGCCCGCGACACGATGTGACTGAGGAGCGGACTCGAAGCAACGAATACGTGCGCACCGGGCACAAGGGCGGGCATTAACTGGTCGCCCCATTGAACGAAGAATTTGAATAGCGCCGCCGTGTCTTTTGCCGTCAACACCGTGAAGCGGGGGAGGGGTTGCCGCTTGCTACCACCAATGGAAGGCGGTATTCGCCAGACACCGCCCTTGCCGGCCCTCAACTTCCGAAGATGCGACTCGGAGTACTCAAGCATTCCGTAGGGTGGATCCGTGACGACTGCGTGGACCGAGTTCGGCTCTCGGCTTTTAAGCCAGCTTCTGCAGTCTCCGAGGTAGAGTTCGCTCCAAATCGTCTGTGGTGCAGGCTCGGTGGCCATCCTATCCTGGATTATATTGGGTCATTTGTTCTGCTTGTCAATTCCGTGGCGTCGCAGCTTCTTCCGGCCCCGGTGCAACGGTCCGGAGAGATACTCGAGAGTATAGGTCTTCCGTGGGCATAGTCTTACCGATCTGAAGTACTTCGTTCTCGCACTCCTTCGCGCGCACGACTACTTTCCGCCGCGCGAACTTTGCCAGCCTGTCGAGTTCGCGAACCCCATCCGCCTCTTGGGATATCAACTTCTGAGAAAGCATCGCTACGCCCTCGACTTGCCGACGACCGCTTGCCGGGCTTGATAGTGCGAGTCCAACGACAACTTGTTCAAAGGGATTGACGGAATGAGCAATATGCTTGTCACGAAGGTCCTTATAAAACCTATGACCCTCTATCGCTCCATCCCATCCTTCGAAGATGGTTTCGTCCAACCCAAGGCGTTTTCCGGCGGAAAAGCACCTGATGTACGCGACAAGCGCGGCCGACCAATAGCTCTGGACGAGAATACGATCTTCGCTGTCGGATTCAAGCAATTCAACCAAGCGATTGAGCACCTCAATTACGAACCCGAGATCTTGTGCAATTGATGCAAGATCGGCCAGTTCACGGGCTTCTCTGAAGTCCACGTCCGCCATATGCATAAGGAATTCTTCATCGATCTCGTCCATTGGTTCAGTCACGCGGTGGGCCCTTAGACCTTCTCCCATGCCGTGCGCGCCACCTCCGTGCCGTCCTCCAGCCGCACTATCTCGTAGTCGCCGAATAGCGTGGGCGCATCCTGCAGCATGAGACGCAGCAGTTTGAGCGCGACGCGGCGGATCTCCGCCTCCGCGCCCTCTGCGCCTCGCAGCTCGATGAAGTGGCGCAGCGCCCGCGCGTTGGCGGAGCAGAAGATCATCGTCTCGGTCGCGTTCGGCAGGACGCTGCGTGCCGCCTCTCGCACGCGCTTGCGGCGCTCGGTCTTGTTCTCGACATTCGGCATCGCTTCCAGCAGCCCCTCGACGAGGTCGAGGTACGCCTGGTGGGCCGTACGGACGGCGTCCAGCCACACCGCGTGCATCCGCTCGTCGCGCGCGATCACCTCCGGCTCGACGAAGTTTGCCGTCGACTCATCGACGTAGCGCTGCGATAGCTGCGAGTAGCCCCAGCCGGCCCGGTGCCGCACCAGTTCGTGCGAGAACGAGCGCGAGACGCCGGTGATGATGAAGTCCCATGTCGCGTGCTCCAGCACCGACCCGTGCTTCATCGAGACGAGGTTCTGGATGTACTCGCGGTTGGTCTTGCGCCCCTTACCGAACGACATGTAGCAGATGCGCCCGCCCGCCTCTACGAGCTGCTCGCCGCCGACCTCCGTATCTGTCTCCCACGTCAGCCCCTGGTCGTCCAGAAACCTGTCGACAGCTCCGGGGTCCATCGTCTGCCGCCCGACGATGTAGATCTCCGGCTCGCGGATGACCTTCGGCTCGGGCGCGATTCGCGCGTCCGGCTGGCCGTTCGTCGAGACCTCTTTCGTCGTCGCTTGTTCCATACGAGCCTCCTAAAAGCAATTGTCGCATAGACGACGCCTGTTCGATTCCCGCGAGCTACACGCTTTTGTGGAAACCGACATCGAAACCAATTGGTTTCGGAGGTAGGGCCGTTGGCTCCTTCCTGCTATGATTTTCCCGCAATGCTGGCCACTGGCGTAGACATCATTGAGATCCAGCGCGTAGAGCGCGCGCTGGCTAAGTTCGGGACTCGTTTCCTACGCCGCGTCTATACGCCGCTCGAGGCCGCCTTCTGCCGTGGACGCACGAGCGAGCTGGCGGCCCGCTTCGCCGCGAAGGAAGCCGTCATGAAGGCGCTTGGCACCGGCGCCCGGGGGGTCGCCTGGCGCGAGATCGAGGTGCTGCCCAACCATCGCGGCAAGCCGCTGGTCTACCTGCACGGGCGCGCCAAAGAGCGGGCCGAGCGCATCGGCCTCGATGAGCTGGATATCAGCATGAGCCACAGTCGCGCCTTCGCTGTAGCCTTCGTCGCCGGCCGCTCGCGCGACCTCGAGCCGGACCGCGCGGCGTGGCGGACCAAGTTCGCGGGCATCCTGCGCGAACGAGGGCTGCTCGATGCCTGACGAACTGACTCTCGGGGACCTGGCGCGCTACACGGGCGAGCCTGAGGAGCGTCTGGCGGAGTGGCGATCGCGCGGGCTGATCGGGACCGACCGTGACCGCCTAACGCCAAGGGACCTCGAGCGCGTGCGCCTCGTCCAGCTCTCCCTTCGTCACGGCATCAGCCTGGACACTATGGTCGAAGCCAACCGCACCCAGCGCCTGATCGACCGCTACGTCGAAATGCTGCCGGAGCCGTCCGAGCGCACCTACTCGCTCGCGGAGGCCGCTGAGATCGCCGGACTCGACCTCGATGTCGCGCGGACGATGTGGAAGAACGCCGGCCTGGCGGCCCAGCAAGGCGAGGAACTGCGCGATGAGGACATCGAGGCGTTCAGGGCGTTCAAGACCTATTCGGACGCGGGCTTTCCGCTGGAGGCGCTCGCGGAGGGGACAAGGGTCTTCGCTGACTCCCTTTCGCGCGTGGCCGAGATGGAGTCCAAGCTCTTTCATTTCTACGTGCACGAGCGCCTGAAGGCCCAGGGTTTGTCCGGGGATGAACTGATAAGAGTGACCGACGCAGCCGGCGAAATGTCCCGCCCTTTGCTTGAACCGACCCTCCTCTGGTTCCACAGGAAGGCATGGGAGAAAGCAATTCGGGAAGACCTGGTCATGCACATGGCCGAAGAGGCCGGGCTGCTCCAGGCGAGCGAGCTTCCCGGACAGCTCCAGCGCGCCGTGGTATTCATAGATCTCGCGAGCTTCACGCCGATGACCGAGGCGATGGGGGACGTCCAGGCGGCCCATGTCCTCGACCGGTTCTCGACGATCGTCCGCGAATCCACAAACGCCTGGGACGGCCGCCTCGTTAAGCAGATCGGCGACGCCTTCATGCTCGTTTTTCCCGACGCGCGTTCGGCCGTCGCCTGCTGCCTCGAGATCAAGTCCCGAGTCGCCCGCGAACCTCAGTTCCCGGCATTGCGCGCCGGCATCCACTGGGGTAGCCTGCTCTACCGCGACGGCGATTACGTCGGCTCGAATGTAAATATTGCCTCGCGGCTGGCGAACGACGCCGAGCGGCACCAGATCCTGGTCACGCCGGAGGTCCGCCGCGAGGCGCGCGACCTGCCAGAGGTGGAATTCGTGAGGCTGGGCAAGCGCAACCTCAAAGGGTTGACCAGTTCCTTCGAGTTGTTCGAGGCACGCGCGGCCGGCGCACAGGAGGCCGAGCGGGCTGTCGATCCGGTCTGCGGGACGGAGCTTGCGGCCGCCGAGGTAGCCGCGCGACTCCAGATCGAGGGGGCCGAGCGGGCATTCTGCTCCGAGGATTGCCTGCGCAAATTTGTCTCCTCACCACAGACCTACATGGGTGCCGCGAATGGGTGACGGACTGACGATCGAGCGGCTCGCGCGCTATACCGGCGAGCCGGAAGAGCGCCTTCGCGAGTGGCGCTCGCGTGGCATCATCGGCGGCGACGACGCACGCGATGATCTGTCCCTCGACGACGTCGAGCGCGTCAAGCTCGTCCAGCTCTTCCTGCGCCGTGGCATAAATCTTGATGCCATCGTCGAGACGATGCGCTCCAACTCCTTCGATTGGTTCTACAACTTCCCCTGGCGCGCCAGTGAGGGCCCAATCTACTCGCTCGCAGAAGCGGCCGAGTTGACCGGAGTCAGGGTCGAGGTGATGGAACGATTCCGTGAGGTGATGGGCTCGCTCGGGCCTGACGACTACGTCGGCGAGGAAGAGCTCGCTTTGATGCGCGGCTGGACGTTGGCCGCGGAGTTCGGCATCCCGGACGAAGCCCAGTTCGAGATGATTCGTGTCTACGCAGACAATCTCGATCGTGTGGGCGAAGCTGAACAGCGATTGTTCCGCTTCTATGTACAGCAGAGACTGAACGCGGAGGAGTTGCCTCCACAGGAGCTACTCGCCCGCAGCCAGGCGGCCGCGGACCAGCTTAACCCACTGGTCGAGCCGATCATCCTCTACTTCCATCGGCGTGGTCTCTAGCGGGCCATTCGTGAGGACATGGTGATGACCCTTGCCGAGCAGCAGGGACTGGTAAAGAGAGCCGCAACACCCGCGGACCTGTTAATGGCAATCGTCTTCATCGACCTTTCCAGCTTCACCCCGCTGGCCGAGGCCATGGGCGACGTCGCTGCCGCCGGCGTTCTCGAGCGCTTCTCCCGAATCGTTCGCAATTCCGTCGGGGCCTGGAGCGGTCGCATCGTCAAGCAGATCGGGGATGCCTTCATGCTCGTCTTCCCGGACGCCCGGTCAGCGGTAGCCTGCGCGCTCGAGATCGAATCACGTGCATCCAAAGAGCCGCAGTTTCCCGCCGTGCGCGCGGGCATCCACTGGGGCACCGTCCTCTACCGCGAGGGCGATTACGTCGGCTCCAACGTGAACGTCGCCTCCCGCGTCGCCAACGAAGCTGGCCGGCATCAGATTCTCGTGACCGCCGAGGTGCGCAAGGAGGCCCGTGACCTGCCCGAGATCGAGTTCGTCAGGATCGGAAAGCGGCAGCTGAAGGGCATCAGCGGCAAGCTAGATCTTTTCGCGGTGCGCTCAAGCCTAGCTCCCGCCGGCGAGAAGGCCGTTGATCCCGTCTGCGGCATGGAGCTCGGCGCAGATGAGCTCACCGCCCGCCTCTCACTTGAAGGCATCGAGCGCGCCTTCTGCTCGGAGGCCTGCCTCCGAAAATTCGTCGCCTCGCCGGAGGCGTACGGTGGCTAATGCCACCCGACACGTCATCCTGAGCGACGACCACCCCCGCGCGCGGAACAGCGCCGCCTCGCGAAGGGACCCGGGGCGGGGCAAACGTCCGAACGCAGCCGATTGGGCGACGCATGCATCTTCCCGGATTCTGGCTCCCTTGCGCCTTGCTCCTCCGCCAGTGAAACTCGCGAACGTCGCCGACATGCATCGCGCCGAGCGCGAGGTTCACACGGGGGTGCAGTGGGCAGAGCCCCTTGCCGGGGGTTTCAGGGGGTGTCCCCCTGAATTCAAAAACACCCCGGGCGGGAGGGTGGGAAGTACAGCGCCCCGCTTGCAAGCAGCGGCAGAACACCGTTCCGCATGAAGCTTATCACCGTCGACGAAATGCAGCGCGCCGAGCGCGAATGCGGCGTCCCGGTCGAGCAGCTCATGGAGAACGCAGGCCTCGCCATCGCGCAGGAGGCGTGGCTGATGCTCGGCGAGCTCGCCGACCGCAAGATCGTCGTCCTCGCCGGCCCCGGCAACAACGGCGGCGACGGCCTCGTCGCCGCCCGTCACCTGAAGGACTGGGGCGCGGATGTCTCCGTTGTCCTGCTGAAGCCGCGCGGCGAAGACGACGCCAACTTGAAGGCGCTCATCGAGCGAGAGGTACCGGTGGTAGTGCTCGAGGATGACGTCTCTAAGCTGGACGAACCGCTAGCCGGCGCGGAGCTCATCATCGACGCCCTGCTCGGCACCGGCAAGGCTCGCGAGATTGAGGGCCTGCTCGCCGGCGTGCTCGACAAGCTGCGCGAAGCCCGCTCTCGCCGCCTGCCGCCCCGCCTCCTCGCCGTCGACCTCCCGACCGGCCTCGATGCCGACACCGGCGCCGTCGACCCGCGCACCGCCGCTGCCGATCAGACGGTCGCCCTCGGCTGGAGCAAGGTCGGCCTGCACACGCTTCCCGGTTCGCAGTACGCGGGCCGCGTCGAGGTCGTCGACATCGGCATCCCGCCCGAATACGGCAACTCCATCAAAACGGAGGTGCTGACGGCGGCCTGGGCGCGTTCCGCGCTCCCGGAGCGCCCGCCCGGCGCGCACAAAGGCACCTTCGGCAGCGCGCTTATCGTCGCCGGCTCCCCGCAGTACGTCGGCGCCGCCGCGCTCTCCTGCACCGGCGCGCTGCGTGTCGGTCCCGGCATCGTCACCCTTGCCTGCGCGCGGGCCATCTACCCGATGCTCGCCAGCAAGCTCACGGAGACGACGTTCGAGCCGCTAGAGGATAAAGAGGGCTTCCTCTCCGCCGAGGAGGCCTATTCCGTGCGACGCGCCCTCTCGCGCTCGGACGGGCGCCCGTCTGGGCGAGGCTACGAGGCGCTCCTCGTCGGGCCGGGCCTGGCCCAGCACAGCTATGTCGTCGCCTTCGTGCGCGCGCTGCTACCGATGCTCACGGCCGACGACGTGAAGGCGGTAGTGATCGACGCCGACGGCCTCAACAACATCGCGAAGGTTGACCGCTGGTGGGAGATGCTGAAGGTCCCCGCCGTCATCACGCCGCACCCAGGCGAACTCTCGCGCCTCGCCGAAATCGAGACGGCGGAAATACAGCGCGACCGCCTCGCGGCCGCCCGCAACTGCGCGTCGCAGTGGGGCCTGACCATTGTCCTCAAGGGCGCGAACACGATCGTCGCCGCGGCAGACCGCCGCGCCCGCCTCAGCCCCTTCGCGAACGCCGGCCTCGCCACCGGCGGCACCGGCGACGTCCTCGCCGGCGCAGTCACCGGCCTAATCGCCCAGGGCCTGGAGCCTTTCGATGCAGCCTCGCTCGGCGTCTACCTCCACGGCCTCGCCGCCGAGCTAGTCCGCCGCGACCTCGGTGACGCCGGGATGCTTGCGGGGGACGTCGCGGCCGCGCTACCGCGGGCGATCAAGGAGCTGCGAGGCGTGTAAGGTGGCCACCAAGGCTGGCCTTGTGGGAGTTGTTCTCGTGGCGGTTGTCGGGCTGCTCTTACTCTTGATCTTCGCCTCGGGATTACCTGCGAAAGAGGGTCGCAGAAGCGTAACTGTAGTTGAAACGACACCGCGATCACTCGCGGAAGCGCAGCCAATGGTAGATTTCCCGATTCTCGTCCCTTCCCAACTGCCAGCTGGTGTCAGACCAAACCCAACGATCTTCGTTGATTCGCACGATAATTCTCACAGTGTCACGCTGATCTATGGCGATACGCCAGCTGCACCGTCGGGTGGAAGCGGTACGCGACTCACGCTTCAAGAGTTCGAGGGCCTCCACACTCTGCCGGAGGGAACCGACCGCAGAATGACCCAAATCCATGACACTGACGTAGAAGTGGGGACCTATCACCAGCTGACCGGCGGCATCGAATTTCTGGCGGGATGGAATGTGGGTGACGTGGCGATCCAAGTGCAGTTTGAATGGTTGGATGGCGAGCGCAAAATTGTGACACCAGACCAGCAGGCGGAGGCGCTTAGAGTTATCGCATCAATGATTAGTTCTACTCCTTAACTGGGGCTTTCCCACAAACTGGTGCCGCCCGCCCCTCGCTTCCCGCCCCGCCGCAGGCGACAATGCGAGGCAGAGCATGACGCAAGACCTCGCGACGACGCCAACTCCGACCTCTGACATCCGACCTCCGACCTCCGCTCCCAAGCGCCGCTGGCGGCTGCGCGGCCGCCAACCCGAAGGCGATTTGGCGAACGCCCCCTACCCGCCGCTGATCCGCCACCTCCTCTGGCACCGGGGCGTCCGCACCCCTGACGAGGCCGCGGCCTTCATGGACAGCGATCCCGTCGAATACGACCCGCTTCTGCTGCCGGACATCGGGGCTGCCCTGGACCGTCTTCGACGCGCCGTCAACGAAGGCGAGCTGATCGCCGTGTACGGCGACTTTGATGTGGACGGCGTCACCGCCTCCACGATCCTGATCGAGGGGCTGCGCGACCTTGGCGGGCGCGTGGAGCCTTATCTGCCGGACCGCTTCTCCGAGGGCTACGGCGTCAACATCGGCGCAATCGACAAACTTCATGCTCAGGGCGTCACGCTCATCGCCACCGCGGACTGCGGCACGAGTTCCATCGCGGAAGTCGCCCACGCTGCCAAGCTCGGTATCGATATGATCATCCTCGATCATCACACGGTCCCGCCCGAACTTCCCGCCGCGGTCGCCCTCGTCAACCCCAAGCGCGCGGAGAACCGTTATCCAGAGGCTGAACTCGCCTCCGGCGGCCTCGCCTTCAAGGTGATGGCGGCCCTCTACGAGGCGCTGGGACGCCCCTGGGATGCCGAGCGCTACATCGATCTCGTCGCGCTCAGTACCGTCTGCGATGTCGCGCCGCTCCAGAACGAGAATCGCACCCTCGTCCGGCAAGGCGTCGCCGCGCTCGAACGCACGCAGCGCCCCGGCTTGCGCGCGCTGCTCGAGACCTCCGGCCTGAAAGACGCGTGCCTCGACACCGACTCCATCGGCTACGTCCTCGGCCCGCGACTTAACGCCGCCGGCCGCCTCGCCGACGCGCGTCTCGCCCTCGACCTGCTGCTCGAGACAGACCCCGAGCGCGCGATGCAGCAGGCACTGGCGCTGGGCTCTCTGAATGGCCAACGCCAGCAAGCGACCGCCGCCGCGATGGAGCTCGCGCGGGAGCTGCTCTCGAAAGAAGACGCGGACGCGCCGCTGATCTTCATCGGCCACGCAGACATCCCTTCTGGAATCGTCGGCCTCGTCGCCGGACGGCTGGCGGAGGAGTACCACCGCCCAGCTGTCGTCTACCAGCGAGGGGAAGCGACCAGCCGCGCAAGCTGCCGCAGCATCCCGGAATTCGACATCACCGGCGCGTTGCGCACTTGCCCGGAGCTGATGGTGCGCTTCGGCGGCCATCCCGCGGCGGCCGGCTTCACGGTGGAAAACGAGAAGCTCCCTGCCTTGAAGGAAGCATTGCTGCGACAGGCGACGGCGGGCCTCGCCGGCGTCGAGCTCGCCCCCGCCATCGATATCGACGCGGCCCTCGACCTCCGCCATATGAACGGCAAGCTCATCCGTATGCTCTCGCAGCTCGCGCCGTTCGGTTGCGCCAATCCCGAGCCGGTCTTTCTCAGCCGAAACATCGAAATTGCCAGCGTGAAGTCGATCGGTGAGGACGGAGAACACCTGCGCCTTCGCCTCCGCGATGGCGCTGTAACTTGGCCCGCCATCGCGTTCGCCAGCGCGGGCGCCTCCATTGGAGGCTTCTCCGGAACCAGCGTGCGAGAGGGCGGACGGTTCGATGTCGTGTACAGCTTCTGCCCGGACCGTGGCGGCAACGGCGGCCTGGAGCTGCGCGTGAGAGACTTACGACCCGCGCAGGCGCCGGACTAGCGTTTCCGCGTCGCCGCCTGTAATCTAGCAGACCAATTCCGCCCATCTGACCAATCGAGGAGCAGCGAAATGACGATGTACCAGAAACCATCCGCCTTCACCCAGGTGATGAATAGCATCATGCGGTTCTTCGCATCACTCGGCCTTATACCGCGCAAGATGGTCACCCTCGAGGTAAAAGGACGGCGCAGCGGGCAGACCCGCAGCACTGTAGTAAACGTCGTCGAGCACGATGGCCAGCGCTACCTCGTCGCGCCGAGAGGAAACACCGAATGGGTCCGCAACGTGCGGGCGGCCGGAGGGCGGGCGGTGTTACATCGCGGCAAAAGGGAAGAAGTGAAACTCGAAGAGGTTACGCCGGACCAGCGGGCGCCGACCCTCAAGACTTATCTCAAACAGAACGCGATGGCGACCAAGTCCCACTTCGGCATCGAGCCGGACGCCCCCATCGAGGAGTTCCAGCGCATCGCACCCGATCACCCTGTCTTCCAGATCACGAAAATTTCGTAGGGGCGAGGCATCCATCGATAACCTGGACGAGTAATCTTCGCGGAGAATTTCCCTTTACAGGGATATGCAGCTCGCCGGAAATGCCTCGCCCTCGTCGCCCCGCTGAGGACAAGCACCGGTCTTTCTGCCTATGCTCGCTCCGCTTCCCCGTAATCGCCAAACGGCGCGTCCCGCCGCCTCACCGCTTCCCGGAACCCCTCCTTCATCGCGAGGTCCCGCCAGGCGATTCCCTCCGGCGTATGCCGCGCGATCCCGTCAAAGAATGTCCCGATAAGCTGCGTCG
>Ga0066678_10000062_pt1 | contig 22963 bp, 20 predicted proteins | sample GraSoiAngelo_127_FD_62300 | JGI IMG/M metagenome (GOLD analysis project Ga0066678, IMG submission 62300) | Grasslands soil microbial communities from the Angelo Coastal Reserve, California, USA - 14_0927_09_40cm | ecosystem: Environmental > Terrestrial > Soil > Grasslands | place: USA...
AAAAAACTGCCAGAACGTCGCAAACCCCGCTAAAACACGGGGCATTTCTCTTCGGAGAACCTCATTCGTTCGGGGTGAACATGCGGTACAAACTAATCAGGGTGAGGGGCACCGTGGATGATTAGCTGAAGGCGGGCCAGTTTTCGGTTGGTCGAAGCAGCTGCAGTCCGATGGAATAGGACTGGTCGGGAAGGGGTTTGCAATAAACGATGTGTGCGCGGGAATAGAGATTACCGGGGACCGATCGAACGGAGACATCCTGATCGGGCGCCCAGGGAGCCTTCGTCAAAACGCGGGCGCCGTGAAGGCTAACGTTGATGGTAGAGGTAATCTCATGGGTGGCATTCTCAACGCTATAGAGTTCGACCAACAGCTTCTCGGGAATGCGGCTTTCAGTGCGGATCGGAGGGAATACATTTGCCATGGCTGGCTTTCTCCCTTTTGATTGGCCAGAATCTGTCGAGCTGCGCCGGGAGTGGGCTTGCTATCCGGGCCGGTGTCAGGTGCGACTGTAGGCCCGAAAAGTCGACCATGTGACGGGGCGTCCGCTGAAATTCAATCCGATGCAGTAGCGGTCGTCCACGAGTCTCTGGCAATAGACGACTTTTCCGCGGATGGTGGTTTCATCCTTCAAGGAGGTTAGTTGAACGATTTCGCCGGCTTGCCAAGAGCGGGTCGAGACTACGCGAGCGCCGTTGACGCTGATGTTGTCTGTGTAGGTCATTTCTGATCCGTTGATGGGCTGCTCCTGCACTTGGGCGAGCCGCACGACCATGGCGATGGGGAGACGCTTGTCCATACGTCCGTTCAATAGGCTCAATATTTTCATACGGGGCGCGTTGGCCTTGGCCACAGCGCGTGGCGGACCTCAGCTGTGCTCGGCTCTTGTCGGCCTTGACGATTGAGCTGCGCTGATCTTCCGCTAACGATTAGTTAGCATTGGGCCCTTTCCCCGGCAATCGGGTGAAAACCTTATAACGGCCTGCACAAATCCCTTAGTACTAGGGCCATTCTTCGGCCGACGAATCAGGGGGAAACGGGCTGGTTCTGGGGGGCTTGAGAAGGCCTTGGACGACAGACTGGGCAGGACAGAATTTGCGACCTATGGTTCCAGAAGGGCTTGCGTCGCGCAGATGACCACATCGAAAAGCGACACAAGATGTCGAGGGATGTAAAACGCCATGCGCAAGCGGCTAGGTCCCCATGTAGCTGACGTGGACGTACACGCCAGTGTGAACGTTGTAGAGCAAATACCAGCCGACGTGGTCGCTATCCTCATAAATGACGAAATCGTCGGCGCAGTCCCAGCACCAATCGGTGCAAATCGGCCAATCCCAGGCCGCGACTTCAAAGAAGAACCCGCCGGGTAGCCACAAGCGGTGATGATCGCGATCGAAGCGTTCGATGCGGTAGCGGTAGGACGGGCCAAAATGCTCGAAGCGACCGTGCTCGAAAGGACGGTCGAAGTGATAACGCTTGTCGTCCGGCCGGTCGTGGCCGAACCAGTGGTCCTTGTTGACATGCGGGGTGCTGTTCACGCGGCGAGAGTCATGACGTTCGGGTTCGGGCTGGGAGCGCGGATTATCTCTCCTAGGAGGCGGTGGCGGAACGCGGCCCTGGTTGGCGCGCGGCCGATTCTGCCCGCGCTCCTCACCGCGTTGCGCGAGAACCGGGAACGCCACGAGTAATCCCAAAGCAAGGGGGAAAACCAACCGTCGTCTCATGTCTTCACCTCGAACACGTTGAGACCAGACCGCTTACAACTTGTGTGCGTGTTCTCTGGGCATGACCGGGAACCGGTGATCCGACGTGCCGAGAACGCCTGGTGGGTACACTCGTCGGGAACTGGAAGATGGAAATCACGGGACGAGCGAGCCGGGCCAGCGATGATTCGCCCAAAGAATCGAGGAGCGTTGTTGGATTGATTTTACAGCTGGTAGCGGAAAACACTCGACAGAAGAGCGGCTCTCGCATTATTGTCGGCAGTTGTAAGACCGCAGAAGCAGACCTTCGCAGAGTAACGGAGAACCCCTCCATCACCATGTCCATACCGTTAGAGCTCGAGTTCGTGCTCGTGTCCAGCGACTATGCGATGATGAACGCGGTATCCGGAGGGGTAAAGAAATATGGGGCGAAATTCCTGTTGGTCCCCACGGCGGAAGCCGCGCGCGATTGCCTGAGCCGGCGGAGGATCGACGGCGTCTTTGTGGACCTGGAGGTGCCGGGGGCGCTGGGGGTGATGGAAGCCATCCGCAAAGGAACGTCAAACAGTAAGGCGGTGATCTTTGCCTGCGTCACGGACGCGAAAGAATACACGGACACGTTAAGTGCCGGGGCGAACTTTCTTCTGCGCAAGCCTTTGCACCAGGATAGCGTGGCGTTACATATCACGATTGCAAAAGAGTTGCTGGAGCGCGAGCGGCGCCGCTACTTCCGGCATGCCGTGAATCTCCCGCTGGTCTTGAAGGATGGGGTAGCGGAGCAACATGCACGGATGACCAACCTGAGTGAAGGAGGGATGGCTGTGCGCAGCGCGAAAGCGTTGCGCCATTCCTCGATCATCGATTTCGCATTTGATTTGTCTTCGGGAGCAAGCGTTACCGGGAAGGGGCAGGTGGCCTGGATCAACACGGAAGGAATGGCGGGAATCGTCCTGCAGACTTTCGACGAGAATGGGCGCGAGCATCTTGAAGCGTGGCTAGCGGCTCAGGAGCAACTAGGCATTAAGAACAATGCACCGAGAGGGTGAGCAGGAGCGAGCCGGAAAAATGAGCATGATTTATGAAAGTAAGAGAGGCAAAAGCGGCAACCTCCGAAATCCATGCATGAAACAGGCTGTAGTGTAGGCGTAGAGGGTGGTGTAGAATCCGCCCCTTCGGGCGGTGACTGTCCAACAGGCGACGAGGAAATGGTGGAGTGTACGGCCAATTGTTTACCCCCGCAAGCAACGGCATCCTAAGCCTGCGCGCGGACCTCTCCTAATGACAAAGTCACTTCGATTCCGAATGTATCCCAGGAAGCAGCTGGATATCCGATGGTTGGATCTTCTGTACGCGGCGTTCTATTGCGCTTTCCCCAGAAGTATTCGTGCTAAAGAAGCGGAACTCGAAGGAATGTTTGCGTCTCCTTTCCCGGTGCTTTCGGCGTTTACCGTGCGGACGGGATTCGATATGTGTCTGGGGGCGCTGGGGTTACCGGCGGGCAGTGAGATTCTGATGTCCGCGCTGACCATCAAAGAGATGGTTGATATCGTGAAGCATCACAGACTCGTTCCGATCCCCCTGGACATCGAAGGCGGGACACTGGCTCCTGAAATAGCGACGATCGAAGAGGCCATCACGGAACGCACGCGGGCGATTGTGATTGCGCACCTTTTTGGCACGCGCACGCCGATGGGGCCGGTGGTCGAGTTGGCGAAAAAACACGGAATCCTGGTGATCGAGGACTGCGCGCAGGCGTTTACCGGCCACGATTACACCGGGCATCCGGAGACGGATGTGGCGATGTTCAGCTTCGGTTCGATCAAGACGATGACGTCACTGGGAGGGGCTCTGCTGCGAGTAAGGGATGCGGAGCTTAGACGGAAGATGCGCGTCATCCAGAGGACGCATCCGACTCAGACGCGGAAGGAATTTGCCGGCACGCTTCTGACGCATGTGATCCTCAAACTGTTTACTCTGCCGTCGTTGTTCGGTTTGTTGTACCGCGGATGCGCGCTTTGGGGAACGGATTTTGAAGAGCTGATCGCTAGGGTGCGGGGATTGGATGAGGAAGATTGGCTGAAGGAAATCCACAAGCAATGCTCCTTCCCACTTTTGGCGCTGCTGGCACACCGGCTGCGGACGTTCGACGCCGTCCGGCTGACTGAACGAATCCACGTGGGAAGGGAATTTGCGAAATCGCTGCCGCGCGAGATTTCCTATCCCGGAAATCGGGCGGCGTTCCACAGCTTTTGGGTGTTTCCGATTCTGGTTGAAGCGCGGGAACGATTCATGGCGGAACTTCACCGACGCGGATTCGATGGAACCACATCTGGATCAGCGCTCTCCGTGATCTGTCCGCCAGCCGGGCGGGAGGCTTTGGAGCCTTCCAAGACGCGAGAGATTCATCGAAAATTACTATACCTGCCAGTGTATCCAAAGGTTCCCCCGCGGGAACGCCAGCGACTCAGCAAGGCGATTGCTGAGCTTTTCGACAAGTCCCCTCATCTGCGGGTGACCGACGCGCGACGAGTTTATGCGGCGGTGGCGCGCACCATTGAAACGCCGAGAAGCGTTGAGGACATTCGAAACGTTGTGCAACGCGCGCAACGAGAGAATTTACCAGTCTGCATGATGGGAACCGGTCACAACCTGGGCGGGCACGCCTTTGTGAATGGAGCGATGGTTCTCGACATGAGGCAGTTCAATCGGGTGTGCTCCGTAGATAGAGAACAGAAGCGCATAACGGTAGAAAGCGGAATTACTTGGGACAAGATCCAAGAGGCCGTGAATCCCGCGGGGCTGGCGCTGAAGGCCATGCAGTCGGACAACATTTTCACCGTGGGGGGCTCGCTGGCGGCAAATGCTCACGGACGCGACACCCGGTTCTCGACCATTGTGGAAAGCGTGCTGGGCTTCCGGATCATGCTGGCGGACGGATCGGTAATGTCCGTTAGCCGGAACGAGAATCCTGCGATGTTCAGGAATGCCATCGGCGGATACGGATTGTTCGGAATCATCCTTGATGTGGATTTTGCGCTGGTGGACGATTGCGTCTATGAGCAGTGCTCCGCGGTCATTCCCTTGGCGGCGCTGGTCAAGAATTTCGAGCAAGAGGTCCGGGCGAATCCCGCTGTGGAGCTGTTTTTGGCGCGCCCCTCGATTTCACCGCATTGCTTTCTGAGCGACACGATCGTAACGATGTGGAGAAAAACGGACAGAATCCATAAAGGGGTGTTTCAGCTGGACCACGAGCGTAACGTAGCGCGCGACCGGTTTCTGTTTGGATTGTCGCGGCAATACAAATGGGGGAAGACGCTTCGGTGGCATGCGGAGAAATACCTCTCCCGCGACTCGCCAACCAAGACACTGGTGTCGAGAAATAACGCCATGCGGCCACCGGTGTCAGCGGTGAAGATGTTCGAACATAATTCGGAAAAAGACACCGACGTGATACAAGAGTTCTTTGTTCCGATTCCGCGGTTTATGACTTTTATGGAAGGCCTGCGGGGCATCCTGCAAGAAGAGGAGACGAACCTCCTCGGCGTGACATTACGGTATGTGAAAGCCAACAACGAAACGGCTCTTTCCTATGCACCGAAAGAAAATGCATTCGCGGTGATAGTTTACTTCAACGAAGTATGTTCGGCCGATGGCCGAGCGAAGGCAAACGCACTGATCAATCGGCTGGTGCGCCTCGCTGTGAATTGCGGCGGAACGTTTTATCTGACCTATGCGCGGGAACTGGAGATGGATTGGCTGAGAAAGGCGTACAGCGAGATTGGCGCTTTTTTCCAAAGGAAGCATGCCGTTGATCCGGAGAATCGCTTTACCAGCAGATTTTTTGAGCTGCATGGGAACCTGGCACTGGCGAAGAAGGCGGCCAGCGGAGAATAAGCGCGGTTGCGGCGTTGCGGACTGAACGGCCGGATCTACCGCTTGGCTGAGACAACAGATCCCTTACCAAGAACGGGCACTATCGCTCCGGCGCACACCTCTTGAAGAGTCATCGAAGTCGATGTACATCTAGTTCGTCGACATTCGTTAGTTGATGGTGCGGTGGAGGACGGCGGCGATTTGGCGCATTTCACCGGCGAGGGCGATGAATTCCTCGGGGAGCAGGGATTGCATGCCGTCGGAGAGGGCTTTGTCCGGCTCATGATGAACCTCGATGAGCAGACCATCGGCTCCTACAGCGACAGCGGCGCGGGAGAGTGGCAAGACTTTGTGGCGCTTGCCGGTACCGTGGCTGGGATCCACAAAGATGGGAAGATGGCTACGCTTTTTTACGGCCGGAACGACGGCCAGGTCGAGGGTGTTGCGTGAAAAATCGGAGAAAGTGCGCACGCCGCGCTCGCACAACACAACGTTGTAATTGCCCTCGGAGAGCACGTACTCGGCGGCCATGAGGAACTCGTCGAGCGTGGCTGACATGCCGCGCTTGAGGAGGACGGGCTTTCTGGCGCGCCCGGCGCGTTTGAGTAGAGAAAAATTCTGCATGTTGCGCGCGCCGATCTGGATGACATCGGCGTACTCTTCGACGAGGTCGAGGCTTTCGCTGTCGATGGCTTCGGTGACGATACCGAAGCCGTGGGTGGCGCGAACTTTCGAGAGAATCTTGAGCCCTTCTTCGCCGAGGCCCTGGAAACTGTAGGGAGAAGTGCGGGGCTTGTAGGCGCCGCCGCGGAAAAGCCGCACTCCGGATTTTTTGAGGCGCTCGGCGATAGCCAGGCATTGCTCTTCGGTTTCAACGGCGCACGGCCCGGCGACGAGGGCGATGTGATCGCCGCCGACAATGACGTCGCCGGAGGGTGTGGGAATTCGCAGGATACTGTCTTCTTGCTTGGTGTCGCGGCTCACGAGTTTGTACGGCTTACTGACCGGGATACACTCGACGACGCCGGGTAGGGATTCGAGGATGCCCAGGTCGATGGCGCCCTTATTGCCGGTGATGCCAATGGCGGTGCGGAGGGACCCCGGCATGGGGTGAGGCTTCAAGCCGAGGCTTTCGATGTGCTTACAAACGGCATGGATTTGCTCCTCGGTGGCGTGCGAATTCATGACGACAAGCATGGAGGGCTCCCCGGCCGAGCTCGTGAACCCAGAGTTTACGGCAAGCCACCAGGATGCAGCAAATGGATGCGGTGGTACTCGCGTTTAGGCGCGCTTGTGACCAAGGAATCCGCGCGCCAGTACGAAGAGGGCCAGACCGACGCTCGCAGCGATGAATGCTTGCCAGAAGTGAACTGCTGTAAAGGGCTCTGCCAGAGCGCCAAGACTCGCCGATAGAGTGAACAGCCCGGCAAAATGCATGGAATGCCAGGCCTCCGAAGCAGAGCCGAGACTGCGAGCCGACCGGAGAATCTGCGCATAGGGTTGGAACAGCAGCAGCAAGGCGAAACAACCGATGAGCAGCGCTGCGGGAGCCCAGTCCGCGGCAACGCAAATGGTGCGACGCAGTCGGATACGCTGCTGGCCCGGCCTGGCGAGGGGCAGCTCCAGAGCGAATAGGCTGAACGCCGCAACGATGGCGACCAACATGGCTAGTACGGCAGAGAGTTGGACCAGGAGGGCTCGGTGATCGAGGGCGCGCTCGGCTGGGCTGCACGGTCGGAATGAGTGGCCGAGGCTCTCTATCCGTTCGTCAACGTCCTCGAGGCGCGGCGCTGCTTCCTGGCTCTGACGGTCCATGCCATGGGTTTGCTGGAGAGTTCGCAGCTCCGCCAATGCTTGATGGGAGACGCTCAGACCCACCATGCGCTCAAAATCGGTTTCGCCCTGATCTGCCATATGGCGACCGAACTCATCGACACGATTAAGCAGGGATTCCGCCTCATCGGGACGACCGGCCGTAGAGGCCTCCTGAGCGTTGTGCACCAGATGAGTGCCATAGCTCCTTATGGAAGCCACGTCAGGAAGAGGGTGAGCCCACAGTGTGTTGAAAATCACCGATGCCGACAGATCTTGATGCTGGTTCCAGACTTCTCGAGTAAGTTGCCAATGGCGATTGAAATAGGTGTCGTAGCGGGGCGCTCGAAAAGCGCGGTCCATGTGAGCCATCCATTGGGGGTCAGCGGCCAGGGACGTCTCGAACTCTTTTTCGGTCGGGGAATGCTGGAATATGAGCTTTCGGAATAGCGGCTCGGAGCTGACTCGCGCGGCGACGAGTTCCGGGAAGGCGTTGTCAGGGTCGGCGGACAACAATCGGGCCAGTCCGTCTTTCGATGGCGGCGCGTATTCAGGATGTCCCGTGGAGCCGGCGTAGATCCACACTAGGCTCGGGTCAATGGCCACCGCATGATCCGCCAGCGCCATCGCGCTGCCTGTGTCAGGCGCAGCAAGTGCGACGAAGGCCAGGGTGCGCGCGTCCCTCTCCTTTTCAGCGCGAGCGGCCAGATTTCGCAAGTCGCGGACATCGCTCGAATATCCCCGATACCCATTCCAACTGCCGCGCACGGTAGAGATGGCTTCGCGGCTTTGGGGAAGGCAGACAACCACTGCGGTTGCCAGGAGGATGGCCACGGTGAAGAGCCGAGAGCGCTTGGGAAGAACGGCGGCGCTGACTCCGGTAGGAAGGGAAGTTGAGGAAAGGGCAGAGCCAGCCGGGAGCTTCAGCCAAGCCAGGAAGTGAGAAGCCGAGGCGCGGGAGAAAAACATGATTCCTCCTATGGCCCATCGTAGGGCCTCGAACGGCTTTTCAATTTCATCGAGCTCGGCGGCGAGGGCGTGACCCCAGTCACGCGATTCCTTGGGCCAAAGTCGAAGAGCGAGCTGTAGGGAGGCATGCGCGAGCCAGAAGGGCAGTGACGGTTGTCGGGAAGTCATGGTCACGCCTGACTCGCGGCGGGCTTCCAGAATTCGCGCTGCTGCGCAGCGCGCAGTTCCTCGCGGGCCCATTCGCGGCCGGCGCCGGTGAGACGATAGAGATGCCGCCGAGGGCGGCCTTGCGGAACGGAGTTTTCCCAGCGTGTTTCAAGCCAGCCCCGCTTATCTAGGCGCATGAGGATGGGATAGAGAGTGCCCGAAGGAATACTGGTTTGAAGGGAGATGGCATAGCCGTGATGCCACTGGGCGGGGTGTGCCAGGAGGGCATCGAGGATGGCCAAGGTCGGATGCGACAGGCGGATGCGTATGCCCATGCCTTAACTCTACATAGATAGAGTTAATTCGTCAAGGAGGATTTACAGGAAGCTCGAGAAAGTCTCCCGGTGGGCGTTGACGCGCACAGCCCGCCAGGCATCTAATGGGTCTGTTGTGATTCTGCGCCCCAGCCGGGAGGAAGAATTGCTCTCGGATCATGTCTTTACTATTTTCGGCCGAACTCTCACTATAACCGGTTACGAACAACTCGTCACCGGCGCAATTGTCTTGATTGCGCTAGGGGCTTGGGTCGTTCAGCTATTCCGCCGGAGACGAACTGTTGTCCTGCAGAGGTCCGCCGTAATCGACCGGCTTCTTCATGACTTGTCGCGCATCGCAGATTCCCTGGAGTGCATCGCCAATCGGCCGGCCGACCAAGTGATTGCCGCTGCGAACCGAAGGACAGAGGAGTCGCGCGGGAATCCGCTTTCCATCTTCGGGCACGAAAGACCGCAGGGATAGCTGAATTCCGGACTGGCAGTCTGGAGAGGAGGCTGATACGGCGGGGTGTCTCTTCCTCCAAAGACCCGCCAACCCCAGAGGTGATTTGGCGCGTGTGCTAGAATAGTTGGTTTATGACGGAGCAAAAATTTTCCACCGGCGTGCCTGACCAGCCCATCCTCCAACCGACTGAATTCGATCCCGAAGACGAGTACCGCCCCGAACCTGAACCTGAACCTCACCCGCCATCCTGGATGGATGGGCGTGTGCGCATCGGCATTCATACCTCCATCGCGGGAAGCTATTTGAATGCCCTGGAATCGGCTCGGAAACTGGGTTGCAACGCACTGCAAATCTTCTCGGCCAGCCCCCGGATGTGGCAAGGCGGGTCGACGCGGATTTCGGACGTAGACGCCAAGGCCTTTCGGGCGCGCCGGGAAGAGCTGCGGCTCGGCCCATTGGTGATACATGCCAACTACCTGCTCAACCTCGCGTCGGCCGAGCGCATGCTGCAGACGCGCTCGATTCAGGCATTTCACGATGAGATCGTGCGAGCCATAGCGTTGAGAGCGGACTTTCTGATCGTGCACCCGGGGGCCCGCGGTGAATCGACGACGGAGCAGGCGATTTCGACGATCGTGGAATCAGTGAAGCAGGCATCGAAGCACGCACCGATGGACGGGCTGCGAATACTGATCGAGAACACGGCGGGGATGGGAACGTCAGTCGGGGCGCGGCTGGAAGAACTCGGAGAGATTTTGGCGGGGTTGCGAAACTTGCCGGTGGGGGCGTGCCTGGATACGGCGCACCTCTTTGCCGCGGGATACGATATCAAGAGCCCGGGCGGGCTGGCTTCAACGATCGGACAGATTGACGGCGCGATTGGGCTCGAGAACGTGCCGGTGATTCACGTGAATGATTCGAAGATTCCGCTGGGCGGGCGCGTGGACCGGCACGAGCACATCGGAAAAGGAAAGATTGGAGCGGAGGCGTTTGCGAGAATTTTGCGGCATCCGCGATTCAGCGCGGCGGCGCCGGAAGGTTTGCCGGGACGGGCCTTTGTGGCCGAGACACCGATCGATGATCCTGGCGATGACCGGCGGAACGTGGCGATGTTGTGGGAGCTGGCGGGATTGAAGGGCCAGGAGCCGGAAGCGGAGAAAGGATTCTCCATGCTGACCGCGGCGCTGCAAAAAAGGATTTCGCTACACAGAAAAACAGAGAAGAAGAGAAACGCTAAGCGAGAGACGCTCCCATCGGGGCGGGGCAGGCGCCGGACGCCAAGACGCTCAGAGAAGAAACCGCGGACGAAGAAGGGCGGGGCCAGGAAGGGTTCGGCAAAGAAAAAAAGGGGATAAGCCAGCGTGGCGGAGCAGAACATACCGGGCACGGGGTCGGGATACGATCCGCACAAAATCGAGGAGAAGTGGCAGAAGCGCTGGGCAGAGGCGCGCGTATTCGAGTCGGAGGCGGACGCGGCGAAGCCCAAGTATTACGTTCTGGAGATGCTGCCGTACCCTTCCGGTACGCTGCACATGGGCCACATGCGCAACTATGCGATAGGGGACGTCGTGGCGCGTGTGAAGAGGATGCGCGGATTCAACGTGATGCATCCGATGGGCTGGGACGCCTTCGGCCTGCCGGCGGAAAACGCGGCGATCAAGAACAACACCCACCCGCGCGAGTGGACCAACAAGAACATTGCGGAATTTCAGCGCGTGCTGCGGCGCTTTGGGTTCAGTTACGACTGGCGGCGGGAGATCTCCACCTGTGAACCTGAATATTACCGCTGGAACCAGTGGTTCTTCCTACGCATGCTGGACCGCGGGCTGGCCTACCGGAAAAAGAGCCGCGTGAATTGGTGCCCTAAGTGTTGCACGGTGCTGGCAAACGAGCAGGTGGTGAATGGCGGTTACTGCTGGCGGCACGAAGATACGTTGGTGGAATCGCGCGAGATCGAGCAGTGGTTCCTGAAGACCACCGCGTATGCGGAGCAGCTGCTGGATGATTTGAAGCAACTAGAGGGCGGATGGCCTGAGCGCGTCATCTTGATGCAGCGGAACTGGATCGGGAAGTCGCAGGGCGCGAAGGTGAAGTTCGCCGTGGCGGACGTGGCGGGCGCGGAACCGATCGAAGTTTTTACCACACGCATGGACACGATATATGGCGCGACTGCGGTGATCCTTGCGCCGGCGCATCCGCTGCTGCCGAAGCTGCTGAATGAATCACCCGCGGGCGCGGAAGCACACTCTAAGCTGGCCAAAATGCGTCAGACATCAGTGAAGACCGAGGAGTTGGCGACGATGGAGAAGGAAGGCTTCTTCACCGGACGATACGCCACCAACCCCTTTAGTGGCGAGAAGATTCCGATCTGGGTGGGCAATTTCATCCTGATGGAATATGGGACGGGAGCCATTATGGCGGTTCCGGCGCACGATCAGCGGGACTTGGAGTTCTGCCGGAAATACGGGTTGCCGGTGCGCGTGGTGGTGCAGCCGCTCGAAGGCCAAGAGCTAGTTGAAGAAAAGCTGACGGCGGCGTTCGACGAGCACCAGCAAGGGAAACTCGTCAACTCCGGACCGTACAACGGGCTTTCGCCGGAAGCGGCGATCGCCAAGATGACCACGTTCGCAGAACAAAAAGGAATCGGGCGCGCCGAGACCATTTTCCGGTTGAAGGACTGGGGCATTTCGCGGCAACGGTACTGGGGCACGCCGATCCCGGTCATCTATTGTTCGAAGGATGGCATGGTTCCAGTGCCGGACATGGATTTGCCGGTACTGCTGCCGCCGAACCCCAAACTGACGGGCATGGGCGAATCGCCGCTGGCAGCCACGCCGGAGTTCGTGAATACGACTTGTCCAAAATGCGGCGGCACGGCGCGGCGCGAGACGGACACCATGGATACGTTTGTGGACTCGTCCTGGTATTTCTACCGCTACTGCGATCCGCACAACGACCAAGCGCCTTATGATGCGGCCATGGCCGACTACTGGTTTCCGATTGACCAGTACATCGGGGGAATCACCCACGCCATCCTGCACCTGCTCTATTCGCGTTTTTGGTGCAAAGTGATGCGCGACCTTGGGCTCATCAGACATAACGAGCCGGCGGCGCGGCTCTTTACTCAAGGCATGGTGCAAAAGGGCGGCGTGGCCATGTCAAAGTCGAAGGGCAATGTGGTTGGCGCGGAAGACATGGCTCAAAAATATGGGGCGGACACGGGTCGTCTCTATACGCTGTTCGCGGCTCCGCCGGAAAAAGACCTGGAGTGGAGCGAGGAGAGCATCGAAGGATCATGGCGGTTTCTAAACCGCGTGTATCGGCTGGTGGACCGGCACGCGCAGGGCGTTCGCGGAGTGAAGGGCGGAAGCATCGATGCCGCTACGGCAAAGGAGAAGACCCTGCTGCGCAAAGTTCACCAGACACTGCGGCGCGTGACGCAGGACTTCGAGACTCGCTGGCACTTCAATTCCGCGATTGCGCTGATCATGGAGCTTACCAATGAGATTTATTTGCAAGAACCGCTGGAAAAAGACGTGCGACCGGAAGTACGCAGGGAAGTGCTGGAACTACTGACGCTGATGCTGGCGCCGATGACCCCACACCTGGCGGAAGAGCTCTGGGAAATGCTCGGACATAAATACGGATTATGGAAGGCGGCCTGGCCGGCATTTGATGAGGTGTTGACGCGGGAGGAGGAAGTCGAAATCCCGGTGCAAGTTTGCGGACGGCTGAGGGGCAAAGTGAAGGTAGCGGCGGGGAGCGGGGAAGAAGAGGTCGTAAAACTGGCGCAAGGGGATGCCGTGATTGCGCCGCATCTCGCCGGCAAACGCATTATGAAAATCATTTTTGTGCCGGACAGACTATTGAATCTTGTCGTGGCATGAGGGGATGGCATCATGGAGAACGCAGCAAAACAGGCGGCGGAGCAAGCGCAAGAGCAGGGAGGCCGGATGAAAGCGGAACTCGGCGGGGTGGTGGTTCTGGATTTCGGTGGGCAGTACACCCAGCTGATTGCGCGCCGCATCCGGGAACAGCAGGTCTTCTCCGCCGTTCTACCATGCACTTCTTCGATCGAAGAAATCCGCAAGCTCGAGCCTGCAGGAATCATATTATCGGGGGGGCCGAGCTCGGTCTATGACCCTGAAGCACCCAAGTGCGATCCGCAGGTGTTGGCACTCAGCATCCCGGTGCTGGGAATTTGTTACGGGATGCAGTGGATCACCCGCACGCTCGGCGGCACGGTAGAGAAGGCGGAGCGGCGCGAATATGGCCGCGCGCAATTGAGGATTGACGATTCGAAAGCGAATGGTGCATCCGACCTGTTTACCGGGGTTGCGGCCTCGCTGCGCGTGTGGAACAGCCACGGCGACCACGTTCGAACGCTTCCGGAAGGATTTCGAACCATCGGGCGAACCGAGAATGCCATCGCCGCCGTGGAAAATTCGGCGAAGAAGATCTATGCCGTTGAGTTTCACCCGGAAGTGAAGCACACCGAGCAAGGAACGGAGCTATTGAGAAACTTTTTGTTTCGCGTGTGTAAAGCAGAACCGAAGTGGAGCGGGGCAGCTTTTATCGAGGAGAGCACCGCGGCGATCCGCGAGAAGGTGGGAAATAAGTGGGCCATCTGCGGGCTCAGCGGCGGCGTGGATTCCACGGTCGCGGCGGTGCTCGTGCACCGGGCCATGGGCACCCGGTTGACGAATATCTTCGTGAATACCGGGATGCTGAGGAAGAACGAGTTTGAGCAGACCCTGGAGATGTTGCGCGACCGGCTGAAACTCCACGTCCTCGGCGTGGACGCTTCTGAGCGCTTTCTCGCTCGATTGAAAGGGGTTACCGACCCCGAGGAAAAACGCAAGCGCATCGGCAGGGAGTTCATCGCTGTCTTTGCTGAGGAGGCGCAAAAGCTCCAAGCGGGGGAGGCCCGCGGAGAGATCGGCTACCTGGTACAGGGAACGCTCTATCCCGACGTAATCGAGTCGGTTTCCGTAAAGGGGCCTTCGGCTACGATCAAAACGCACCACAACGTCGGCGGATTGCCCGAAAAGATGCCTTTTGCGTTGGTCGAGCCCCTGAGGGACCTCTTTAAGGACGAAGTTCGTCGGATTGGCAAGGAGCTGGGCCTGCCGGAAGAGATTCTGGTGAAACACCCGTTTCCGGGGCCGGGGCTGGCGGTCCGTCTGCTCGGGGAGATCACCCGTCCACATCTGGTAACCCTTCAGGACGCCGACGCGATCGTGGTGGAGGAAATTCGCCGTGCGGGACTGTATGACAAAGTGTGGCAAGCATTTGCGGTTCTGCTCCCCGTGCGGAGCGTGGGGGTCATGGGCGATGGGCGAACCTATGGGCTAACCGTGGCCGTGAGGGTGGTGGAGTCCGATGACGCCATGACGGCGGACTGGGTCCGGCTGCCCGGGGAAGTGCTGGAACGTATCTCTACCCGCATCGTCAACGAAGTAACCGGTGTGACAAGAATAGTTTACGATATCAGCTCTAAACCGCCCAGCACGATCGAGTGGGAATAGTTCTCTGAGAGGTCAGGCTAATGACCAGAGGGAGCGGACTTAACCCTCGAAAGGAAGCCTTGCTGAAAATCGGCGGCCCGGAAAGACAAAGAGGCCGCCCAGCGGGTGTGTGCGGCCTTTCCTGTAAGGTGAGCTGATGTGGAACGGCGACGATCACAGAAGTCCGATCGCAGGACTATCGGTTGGCCATTTTCTGGGCCATGTACAGAATGAGTTTGCGATCCCCTTCTTCCACTTTGCTCAGCAAGCGGCGAAGCTTGTTGAGAAAGCGTGCATCTTTGCCAACGCTGCCCCAGGCGATGTCATCGGATGACTTGCGCTTGGGGAGATTCGGCAACTGCGGCGGTTCCTCGCCGTCATAAAAGAGTTGATAGAGTGGGCACTCGAGAGCGCGAGCGAGTTTTTCCAACGTTTCGATGGCCGGGACAGTATGACCATTCTCTACGCGGGAAATATAACAACGAAGCAGACCCGTTCGTTTTTCGATGTCGCCCTGGGAGAGTTTCTTTTCTTCGCGGAGTGCGCGAAGCCGGTCACCAATAATCATGCCGGCATTATTCCATGTAGGTAAGATAGGAAGCAAGTACAAACTTGCCGCTGCGGAAGTGAAACATTTGATGCAGGTTTGCGCAAATTGGAGATAGTCACCGTAACCAAATGCCTATGGCGCGCGTCCCAAAAGTGCAGCCCTTTGATCTGCCCCCCGCGGTAGGGACCGCGCGGGGGCCTGCCTCCCGACCTGCCGGCGCGACCGACGACCGCGAATTGGTTCGCCGGGCACAGAGAGCAGATCAAGAGGCGTTTGAGGAATTGGTGCGGCGTCATCAGCACCGAGTATTTGCCGTGGCAGGAGGGATCCTGCGAAGGCGGGAGGATGTGGAGGATATCGCCCAGCAGGTTTTTGTCAAGGCGTATTTCTCGCTCAAGCGATTTGATCAACGAGCGGCATTCAGCACCTGGCTGTATAAGATCACCGTGAATGAGTGCTGGGACTTGTTGAGAAAGAAGAAGGTTCGACCCCTGTTGTACGAGTCCGATTTGAGCGAGGAACAGGCCAGACAGGTCATCACGTCAGGGGAAAAAGAGAACCCCGGGCCTGATATCAGGGAGAAGATCGAAGCGCGGGAGCGTGTGGAGCGCCTGCTGGAAGGATTGGATGAACGGGACCGGCTGATGCTGATCCTGAAAGAAGTGGAGGGATTCTCCATCGAGGAGATCGCGGCAGTCCTGAATCTGAATGGTAATACGGTGAAGGTGCGGCTCTTTCGGGCCCGGCGCCGGGTGGTGAGCCAGGCGAAAAAGCGCGGAGATTCAGTATGAAGGCACGAGCAGCGAGGAGGCGGGATGTGGAACCTGGTGAAGAAAAGTGATGAAGAGTGCAGGAAGCTGCAGGATTTGCTGGAGGAATCCGCAGCGGCTCGTCCTGAAGCCGTACCTGTCGAAGAGTTGAGCCAGACCTGGCCTGCGGCGCAGCGCGCTCACGTCGCCGCGTGCAGGAGTTGCCGAGAGGCGGCGCAGGATGTATTCGCGACACGGGAAATCTTCAAGGGCGCGGCCTCTTCCACACAGGTGTCTAGGCCATGGTTTGCGTCCCGCGTCATGGCCGCCATCGCCGCGCGTGAGAGGGAATTATCGGAAATGGCAAGTACGTGGCTGGCAGTGCCGAGGTTTGCTTCACGGCTGGCCGTGGCTTCAGGAGCGCTTTTGCTGGTGGCCAGTACGTGGTTGTATGAAAGGCCTTCTACGACGCCGGCGAACCAACCAGCCGCGACGGCGAACCAGGAATATCTTTTTGAAGCGCCGCAGGCACCCCTCAATCAGGATGATGTGCTCATTAGCCTGGCTGAGCAGAAGCAATGAACGGTACGTCTGCAACCCGCAAGGCGGCCCTATGGGTCGGCGTTGTTTTCCTGCTCGGGGCGGCGCTCGGAGGGATGCTTGGGTATGTTTTTGCCCACCGTGTGATTGCCGCTCCCCCGCAGATGACGGAAGCGGAAAAGCGGGCGCAGAAGGTGCAGCGCTTGACCCAGGAATTGAATCTGGACCCCGACCAGCAGAAGCAGCTTGACGCGATTATAACCAGCGTGCAAGCCCAGTACAAAGCCATTCACCAGTCAACGGATCCGCAGATCAACGAAGCTCGACTTAAGGGGCGAGAACAGATTCGGGCGATTCTTACGCCGGAGCAGAAGCCGAAGTTCGAAGAGTTCTTGAAGCGCTTGGACGAAGAAAGAAAGAGAAACGCACAGCAGTAATTCGGTGCGGTCGCGTAGTTCGATCACACTTTGACGATTAGCTTTCCCGTGTTGCCGCCCGTGAAGAGCATATTGATGGCGTCGGACGCCTTCTCCAGTCCCTCCACGATGGTCTCTCGGTCCTTGAGCTTGCCGAACATTTTCCACTGACCCAACTGCTTCGCGGCTTCCATGAAGCGCGAGGCATAATCGAGAATAATGAATCCCTGAACGCGGAGGCGCTTGACCAAGACAGTGGCGAAGCTGGCCATGCCGGGATCTTCCTTGGTGTATCCGGAGATGAGTCCGCAGACAACGACGCGGCCAAAGAGATTCATGCGGCCGAGCACCGCTTGCATGATCTCTCCCCCAACATTTTCAAAATCGATGTCGATGCCATTGGGCGTGGCCGCGGCTAGTTTTTCTTTCCAGTCCGGATGCTTGTAGTTGATCGCGGCGTCGAAGCCGAGATCCTTGACGATCCAGGCGCATTTTTCGTCGGTGCCAGCGATGCCAATGACGCGGCAGCCGTGAATCTTTCCAATTTGACCGACGATGCTGCCGGTAGCGCCAGCGGCGGCGGAAACGACGAGCGTTTCACCTTTTTTCGGCTGGGCGATTTCCATCCCGAAAAACGCAGTTAGGCCATTGATGCCGAGCACTCCGAGAAATGCGGTGTCCGAAACGAAAGGGATCTTGGGGACTTTCTGAAATGAGCGCTTGTCTAAAGAGTCGACGATCACGTAATCCTGCAGACCGGTGAGACCCATCACGCGGTCGCCCTTTTGATAGTCCGGGTGGCGCGACTCGATGATTTCGGCAAAACCAAAGGCGCGCATGACTTCACCAATCGGCACTGCGGGCAGGTACGTATCCGCAACCATCCAGACACGCATGGTTGGATCAATGGAGAGATATTTGACCCGGGCCAGTGCTTGGCCATCGCTTAGCGGCGCCACCGGGTCTTCGACTGGCTGAAGATCACCGGGAGCCAGGAGTCCTTTCGGACGATTCTGAAGGCGAAGTTGGCGATTGATCGTGGGCATTACCATCTCATTGAGTTTTGCGGGCTTAACCCTTTTCCATCGGCACAGATCTTGCCGGGAGATTGCGCCGATCATTACCGAGTGACTTGGCAGGTGGAATCTCACGGAGACCGACTCGCCGTTCCTTATCTCCGCGACTGCGGAGATAAGGACTCAGGTTCCCTTGCTATTCTTGTGTTCAGCCTTAGCTGTAGTCTGCACCCAACATGGCACGAGAAGAACGGACGCGAGATCTCTCAACGATATTTTTTCCATCGTCGTTGTTACAGCGCAAATCCATGCTCCGCTGCCCGACCTAGAAGGGGATATCCTCGTCGGAGATTTCCGGTGCGCCGCCGGAAGAAGCGCCACCTCCGCCGTAAGAATCGTCAGCAGGCGCGGCGTGGCTTTCGAAGTCATCGCCCCCGCCAGCGCGGGCACCAGCACCTCCGCTGGCCCCAGCACCGGCCGCGGCAGCGCCTTCGGCGCGGCCACCCAGCATGCGGAAGTTGCTGGCGACAATCTCAAAGCTGGTGCGCTTCTGACCTTCTTTGTCCTGCCATTCGCGGGACTGGATGCGGCCTTCGATGAAGATCAGCGAACCCTTCTTAAGATACTGCTGAGCAATTTCAGCCTGTTTGCCCCACACGACGATCTTGTGCCACTCGGTCCGCTTCTGGCGCTCCCCGTTTTTGTCTTTGTAAGACTCATCAGTGGCAACGGAGAAATTTGCGACGGCCTGGCCGCCGCCGGTGTAGCGGGTTTCGGGATCGCGGCCCAGACGGCCGACGAGAATAACTTTATTGACGGACATGAACGAATTCCCCCCTCCGGCAGCGAAGATACCATGCGAGGAGGGAAAAGGGAAATAAAGGCGAAGACAGAAATCGAACCGCGCGAATTGACAATAAAGCGGAGCCAGCCTAACGTTCCCCTTCGTCTTGCTGAATGGGAGGATTTTACCGTGGACAGAAAGAAAGCCACTTGGTTGACGGTGCTGGCTGCCGCTCTTGCATTGTTGGGCGCGGCAAAGAACAGCGCCAGGGCGGAACACTCCCCAACGGGGACCGACCCTTTCGAGGGCCATGGAGACGTTGGCAACGTTCTTCACGCGGGGTCCGTGGAATACGACGCGGCGAAGCGCAGCTACACCATTGCTGGCAGCGGCGAGAATATGTGGTTTGCCAGCGATGCTTTCCAATTCGTGTGGAAGAAAGTGTCCGGCGATGCGACGCTGACGGCGGACATCTCTTTTCTCGGCAAGGGAGTGAATGAGCATCGCAAAGCGGTGCTCATGATCCGCCAAAGCCTTGACGCGGATTCGCCTTACGCCGACGCGGCGTTGCACGGCAACGGTCTGACCTCGCTGCAATATCGCGAGGAGAAGGGTGCGGCCACGCACGAAATACAGACCAGCATTTCCGCACCTGCGCGGCTGCGGATTGAAAAACGCGGCGCGTACTTCTCCCTGTGGCTGGCGGACAAAAAAGGTGAATTTTATCTGGCGAGCGGGTCCACGAGGATCACTTTGAAAGCGCCGTTTTACGTGGGGATGGGCGTGTGCAGCCACGATAAAGACGTGGTGGAAACAGCGGTGTTCTCGAATGTAGATTTGAAGACTGCAGAGCCTGCGGCCGCCGCAGCGTCGACGCTCTACAGTACGCTCGAAATCATTACCGTGGCCTCCACGGACCGGCGCGCCATTTACGTTGCAGCTGAGCGGTTTGAGGCGCCCAATTGGATGCCGGATGGCAAGAGCCTGCTCTTCAACAGGAACGGGTACATCGAAAAGATTCCCGTGATGGGCGGGACCCCGCAGACCATGGACACAGGATTCGCAACACGCTGCAACAACGACCACGGCATTTCGCCGGACGGCACGCAACTGGCCATCAGCGACCAGTCGCAGGAGGAGCATCGCTCCCTGGTGTATGTCGTGCCGATCGGGGGCGGCGCGCCCCGGCGCATCACTCAAAAATCTCCGTCGTACTGGCATGGGTGGTCTCCGGACGGGAAAACGCTGGCGTTCGTGGGCCAGAGGAACGGGGATTTCGATATCTATGCGATTCCCGCTTCCGGCGGCGAGGAGACGCAGCTGACGACCGCCAAGGGACTGGACGATGGGCCGGAATACACGCCCGACGGCAAATACATTTACTTCAACTCTGAACGCACCGGGCACATGCAGATCTGGCGGATGCGGGCCGATGGAAGCGAGCAGGAGCAGGTAATCTTTGGCCAATACAACGATTGGTTCCCACACATCTCGCCCGATGGGCAGCAGCTAGTGTTCCTGACGTATGACGCAAACGTGACCGGCCATCCGGAGAACAAAGAAGTGATGCTGCGTTTGATGTCTCTGAAAGACAAGAAGATTACCGTGCTGGCGAAATTGTTCGGAGGGCAGGGAACGATGAATGTGCCCTCGTGGTCGCCGGATAGCCGCCAGCTCGCGTTTGTCAGCTATCAATTGTGGGCGAAGGAGAATACAGAGAAGTAGTGCCGATGTGCTTGCGGATGGAATTTGTTTTGTCGCTACATGCTTTGCCGTCGGCAGGGGGACTGCGGGGGGAGTGCACCCCGTAGCACTTTGGGAACGTGGACCAGAGTCGGCGTTGTGCACGTGAAATCTGCGGTCTACCCTGAGTAGGCAATCATCTGTGGCAAGTGGCCAGGTGTCCCAGTGCAGGGGAATGGGATGGCGGCACAGGCCGGTTCACAGAGAACAGGATTGGTCATGTCGGAACCCTTCCGTCCTTATGAAAAACTGGTGGAAATTATGGTCTCGGGGATAAAGTTTCAGGTCCCCGAGCGGAATTCGCTTCTAAGATGTTTCCAGTTCATCAGCCCCGAAACGGTTCCGTACGGGCGCTTTTGCTGGAATCAGGATTGCCAGTATTGCCGCGTGACGTGTCAACTGCCGGATGAGGACGAACCGCACGAGATGCTGAGCTGCAAGTTCATCGTGATGCCCGGGATGGAAATCACAGAGATGAGCCAGGAACTGAAGTGGTGCCTGGGTTCGAAGCTGCCGTCGGACACGCCCGTTTCGTCTTAAGTTTTTTGATGCCAGTCCCGCGGAAACCGATCCATTTGCACTCTTTTCCTCTCTGCACTACATTCAGATTGAGGTAAAGCGCCGGGCTAGTCAGCGCTTAACCTTTACCTGCGCTTGCCATAACACGGATGACAAACTCAATCGCTTTGCGGTGTGACGGATGCGGACAGACCGCGTCGAGCGAGCATATTGCGCGCCGACTCCAGCGACTCGAATGGACGACCCGGTACCGGCCGGTGCATATCAACACGCTGGTGCTGGGCGCTTTCTCGCCGCAAGAGGAAAGCGATTTTCTGTATGCCCCCAGCGGAGAGTTCCACGGGGAAGCGGCGCTCCTGCTGGATGCGCTAGGGATCTCTACGGTGGGAAAAGCAGCCGGGGTTGTGCCGGCGGAGTTTCAACGGGCGGGATTTTTTCTAACTCACGTCCTGGAATGCCCGCTGGGCAAGCACGCCGGTCGAGGGGTCGAGTCTGCCGCGTTGCTGGCAGAGCGCGTCCAGCCCATGGCTAGAAGGATTCGCCGATCCCTGCAACCGAAGCGAGTGGTGCTGATCTCTCAGGCGCTGGGGCCCATTGTGGATAAACTTTTGGCGTTGGAACTGGGTTGCCCGGTGGTCTTGGAGCTCGTCGAGTTCGACGGTTCCGCGTCGGGGAATTCGGTGGCACGGTTAAGAGACGCGCTGGCAGGCCCCCCGGGAGACTGACCTATGGGGCAGGAGCGCAAGCTGGCCGTTAGCAGTAAAACAAATGGCACTCGGAGCAGGTAGACGACCTTTTTAAGTGTGATAGAATCGTACCGTGCGCTGGATTGGTGGCGTGGCAGGAGTACTACCGTGAAGAAGCAGGTAAAGTTTGGCGTGGGAATCGGTGTCATTGTAGCTTCGATGGGATTTCTGGCGTGGCTGGGGTACGGAGAAAGCAAGACGTACTATCACACCATCGCCGAACTTCCAACGCTGACGGGCGCCGCGAAGGGTCAACGCATGCGCGTCGGCGGCACCGTCGCACCCGGAAGCATTCACCGCCTCAGCGGCCGGATTGATTTTGTGTTGGAAGGCGAAGGTAAGACGCTTCCGGTCAGTTACATTGGCAGCGACCCACTGCCGGATACTTTTGTAGACAAGTCCCAAGCCCTGGTAGAGGGCCACCCCAGTCCGGACGGCCGATTTGTCGCTGAGGTTGTTCAGGCTAAATGCGCTTCCAAGTATGAGGCCGCACCGGGGGGTAGCGGTGGCGCGGCAGCAAGTTCACCCCAGCGCAGCAGCATGTAGCGGACCCGGAATCGCCGGGGGGAAGCGGGGTCGCCATGGATGTATTCGGTTCCTTTGCACTGGTCTTAGCATTTGTGTGCGCGGTGTATGCGTTTGGCGGGGGTATCGCGGCAATTTTCACGCGGCATCCGCTGCTAATCAAGAGCACCCGGCAGGCCGGCATGGCCACCTGCGGCCTGATTTTCCTCGCCACATTCAGCCTCGAATACCTGTTCTTCAGCGACAATTTTTCCAACGCCTACGTCGTGGCACATAGCAATCGCGACCTGTCGACATTTTATAAGATCGCCGCGCTGTGGTCCGGGCAGGAAGGTTCGCTGCTGTTCTGGAGCTTCCTCCTGGCCGTTTATGTGTTGTCCGTATTGGTCACCTACCGGAACAAGAATGGCGAGTTGATGCCCTACGTCGGCGTTGTAATGGCCGGCGTGCAGATTTTCTTCCTCACGCTGAATAACTTTGTTGCCAGCCCGTTCAAAGCGCTGGCGTCGGCGGGAGCAGACGGGGTGATGAATTACGTCGCGCGGGCCGACGGCAGCGGATTGAATCCCCTGCTGCAATACCCG
>Ga0066678_10000093_pt1 | contig 21289 bp, 17 predicted proteins | sample GraSoiAngelo_127_FD_62300 | JGI IMG/M metagenome (GOLD analysis project Ga0066678, IMG submission 62300) | Grasslands soil microbial communities from the Angelo Coastal Reserve, California, USA - 14_0927_09_40cm | ecosystem: Environmental > Terrestrial > Soil > Grasslands | place: USA...
TCGCGCGCGACGTGAAAATATATTCACAAATGCCGCAAAAATCAGCGCCAAACAACGAAGTTGTACGAGCGAAGTGCTTGTGGAAAAACTGTGCATGGAGTGTGAACGCCGGTGAATGCCTTCTCCTATTTTTCTCTTGCCCCCTACGCCCCAATCAGGGACAATCCCGCGCTGACTCATAGCGGCGGTACGTGGGCCGACAATTCCAGACGGGCCGCGCGCGGAGCGACAGGGGCATATCGGAGCGTTCCGGCGCGGGCAAGAATCCCGAAGCCTGTAGAGACGCGAACGGACTTGCTTTCCACAGTTTTTTCACATCTGTGGAAATAGCACGGGTTTTTCTTTTCTCTTCCAATGACGACGGCAACCAAGACGGAGCGTGAGCGCGAAGCTGTGAATTCCTGGGATAAGTTCCTGGACCGGGTGAAGTCCCGCGTCAGCATCAACACTTTTACGACCTGGTTCCAGCCGACGAGGCTGAACCGGGCCGAGGGCGAAACCCTCTATATCCAGATCCCCAGCGCCGTTTTCCGCCAGGTTCTGACTCGCACTTACGGCGATATCGTGAAGGCCGTCTTTCATGAGGTCGGCACGCCGAACATGAAGGTGCAATACGTGTGCACCGAAGAAGAACCGGCTCAGGCGGCGCCTGTGGTCTCCGGCGTGAAACAGTCAAGATTGGATTTTGAGAGCAGCGACCACCAGCTCAACACGCGCTACACCTTCGATTCGTTTGTGGTTGGCAAGTCCAACGAGTTTGCGCATGCCGCTTCGCGCGCGGTGGCTGAGCAGCCTTCGAAAGCGTACAACCCGCTGTTCCTTTACGGCGGAGTGGGCATGGGCAAGACGCACTTGATGCACGCCATCGGTCACACCATCAAGAAGCGTAATCCAGCGATGCGGCTGAGTTACGTCAGCGCGGAGAAATTCACGATTGAAGTGATCAATTCGCTGCGCTTTGACCGCATGATCAGTTTCCGCGACCGTTTCCACACCGTGGATGTCCTGCTCGTCGACGATATCCAGTTCATCGCTGGAAAAGAGCGCACCCAGGAAGAATTTTTTCACACCTTCAACGCGCTCTACGAGCAGCAGAAGCAGATTGTGATTTCCTCGGACTGCCTGCCGAAAGACATCAATTCCATCGAAGAACGTTTGCGTTCGCGGTTTGAGTGGGGACTGATTGCGGACATCCAGCCGCCGGACCTCGAGACCAAGATCGCGATTCTGCAGAAAAAGGCCGAGAACGAGCGCTTCAGTCTGCCCGACGACGTGGCGGAATACATTGCGCGCGCCATCAAGTCCAACGTGCGCGAGCTCGAAGGCGCGTTGACGCGGCTGATGGCCTACGCGTCGCTGACGGGCGCAACGATTTCGCTGGGGACCGCGCAGCAGGTGCTGCGGAACATCATCGCTTCCCAGGAAAAGCGCGTCACCATCGACCTGATCCAGAAGCGCGTCAGCGAGCACTTCAATCTGCGCGAGCAGGACTTGAAAGTTCGTAGCAACACGCGTGCAATTGCCTTCCCGCGCCAGGTGGCGATGTACATCGTCAAGCAGCTCACCACTGCTTCGCTTCCGGAGATCGGCCGCCAATTCGGCGGCAAGCACCACACCACCGTGCTGCACTCGATCAACAAGATCGAAGAGTTGCGCCGGTCCGACAAAGACTTGAACCGAACCATCACGCGTTTGATGGACGCGTTGCAGTAGTTGGCCGGCTTTCGGCAATTGCTGTGTGCCGCGCGTTCTTACCCCTTCAAGACTTGCCACTGATTAGCGCTCCGTACCCTGTTACGAAGGCTTGGGAAAGGTGCGGAAAATGTGTTGAAGGAAGTGGACCAATTCTCAAATCTCACGACTCGCTAACCAGTAGGCAGATAGTTTTCCGAGATTTTCACAATTCGGCACTCGTAAAGCAGCACTGCAAATTAAGGGCGCGGTTGGACTTTCCGGAGTATCCACAGATTCACAGCAATCATCACAACAACAAGCTTTATAGTTTTTTGAATTCGAAAAGGCATCTATTGAATTGATGGTGTTGTGGGTTGGTTGTTACCTTCGGTTCTCAAGGGCGACACTTGAGAGAAGGAAAGCTGCCTTTCCCACCTATTTCCACAGAGTAGCGGCATGAGCGGCATGCGGCGGGCTTTATACTTTGCTAAAAAGCGAGTAAAGTACCGCAGCGGTAGAAATGAGCACGGAGGCCTCGTCCCAGGCCTGATCGAGGGTAAACTTCACCATGACCGCACCCGGAACGGCACGCGAGGAACATCAATCGATGGAATTCAGCGTCACAAAGTCCGCGCTATTGAATGAACTCTCGACCACGCAAGGTGTCGTCGAACGCAAGACCACAATTCCCATTCTGTCGAATTTGCTAGTCGAGGCTAAGGGGAGCCGCTTGACCATTACGGCGACCGATCTTGAGTTGAGCATCCGCACGTCGTGCGAAGCCAAGATCAAGAAGGAAGGCGCAGGGACCATCCCTGCCAAGAAGCTGCTGGAACTGGTGCGTTTGCTGCCGGAAGGTGAGATCAAGGTCAAGCTTCTAGAAAATCACTGGGTGGAAATCGTCAGCGACAAGAAGAAATACAAGCTGGTGGGCATGGCGAAAGAAAATTTTCCAGCCCTTCCTGTAATGCCGCATACACTGGTGAAGATTCCTGCGCCGATCATCGAGAACCTTATTCGAAAAACGAAGTTTGCGATTTCCATGGAAGAGTCGCGCTACACTTTGAACGGCGGCCTACTGATCCTGAAGCCGGACACGCTGGCGATGGTGGCGACGGACGGTCACCGCTTGGCGCTCGCGGAGACCGATCACAAGCTCGCGGGACTCAACGGCGAAGTAAAGGTGCTGATCCCCAAGAAGGCCATGGACGAAGTCGAGAAACTTTCCAGCGCCGCCGGCGCCGACGCGCACATCGAATTTGCAAAAGACGAAAGCCACCTCTTTTTCCAGGTCGGCCACCGATTGCTGATTTCGCGGATTCTCACCGGGCAGTTCCCCAATTACGAAGCAGTGCTCCCGCGGGACAACAACAAGAACGTGGTTATCGAGCGCGCGGAATTGAGCGATGCGGTGCGCCGCGTCTCGCAGCTTGCCGACCAGCGTTCCCACGCCGTCAAGCTGGCCGTTTCTAATGAAGGCATCGAGATCTCTGCTTCGAGCCCGGAATACGGCGAAGCCAAAGAGAGCATCGAGAAAGAATTCAAAGGCGAGCCCATCGCCATCGGTTTCAATTCCAGCTATATGCTGGACTTTCTTGGCGCCGCGGCCGACGGCCCGATCAGCATCGAGCTGAAGGACGAACAATCCGCCGGGCAGATGCGACCGCTGGCCGACGAGTCGTATCGCTATCGCTACATCATCATGCCCATGCGCATCTGAAGTGGCTGCAAAACCAGGAAATCTCTGCCGAGAAAGGCGCTTTTTAAGGCGCCTTTTTTGATTTCCCTCTCGCTGACAAATACGCCGCGTAAGCTTAAGTAAATAAAATACTTATTTCAGCCCCGGGCTCTGAATCACGCTTGAGAAATACATCCAAATCGAGTATGATTTTGGTGTTGTCGATTCGCCGATTCGCATCCTCCAAATCGACACGTCCGCCAGGTAAAAGTGACCCAGGATTTGGGCTTCGCGCCAGGAGCTCAGGGGCACTGACCTGGAGAAACATGAGTCTTCGCCACGTCTCGCTGCGCGAGACGGGATGGAGCAGGAACCCTACGAGTTCTGGATTTGCCCAGCGAAGCCGGAACCAAAGGGTAAGGCGTCGGCCGCTTTTGCGGCCGCACGAAAAGACAATCGGAACATTCCGAACACACGCCTTCCTTGCTTCACAGTAAACGAGTTTTGAGCGCGGACGCTTGCTCCGAATGGCTCGCGGTCCGTTCAGCGCCGCAGGTCTGCGTCAGCTGTTGCAACGCCAGGAGATGACATGGGCGACAAAGAAAACGTGGGCAGCACGCCGCAAGGCGGCCACAAGTACGACGCGAAATCGATCAAGGTTCTCGGCGGACTCGAAGCGGTGCGCTTGCGCCCCGCGATGTACATCGGCTCGACCGGAGAGATGGGTTTGCACCATCTCGCCTGGGAAGTGGTGGACAACTCCGTCGACGAAGCGATGGCCGGCTTCGCGGACGAAATCAACGTCACGGTGCACGCGGACAACTCCGTCACCGTGGTGGACAACGGCCGCGGCATTCCTGTGGATATGCACGCAACGGAAAAACGCCCCGCGGCGGAAGTCGTGCTGACCGTTCTTCACGCCGGCGGAAAATTTGACAGCGACACCTACAAAGTTTCCGGCGGTCTCCATGGCGTGGGCGTTTCGGTTGTTAACGCGCTCTCCGATTGGCTGGAACTAGAGATTTCTCGCGACGGCGCGGTGTGGGAACAAACCTACGAAAAAGGCAAGCCCACCAATAAGCTGAAGCAAACCGGAAAAACCCGCAAGACCGGGACGAAGGTCACATTTCATCCCGATCCAACGATCTTCGACAAGACGGAATATAGCTTCGATACGTTGTCGCAGCGCCTGCGCGAGCTGGCTTTCCTGAACAAAGGGCTGAAAATAACGCTCACCGACGAGCGCACAGAGAAAACCGCGGAATTCAAGTTCACCGGCGGCATCGGTGAATTTGTCAAACACCTCAACCGCGGCAAATCCACGCTGCATGATTCCCCCATCTACATGGAAGGCAAGCGCGGAAATGTCGAGATAGAAATCGCGCTGCAGTACAACGATACGTACGGCGAAAATATTTTTGCGTTCGCGAATACCATCAACACCGTGGATGGCGGCACGCACCTTTCCGGCTTTCGTTCCGCGCTGACACGCTCCATCAACAACTTCGCCGCCGCGGCCGGTATGCTCAAGGAGCAGAAAGACGAGGTCACCATCACGGGTGATGACGTGCGCGAAGGACTTGTTGCCGTGGTCAGCGTGCGCCTGCCGCAGCCGCAGTTCGAAGGGCAGACCAAGGGCAAGCTAAACAGCGACATCAAGGGCGACGTCGAGCAGCTCGTCAACGAAAAGCTCGGCGAATGGTTTGATAAGCATTCGACGGTCGCGCGCCGCATCATCGGCAAGTGCATTGAAGCGGCGCGCGCCCGTGAAGCCGCCCGCAAAGCGCGCGAACTCACGCGCCGCAAGTCCGCGATGGATTCGAGCGGCTTGCCGGGGAAACTCGCCGATTGCCAGGAACGCGATCCGGCGCGGTGCGAGCTGTTTGTGGTTGAGGGTGAGTCGGCCGGAGGCTCAGCCAAACAGGGACGCGACCGCAAGTATCAAGCGATCCTGCCGCTCAAAGGCAAAATCCTCAACGTCGAAAAAGCGCGCTACGACAAAATGCTGGGGCACGAAGAAATCCGCGCCATCATCACGGCGCTGGGTACCGGAATCGGCAAAGATGATTTCGACGCCGGCAAGCTGCGTTACCACAAGATTATTTTGATGACCGACGCGGACGTGGACGGCAGCCACATCCGCACGCTGCTGCTGACGTTTTTCTTCCGGCACATGAAAGAGCTCATCGACCGCGAGCACATTTACATTGCGCAGCCGCCGCTCTACCGCGTGAAGCGCGGCAAGACGGAAAAATACATTCGCGACGAGCGCGACTTTGCACGCGAATTGATGAAGCGCGCTACGGAAGACCACGTTGTGAAGGCCATGGAAGGCGTGACGCTGCAGGGCGCCGGCCTGACTTCCTTTCTGCTCAACGTGCAGGAATACGCGGCGGTCGCCGCGAAGCTCGGGCGACGGCTGAAAGAGCCGAAGCTGGCGGAAGTGCTGGCGGAAAAGGGCCTGGACAAAAAGACGGACTTCGAAGAAAAGAAGTCGGTCGAGAAACTCCTGAAGGAAATCGAAAAAGCAAAACTGAAGCTCGAAGGAAAAGTCGCCTTCGACGAAGAGCACAGCTTGTACGAAATCCTGCTGGATGCGCCGAACAATTCCAAAATCAATTGGGCGCTTGCGGCGACTGCGGAATACAAGCGGCTGCGTGGGCTGGCGAAACAAATCGACGAATTTAACAAACCTCCTTTCACCGTGTCGCGCAACGGCGACAAGGCGGTCAAAGAAAAAGCGCAGGACGTGCTGAGCTACGTGATGGAAGACGCCAAAAAAGATTTCACGATCACACGGTTCAAGGGTCTTGGCGAAATGAATCCGTCGCAGCTCTGGGAAACCACCATGAATGCGGACACACGCACGCTGCTGAAAGTGAAGCTCGAGGACGCAGTGGCCGCGGAAGATATTTTCACGACGCTGATGGGCGAAAACGTGGAAGCCCGCCGCAAGTTCATTGAGGACAACGCCCTCGAAGTCGTGAACCTGGATATCTGACGCGTGGCGGGCGATTCCAAGGCCGACGCTGGCTCCATTCGCAGCGCGATTCGCTGGGGTTTGCTTTTGGCGGCAGTAGCCACGATCGGTTTTCGCTTGTCGCGAGTGGCCCACGAGTTCAGGGAATGGCGTGAGGCAGTTCGTTTTGGAGATTCTTCTGCCGCGGACGCGTGGCGAACCTCTTTGATGATTGATTCGATCGGATCGCTGATTGTTCTAGCCATTGGACTAGCGGTGTTCTACGGCTTGCGGCCGCGCGGCACGAGCCAGCCATGATGTATCAGTTGGGCTGGGCGACGCTGCCGGGGCTGCGTGGAATGAGCGTCAGCGGCTTTCGCGCGACGCCAACGGATGCGCCCGACAACGAGCGAGGCGTGGCGATTGAACTTGGAAGCGAAGTTGAGCGCGACGCGTTCTTGCGCGAGATCGAAACAGCGTTTGCTGCTCGACGCTTCACGAATTCGGCGGACGCGTTCGACACCGTGAAGGCGTACGTGCTGGAACACCCGGCGAAACAATGAGCGAATTTCGCAGCGCCGCCCTTGAGGGCGGCATGCCGGGCTAAAGCCCGGCGCTACAACGGCAGGAAGCGAAACACGAGGACACATGGCGGACGAACAAAACCAGTCGGTGATGATTCCGGTCGACATCGAAGCCGAGATGAGGAAGTCGTACCTCGACTACTCGATGAGCGTGATCATCGGGCGTGCGCTGCCCGATGTGCGCGACGGCTTGAAGCCCGTGCACCGCCGGATTCTTTTCGGCATGTACGAGCTGGGGCTGACGTCGACGAGGCCGTACCGCAAATGCGCGAAGATCGTGGGCGAAGTCCTCGGCAAATATCACCCGCACGGCGACACGCCTGTTTATGACGCGCTGGTGCGCATGGCGCAGGACTTCAACATGCGCTATCCGCTGGTGGACGGGCAAGGCAACTTCGGTTCTGTTGACGGCGACATGCCCGCAGCGATGCGGTACACGGAAGCGCGGCTCTCGAAAATCGCGGAAGAATTGCTCGCGGACATCGAGAAGGAAACTGTCGAATTCACCCCGAATTTCGACGAAACGGAAAAAGAGCCGACCGTTCTTCCCACGCGCGTGCCGAATCTGCTGGTCAATGGCGCCAGCGGCATCGCCGTCGGCATGGCCACGAACATTCCGCCGCACAACCTGCGCGAAATTATTGACGCCACGATGCTGGTGATTGAGAAGCCGGAAACGACTTTGAAAGAAGTGATGAAGCTGGTGCCCGGGCCGGACTTTCCGACAGGCGGTTACATTGCCGGGCGCGAAGGCATCGAAGCGGCGTACAAGTCCGGCAGGGGCAGCTTCACGATGCGCGCGAAGGCCGCGATCGAAGACGCCGGCAAGGACCGCGAAAATATCGTCATCACGGAAATTCCATACCAGGTCAACAAGGCCACGCTCATCAAGCGCATCGCCGAACTGGCGCAGAACAAGAAGATCGACGGCATTGCGGACGTGCGCGATGAAAGCGACCGCGACGGCATGCGCATCGTGGTGGAGCTGAAGCGCGGCGAGGAATCGCAGCTCGTTCTCAACAATCTCTACAAGCACACGCAGATGCAGGAATCCTTCGGCATGATCATGCTGGCGATCGCCGGCGGACAGCCGAAAGAGATGGGGATTCTGGAGTTCATCCGGCTCTTCATCGACCACCGCCGCGACGTGGTGGTGCGACGCACGCGCTTCGAGCTGCGCAAGGCTCGCGAGCGTGAACATATTCTGACCGGCTATCAGGTGGCCCTCGATCATCTGGATGACGTAATCCGCATCATCCGGGGATCTTCGAGCCGTGCCGAGGCCAAGGAAAACTTGCTCAAGTTTTTCTCCGAGCAGGACGTCACCATAACGGAAAATGGAAAATCCAAGAAGATCGAAGGCGTCAAGCTGGATGGAAGAAAGTACAAGCTCGGCGGAATCGAAGGGGAAACAGCGCGCGCGATTACCGGCGGCCTGACCCCCGTTCAAGTGGATGCCATCCTCGAATTGCAACTGCACCGCCTGACGCAGCTTTCCGTCGATGAAATCCTCAAGGAACTGAAATCCATCCGCGAGCGCATCGCCGAGCTGGAAGAAATTCTAGCCAGCGAGAAAAAGCTGAAGTCCGTAATCATCGGCGAACTGAAGGAAATCCAGAAGGACTATGGCGACGACCGGCGCACGCAGATCGTGGACAAGGTCGATGAAATCAAGCTCGAAGACCTGATCGCCGACACGGAGATGCTGATCACCGTCAGCCATGCGGGTTATATCAAGCGCACGGCAGCGGATACCTACCGGCATCAATCGCGTGGCGGCAAGGGGCGCATCGGCGCAAAGACCAAGGAAGAAGATTTCGTCGAGCACTTGTTCATCGCGTCGGCGCACAGCTACATTCTGCTGTTCACGTCGAAAGGCCGCGTTTACTGGCTGAAAGTATACGAATTGCCGGAAGCGGCGGCGGCTACGCGCGGCAAGGCGATCTCCAGCCTGGTGAAATTCCAGGAAGATGAAAAACTCACGGCGCTCGTCGCAGCGCGCAACCTGGAAGAAGCGGACAAATTTGTGTTCATGGCCACGAAGAGCGGCACAGTGAAAAAATCGGCGCTCACGGAATTCTCCAACCCGCGCTCGACCGGCATCATCGCCATCACTCTGGACGGCAAGGACGAACTCATTGGCGCGAAACTGACCGACGGCAAGAAAATGATTTTCCTGGCCAGCCACGATGGCCAAGCAATCCTCTTCCGCGAAACAGAAGTGCGCCCCATGGGCCGCAATGCCGGCGGCGTGAACGGCATGGATCTCGCCAAGGACGACTACGTCGTGAGCATGGACGCAGTCCAGCCGGACTTCGAGATCATCGCCAAGGAACACAAAACCACCACGCAGAATCTCGAAGAGCTCGAGAACGAACAGATCAAAGATTCGCTGGTGACGCTGATGCTGACGGTCGCCGAAAAGGGCTACGGCAAGCGCACACCGCTGGCGGAATATCGCATCACCTCACGCGGCGGCAAGGGCGTGGTCAATATGAAGACTACAGACCGCAACGGGTTCGTCGTGGCCACGCTGCAGGTGACGGAAGAGTCCGACGTCATGATTATCACGCACAACGGCAAAGTGATTCGCGTGCACGCGAATGAAATCCGTGAAGCTGGCCGCTCGACGCAGGGCGTTCGCCTGCTGCGGCTCGAGGCGGATGACTCCGTCGCCGCCGCCGCCGTCTTGCAGGAAGAAAACGAAGAAGAGAAAAAGTAGCACAGTCACCTAGTGACTGTCAGCGGGCGGTACCAACTGTCGTCAGCGCCATGCGCCACGTGGCGCTTTATCAACAAACTTCCCTCTTGTCCTCAGCAATTTAGCCCCGGAGCGCGGATTGCTTCGTCGTGCATGAAGTGCACTTCCATCGAGGTGGCTCATGCGCAAGACTATGTTCCTTCTGGTTCTCATGTACTGGATCCCGACGGGACTGTGGGCCAGGGGCCGCAAAATGCGGGAATCCCCCGGTATGAACTGGGCATGCAGTTTGATCTGGGCTACTGGAACAGCGTCGATCCGGGTCTCGCTGCCGGTGTGCGGTTTCATTACAACTTCAACGGGCACGTGGCGCTCGATTCGGAACTCACAAGTCGACGACAGGATCTGCAAGTCAACGGCCTGCTTGGGCTTCGAGCCGGCCAGCGCGTGGGGAACAGCGGCCTTTTCGTGCTCGGTCGCGCAGGTTTCCTGCACTACGGCGGGGCGAACGGTTTTTCCTACCTCAGCCGGAATACTGTTCCGGCGTTTGACGTTGGCTTGACGATGGAGCATTACAGCAATCCTATGGTTCTGCGTTTTGAGTTGGGCGAGCTCATCGTGCCTTACGGGAACGCCATCGTTCTTCCCCCGCCCCCGCCCGCGGTGGTGTTCCCCCCTGGGCCGCCCACGCGCCTCGGCACGCGGGTCACTACCAAGGTCGGCCTGGGCGTTGCCTTCCGATTTTGAGTCACGCGCAGGTTCTTTCGGGCAGTTGGCTGGGGCGACTTCGAGCAGGGGGAATGGGCGCGTCCTCTGAGGAGGGCATCTCCAACATGAAGGTGTTAGAATCTTCTCCCTCATGAAAAACATGCGACGAACTCTTGCTGTGCTGCTGGTGCTGTCCGCGCAGTTGGTTCTTTTCTCTTCCGCTCAAATTTCCAGCAAGGCTGCGGCAAGCAGCCAGTATCTCGCCTACGTCGGGACATACACGACGAAGACGAACAGCAAGGGCATGTACGTCTTCCGCTTCGACGCGACGACGGGAAAGCTTAGCGCGATCGGGATTGCGGCGGAGACGCGGGACCCGTCGTGGGTGGCAGTGCATCCCAACGGAAAATTCTTGTACGCCGCGAACGAAGCGGGCAAGAGTAGCACAGTCAGCGCGTTTGCGATTGATGCGAAGAGCGGCAAGCTGACGCTGCTCAATCAACTTCCCGCGTTGGGCGAGGATCCATGCTATTTGTCGTTCGACAAAACGGGCAAGTACGTCTTCGTTGCCAACTACAGCTCTGGCAACGTCGTGGTGTTTCCGATCGGCCCCGACGGCAAGCTCGAGGCAGCTGCCGCAAATGTCCGCGACGAAGGCAAGCTCGGCCCCAACAAGGAACGCCAGGACGGCCCGCACGCGCACTGGATTCAAGCGACGGCGCACAATCATTTTGTTTACGTTGCCGACCTTGGTTTGGATCACGTGCTGATATACAAATTCGATGCGGCCAAGGGCTCACTCGCGCCAGGTGCGCCGCAACCTCCGAAAGAAACCCCAGATAGAGCAGCAGCGCTCGATCCTTTTTCTGCGACACTAAATCCCGGCGCGGGGCCGCGGCATGCGGCGTTCGGCCCGGACGGCAGGTTCATGTACGTGCTGGGCGAACTGCAGTCCACGGTGACCGTTTTTGCAAACGACGCGCGAGAAACCTATCGGAGCGTGCAGCAGACTTCCACGTTGCCGAAGGGTTTCTCCGGTCGGAACGATACCGCAGAGATAGCGACGCATCCCAACGGGAAATTTCTCTATGCCTCCAACCGCGGGCACGACAGCATCGCAATTTTTGCCATCGATCCGGCAAAAGGGACCCTGACCTTCGTTGCACATGTTCCCACCGGCGGGAAGGAGCCACGCCACTTTGCAATCGACCCGAGCGGCAAATACCTGCTGGCGGAGAATCAGTTCTCAAATAACATTGTCGTTTTCAAGATTAGTGCCGCGACAGGGAGCTTGACGCCTACCGGGCAGGTTGTCGAAGTCCCATCGCCGGTGGACATCGCTTTTTTCCCAGGGGAATGAGTCTGGCGGCCAACACTGCGGAGCGAACGAGCTGCAAATTGGGAAGGATGCCCCCCGGTTTTCTGTAAGTGTTGCATTCAAAGAACTTAGGACCCTGGGGTTGGCCTGCTCGCTTTGCGAAGAAAGCAAGATTCCAGATGAATCGAGTCCTTCCCTGCGGTGAAGACTAGAAGCGGCGAGAAAGCCCCATACCGAATCAGGGCACTCCAAAAATAAGAAGCGACAGCCGAGGCTGCCGCTTCTTGAACCAGGTCATAGCTTGGCCTGGAAGCATTATAGCACATCCACTCTCTGACCGGCCTTCGTTTGCTTTGAGCAGCTTGCGGGGCGGAAGTGCTTGCACCTTGAGCGGTTTAGGTTACAATCCCCGCCAACATGGCGAAGCGCAAAGGAAAGAAAGCGGGAGCGAGAAGGTCCAAACGCAGATCGCGGAAGGCGCGAGGAGCGCGGGGCGGGAAACTGCCGAAAGACGCAGTGACTCTGATCGTGATCCTGCGGGCGCGCGAGGGACAAGAAACGCTATTGGAAGCGGAATTGCGCGCGCTGGTTGGCCCCTCACGAAAAGAAGAGGGCTGCCTCACCTACAACCTTCACCGATCGGTGGATTCGCCTGGCGCGCTGCTGCTGCACGAAGTGTGGACGAGCCGCGAAGCGCACACCGAACATACGCATACGCCACATTTCTTGCGCTGGAACGCACGCAAGGATGCGCTGCTCGCATCTCGCGAGGCCAACTTCTGGACACAAGTCGCTTAGGATTTCCGGGTCAGCTTTCTGGCGCAGCAAGGTAATAGCCCGGGCGGGCACGGACTCTCAAGCCTTTCGCGTCGTTGCGAACGATATTCACTTTAATTTCGTGATAGCCCGGAGTATCGGTCCCAGCCGGCGTGTAGCTAATGTTGTACTGGGAGTGCAGCTCGCCGCCGATTTCGTCGATGGCTTTCTCGATGGAGCGGTCCTTGAACGTAGAAAGGTGTGCCCCTCCGGTGGCGATGGCAGCGACTTCGAGCGCGTGATCCTTCACTTGGTCGTGAATGTGCTGCACGACCCAGACGGCCGCGGCCATCAGGTCGATATTGCCGTAGCGATTCTCCTCGCTGGTGGGCGTTTGCGGGACGCCGGGCTGCGGTGGAAGCGGAAACGTGCCCGGAGGAGTGATTTGCGGCCGCCTGTCTTTCGGCTTGGCTTGCAGTTCTGCGCGCGTGGTAGAAAGCCCGACGCTATAAATGGTGACGTTGGCCAACTGGGCCTGGCGCAGGACTTCGCCCAGTTTGGCCTCGCTGCCAACATCAGTGGCTTCAGAGACGATCATCAGCACGCGCCGGCGGCCGGACTTATCGGTGGTGGCCTGCGGGCGGCCGGAAAGCATCTCCACGCCGAGAGCCATAGCATCGTAGAGCTTCGAGCCTGATGTCCCTGCGCCCACATGGGCAATGGTGTTCTCGATCTGGTCGCCATTGGTGGTGAAATCCTGCAGCTTGTCGACGGAGTCGTTGAAGCCCACGACGGAAGCTTCGCCGGTTGGCCCCATTACAGTCTGCGTGAATAAAATGCCGGTCTTGCGCACTTGAGGGAGGAGCGGCTCGATGCGGGAACTCGTCTCGAACAGGATCACCATGGAGACCGGATCACCACCAAGATCGAAGTGAGAGATACGTTGAGCGATCCCATTATCGGTAATTTGGAAATCGCCGGCTTCCAGATTGTGGACCATTTCGCCACGGCCATCGCGCACGATCACAGGGGTGTTTACCAGCGCCACTTGGACTTTGACCTTGGCTTGCGTGTCCTTCGGAGGCAACTGGACTTCAACGCCGGCCTTGGGAGAAATGGGGCCAGAGGGGGACTGCGCGCGCGCGGCAACGCCGGCGAAAGGCAGAAGAAACGTCAGAGTCAGCGCGGTGGCTACGATTCGGATCATTCCCATTTCCTGGTACGACGGGACTTGGCCTGGCCTAGACTAGTGCAACCTCATGCACGAACCAAACTTCCTGCACTACACTGTACTTGATTCGACGCCGGTGCAGCGGAAGACGTTGCCGCAGGGAGCGGCGATTCCTACAATCAAGGTACGTCTCGACGGGAGAAAAGACCGATGTCCGACGGCAAAAAACTGAAACCGCAGCACGCGCCGAAGGCGCCGCACGAAGATCCTAAGTTCTTAAGCAGCACGCCGGCGCGGCCGATCCGCATCCTGGGTGAGTACATTCACCCGCTGGTGCAGCTCAAGAGAGAGGGCATTGGGGACACCATCGTGATGTTCGGTTCAGCGCGGATCGAATCCCACGAGACCGCGCAAGCGAGATGCACGCGGCTGAAGAACGTGAAGACCTCCAGGATGTCCGCGGCCAAGCTCTCCAAGCATCGCGCGGACGTGCGGCATGCGAGGAGCTTGCTGGAGATGTCCCGCTATTACGAAGAAGCGCGGCAGCTTTCGCACAAGCTAACCACCTGGTCGCTCACGTTGGGACCCAGACCGCGGCGCTTTGTGGTTTGTTCCGGGGGCGGGCCGGGGATCATGGAAGCGGCGAACCGTGGCGCGTATGAAGCGGGCGGAAAATCCGTGGGGCTTTCCATCGAGCTGCCGCACGAACAATTTGCAAACCCCTACATAAGCCCGGAGCTGAGCTTCAATTTCAAATACTTTTTCATGCGCAAACTGTGGTTCGCGCAGATCGCCAAGGCACTGATTGTGTTTCCCGGCGGCTTCGGAACGATGGATGAACTCTGGGAAATGCTGACGCTGCTGCAAACCGGAAAGCTGGCGAAGCATAACCTCATCTTGATTTACGGCCGCAAATATTGGGACGAGGTGCTGAACTGGAAGGCCATGGTGCGCTGGGGCATGATCAACGAGGAAGAGTACAAGATGCTCCAGTTTGCCGACACGGTGGATGAGGCGTTCGACCGCATCCGCGCGGGGCTCGAGAAATATCACATGGAAGGCGATCCGTTCTTGCAGGCCTATTAATCCAAGCAGATTCTAAGTGCCGTTGGTTCAACTGGTTGCAGGGTTTCTCGCGACATTCCATGTCACGGTGTGTTTTATGAACAGAAGTCACCCCCCACCCAGTCGGGGCTGAACCATGGAGGATGGAGAGAATATGAACCTTCAAACGGGAGAGAAGAGGATTTTCGGAAAGGCCATGCTCGCTGCCGCCGTGTTTGCCGGCATGTTGGCCTTCACCGGAGCACCGAGTGCACTGGCGGATGACGACCGCGGCTGCCAGCGGCGCATTGTCAAGGCGGACCACAAACTCCACGAAGCCGTGGAACATCACGGCTGGAACAGCCGGCAAGCGGATCGTGCGCGTCATGAATTGCGCGAAGCACGCGAACGCTGCTGGAATGAGCGCCATCGCTGGTGGGACGAAGACGGCCACCGCTGGCATTCCGATCGCGATTGGGATGACCACGATCACGATCGCCATTAAACCTTAAAACGATAATTAGCCCTAGAAAAACGGAACGGGGCGCCCCGAGTAAACTGGGACGCCCCGTTTTTGTTTCGCAAAGAAACGCGGAGTTAGCGCGAATTCACCAGCTCTTCATCGGAGAACACAGCTTCAAAGCGGCGAGTTTCATCCTGATCGTGCAACATCACGATCGGGACGACGCGCAAGTACTGCTTGCAGGCATGGCATTGTGTGACTTCGCCTTGTAAATCCTGCAAGAAGCCATCCGTAAAATGATAGAGCGCGCGCTCGCGCCGGGCATTTTTCTTGTCCCGCGCGCCGCAGTGCGGACAGATAAATTCGACCATGTCCTTCTGCGGATCGCGGTCCAGAGCAGCCCAGCCGGTGCGGCGCACACCCACGGTTTCGAGATTGTGCCGACTCATCGGAGCATTCCTCCTCAGATCCACGTCCACAATGCATAAGATGCACAAAGAGGACACTGAGGTGCAGTGTTGCGTAACGCGCTCATTCTAAATCGTTTATAGACGAGGTAGGGGGCCTGAGCGGTTATTTTCCCCGCCCACTCATCCCTTTCGTAAGTCGCAGGGAACTTGTCTCTACCCTTGGTGTCCAAGGCAGGGAGGACGCGCGCAACCTCACATCCCTGCGAGCGCGGCGCCGGTCTCCTGGAGATCTAGAGCAACCCCCAGGAAATCGGCGCCGCAATAATTTCTGTGTCTCCGTTCCGCGGACCACGAAACGGCGCACGCTCGCGGAAAAAAAATGTGGAGGTGTGCGATGTTGTCCAGGCCCGAAAAAGTTTCCATCAAAGTTCCCGAAGACAGTCTTGGCTCGCTAGGCGGATGCCTGGTAGACGGCGATGCGGAACAACTGATGCGTGAACGCCGGGTGAGACGGCGCGCGCTGGCGATTTCGATCGTCTTACAATGCGCTGTTCTCACTCTATTGGCTTTGCTCCCCTTATTCGGGAAAACGGAGCGAATCGCGAAAAGGGAGTACATAGCACTCCCGCCTTACGGACATCCACCCGGTCATGCGCGAGGCAACGGAAAGCCCACGACTCCCCGGCCAACCAATACCGACTCACGGTTTGTGTTTCATCCTCCAACAAACAGTGTTCATCCGCATCCTGTGGAAAATCCGGATCCAACGGGCCCAGCAGAATTTGGCGATGAAGGGAACCAAGTGAGTGAAGGCCCAGCATGTTCGTGGTGCGTAAACCTTGGCGGGAAGGACTCAGGACCTCGTCCGCCGCAACCACCAACGGAGATTCGCACAAAACCGCGAGTCGTCCAGGTAACGCATCTCGATCCTGCGATGCTGATTCACCGAGTCGAGCCGGTGTATCCGCCGCTTGCGCGGCAAACCCACCGAGAAGGCCGGGTAGAATTGCGCGCCATCATCGGCACGGACGGCACGATTCAATCCTTGCAGATTGTTGCCAGCGATCCGCTTTTCGATCTTTCTGCGAGGGAAGCGGTCAGCCAATGGCGCTACAGACCGACAATTCTCAATGGCCAACCGGTGGAGATTGATACGTATATCACGGTGATTTACACCACGCAGCACTGAGAAGGAGAATTTTGAACGGTGCAAAGGGCCATCCACTTTTGTGGACGGCCCCTCTGCCTGCACCGGGCAACCGAGTTTCGGTGTTTCCGCCGGAAGAATTACTTGAAGTGGAAAACGATTCCGGTGGAAACGCGCAGGTTGTTCTGCGTTTGATTGTTACCGTTGGTGACTTCTGGCAAATGCGTCAAGAGATAGTCGAATTGCAACGGGCGGATTGACCAACGATCACGCACGTGCCAATCGACGCCGACGCCAAACGCTGTTGCGAACGCGGTGTGGGAATTCGTTGTGGCGAGCACATCCGAACCCGCACGAGCCGCGCCGACGAGAACGTGGCCAAACGGCGAAATCCGCCGGTAGCCACGATACGTGACGCGCGGGCCAAAAAGATACGTAAGCACGTGGTCATTCACGCTTACGCCATCGGCACTACCCACATGATAGCCGCCGAAATCGGCGACACCGCTCAGCCAGTCCCGGAAATTATAGGACGCTGAAGCGCTGCCTCCATTGAGATTGAAACCACCAAGCCCTGAAGTAGCGGGATTGGCGCGCAAATAAGAGTAGCTAACAGATGCATCCAACTTCGGGAGCTCCTGCGCTTTGGCCGATAAGCCAAAAATAGTCGCAAGAGCAAGCAAAGACACAATGAATCTGCACTTCATGGAACCTCCGCAGTTTTCAGATTTAGCTCGCGGGCCGGGCAACGGCTTGCATGACCCCCGAGTTTGCGGCATGCCCAAGGCAGGTAGGCAGAAATCCGCAGTTTTTCTCGTTTGGAACTCAGATGCAGCAGAGGTATCGCAGGTTGCATGCAAAATTGTTGCACAGGGTTATGGCCGAGGTAATTTTTCAGAGCAGGGGTTCGCCGGCGTGACGCACAATGGCGGCGCGCGTGGCGTCGCGCAGACGAATCAGTTCGTGCCACTCGGAGGAACCGGCGGAGTTGCTTGAATCCGTGGCTGTGTTTGGATAAATGGGCGGCGAAAGCGTGATGGTGACGCTGGTGGGCCGAGGCAAGTACGTGCCATCGCGCAGAAACCGTCGCGTTCCGGCCAACGACACGGGAATGATCGGCGCGCCGCTCGCGACCGCGGCCTTAAAAGCGCCCAGCTGGAACGGCCGCACGCCGTCCTCCGCGGTGAAAGTGCCTTCGGGAAAAATAAATACAGATTCGCCGTTGCGCAAAAATTCTTCCATCCGCTGCGCCTGGCGCAATCGCGATTCCGGATCGGTGCGGTCAAACTTGAAGTGTCCCATGCGGTCCAGGAACGCGCCGATAAAGGGCATGCTGGCAACTTCCATTTTCGATACGAAGCGGTACGGCACGCCCAGCCCCAGCATCAGCGGCAGCACGTCGAAATAACTGGTGTGATTCGACGCATAGATTTTTGCCCCCGGCGTTTCCATATACTCCTTGCCGACGACGCGCACGCGACAATCGATGACCGCGAACAGAATTTTGAGAGCGGAGGAGGTGAAGCGTCCTGCTTTTCTGTGATCCTTTATGAGTTGCACCATCGCCCACGTGGGAACAATCCAAAGGAAGAACACCACGCCGAAATACAATCCATAGAAGATCTCGAGCCCGCGTTTCACGCCCGCAAGAACTTCTCGCGCGAAGTTGCGCAAGGTGCCAGCCGTTCCCAGGCGCACAATTTGCACCCAAGCCGGCGCGCGCGAGGCGGAAAGAGTTCCTGCTAAATAGAGTTGCTTGGTTTCTTCGCGGCGCAGTTTCCCGCTGGACGTTTTTGGAATGCTGCCCGGCGGGATTAGCTCGACGCGATCCGGCGGAAGGCCCAATCCGCGCGAGACAAGATCCATCACTGCGGAAGCGAGAGCCGAACGCCGCGCCGCATCGCGTTCACGAGTCTCGGCGACCACCACCAACTTTTCCGTACCGGTGGCTTCGTCCGTCAAGCCGAAGGCGACGATGCATCCCTTACGAATTCCCTCGGTGCGCGCGGCAAGTTCCTCGACTTCGTGCGGATACAAATTGCGTCCACCCTTGATGATGATGTCCTTGACGCGTCCGGTGACGTAGATTTCGCCATCGGCGCGGTACGCGCGGTCGCCAGAGTTCACCCACGCGAATTCGCCCGCGTCCCTAGCGGGACCACATGGCAGCAGCGCTTCGGTCGCCTTGGGATTGCGATAGTACCCCGTGGTTGCCGACGGGCCACGAAACCACAGGAAGCCTTCCGTGCGGTCAGGAACTTCGTTGCCGCGTTCATCCACGATGCGAACTTCATGGCGAGGGAGAGCTTTTCCCGAAGAAACAAAAGCAATGGCGGTTTCGTCGTCAGGAGCGGCGGGCACCGCCCGACCCTGCGCCGTAAACGTCTCGCGCTCGACGCGGTCCACCAGCGGGCCACGATTGAGCGGCGGGATAGTGACTCCCAAAGCGGACTCCGCTAAGCCGTAGACAGGAAGCTGCGCTTCGCGTCGGAAGCCGTAGGCTGCGAAACGGTCCGCAAAACGCTCGAGTGTCTCTGGATTCACCGGCTCGGCGCCATTCAGAGCTGCGCGCCAGGAGCTGAGGTCAATGCCCTTGATATCCTTGTCGGCGATCTTGCGGACGCATAGTTCGTAGGCAAAATTCGGCGCAGCAGCGATGGTGCCGCGATGTTTGTGGAAGCCTTGCAGCCAGCGCTCCGGGCGCGTCAAGAAAGCCAGCGGCGACATCACCACTAACGGTGTACCGAAATGCAGCAGCGTAAGCCACGCGCCGATCAAGCCCATGTCGTGGTACAGCGGGAGCCAGCTGACGCCGACATCGTCCCGCGCGATCTGGACCGCCTCGCCAATGGCACGCATGTTGGCAAGCAGGTTTGCATGCGTCAGCATCACGCCTTTGGGGTCGCCGGTGGAACCGGAGGTGTACTGCAGAAGCGCGATGTCGCTGCCCTGGCGCGCGCGGCTTCCGGTGACGTGCAGCGGCAGCGCGCCCGGCGATGGGGGCGGAGCTTTATCCGCGGCCGCGATCAACTTTTCCGCGTCTACGACTCCCTCAAGCGAACGCACGCGAGGCCGCAGCAATTTGGCAACGGATTCCGCGCGGCGAAACGTCAGCAGCATGCAAACTTCCGCATTGTTCATGATTGCCGATTGCCTTGCGGCGTACTCTTCGATGCGGTCGGCGCGAAATGGCGGGTAAATGGGGACGGGAATCGCTCCGGCGAGAAGAATTCCTGCATAGGATACGAAGAAGGCCCGCGACGTCGGAAGCATCAGCGCGACGCGCCCGCCTGCGGCCACGCCACGCCGCGCCAACTCCGCTGCGCAGCGGTTCCCCGCGGCGTAAAGCTCGCCGAAGGTGAGCGTATAGCTGCGCTCCCCGGCGTCGCTATCCTCAGTGATCAGGAGATGGTCACGGTCGGCGTCATGTGTCGCGCGATACCGCAGGACATCGATGAGAGTTTCGGCGACGAAGACTCCCTCATCGGTTGCCGCACGGTGCAATTTCTGAACGGTTACAGAAGCCCGCAACGCGGAGCCGGCTTCCTCTTCCTCGGCGATTGTTCCCGGGGAACTCAGAATGACGCGAGCCAGATCGTCGGGCGTGTTGGCCTCGGAAGCGACGCGGTCCGGCAAACGCATCCCGAAAGCTGTTTCCAGCCGCGCCAGCAATTCCACGCGCTCCAGGCTGCCAAGACCCAAATCGCGGTCGAGTTGCGAACTGGCGCTGAGGATCGGCAACGCGCCTTGGCTGCCCAATTCTTCGAGCAGTCCACGGATCACTTCCAGCACGCGTTCGCGCGTAGCCGAGCGGCCGAGTTGGGCGGCAGGAGTCGCCACAGGATTCACGACGGAGTTTGTATTCTTCCGCGAGAGGCTATCACGCCCAAACGCGGATTGCCATCCATGAACGACTGAAATGCGCTCTAGGCGCTCTTTTTTGCCGCTTGCGGCAGGCTAAAGCCGCGCGGGAGCAGCGCGGTAGAGAGGTCGACGCCGGAAAGATCCGCGCCGGCCAAATCCGTCTCCCGCAGAATGGCTACGCCCATATCGGCGCCCGAGAATTTTGCCCCGCTCACGTTCGCCAATCGCAGATTCACATTGCGCAACTGAGCGCGCCGGAAATCCACGTTTGAAAGGTCGCAGCGGAAAAATTCCACGCCGCTGGCCTGCGCTTCGGTCAAGTCCGCTCCGGGAAGAATCGCTTCCGTCATGTCCGTGTTGCGGAGGTCGGCTTTGCGCAGATTTGCGCCGGAGAGATCGGCGCCGGAAAGTTTAGCTTTGCGCAAGTCTGTTCCTTCCAGGTCGGCATTGCGAAGAATGGCCCCGCTGAGGTTGGCTTCACTCAAATCGGTTTGGGAAAGATCCGCGCCGGTCAGGTCGGCGCGTGATCCGCCATCCTTGCCGGTGAAGAAACGTTCGTGCGCTTCCAGGATTTTCACAAGCGACTTTCCGTTGTGCTTGATACTTTTTGGTTTTCTGAGTCCCATGTTCTGCCTGCCATCGATGAAATTTGACCACTAGTTTACTCGATGTGGCGGCCCGGTGGAACTGCGCGCACTCAGCTCTTGGTGGGAATCGGGGGGGCAGGCTGCAGCGGCGCGGCTTGCGCCCGCAGCGAATTGACCACGGACTGCGTAACGTCTTTTCCGCCGCGCGAATTGTTGTAGACAGAC
>Ga0066678_10000112_pt1 | contig 20577 bp, 38 predicted proteins | sample GraSoiAngelo_127_FD_62300 | JGI IMG/M metagenome (GOLD analysis project Ga0066678, IMG submission 62300) | Grasslands soil microbial communities from the Angelo Coastal Reserve, California, USA - 14_0927_09_40cm | ecosystem: Environmental > Terrestrial > Soil > Grasslands | place: USA...
TGAATAACTGCACGTTCAGCATTAGCAAGATTCCTTGCTGCGGTTTTGGCATAGAGCGGTTTCAATTCGACGCCGATAAAGCGCCGCCCATGCTGCAGGGCGACATACCCCTCTGATCCGATCCCCGCAAACGGGCTGAAGACCGTTTCGCCGCGATTGGACCAAAGACGGATGCAGCGCTCAATCGTGCCCAACTGCAGCGGGCAGACATGCCGGTCGTCTTCATCGCTGCGCGCTTCAGCGACGTTCAACGTGTCCGATTCCCGGATGCCGTACCAGATCGGACGCGCCCATTCGATCCATTCGTCATTTGAGATATCGGGATGGATCGCGACGGCGTTATCTCCTGGTTTGCGAAAGACCAGGATGTAATCGGCCAGAGCCGGACGCAGCCACGAAGCGTCTTTCTTGAGTTGCTGGAACGCGAGGCCCTTGGCTTTAGTCCGTATGGCCTGCGCCTGCGGGTCTTTGTCGATACACACTTCGCCGTGATAGATGAATCCGCATTCTTGGAATGCTTTAATGGTCGTTCCGCGGAAGTCTTGCATTCCGATCACGCCGTGATTGACCAGGGTCAGCGGCACCTGCGACACATGGACACACACATTTCGGCCCGGGTTCGTGATCCGTAACAATTCCTCAATCACAAACCGAAAGTGACCGAAGAACTCTTCCGGGCTTTTGGAGTTGCCGAGATCCCGTTCGGTAGCGCTGTATGTGTACAATGCGAGAAACGGAGGTGAGAAGATCGAGAGATCCACGGAATCATCAGGAAGAATACTCATGGCGGTGACACAGTCATCTTGGACCAATGTCCAGTTCTGCCCTTCGTATCGATTCCGCGTGATGGTTTCGACAGTCTGCCGCACTTTTCCTAGTTCTTCCATTTCATACTCCCGCGCCGCGGTTACAATTTCCCGCGACAGATTCTCGGCTTCGATTTCTTTGTGGCGGACGTTATCGACAATCTCGGATTCGTGATCGGTGACGACCACATACACGTGGACTGGACGGTGCTGCCCGTAGCGCCAACATCGGCGGATGGCTTGGTAATATTGCTCGTAAGAATCCCCCAGACCGAGAAAGATCATGGTGTCGGCGTTCTGGAAATTCAGGCCAAATCCTGCGATTTTAACCTTGGTCACCATGGCGCGCTTATCACCCTCGACAAAGCCGAGGATCTTGGACACCTTCACGGAATGGGAATCATCGCCGGAGATTTCCACACAATCAGGAATCAGGGCGGCCACCGCCTCCGCTTCATCGTTCAACCCACACCAAACGATTACTTGACCCGCAGCTTTGTTGGCAATCTCTGCAGCGCGCTTCACCCGATCTGGAATGCTCTGCTTCCGGACGGCTGTCCGGTCGGTGATTCCTTTCAACCCGCCGGCGAACAAATGCCCGTCACGGCGCCACTCCGTTTCGACAATCTCGTCATGGATGTGCAATGGCTGGAGCACGAACCGCGAGCCGTCATAGCCGAGGTCTGCCGGGGATTTAAACGCCATCAACCAGGAAGCGATCCAGCGATAAAACGGTTTCGCGGCATGTCCACGTAAACGCCAGCCGTCTTCATCGTGAACAAAAAACGATGCGAGCATTTCCTGTCGCTTCATGACTCCTAGAAATTCCGCATGATTTGCAAGTTCTGCCACGTCGTTGGGACACGGGGTTGCGGTGCAGCACAGGCGGTATGGAATGGATGTGAATTTCTCAAGTAGGAGTTTCCGCGTCTCGCCGTCAATGGATTTGAGGATCGAGGATTCGTCAAGGACGATGCCCGCCACTGGTGCGCCGATGAAGTGCCGGAGCTTTTCATAGTTCGTGATGCATACATCCGCAATATCATCGAGGCCTTCTGCAAAGCCGATGTGCTGCCCAATCTTTCGCCCCTCACGTATCGTCTGCTCGGCTACGGATAGCGGCGCCACGATCAGGACTGGCTGTTGCGTATACCGCATGATCTGCCGTGCCCATTCCACTTGGATCAGTGTCTTTCCCACACCGCAATCGCCGCAAACGGCACCGCGTCCACGCTTCAAGGCCCATCGCACTATATCGGCCTGGAAATCGTAAAGCGTCGGATGGAGACTTGCACCATTCAGTTCAAAGCCGCTCGATTCGGCGACAATTCGCTTCGAAGTCAGGAACGCTTCATATATTGGAGTCATTTCCATATTTCAGTAATCACGATATTGCAGGCGGCTTCCACGACCCGTTTTTTAAATCGATAGCCTTCCGTTAGGAATGGCGCGCGCTCCTTCCATTCGCGGACCACGACGCCTTTCCTGGTGGATTTCTTTTTCTTGTTATAGCCTGGCTTGCAGTCTTCGATCGTTGTTGCCCCGAGGCACCGGCGGCCACTATCGGAATCCGTTAAATCGTCTTCGATCAGCGCGTATCGAAAATCAGCCTTGTACGTTCCGATCTTCTGCCCGTTGATCACGATGTCGAAGGCTGGATGAACCTCAGGTTCAGTGATCTCGCCAGCCCGATAGCGCAGCATCAGCAGTTCGTACCGCTTCAACTCGTCGGCGTTGTCGAAAATGAAGCCGTACTTCTCGATGCGTTTTTTCCGGTGACGATATGGATTCATTTGTTCTTGTTGGTGGCGTTGCAGGTGCATTTACAAATATCGGTGTGGTCGTAGCGATTCGCGCAGCGATGACTGACCACGCCTGCGTGCTGCACGCCGTTCAGCACGATGCAATTCACCGGCTGAACCCAGGTTAGGTTGCATTTATTCCTCTGCTCGCGTAGCCGTTCGTACTGTTTCACGGCAGCGGTTACGTCGCTCAGGCCGGTCGGCGGTATTGATTTATCCGCCAATATCGTCACCGTGATCCGGATTAAACCATGCATCAATAGCGCGCTGGGTTCGGACGGCCGTTGCGGTATTCATCGTGAAGGTTCCCTGCTGCCACTTCACGCCTGCCACACCAGAAATCGGAATCGGCTTCGACCATAGCCAGTAACTTCCGGGATAGTTGCAGTTGTAGTCCCATCCATTCGAGCGCAGGTACGCCGTTTCAGCATTCCCAAGATCGGCAGCGAGGCTATCTAAGATATCGGCTGTGATTGCCGATCCCGGTTTAGTTGACATGGCTTGCCGCCGAGCCACGCGCGTTGTAAGGCTGCAACGCAATCTCCTTGTCACGGAGCTTCGCGCAGGCCACACAGAGCGCAACGCTGGCGCCATTGCGCGTATATGATTCAAGGATGCAATCATTCCCGGCGCCACAATTGAAACAGCCGTCGGAAAGATCTGGCGGGGTTGGCCGCGATGCATTCTGGTTCATCATTCTCCTTTCATTCAGCCGGTGTGATTTCGAAAGTGAAGCGTTTCACAATCGATGGAAAATGTTCTTTCGTTAGGTCAAGCGCTTGCTTGAACGAGAAGAGTCCTTCGAAGATAAACGTGCTGTTCGCTGCGCCGCGCTTATCGACGCTGCGATCCCACATCGAAAGCGCGGTCCACCACTGCGCCAGCTGATCCATTTTGTGATGCAGCGACGCGACGCCTTCAGGGCCGCGCGTGCAAGCGCAATACGGCTCGCCTTTCTTCTTCGCGCAATCCGCGAAATGCGGCTGCAGTTGATCGTCGATTTCGTAATCCTTCCATGGCAGCACATCGAAATCGCCATAGGGCCGCGTGGCACCATCCGGTCCATAGAAGTGGTGGCCGTCCCCGATAGTGCCGAAATAAAACGCTTTCATCCGGCCGCCTTGGATTCGGCTGCAGGTCTGGCCTTCCAGATATCGCGTACGATTTCTTGCTCGGCCGGTTCCAGGTCGCTCCATGCCGCTTCGAGCAGATCGCTGGTTGCGCGTATCCCGAACGCCTTCTCCCGGTCCGCCTTGCCTAGATCATCAAACCACTCTTCGATCTCTTCCTCGTTGGGCGTCTTGCTTTTGTCGGCATTATCAGGTGGCACCACGCGATCCTCTTTCGTTTCGAGAAGCGGTAGGCGCGGCTGGCGTTCATCCGGCGTTAATGGATACGTCCGGATTTCTTCCGGGCCTTCTGGTCCATAGGTCTTCTGCAGGCGGTACAGCGTCTTCGAGCCCTTCGTGTAATCGATGCGCCAGAAGCAGGGTACATTCCGATCCTCTTGGCCGCTTTCAATCTTGCGGTTCAATTCGACGATCCGGCTTTCGATGGCGCCGATCTTCGCTTTTAATTCCGCGGCACCGTCTTTGCGCATCTGTTCAAGCTTCCGAACATCACCATGCAAACGCGCGGATTCCTTCGCGTATAGATTGATTTCATCGGCCGTCAAAGCGACAGGCAGGATTTCCGTGGTCGGCCGGTCCACGGTATCGATCCGCTTCACCTGCTTAAGTATTTTCTCTTCTGGCGGCTCTGGCGTGACTTGGTTGTGCGGTTTATGGTTAGACGCTTTCTTCGATGTGGCTCTCTTCTTTTTGGCTACCGGCATTTTCAGGTGGACTCCTTTCGTGGATTTGCGTGGACCAATATAAATCAATTCATGATTATCATCATCAATTAAAAAGCGCGATGGTTTATAGCAGGCGCACCGGCCGGACGTCGCTTGACCAACGTGGCCACTTCGGCGGCAGCGTGGACGCATCACCGGCCTCGCATTTGCAGCGCGCAAGCGCGGAGTATTCACCGTCCTTGAAGTGATAGTTCGTCGCTTCGCGCGAGGAATACGGCATCACTTGTTCCAGGCGCAGCATGCTTTGTTTCCGGTCGTCATCGAAGTAGCGCAGCCAGACGGTCATGATCCGCCCTTCGCCTGCGCACAATTTACATAGCGTGGACTGCCAATGGTGAATGATGGCATCGGGGGTAGGGAGCATTCCCCAGGCTCGCGCCACACTGTAGATTTCCGCGATCAGCGGCAGCCGCTTACAGCTTTCCAGGATCTCGGAATAGACCCGCGGCAGATCCTGTTCGTCAAGGGAGCCCACCTTGGCGAGAAAGACGGCGCGCTGGGCATCGGTATAGTCCTTGCCGTAGTAATCTTCGAATTTTTTTAGTAGATCTAGACTTGTCAATCAATCTCCAATCTCCGCGAGATGCTGGCAGACCCAGTACGCCTTTGATGGTCCACTGGCAATTCGAAACCAAGGCCCGCCACAATAGTCCGTATCAGGTTCGGCTGGGATATAGATTGAAACAGCCCGGCCGCGCACATCCTCCCAATCAATAGAATCCGGCGCCATACCGCCGTGGAATTTCTTCACGTCCGCCCACGGAATATCCCGATAACGTGTTTGGATAATCGCTTTCATCGACGCTGCCTTGCCTTTCGGAGTGGCCCGAAGTCGGCCGCTGCCATTGCTTCTAATTCCTGCGGGCTGGCCCGCGGCTTCTGTGCTGATCGTGAAGCCGGGCGCCCATCTCGGATCGCAATTTCCTGTGCCTTGCGCCACCAGTTACGCCGTGTCGCATTCCAGTCCGGCCGCATCTCCCCCACGCCACGGTAATGATCGATCATCTTGCCGGTTTCGTAATCCAGATCCACCGCGATGTGCTGCTCGATCGCCCAGGCTCGGTCGCTATCGCGGACCGGAAACGCGGTCGGCACCAAACGCTTGGCGCCGCGCTTGCCAACATCATCATCGGCAACGGCAGGCGCTACGCTCTTCTCTTCCTTCTCTTTCTGTTCAGGTTGGGGAATGGGTACGGGGTCGGGTACGGGTACAACGCTTAAGGCTGGCTGAAGGGGTAGCGGTAACTGGTTCGGGTTGGCTCGCTTTGCCAGCTTCGCTTGCCAGCCTTTTCGGCCAGCTTTTTCACAAGCAACGCGCTTGATTTCATCCCTGACCATGCGCCTACTGACCAGCGCGCCGGTGTTCCTATCGACGCTGGCGATCTTTTCTTTGACGACATACTGGAAGGCAGTTTCAACAAGATCGACCTGGCAGTTCATGATCGTGGCCAATTCCGCAGGTGTATACGGTTTTCCCGTTTTCTTCAGGAGTACGCCGCGTCGCGGGGATTGCGACATCAGGAAAAATGCTTCTACCCAAACGAGGCGAAGGTCCGCGGGCATCAATCGCACCATGGCATCGCCGAAATAATCCTGTGGAAATAAGAAGAAACCTGGTGGCGGCTCGCTTGGCTTCATAACATCCGCCAGACGACAAGTCTAGATATGCAATGAATGTGGTCCCCGCTGTTCTCCCCGCTGCCGACAACCGCCAGAACATGGTGGAACGCGGCGGGAACACCATCAGAACTCGGAGGCAAGCGGGGCAAGCCTTTTTTCATTGAGTAGCTAGCTCAACGCAGGTGATGGGTTCTCCGCCGCGCTGCGCACTTTATATCCAGACGCTGCCGAATCCAAGAAAAAGTCGCAGTCCAGAAACAGAAGCGGCGCGACAACCGGAGAGGGAAATCGCGCCACTTCGCAGGCGGCCAGGAACAAAGGGCATTCTTAATGTTTGCCCCGGCGACCCGATTCTTATTTTACTGTCAATGCAGGCAGCCACGGCGCCAAGCGCTGGCGGCTGCGCTGCAACGCTTCGAAAGCACCTTTCTCTTGGTGCGCCATCGCTTCAAGGATCGGTAGGCCGCTAGCAATCGATTCATCGACTTCGGCGCGCGTCGCCAACCGGCCTTCACGCCACCATTCGACCGCTTCCGGTTCACCCATTGCGAAAAGCACTTTCCCTTTTTTTGGATCGGGGATCACTTCGAAGGATCTAGTTAGCCATAGCATCGCGACACCTGGATTGCGGCAGATGGCATAGCCCGCAGTCTCTTTGCGCATGGTTTCGTTATTGATTTCAGAATCTTCGCGGCGAACCATGTGTGGATTATTTAGGAAAGGACAGTTTTCCGCCGACCAGCGCGCGCAGTCGCGGTGCGATGGCGGCTCCGATGAAACGCGGTTCACGCCGCACATCGGCCCGGCCACAAAGCAGAGATGAATACCCAGCGGATCGCCGCAGACCCAGCACAGCTTTTCTCGGATCGCACGCCTCAACTTCTCGCCGTCCATCGCGCGGAATTCAGGCTTCCCATCGACGAAAGCCACAAACCAAGGAATAGGGTAGCCTCTTTCATCCAGTGGCAATCTGGCAATGCGTGGCGGCATCGGTGATGCGAACGTTCTGATTTCTGTCGACATAGATTTTTCTCCTGTCTTTATTGTTTCTGGCGCCTGCTGATCACAGACCACGCATGGCCGATGATGCCAGCGCCAGCGCGACGTCATGACAAGCTTCTAAGAAGTTCGCGGGCTGCTTTCGCCCGGTCGATCGGTAGATACTCACCGTCGCCCAATTGCAAGCCCGCCCGGATATCCTCGATTCGCTTTTGCGTGGTCGGAAATCCGCCAATAAAAGCAGCCTTGCAGATCGAACAGACCGCTTCGCCAGTGACGGCCGCGAAGAGATCATATTTGGATTCTGTCCCGCAAATCGCGCAGCGTTTCTGGTCCATCAAGACCGCCTCTTCGTTGTGCTTTCTTTTTCTTTGACGCGCACGCCTGGAATACGCGCCTTATCGCCCAGCGCGCTAACGACTTTGCGGATCGCTTGCTCATTGGGCATTAGATACTCGCGTGGCAACAGCATTGAATCTTCAACAACCTTGCCGGTGGCATCGACGATTTCAAAGTCCCAACCCTTACGAAAGCCGAACCCGGCAACCTTTGGCGGTGCGCTATCCTGAATCGCCACGACCGGTTTTGAATCGGCGCCTGCGGCGAGTACCAGATCTGCTCCAGCCGGGTCGCCTTGATCTTGTAATTGCTGGGCTTCGGCCAGGACCAGTTCGTCATGCTGTTTATCAGCCTGCTCCTGCAACAAACGGCGCTGTGCTTCCGCCGCTTCTAATTTCTTCCGTCGATAGTCAATCAGCGCGCGGTCGATGACCGAGACGGAACGCTTGATCGGCGCCGTCGAATCTTCGATCAGCTTCACGATGGACTTCCAGAGCCTGTAAGCCTGATCCCGCGTACTGTCGTGATACTCCTCGATTTTCTTCACAAGGGCATTGCCTGCCCTTGATCGTTCAGCCCAGTATTCAAACTCGACGTCGCTGTCAATTGTTAGGTCGATGACTTCCCGCGCCAGTGCTTCGCTTTCATGAATGAAGCCAGCAGGCAGGGCTTTAACGATCAGTTTGTTTTCTGTCGTGTTGGGTGCTTTGGTTGTTGGCATGGTTTCTCCGGTGTCTTACTAAGATGTCGGAAACTTAGCGCGCATCATATCGCCGCTAAAAATCTCATCAAACCCCATATCTTCCTGGATCAAATTCCGGTCCCGGCGTAATCGCGAGACAGAAAGCGCCGCCAGAAAATGGCTGAAGTCGCGCAGGTCGTCGAATTCCCGGACGCTGAATTTTCCATCCGGGCGCAGATAGACGGCCAGCCTTGCCGGTGTCCTGGAGATCGCCACCCGGTCATTGATCGCTAAGGCGTAGCCTGCCGTCTGCTCGGCATGCCACGGCGCGAACCCTCCGCTCTTGATCTCCACCACCACTTCCCGTTGGCGATGGCTGCCAGCGAAGATCCAGCCGCGTTTGTCATAGATACCTGCGTACTGATGAATCAGATTGAAGACGCGCTGCTCAGACGCCTCATGCACAAAGCCGAACTCCCGCTTGAAGGCAAACCATGCCCGCCCATAGCCTGCGTGCTCCGAGTCCTGGAAGTAGCTCTTATCCGGGTGCTGATCGATATCGGCGACCAGCATATGCACATCTTTTCCGCGCTGGCGTGCGGCTTCCAGCACCGACCGGCTGCAGAAGAAACGCACCAACCCGGCTTCACGTAACGCCTGCGTGACGGAATGGACGCGGCGCCCGCGGATCTTAAACTCGTGCTTTTCTCTATCGAAGGCGTAGATATCCGGTTCTGCGATGTCTTCACTCACATTTCCATGCTCGATCATCGCTCGGTCCATTCGCGAACTTGCGGTTCACGTTCCAGATCGCGTCTGGCATTATCGCGGGCCAAGATCAGGCGCCGAAATAAATCTGGATCGCCGCCTTGATCGGGGTGGTGCTGCTTTGCCAATTGCTTGAAGGCCTCGTCCACTGCCACCATCGACACGTTTTCATGTGGCGAGAAACCAAGCGTATCGCGCCAGGATTGCGGTACGCGCTCCGGGAGTGCCTTGAAGCCACGGAAGGCCCGCTGCATCATGTCCGACGATCCCCAGCGCTCGATACCGCGGATCGCTTCAATCGTGCGCTGGATCGCCCGCAGATTCTCCCAGGTCAGCACATACTTGTCGCAGGCAAAGCACATTTCTTGCCCGTCTTGATCTTTGAAATAAACCGCGATGCCTGGATCAGGAATGTTATGGACGCCAGCGCGCGGCAGGCCATCGGCGCGAAGCGGAATGTTGCTGGAGATGATGACGTTTGTCGCGCCCATCCGGTCCAGTTCATCGCAGACGCCTTTCCGAATATCGGCAAACGATCCGCTAAATGCAGACTTACATCTTAAAGTCGGATGCGTGCGTTTCCGATCTTCCGGCCAATAGAGCGGATAAGCTTCGATCATGACTGCTTCAGCGCATGAAGCATGTAGGTCAGGATGCGATCAGCCGTATCTTTATCCGGAAACCAGATCGTGACGGCCGATCCGCGATCATCGTTGGTATCCGAATCGTATAGGCCGGGCGGGGCTTTCAGGATGAAGCGCGCGCCGATGTATCTCTTGCTTTTTACTTCCTTTTCGATGACCTGAACCTCGTTAGTCAGTTCTTCAGCGTAGACATTGACTCGCATCTGGATTTTCTCTCCGGTTGGAAACGATTTACTTTTTGCGAATGTAGTCGATGATCTTCGACAGGTCCTTCGCCTTGACGGCGCGCAGACCATCGTAGCCGAGTGACTTTGCAAATTTCTTGGCTTCGCTCGTCTTTTCATTCTCGACCGCTAGCGACCATAGATCCTTGTACTCGTCTTCGGAAATCGGACTGTCCGGATCACGCTCGTTCTTGCGCGCTGGCGCTTCCTGCGGCTGGGCTGGCTGCGCCTGCGCTTCCGCAGCGCGGGCGGCATTCTGGCCCTTCTCTAACGTATCGATCACGTTGTCGAATACCTTGTCTGGGATCTGACAAATGACTTCCTGCAGCGTGGCGACGGTGACATCGATATCGGGCTGCAGGCGTTTTAGCATCTGCCGCGTTTCCGTTTCCGTCCACTTGTATTGCTTGATCCAGGTCAGGATCTTTCCCTGCTGCGTTCCGCTCACCAGCAGAATTGATCCGTCCTGACGATCGTCGCCCGGCGCCGTATCTGGCGCTTCCGGTCCCATCTGCGCCAGCGTCATGTCGCCATCGCTGATCAATTCAATGCTCTGCGGCTTCCCAAGCTCTGCGCGCTCGTCCAGGGCCATGGCCGTTATTAGCTTTGCGGAACGCGGCAGCGTCTTGCAGCGGTGTTTGATCGCCGTCTTCAGCGCCATCTCGTCGTAGTCCGTACTCCATGGACCTTCTGTTGAAGCCGAGGCTTTCCGGGCGCGCTCGATCTTGTCCCGCGTGATCACTTCGAATGTCATGCGGTTGTCTTCCCAGGTGGCAATGGAGTAAGCCGCGACGATATTCGCTGGCTTGCGATCGATTTTGTAATTCGGTGTATGGTCTAGACGCGGACTGTCACCTTCGATCGCGTTGAACTTCTCGCCGCTATAGACCAGCCGAGCCCAGAGATCTTTGATCTGGCCGGTATTGCGGGCCAATTTGATCAGGCCACGGTAATCCGGGATCAACTGCACTTCGCGCTGCTTTGTGTACTTATTGCGAAACGCCACAAGGTAGGCTTCTTTCACCGCCAGATCCAAGCCCATTTGCGCGGAGAGCATGAAAGCACCCAGTAGGCTAATGGCCGTACAGTCGAGCAGATCCTGCGAGCGGCTCATGGTCATAATGGCCACCTGCATCATGCGGCCGACATCGAGTCCTTCTGCAGCCACGCGCTGAAACGCCTTCTGGTACTGCGTGAACAACGCCTCGATGGTCTGCTGGCTTTTGATCGGCCTGTCCAGTTCAACCTTTGTTGCGGTAACAGCGGTCGGCGGCTTCTTACTCATCTCCGGCACTCCCTTTCGGTTCGGTCTTTAATCTTTGCTTCAGATCGCGACTGCCACTGCATGTTGGACGGCGCGTCCGCACCGCCGCATTCCAGTGGCACGACATGATCGATGATGTAGCCAGGCCGCCCGCTGGAATAACCGGTCTGACGTTTGAAGTCTTGCCTGGCTTTTTCACTGCGGGCGATCCGGCCGTGGCTATCGCGCGTCGCGCTGGATCTGGCATGCGCGCGGCTAACCGGCCGCTGTTCCGCGGGCGCGTGGATCTGCAGCAATACCCCGACGATCACCGCCGCGATGAGGACTATTGGTTTCATTTGTTTATTCTCCTGTGTGGCGGTGTTGTTAGGGCTTGCTCGACTGTCCATCCACGAATCCTGATGCGCTCTAAGATTGTTGACCGCTTGATATCTACAAGCCGTGCCCATTCGGAAATGGATTTCGTGGTCCCATCGTAGGTAAGCAAATGTACGGTGCTAACGTTATTTGCTTGCTGATGCGCAGTTGCCCAGCGGCAGTTACTTGGTTCATATCCTTTGCTGCCGTTAATGCGATCAATACTTGTGCCTGCTGGACGCTCGCCCATATCGGCAAGGAAGTTTTCGAATGATTGCCAGCGCTGGCAGACCGTGATGCCGCGGCCACCGTATCGCTTATAGTTGTGCGCCTTTGGATTGCGGCAGCGATACAGCATACGGCGCCAACTTTCGTAAGTAGGCGTACCGTAACCGCCATGCGTTTTGTTGCTCATTTCTTTTTGCCGCGTGCTTCTCGGCGTGGTCCATCAACGAACACGTGACATTTCGGGCATTGGCGTGGATTCGTCACTCTTGGCCACCAGGAATACTTGCAGGATTGATTCGGGCAGACAACCTGCTCAATTGTTTTTGTTTCACTTGCGGGCATATGTTTTCCTTTCATATGATCATCAATTATAGCCAGACGGCGTAAAGATGCAACCGGCGGGGGACTATTTCGCCTCCGATGGCACCCGAACATGGACAGCGAGAGCCAATGGGAATTCAGCTTCGCAGGCATTTTGAAGCCTGTCGGCGATTTCGGCTAACTTCTCACAGGTCAGGTCAAAGTCATCGTCGAACGTGATCTCAACGGCTGTTGTAACTTTCATCAATCTTCTCCTAATGATGAGGCGCTTTGAAACGCGCCGCTGGCGCGCAGGCGGTTCACGATCTGTTCGGTAAGTTCCTCGATCAGGCATTGCGATTCATAGCGGGCGCTTGCGTTTTCTCTCCATGACAGCGGGCCACTCCATTCGCGGCCGTTATCGATCAGCGCCTGCTGGATGATCTGCGCGGCTTCGGTATCCTTCATAAGGCCACGTCTCCTTGATTGATGCGCAAGAGCATGTCGCGCCCATTGTCGGTCAGCCCCGATGAGGCAGACCAAAGCAGATGTACGTCGCGCACGAGATCGTCTGGTCTGTTTTCCAGCGGATAGACTTCGTATCGCCAGATGTCGTCCTCATACTCGTTGGCAAACACAGCGAAGCAGGGCTTGTCATCGGCGCCTGGAATCCGGCGTCGATATGAGTAGATTTTCGCCATCTGCGGATCGCCTGGATACCAACCATTGTTGCGCAACATTTCTGCGATGATTTGCGGATCAGTGAACGTCATAGAAGAAAGCCTCCGCGGTGCGCTGGAAAGTTATCGGCTTCGATCCAGCATGTGCCACGCTTCAGATCCCGTGCCAGCCTCATCAACTTCGGTAGGTCAATGCTTTGGGCATGCAGCGTTGGCCTACGGCCAGCCAGTCGCCACAGCCGGTAATAGAACCATGTGCGGTACTTCATTAGTGAGCCACCTGCTTTTCGATGAACTTGACTGGCGATCTAAAGACGATCACCCGTCCCGTTTTCAGATTTGTGCAGCGATATTCCATGCTGGCTCGATACTGCCGAGTGCCGATCCGGTAGCCTTCGATTTTCCGGATCATATCCAGGCGGGCAGGAAGCAGTCCGCTGGAATGCTTCACCAGATAGATCACGCCTTCGACAAGTTCTTCTTTCTTCATGATTGCTCCTCATCGCGAATCCCGTAAGTCAATCGGTCAGCCTGCGTTGCTTTCCAGCAAGCGAGATCGGTGTAGTAATAAAACCAAGCGCGCGGATCAACATTGTCAGGAGGGTTCGGTCTCGGCGCCTGCGCTTGATCCAGTGATACGCGACCATCGAAGGGTTCTTCTTTCTTCATCGTCATTGCCGGAACCAATCGTTACGGACGGCTTCCCGCGTTTCCCTGGTGATTACGACCACTTCCACATCCTGCTCACGGTACGTCTTCGCGCGATCCAGCCCGGCGGCCAGCGCGGCATCTGGATCTGTCCAGATGCCCGCATCGAACACGCTCTTGTCTTCATCGGGGATCAGTACAATCTGGAATGTCATAAGCTTTTAGCCTTTCGCGTTTTGCCGCAGCCCAGGCAGATGTTCACGTGCGATTGAGTAAGGTAGTCGCGGCAGTTCTTGCTGAGGCAGATATAAAACCATTTCATGATGTCAATCCTTTTCATTCGCTGGATCTGAAAAAAGAGGGGGCGCGCAGGCGCCCCCGTTTGGAATGACCAGCCCTTTACGCGGCTGCTCCTATCGCCTTCCAATCTGAAGGCTTCAGTTCGATGATTTGGCCGCCCAGGCGCTCCAGGTCCGTCGCGCGCTCGTAAGTCAGCGCTTCATCTTGAGCCGTGGCCGTGATGGCGTTCAGCAAGCCATATTGGCTCATGTCGCCGCCTTTGATCAGATTGCGCAGCACACTTCCGCGTTCCGTATCGGAAAGGCCAAACGCTTCGGCTGTGATTTCTACCACCTTGACCGGATCGCCAGTGATCGGCTGATCGGTCGTGGCCTGCATCTTGGCCACCAGCCGCTTGAAAAGTTCCTCGCTGAAGGCTGCGCGAATGATGTCCTGAACCTTCGCGAAGAAGGCTTGATCGTCCAGGCGCCGCGTGGAATCGCGGAAGTATTCCGATACATCAACGCCTTCCGATCCGCCGTGCCCGCGGCCGACATGATATTTCTTCAGGGAAGCGTCGGCGGCAATTGCCCCGTTGACGCAGATCAAGCGCAGGATGAAAGGCTCGATCTTCACCATACCGGCGCCGACTTCGCTATTCGAAATCGAAAGGCCCATCTGGACCACATCGCCTTTGTTGATTTCCATCGTCAGCCGGTTCGTGACCGCTTTAATGTACATCCGCGTTTCGGTTAAGGCACTGGATTCAACCCGCAAGCCGTCGCCTTGATTCATTAGAATCGGCAGCACCGCCTCGGCCAGATCGAAGTTGTCCAGCGGCCGGTATTTATTCGAAAGGAAAGCGCGGGCGGAGCCGTCCAGCGTGCGCAGCATGCGCCGATCCTGCGAAAGCGAATTGTCATGCATCCAGCGGTTGACGTTATCGGAAAGCAGGGCGGGCGCTTCCGTGCGCAGCCGGTCGTAATAAGCTTTCGGGATTCCGGTGTAGGTGGCGATCTGGGCGTGCGTGTAATCCGTAGCCTGGAATTCGCCCGTTTCCTTCAGGGAGAGGCGTGTATCGGGAAGCATTTCGATGGCGGCCGTTGGCGCGACGAAATCCTTCTTCGTCTTCATCTGTCGTTCCAGTTCCGTGGCCATCTGCGTAAGGGTCATTCCTGATTTCATTTCGTTATTCTCCGGTTTTAATTTTGTGCCTTTTCATCGGCACGAACAGAACACTAGCTTAATTGATGATCATCATCAACATAAAAATGGATAGTTGATCCGTAGCCCGGTCGTGCCGTAATAGGCTGATCGACGTTCATTTCGTCTCCTCGTTTCCTTCGCCCATTAGGTTCGATTCATCGTCTTCCATCAGGTTTACCGGCGTTATTGCCGCTTCAGTCTTTCCTTGAATAATGGCGTTGAAGACCGCTGTCAGTTCGTTATAGACCAATTGCAGATGCTCCTGCTGAAGGCCGTACTGTTCGCGAGCGAGTTCGAAAGCTTCCGGGCTGATGGGGTAGTAGTTGCGCGCGGTCGGCGCCGTGGCTTTTAGCATTTCCTGTGCGAGCTTGATTGCCTTTCCAGCATTCGCCAGCGGGACCAGAAGATCCTCCTTGCGATCGCCATTGAGATGGATCAATGGCGCGATCAGGCCCGGCTGATTGTTGGATCGGTCGTTCGCCGCTGCCTGCCGCGCGATCCGCTTAGCGAAGGCTGGCCGGGCTGCGGGCTGGTTCTTCTTCGGCATTCGCTCATTCTCCTTTCAGTATTTGAACTCGACTGCGAACCCGCCAACGTGCACTGGCTCTTCTTTCCCGCATTTGTAGCAGATGCCATTTTCATAGAGCGCGTTAGGTGTTTCGAACTGACAGCGTTCGCCGCAGTGCGGGCAGGTGAATTTAAAAAAGACCTGCGCCTTGCCTTTGTATTTTTCGATAACTTCCTGTGCGCGCTGTTCAAGTTCTGCCCGCGGCAGATCTCCTTTACGTGGTGGGTGAAGTGGCATCTTTCCTCGTCTGGTAGGACTCGTTCATGTCCTTGGTATGCTGGATGGCTTCCGCTTCGTAATCACATTTCGCCCAGATCTGATAGCGCGGATAGACATCCTGATCAGTTTCCAATCTTGCGATGAAGAAGGACCGTTTCCGGCTGCGCGGCGCGACATCTTCGACCATGACGACCATCGGGAAGGTATTCATTGCTGGCCGCCTTTGGCACGTGTGTAGCGATTGCCGGATCGCTCCAGGAATCCCGTTTCGATCAAACGCAGTAGGGCTGTCTGGATGCGGCCAAATGGACCATTAAAGCCCTTGCTGCGGGCCAAGCAAAAGATATCGGTGGCCGTGCTGGGTTGATCGAATTCCTTGAAAATGTCGGTGATTAATTGCGTGGCGAGTGGCGCGTTTGATCCAACGCGCTCATTGGCACCATCAGCAATGTCGGCCGCTTCAATCGCGCGCTGGCGGGCCTGGATCTGGCGGAAGCGTTCAGCGTAGTCTTTCATCGCGTAAACTAAACCCCTTTCATGTATGAACAAGTCGCGGCAGGCCTTCGAGCAGAATGTGTACAGAATGTGTGCAGTCTTGAAGTAATAGCGCCGTTTGATGTCATGGGCGCAATTGTCGCAAGCCTTCTGGTAATAATTCATGGATCGCTCTGGATGCTGGTTGGTTGCTGAATTGTATCTCATCATATCGCTACGCCCGCACGCTGTCGGATCGGTGGTAGTGACTGACCAGCGGAATCGTGGCGACCGTTTCGTCTTCCTTGATCGAATGCGACATCGTGGCATTCGATCCCCATGCCGTGTAGTAGCAGACGAAGGCCTTCCCATGCACATCGTCTTTCTGTGCAAAGATCGAAGTGACCCGCGCCATCTTGCCGAAGCAATCCGGCGCCTGATCGCCGACCTTTAAAGCCAGAATGTCATCGCGCGTCGGGGTCGTGATCAGGATTCCGTTGCTATCCGTTCGCTGTCTCATAATTCAAAGCTCCCTAAGAACAAACGTAAAGAATGATGAATTTTCCAGAGGCTTCGGTGATGGCTGCACGTTTCGCTTCTGAATAGGTGCCGCTTTTCCAGATAATGTGATCCATGTAGTCGCCTCGCCTAGGATCGACTGTACAGAATGCCCATGATCCTCGCCCACGCGGGCTGCGGCCCGTGATTGATTTCATAATCCGTGATGTCGATCTCTATCTTCGTTGCCATTGCCGTAGCCTCCTTCTTTCTGAGGCGTACCTTAGCAAGATTGATGATCATCATCAACATAAAAAAGCATAATTATATTCATCGATAGGTCTTGAGGTTACTGGCGGAGTCTGGCTTAAGGCTTAGATGTGGTTTGCAGACCGGCGCTATCCAGGGCGTTCATCAGATCCACGGTGGCCTGCGCGAATTCCTGTGCCGCTTGATTGAACAGCGCCAGATCCGCGATCCTGTGGCTCGACATGAATGGTGATTGCAAAATCGCCTGAGCGATCAAGGGCGTTGCGGCCTTCAGCTTATCCGGACCAGATATCGCGAGCGTCTGGCCCACGCTTTCCACGGATGCGATGATCCCACCCAGTTCGCTGATCGTTAACCCGAGGCCAGGATTGATCACGGTCGCGACGGCGGCTCCAATCGGCAGTACATTCTGAAGAACTTTCCCGCCCTGTAAAATTGTTTGGCCAAGCGCTTTTAGGAAATTCATCGGTTTAATCCTTTCTGATACTTCGGGTAAAGCTGCAGCACGCGGTCAGGATAGGACAAATCGCCACCGCCGTTATAGCCCAGCAAGGCCGCGCGCACATCGCCGTTGTGTTTGTCCATTTCGCGCTTCAGTTTCTTGCAGCCGTAGATGATCGCCGTTTCCGGCTCGAATAGCTCCGTCAAGAATCGTCCATCGAAACCAAGCTCACGTGCCGTCTGTCCCAGCACCTGCATCAGCCCGAAGGATGTCGCCCGCATCTTCTTTTCTGTTTCGGTTAGGCCGTGCATGGCACTGACGTAGCGATCATAGAAGCCGGGCTCATAGCGCACCGCGTACTGCTGCCACCCGATAGATTCATGATCGCAGACAGCACAGACCAGGGCAGGGTCCAGACCATGCGCTGTGGCGGCAGTGCGCGCGATTGTCTCTAGTTCCTTTTGCGCGATCATCCGTTGATGCTCCCGCGCTGGCAGATGGCGAACACTTTAAAGATACCGGAATTTGGTTTCTTTGTTTCCGCACCGCCCTGCACAAAATAGGAAATGACGCTCGATGTATTGCCGAGCGGATCAATATCCATGATCCACCAATACAGCGGCCCTTTACCAGCAGCGTCACGCGCCAACTGCCCGTTCCCTAGCGTTGGTGCCGTCGTCTGTGCGTTCGCGAAAGATCCGGCTGGCGCCAGATTTGAATAAGGAATGCCGCGGAAGATACATTCCGTCACACTGTATTGATAGCCATCGACGGGCGAAACCGGTGGCGTCACCGTGTATCCCATCGCCCAAAAACCTTTAGGGATGATTTCGGTGCGCACACAGCCAAACTTCGCATTGCGCGAAATGTCGACAATGCCGAATTTGCCAGCAGCGTTTCCCGTTCGTAGCGGCTGCGCCACCTGGAGCACATCGTTTGGGATATCCAGATAGACAGGAATCGCGGCCATGACCAACGAGGCGTTGCGCTGCGCGATGGCGTTGACCTTCATAATGCCGTCATGTGATGCGCTGGTGCCATCAGCATAAGCGATGCTTGTTTGAACGACACGGCTGGAATCGATATTTGCGGTCCACCAGAAAGGGTTGCCGGGCTGGCTAAACGATATCGGTGGCGGATTCGTTTGACCGCTGATGAAGCCGACACCAGGACCGCGCGAGCAATAAAGTGCGAAATCGAATTGAAGTTCCGTCGCACCATAGACGTAATAATCGACTGGCGACACAGGCAGCGGAATCACGTCGCCGTTTTTATAAAAGCCACCATACAGCGTTTCGCAGCGCACGCAGCCGTACTTCGCATTGCGCGAAACCGCGCGGATGTTTGCTTCGGTCAATGCATTGTTCGCAGCCAGCGCCGAGTCGGCTAGATCGCTAAAGACCGGCTGGACCGACATCTGGAGTTGCGAACCCATCGCGCTCCTTTAGTTTGGCGTTGACACGCTGGCGCGCTGGCACACGGCAAAGACTTTCAGCACGCCATCATTGGTGATCGTTTCTGGTACCGCGCCCTGCGCAAAATAACTGACCAACGTGGCGACCTTCCCGGTGGAATCATCAATATCGAATTCCGTCCAGTAGATGTTGGCGGGCTGCCCCACGTTCAATCCAAGCCCGATACCTGGCGGATCAGCCTGTCCGTTAACGAAATGCGAATCCGCGCCACGCGTCGAAAAAGGCCACCACTCGAAAATGATTTCACTGCGGGAATAGACATAGCCGTCGACCAGCGATTGCGGCACGGGGACCGTTGCGCCATTCGCATAGTACCCCATAAAAATCACTTCCGGCCGGACCGCTGCAAACTTCGCATTCTCAGAAATCTTGACCATGGAATCATCAGTCAGAACTTGACCGGCGGCCAGCGTCGCGTCCGAAATATCGCAATAGCCCGAGCCACCGGCTGGGCTGGCGCCCAAGATGAACTGCTGTGTTGGCGTAAAGCTACCATCGGACGACATGATGGCGCCGCTGCCGCTGGCAGCCGTGGCGACAGCTACAAGGCGGAAGAGATCCGGTGAATAGGCAAGCCCGCGCCATGTCTGCGTGGCCGGGCTGAAGCCCGTGATCGAGCCGACATTCCAGGTCGTTCCCGCGACGCTGGTTAGCTCACGATCGCCGCCAGTGCCATCCAGACCGATTCCCAGAAAGAAGCCGAAAACAGGAATCCAGAGAAGCGGATACCACTGCGTGGAAGGGCTGACCGTCTTCGATGTCCAGGTGATCCCATCGGATGACGTCATCACAGGCGTTGTACTGAGCACGCTGGATGTCGTTGCGAATAAAGCCAGGGCGTCCGACCACGCCACTTCAATAAAATTCCCAGCGGAATCCGCTGGCGAGGTGCGGCCGGTCCAGGTTAGGCCATCGGGTGAAGTCATGATGTGTGGGCCGCTGAGGCTGCCAGGGCTGAAGCCGGTTGCTGCCAGTAAGCTCAGGACCGGGGACCATGCCAGCCCGTTCCACTGGATATCGGCTGGAGCGCCTGCTGGCGCGGAATGCATGGTCCAGGTGATCGCATCGGGCGAGGTCATCGCCAGATTCGTTAGGCCCGATGCCGTCAGGTCTTGCCCCACGGCGATCCAGAGGGCCAAGCCAGGCGCATAGACGACGTTATTCCACTGGATGATCTGTCCGCTTGTGACCGATGTTGTCTGGATCGTCCAGGTCGTGCCGTCCGGTGATGTCATCACGCGACCGAGATCGCTGGAAGAAGTAACGGGTACGCCTACGGCCACGAACAGCCCGGCCGTATCGGACCACACCACGCGCTGCCAATTCATTTGCGAACCAGCGGCGTTTGTCGGCGCACTGACGCTTGACCAGTTGATTCCGTCGGCAGAATAGATAACGAGGCCTGCCGCGCCGCCGACCGGCTGCCCAACGGCAACGTAGCGTCCCAACGGGCCGGACCATGCGACCGACTGCCAGGACATCAACGTGCTGCCCGCAGATCGTAAGGTCCAGGATGTGCCCGGTGAAGTAGTCATTGGAATCGCTTTGGTGGTGGAGCCGGAGGCGGAAGCGGCTTTATTGCCGGTCGGGGCCAGCGATTTTTAATCTGGTGGCCAGGATGCGGCATCAGAACAAACACAATACAAATGACCGTAATTATAAAAAGCGTCACTCGATTTGATTCCCTGCTGCGGCGTCCGACATCAGGCCCGTATTATCGCTGATGAATATGTATTGAAGTTTCTGGGCACCAGAAGCGCTAGCCCAAACAGGGACACCGGCGGGCGCGATCTGGAAGGCACCGTTTGAAATTTGCATGAAGCGCATGTCGGCCACCTTCAAGGTAATCTTTCCATTCGCGTAATCCGGCGAGCGCTCTACGATTTCGCAGAGCACGTTTTTTACGCCAATCAGGCCGGTCTTCAGATCG
>Ga0066678_10000113_pt1 | contig 20482 bp, 28 predicted proteins | sample GraSoiAngelo_127_FD_62300 | JGI IMG/M metagenome (GOLD analysis project Ga0066678, IMG submission 62300) | Grasslands soil microbial communities from the Angelo Coastal Reserve, California, USA - 14_0927_09_40cm | ecosystem: Environmental > Terrestrial > Soil > Grasslands | place: USA...
GGTTTTCCGACGGAGAGTTTGGTCACGAGCTGCTGTAGTGATCTTGTCTGTTTCGTCTTCTCGTCAAGAACGTTGATCCTCTTCTTCTCTACGAGATAGAAGGTCTCGTAAGGGTTGAGGCTGATCTTTTCACCGGTCAGCGTGCCGAACGCTTTCTCTCGGAGATCCATCAGCTTTCCCGGTTCTCGGAGGAATACTTCTCCCTTGGACAGATAGGCCTCGAGCGCTTCGACAACCATTGGTGTCTGCTCGGTTTTTGCTTCCAAGGGTCCCGGAAAGTTGGACGGGGGCCTGGGCGGCTATAAAGCCATTCAAATAGAAAGGAGCGGGACTAGTGCCAGAGTTGCAATGACTGGTAAGGGTCTGGAGTCTGTCAGGTGGAGGAATGATATGCTGGAGGCGTTGGACCAGACTCTCCTCCCGGCTAGGCTGTCCTATGTCCGGTTGAGGAGTCTGGACGAGGTCTGTGATGCCATCAAGACGATGAAGGTTCGGGGAGCGCCATTGATCGGGGTCGTCGGAGCCTATGGTCTCGTCTTGTCTCTCAAGAAGATTAGGACTAGCGATCTTGCCGAGGCGAGGAGGTTGCTTCGAAAGTATGCTGATGTTTTGATCCAGACGCGGCCGACGGGAGTCAATCTTCGATGGGCCGTCGAGCGGGTCTTCAGCGTGTCGTCTCATGCCAAGACCGTCTCGTCCCTAAAAGGCAGTCTAGAAGCTGAGGCGGAGGCTGTTCTGAAGGGAGAGCTCGAGTCTGCGAGGAAGATCGGCGAGTACGGCGCTCGGCTCTTGGAGGATGGAGACACGGTTCTTACTCACTGCAACGCCGGGGCCCTGGCGACGGTTGGCTACGGGACTGCGCTCGCCGTGGTGAGGGCCGCCGTTGAAGAGGGCAAGGAGATCAGCGTGATCGCAACGGAGACGCGTCCGCTGCTGCAAGGGTCCAGACTCACGGCGTTTGAGCTGGCGCATGATGGGATTCCGGTGAGGATCATCTGTGACAGCGCGGCTGCGCAGGTGTTGGCGCGGGGTCTGGTTGACAAGGTTCTCGTCGGGGCTGATCGGATTCTCAAGACTGGTCACGTGACGAACAAGATTGGGACCCTGCCGATTGCCCTATCGGCCAAGTTCTATGGGGTCCCGTTCTACGCGGCCGCGCCGTTCTCTACTCTCGATTTCGAGACGGACCCGTCTAGGGTCGTGATTGAAGAGCGGGACCAGCGGGAGGTACTCTACTTCAAGGGTGCGCGTCTCGGGCCGAGGGGGGTGGAGGCTCTGAATCCCGCCTTTGATATTACGCCGCCGGAGCTGGTCTCGGGTATTGTTACGGATGTGGGGGTTGCGGGTCCGCCGCTGGGGGAGAGTCTCGGTTCGCTGGCGGGGCGGGTTTTGATGGTTTCCCGCTGATGATTGTACTTTTTCTACTCTGAAAGATAGGGGTTAGGCGGGTATCGCATTAATCTCTTTTTTTATGAGCTGCGTCCCGATCTCGACGGGAATGTTGCCTACCGACTCTATGCGCTGTTTCCACGTGTCGCCGATCGCGACGAGCACGTAGATTCCGATGACCTCCGCTTTTGCCTTGTAGGCGACCTTGATCATTGCCCGCTGTGTTTCTCCACTGTCTATGATGTCGTCGGCGATGAGTATGCCTTCGCCTTTCTTGAACGCGTCCTTGGACACGTAGAGGCTCTTCATTATCGCCGGGGGCATCACGTAGACTTCCTCGATGAATTCTCGGACTCCGATCTCACGGTTCTGTTTTGCTATGATGAGTCTCTTGCCTAGGCGTTGGGCAAGTAGTGTGGCGAGGGGTACTCCGTCGACTGCGGCGGTCATGACCTTGTTGATTCTCTTCCCGGCGAATGCGCCGACGGCCTGCTGGACCGCGCGCTCTAGCAGCATTGTGTCGTTGATTATTTCGGTGTTGTCGAAGAATCCTAGGTCGTCGAATTTTATTCTCTTGTGAAGTTCTCTTTCTAGTCCCATGTATTTCTGGAGTGTCTTGTTGATCTCTTCTGCGCGTTCTGCGGTTGGTAGTACGTGTCCTTTGACGTAGCGGCTGAGTACTGTCTCGGGGAGGTGTAGTATTCCTGAGAGTGCTCTGTATGTGTACTCTGTCTTTGCGAGATTGAGCAGCTCTATTGTCTGTAGTTTGTACTTGAGGTCGAGGATGCGCGACGTGTCTTTCATCGCTTGTGTCTGGCTTTAGCCTCTGTTACCATGTATAACGTTTTCCATTTTTTTTCTCCGCCTGCTCTTGACTATTCCTCTGCTGTTCTGGTATGTTCCATTGTACGTGTGTGTCGCGGGCGTGCCTAGTCTTAAGATGGAGAGTTGGATGAATCTCTCGCCCCTGGTGAGCCTGACTGGTCTATCTCCGGCATTATGGAGACTGACTGTGAGTTGGCCTTGGAAGCCGGGGTCGACTAGTGCAAGGCTCGCGACTATGCCTTCGCGGGCGAGGCTGGAGCGGATGTGGAGTATTCCGAGAAAATTTTCTGAGAGTTCTACCCGTTCGAGTGTCGCGGCCAGTCTCTGCTGGCCCGGGTTGAGTTCTAGATCCCGGTCAATTCGCAGGTCTACGCCGGCCGGGTTTAGTTTTGCTATTCTTGGCCGGATTTTTATCTGTCCGGTTTTTATCGCACTAGTTATTTCAGTGTCGGAGAGGGCCATTCCGGTCTTTGGATATCACGATTAGTCGCGATAAAATAGTTGGTGGATCAGCGTTGAATGCTAGAAGGAAGGATGCGGGTTCGGCGCCGTTTAGAAGCACGTCTGTAGGATCTCTTGCTGATCCCAAGATCTGGAAGAGAGGAGTTCGATACTTGAAAAGGAGGGACTCAGTGCTCGCCCGAATAATTGGCGCGACAGGTCCTATCCGGTTCGAACTGGATGATGACCACTACGAGGCGATTGTTGGCTCGATAGTCTTCCAGCAATTGGCCGGGTCTGCCGCGAGGGCGATCTTGAACAGGTTCAAGGGGTTGTATGGTGGGAGGCTGCCGAGTCCGAGCGAGTACCTGTCGACGGATATGGATAGGCTTCGGAAGGTTGGGTTGTCGCCGCAGAAGATCTCGTACATTCGGGATCTGGCTGAGAGGCTCATGGATGGGAGGCTGGATCTGGAACGGTTGGAGGGGTTGTCTGATGAGGAGGCGATGAGGGAGCTTGACGCTGTCCGAGGGATTGGACGGTGGACTGCGGAGATGTTCTTGATCTTCAAGCTGGGACGGACGGATGTGCTGCCGGTGGACGATCTCGGGTTGAGGAAGGCGGCGAAGCGGGCCTATCGTCTGCGGAAGCTTCCATCGAGAGAAAGATTCGAAAGGCTGGCGATGAACTGGCATCCATACTCGTCGATATCAACACTCTATCTCTGGAGGAGCACGGAGAAGCCGGAAGCTCCAGCAAAATGGTAGGCCATAGAAAAACTCTCGGGAGTATTTGCGCACAAGAGGCACTTTTGTGTCGCGGGAATTTTTTTATTTCTAAATCCTGATGGGGGGTCTCTCGCCGTTTGAAACGTTTCTGGGCGAGATAATCGATTTCTCGCGCAGAACTCGCTGATCAGCGTTTTCCAGTAAGTGCTGACGAGGGCCGTTCAAACGTGAATAAAGTGTTCTGTGGGACCCCCCTCCCAGATTCCAGATCAGGGCTTGTTTTGAACGATTTGTCCAGACGAGATTTTGCGTTTTAGATTTCGAGAGGTCGGTCGGGATCAGTTTTTCTCGCTCGTCGTGATTATCGGGACCTCACCGTCCCGGATGATGCCCTATCATTGATATTCAGCTAGGATTCTAATCGTGGCATCTGAGTCCAGATGTCTGCGTCTGCCGATTCTTCGCGAGAGCGTTATGCGGCTGTCGTCAAGGCTCTGCTTAGAGAGCCAGGTGTGACCCAGTCAAACAAGAAGGGATTCGGGTCGACCGCGCTATGGACCAACGGCAAGATTTTCGCATTGCTCTCTTCGAAGGGCGAGTTTGTAGTCAAACTATCAAGGCCGCGGGTTGATGCTCTTGTCGCTGCGGGTGAAGGCAAACGGTTCGAGCTAGGCCCCAGTCGAGTGATGAAAGAGTGGTTCGTGGTAGGGACGAAGGGAGAGGAGAAATGGTTGGCGCTTGCGAAAGAGGCGATGAAGGCTGTGAGTTCGAAATGCTGACCAATCTGGTCAGAGTTTGGAGACCATCCCAAACAGGGTATTGGTCGTCTTCCAGTTTCGAGTCGTGGCTCTAACCGACAGCGCCTTTTCTACTGCATTGTTGGAGAGCTTGGTTCTCCCATATCCACCGGGGCAGTACAGGTAGATCTCATGAGGGGCTGCATAGAATCGGTCTGGACCGGATGAGAGTGCTTCCAGGTTTTTCAGAGAATTCTTCCGCGCGGTTTCTGAGAGAAAAGTGACGTGTAGCTTCGTTGAATCGATGTCTTTCTCTTTCAAGAATGGGTTAATCGTGATCACCTTTCCCAATTCCTTGGATGTTTTGATGATGACTGGTGCGTCGAATCCAAAGTAGCGGTGGATTGTTTCGCCAATACTTTTCGAGACCGCGGCTGGGTTCTCTGTTTGGGTCTGAAAGACGATGTTTCCACTCTGGACGTAAGTCTGGACATTCCGAAAGCCAAGACCACTGCACAATTCTCGAAGACGATCCATCTTGATTGTTTTCTGTCCACTCACGTTGATGCCTCGCAGCATCGCGACGTAAGCTGGCATGCTTTGTTCCCGATCGAGTTGCTTCTAATCTGGGTTCTAAGGACATCGTCGGGCTTTCTCCTGGTGCAGGTTGCTCGCAGGGTGCGGAGGAGCCGTGCCGGGACCCTGGATTATTTCAGAGTCTCGGCGAGCTTGTCGAAGGATTCGTTCCAGCCCTGCGAAGCCATCTCACTGTCTCTGCCGGACGGAAAGCCTGTGTGCTTTAGAGTGAGCCTGGTCTTTCCCTGATACTCTTCGAATGTCACCGTAACCACAAATTCTAGTGGAAGGTCGGGGCTCATTCCATAGTGAGTAGCCGGGACCACGTTCCCTTTCTCGTCTGCAAAGCTGTCTGTGGCGACGATCCTCTGCAGTGGAACGATTTCGCGATAGACTCCAGTGCTCCAGTAGTCTTTGCCGTCAGGTGACCGCATGCAGTAGAGGTATTTTCCGCCCACTCGGAGGTCGATCTTGGCGAAGGGTGCTGTGAAGCTTCTGGGTCCCCACCAGGACTTTACCTGTTCGGGGTCCGTCCAGGCCTTCCAGACGCGTTCGCGGGGTGCGTCGAAGACCCGTACGATCCTTAGCTCCTTTTCATTCCTCGTTTGACTTTCCATCTTACTCGTCATTTTTTATCCTCTAGATGTTTGGCCAACCGGGCGAAGCGGTCGTCCCTTTGGTTAAATATGTTTGGAACCTTTGATTCAGTCGGTCTGCCGCTCGTTGAAGCGTGCCGGCTCGTTCTGCTGGACAATCCGTTGGATCCTGGAGGGTCGCGGAGGGGTCGGGAACCTATTTATTGAGGGAGTATGAAAGTCATACTTGGTAGAGGATGGAAGAGCCTGAGATTGCAATAGTGGGGACGAAGGGGCAGGTCGTCATACCCCAGCGGATCAGGAGAAAGCTGGGGATAAGCTCGAAGACGAAGCTTGCCGTCTACATGAGGGGAAACAAGCTTGTATTGACGAAGCTTGAGTTTCCGCACTTGGGCGAGGAGCTGAAGGGCCTGTTTCGAGAGATTGATGAGAATTACAAGAGAAGACGGAGGCCGACAGAGCGAGAGATACTGGCTTCGATACAATCGTACAGGGAAGAGAAGCGGAGAGAATAGGGCGTAGCAGATTCTGCGGGTTGTCGTGGACACTAATGTCTTGATATCAGCGCTTGTGGGTCATGGGAAGCCGAGGCGTCTGCTGACTGAGCTGCTGGAACGACACCAGATCGTCTCCTCTCCTCAGATGCTCGCTGAATTTGTGGAGGTCATGTCGAGAGAGAAGTTTGCCGAGGTGGGGAGATCCCGACTCGCTTCATTCCTATCAATCCTTGTCCGTAGAGCTACGATCGTTTCTGTCAAGCATACACGTAGAGTGATTGCTCAAGATCCGGAAGATGACATGGTTCTGAGCACGGCCCTCAAAGCAAGCGCGTCCTGCATAGTTTCCGGAGACGAGCATCTGCTGGGGTTGAAGAGTTTCAGGGGAGTGAAGATAGTAACCGTAGGGGAAATGCTGGAGACCCTAGGTCCCCGGACCGCAGCCAGCTAATGCTCAAAATGCCTGAAGGCATAAGTCCCTGCTGTAGTTTTCTGCGGCCGTGAAGCTGCCGAGCCGGCCAGATTCGCCAACGTTGAGGGCTCTTAACCGAAGGCTCCTGGCTTCGCAGTACCTCTCCCGGAAAGCCTCGGGGTCCCGCGCGGTTGTGAAGGTCGCGGAAGCATGCTGCGGCATAAACTCCCAGGACCTTCTCGAGAGCTATTCATCGTTCTGGGCTCGAATAGACCGGTTCCGGGATTCGGACCTTACGTCGGAACTCAGACCCAAGGGCGGGCTGGTCAGAACTTGGACTGTCCGATCCACGATGCATACCATTCCCGCCAAGGATTACTACGTACACGTTCTCGGTGGTCCGGGTAGACGGTTCCAGCCATGGTTCGACAATGCTGCGAAGAGACGTGGCATTCCCGACCGGGATTTCAGAGTTCGGTTTCTCTACCAGCCGCTGCTTGATCATATCAAGGGACGAACAGTAACGTCGAACGAGGTCAAGGAGTTCATGGTTGAAAGGCTTACGCAGCGTGGTCTGAAGGGCAGAATGAAGCTTCAGCGTGGATGGTCAAGTAAGCCCACCTATGGTCCGGCCTGGACTGGCGTGTCGGAGATGTCCCATCTCGGACTATTGGTCAACGCGGGACGGAAGGGTTCTGAGAGCCTCTGGATGAGCTCAGCCGACTACCTTGCCGCCGGGCGAAGTGTTCCCGATCCAGAAGAGTGCATGGTTGAGTTGGTGCGCAAGTACATCGAGTGTTACGGGCCTGTGAGTCGTGAAGACATCGCATACTGGTCGTTCCTTCTGAAAAAAGATGTGGACATGGCGCTTGAGGCGTTGAAGAAGGATCTGACCAATGAGGACTTGCACTCGGGTGGAGAATATTTCTCGTTCGGTGGAGCCTCTAGAGAGGCACCTGAGCCGCCTGGCGTGGTTATCCTTCCTGAATTTGATAGCCTGATGATGGGATACAAGGACAAGTCCAGGTTCCTTTCCCAGGACATAGTCAAGAAGGTCTTCGGGGGATTGGCGGCGGTCAACCGGACCATTCTTCTCGACGGGTTTGTCGCGGCAACCTGGAAGCGGAAGAGAAACTCTGCGGGAATGATGGTGGATGTGAGCCCGCTACGGACACTGAAAGCTGGAGAGAGAAGGTCGATTGAGGGAGAGTTCGCGAGCTACGCCGACTATCAAGGGACCAGTATCTCGGTTGAGTTCAAGTGATAGCCAAGGATAGCGTTGGCGGCTGTTAACAGATAGACGCTCGGGGCGTATGGCCTCTGGTTACACCGTCTTAATCGGTCTGGTCGTTAGAATCTGCGATGTCTGAGAGTGTGGCTGATACGAGTTCTCCGGGTCTAGCACGATCCCCAGGCTACGAAAGACCAGCTCAGAACGCTAGTGGAGAAGACCGGAAGCTTGGGGACGAGAAGGCGTTCGCTTCGCTTCTGACAGATACTGTTGTGGAGTCGATGGCGGACATTCTCGGCGAGAACGTCTTGTCGCTCTTGATATCGAAGGGAATGCTGGACAATGCGGAGAATCCGGGAGAGCTGGAGAGACAACTCTCCTTGACGTTCGGAAACGGGTCCGTGGTGCTGGAAAGAATGATTGTGAAGGCGCTCTACAGGAAACTAGGGATACGTTCCGATTCAACCATCGGCTTCGACTATGCTAAAGCCTTGGACGCGGCGAGGCACGTCTTCGGCGAGAGGCGCAAATGAATCTCACCGGACAAACCATCCGGGATTAGCCTAGAACCAGAAATAGGAAATGCCGGATCTGTGTCGCGAGAGTAGCCTGTATACCTAATTTCCTTAGATTTTTTCGGGGTCCGCAGAATTTAGCATGGAAATGAGGTCGTAGACGGCTGGCTAATCATTCGACGATAGGAGGATTAACGTGATCATGAGCAAGTTTCCAACTCTAAGGCATTTCTAAGGCGTTTTGCAGGGGACTAACAGGCCCCGCAACAGTGAGGACAAGCCTGCCTATGCCTATCTTCACTAAATCCCTAGTTCTACCCGGAGAAAATCTTTGACGCCATCCTTTCCGCTTACCTTAAGCCAGATAGGCCCTTGATCATGCTGCAATTCTAGGGTGAGTGTAAGGAAGGGACAGCAGAGTTGTTCAAGAGTGGCCCACTCCGATAATGCGGTGAAAAGCGAGCGATTGTTCGGGAAGCGAAACCCATAGCCGTTAGGTAGCTCCTCAATTTCAAGATTTCTTGGGAACAGGTCCCTCGCTAAGAAGTCGTGTCGTTTCCTCTGTTCTTGGTCGAGGGCTGAAATGTTGCAAGAAAAGGAAGAGATGTTCCTCGTCTGTGGGTTGTACCTAGGGTTGAACATTGAGCCTTATCGCTCTTTTTGTTGGGTCATACGTATCTCTCTATTGCGAAGCATCCGTTGGCGCATCCTACGCTGCAACAACCGCTATAGCTCGTAGTCTACTTCAGATAATCAGTTACTTTTCTGAAATATTTAAACAACGAAGTTCCTGCAAAGTAACTTGCTTATCCCATAGTTAGGATGATAATCATGCTCCGTCTAAGGTCGTCGTATTGAATCGTCCCTATCCTCTCTATACGTGATAGTTCCGGACACAGGTTCGTACAAGGCTTCGAATTCGGATGAATTACTGATCGTCCTCATTGCTGCGAATGCACGGATTCGCGCTTCAGGAAAAGCTTCCACAAGCCTGTTAGCCGCTCCCAGGAATGTTGCTCCTCGCGTTACAATATCATCGACTAACACGATCTCCTTCGGCTTCAGTTCAGAGATACTCCCTTGGACTCCCATCGTCTGATATTGTTCGGAAGGTCTTGGTCTATTTGACGCACCGCTCCAAGCCGCTTTCCTGATCGGTGTAACACGAGCAAGACATGCGACCGCTTGCTTCCCGATTCCTTTCTTCACTAGAGCTGAAGCAATTCTTTCCGGAACCCACAGACTGCCTGGCTGGGCCAAAGTGCTCTTTGGTACCGGAACCAGAATCGTGTTCGGCTGAAAGAATCCTGAAAACGGAAGGTTTGTCATATTTTCCTGAACCGTCGTTGCTATCCAGTCTGAAGTCTGTATCGGAGGGTCTTCGATGGAGCTATCGTTCTTAAGCGCATACATGACGTCGTTTGCGTTTTGAATCTCGGCGGAGGGCTCGGAGGATTCCAGCGGAGTGTAACATAGCAGGGAACCAAACTCAAGTAGGTCTATTCGCACGGTCCTAGATCTACACGGCTATCTTGATGATTCTCTTGGACGACGGCAGTGCGTCCATGATTCGCTCTGTGTCATCAAGCTCTATCGCGCCGTAGCTCATCATCTTCTTCGGCCAGTCCAAGGATGGGTTGTTCAAGATCGATTTCCAAATGAACAACGGCCTGCCAAGCCTCAAGGCTTCCCAGCCCTGATGAAGCGACCCACTGGTCTCACCTGCCTCGACAATGATTGAAGCATTTGCGACCAACGCCATCGTCCGGTTTCGCATAACAAAATTCTCTGGTCGCGTGGGATATCCGATCGGGAATTGCGAGATGACAAGATGGTTCGTCATCATTTCATGTTGAAGCTTCGAGTTCTCCTTAGGATAAGACTGATCTAGGGCCGTCCCAACGACTCCGATGGTGCGTCCCTTTTCTTCGATAGTCGCCTCATGGGCCGCTGTGTCGATGCCCTCAGCCAATCCGCTAACAATAATCACTCCTCTCCTGCTGAGTGTTTTCGCGATACCAGTAGCGACCTCGAGACCGGTCGCAGACGCTTTTCGCGATCCTACAATTGCAACCCTAGGTCTTGGGAGTGGGATCTCTATCGGACCCGCTGCAAAAATTTCTGGCGGCGCATATTTCCTCTCGACGTCGTTGAGCGGACCCAGTAGTTTTTCGGGGGTCAGGGTCAGGACTTTCTGTTGCATCGGGTTCAGACCCGCTCTTGGAGGCACATCACGAAACCTATCGTTCCATAAATTCGTAGGTCTGCTTCCATCTAGCCCTACTTGGCTGATGGGCCTCTTACGAGGAGATAACACAACTCGTTCGACGTTAAACGGGTCAAAATCGTATTTAAGGGTGAAACGCGTCCGAAACAACCACGTTTTCCATATTCACGTTTTGAATTGACTTGCTAATCTCATTCGGAAGCCTATCCAGAAGGAGGGTCAGAGGAAGCTTCATAGAACACGGTCCTTTCTTGCGCATTAGTTTCATCAGAATTTTTCGGGACTCTCCTGTCTTTCTGCTTCGAGAACGACTAACCATGCCATGCAAGCGCTCGATTGTAGAGTCTACTGTCGAATCTGCCAGCAACCAACCAACAGGGAGGTCCGATACCGATCCGACAACACGTTCATCGGCAGAGTGCTGGTCTGTCAGAATTGCGGCGAGAAGATCCTACAGCCGCTAGGCTCCGGAGCGGAGTGCCAAGACTGCTGACCCGGATAGCAGACATGTGGCTGTTGGATCTGCGAGAACCTCCAGAAGAGAGCCGCGACTGGTCCAGGCGAGAGCGTCGAACGAGTAGGGTCCCGCCCAAAAAGGCCGTGACACATAGGACCAAAACGGGCCGATTCAGGAAGTGAAACCTAGCCAGTCCCCAAGGGACAATGGGAGTGATTCCGATCCACCTTCATGCTCGTGAATATGACACACGCATCCCAGAGCTATCAATAATAGTCAGAGTGAGTCCAGAGTCTCTACTAGAGAGGAGTTTGTCCGAGCCCTCGCCGGCCCGTAATACAGCTTTTCAGGTCGATAGTCTCGAACTATTTCCTAATCACTGCCCAATATGGAGATAAAATAAACGGCCCTTCCCCCGGCAGCAACATCTAGATCGTTGAAACTGTCACGACGGGTTTTTCTGATAATCCTCATTGCAATTATCGCCGGTATTGAAGTCGTCACGGGCCTAGTCCTAGTACCCAGTTCTCCAGGATTCCCGTATCTGAGCCCAACCTACCAAGCGGAGAAGGCCACCTTCGAGTCACAGTCACAAAACAGTCTCGGGACAATCTATGAAGTCTGGTACGTCCAACCCATGACCGGAGAAATGAACACTTCTCTAATCGTATCTCTATCAGCCAACTCTCCTAACGCACACTTCTACGCAGTTTCGACGGTAGGAGTCAATTCTCCTTACGGCAACTTCAGCGCAACGATCGGTACTAGCAGGACCTGGCTGGCGCTTCCAGTTGCCTCCTGTCCTGTGACGCCTGATCCAACCTTTACGGACTTGGTTGTTTTACATGCGGATTCGCCGGTTGGCGACATTGTCTTCACCTTCCACTGCACCCAGGCTCCTGGAATAGTCGTCCTCGGAAACCCCCACGTAATCATCTCACAACTCGGTCACTCTACGACGTGCCCCTACAACTTGTCAATAGGGCCCGTCACTTATGTCAACGGTATCAACGCGACGGTATGGGTCCATAACATGGACGGATGCAGTGTCACACTGACCCACTACTACGTCATGGACATGCAAGGCGACGTCTACTCAAGGCTCAACTGGACGGCTCTAACCATCCCTCCAGGCCCTGGGGTTAGATTGACAGTTTTGATAGGGTCAGCATGCACATCATGTACTCTAACTGGCAACTCATTCTCTTTCCAGTACGTGAACCGGTATGTCATTCTCTTCGTAATGGCAAATAATGTGCAGTTCCATCAGACCACGGGCACGTCGTCAGGCAGTGAATCCCTGGCCACTAACAGTTGGGCTTTCGCGTCTAGCACGAACGTAACGCTGTCGTTGCAAAACCTTGGCTCGACCGCGATTACCTTTCTCTCATACAGTATCAATGATACGAGCGGAAACATCTGGAAGAACTCGGCATGGAACGCTGGACCCATCGCTCCCGGAGCAACGTACACTGCGAACATTGCCATTGGATATGGTCCCGGCGGCTGTGGCAGCGCGTGCACCTATACTGGAACCCCCGGCGCATTCAACACACTAGCTCAAGGCACTTGGTACAATGTGAAGCTCGTGACAGCACTCGGCACCACCTTCACTATAGGCTTCTAAGAGAGAAGCGGGGAAGGTGGTGCAGCGAGAGTGTGGCCTATCTGATTTGACTGTGAACTCGTTTTCAGGCAGAGATGGAACTTCCGTCTCGCTTATTGAGCTGTCTGACTGACTGTCGCGGTTCTTCTTATACGGAATTCGCTTAGCAGCACCAGAGCAACGAAAAGAATTGATGCGGTGATGAGGACGCTAGCATGTCGCTAGGAACAACTAGGGCCTCTTCAGTTCGTAGCGCATCCACAAGATTGCTGCTACAGCTACAGGAATTCCGATTATGACTAGACCCCATTCTAGTATTAGAATCGCGGAACTCACTACGTAGTCCAAGGTAAAGGTTGCAATAGGAATGTTCCAGTTGCCGTCGAGATAGACTTTGATGCAGAACGCGATGAAGAACAATAGTCCGCCTCCGCCGCCGCCCCTGCTCGTCCGCGAGCGTTTGCGAAAGAGACGATATCTTCTGCGTTCGTCGACGGGTATTCTCTTCCACCACAGCCGCCAGCCTAGGAATCCAGCTACGATTACGGGGATTCCGATCAAGAGGAGTTCCCAGAAGATCGTGTTGAGAATGAAGTTCACCAGGTTGGCCATTGTCCAGAGGTTCAGGGTCCTAGGCACTAAGCCTGTTGATTGTGCGTTTCCTGCGAACCACCAGAAGACATAGACTGCGCCCACAAAAGTCAAGATGCCCGCAGCTACAAACACGGCAACCATGGTCCAATGCTTCCTCATGAATCCCTTCCACTCAGAACCTTCCATCCCAACTGTCACTGCTCTTGGCCTCTCCCTTCTGGAATCGTTACAAAGAGAATCGAGCTGTCTACTTAAAGGGCAAACAGGTCGATAGAACGTACTGCGAATACTTGAGCGGGATTAGAGCTCTCACTCACTGAGGTGCCTGGCTGGAGATCGCGGATCTTCTTATCCGGAATCCAGCTAGGCCGAGCCCAGCACCTCAAAGTCTAGGGTAGCAAAAGGGTCCCCGGGACTCTCAACTACTCGGGACCAGACAAACGAGTAGGCTCCGAATAAAGGCCCGGTCCGAGTATGTTATCCGATCTTCTTGAAGTTGGATCGCTAGTTCCTGTTCCATGCGCGAGGGGTTGGCGTGCAGGCGTTCACGCCAGTCGCTCCGCTGACTCGACATCTGTAGTGTTGAGGAACCTTTCGGCCATTGCTCAGACACGAGAACGAAACTGCTTGTCAGCCTGGCCTCTTGATGATTGGAGTTTCAAGAAACAGAGGCCTAGGTGAAATAGACGTCGATTTCTTCGTTGGTGTCTTCGTCGTATTCTTTTGCACAACTGCAACCCTTTCGACACTCACGGCGTTCTATGGATGCGTTGACTGGGCTAGCCGTGGTCGTGAGTCGGTTCTTGGCGTGAGTGTAAGCATTTTCGCCAGACGATAACTTTCTTTGCGGATCGTCAAGGATGATTAGCGCCTTCCTGTTCGGGAAGTCGAGCTTTTCCGATGGAGTCTTAATGACGAGCATTTTGCCGAAATCACCGAATCGGATGTGTCTCGCGAGCTCATCCTTTGTCCGAAACCATCGCTCGCTATCGGAGTCTCTCTCGTTCCAGTGGACGGGGTTCTTCCTGGTCACAAGGATCTCGGTTCTTGCGGCTAATGTGAAGAGGATATTGAGGTCGAACTGAAACAGAACGGGTCCGTATAGATTTTTTTCGCGAGCTCGGTCGTGGATGTCAACATGATCGAGAAAGATGCGGTGCCAAATGCCATTTGTCTTATCGCTCTGATCAGAGAATTGTGCTGTGTGGTTGAGCCCGTGATCCTCGACAAATCCCCGAGATAGTAAACCACCCTGCTGCAGAAATGTGCGGCTTGTGGTCACCGAATTTGCGTGGTAAAGATGCTTTGCCCCGATCCGTTTCAGAACGCGGAATACGTCAGGTCCTTGTATGAGAATCCCCTTTCAACAGGGTCTAGGCGAGCTCATCAATGGATTCCAGTCAGTAGAAGCCACTGAGGAGCTAAGACTCTTCTCTTCCCTTTCAGCCTGACACGACCCTGGCCAAACAAATCGTCTAAGACAGTTTTGTACAGTCCACGGATTTCCCCGATTGGTTCGCTACTATCTTCACTTACCTCTTCATCACTTACCATCAGTAATCCTTAACTCCGCATCGTGAAACCGACACATCAGGGCATAGTGGCTGTGAGCAAGCGAAATCTGGCAAGTTACCTGTCTGCTTTTGATCTTGACCACTTCATGAAGGGTTTCGAGCATGATTTCGACAAACGACTCGAAGTCCAAAAGGCCATCTACCTTTTGCAAGAGTCTGGCGCAGACTTAGGATACCACTTCAGTTGGTACTTGAGAGGCCCATATTCCCCTACATTGGCCGATGATGCCTACTCCTTGCTGGGCGTACAGATGACGCGTTTTCTAACAGAAACCGAACCAATACCTCAAGATGTAATGCAGAAATTCCCGAACTTGATGCGCATCGTTAAGAGAAAATCCGGTACACCGAAAGAAGAGTCGCGCTGGCTGGAAATACTTTCGTCTGTACACTTCGTTATGAAGCACAGTTATCCCAGGCCCAGGACTGAGGACGAAGGCATAGACTACATTGCGAGATTGAAGGGAAACCGATTTTCGAAACCAGAAATTGAGGAATCATACGAAATTCTTCGGAAAATTGGATTCCTGAAATAGCGGTATCAACTTTGTCGGCTAGTCCCGAAGAAGCTAGCCGCAAGATAGAGAACATCAGAAAGAGACTTAACTTCTCTAAGAAGATCTACGATAATGTTCACGGGTACATAGACATCACGGAAGAAGAAAGACTAGTCATAGATTCACCGATATTTCAAAGACTTCGAAGAGTGTCCCATCTAGGTCTCGCAGATTTCGTATACCCTGGCGCTACTCACAGCAGATTCTCGCACAGTATCGGCTCACTTCATGTGATGAATAAGATCGCCATCTCATTGATCGAAGATGAAATTCTTGAAGATGATGATGTCTCAGACTTAGGCTTGCTGCTCTGTTACACGATGTAGGTCATTACCCATTTTCACACGTTCTAGAGGGAACAATGACGAATATTGCCGGAGACTCTGCCAAGCACGAGCAGTTAGGGGTTTTCGTTCTGAAGGAAACATCGCTCGGGGACTCCGTAGGCAAGATTTGCAAGCTCGATAATATAATTGCCATTCTAGAGGGAAAGTTCCGAGAACCACCTCTCTTCCAATATCTTACTTCCTCAAGTTTGGACGTTGACAAGATTGACTACCTTCAGCGGGACAGCGTTCACACCGGAGTTGCGTACGGTGCATTCGATGTGAACAGACTGCTTAGCTGCCTAGAACCAGACAGAGCTGAAGAACCTACATTGCTCGTCGTTACGAAGAAAGGACAGCAGGCAATCGAAGATTTTCTGTTAGGCCGATTCCACATGTTTCAATCAGTATACCATCACAAATCGGTTGTAGCATTCGAATTGATGCTAGATAGGATTGCCGACACCCTGATTCGAAATGGCATGCTTGAGGATCTTTCAAGAATAAAAGAATCGATTCAGAAAGACGAAGGATGGTTTGGTGATTATGACGACGCCTACGTCTGGCAAGTGTTCAAGGCCAACAAGTTCGGACCATCGGTAGCGAATCAACTGGTAAGAAAGCTATTGTCGAGAGATAGCCTGAAAATGGCTGACGAGAGATTGCCAGCTTACGGAATCCCTTCCGACGAAGATGATGGAGGAACTCGCGAAAGACACGTTGCCCTCATGGCTCGGTAAACAGTCTGGTGTCGAGCCAGAATGGATTTTCTACAAAGAACAGCCGCGAGTTACGTTTTTGGAAGGAGAACCCGACAGAACAGTCTACATCCGAACTGAGGAAGGAATCAAACCGATAATTGAAGAACCAACATCGATCATAAAGAAGATTTGGGAATCACGATTCAAAGCAGATCGAATATACACCCGGGATAACGCGTCAAAGGCGAAGATCGAGGCATTCCTGAAAAAGTACAAGTCTGCAAAACAAGGCAAGTGAATAATCGCGACTACCTCCTTGAGGTACTTTCAAGCGCGTGGACACAAAGTGATTAAGCGGCTTCATATCGTTGAGGTACTGAGATGACACTCCTGCAAGATGAAGAACGGTTCCGACACTCCATGGAATTCGAAATGGCATTGATGGGCGTCCTAGGGAGGAAGGGTATGGGCAAGGCTAGTCTCGCTTCGGATGCGAGATTCGTCAGGGAAAGCATGTTGAAGGTCGTCCATAAGTGGAAGCAGAGAATTCGCAATCTAACCGCAATGGATGAACGCCTTGACATGATGACTATGGGGAATTTGGAACAACTAGAACGAGCAATCAAGGATATGTCTGATAGCACAAACAATGACTGGCTGATAATCAGCGCCCTAACTAGCTTAGTGAATAGACTCTTGGGGTATGATTGGGACGATGGGGAAGTTCACAGGCACTTGATCTTCTACAGGGATAGAGACCAGGAGAATTTCGATCACAATGTGATGCTTGAGCCAATGGACGCCGTGGAAACCCTGAGGTCGACTGGAAAGACCCTCCGGGCTAAGTATGCTGTGATTGATCATCTGAGAAACAGAACTGGACTAAGCGTGAATGAGGTTGCAAATGTGATGGGGATGAGCGAGTATCAAGTGAGAAAGATTCTATCGAGGGTGGAACAATATGAAAATGATCAGAGGGTTAAGTTTTCGGACATATCGAAGATAGAACGCACGCCTCTGATATACGATGACGGATATAGAAATCCAAGGGACCTTACTCAGTTCGCTCAATGAAGAGGATCAAATCGATCGAGAGTGACTGAATAGTATTCAGATGATCTAGCTCTTCTCATACGAGGTCCACGACCACGATTATTTTGCGCTCCTTGAGTTAGAGATGAAGCTGGAACTTGGATTTTGCCTCGTGGAATTTCCAAGCCCAATCATAGAATTCGATGAATTCCGGATAAGTCTTGAATGTGTACCTGTTCCGTATTTGCCGGAAGGGATATGTCCCAACCTCTTTCTCAAATTTCGCTCTTTGTTCTTCGGGGGCTATGACAAAGAATCTCGCATTAGGCACCTGTTTGCTGATTTGAAATTGTCTTAGCAGACCTTGCTTCACGTTTGTAGTATGTTCGACTTCAAAGCAGACGACGGGCAAGTCTTCTTTGAACCAAATGACATCGATGTCCCTGGCCGATTCCAAAACACGTTCTGGAGCGAAATCTGGAATTGTCTCCAGCGTGGCTATTTGTCCAAGGTTTCTGGGAATCACTCCAGAGTAACCACCGTATCCTTCTGCGTCGACTACTTCGTAGAATTGTCTGCCTGGATCTTTACTCGGGTCTGACGTGTAAGTATCGAATCCAAGAATATTTCCCAATTCAAGCAGCGCGGCCTGCGCCGCCTCGTGTGAATCAATCTCTACCGAGGTGGTTGGCCGTTCTAATTTCGCTTCGAGAAGATCAGGTAGGACCCCTTCATGCCTTTCGTAAAAGTCGTGAAACATGTGCGGATGTATCTCTTTCCAGTCTGCCAGCCCGGATTCTTTCGCGTATTCCCGAGCAAGTTGCTCAACTCGTGAGACAGATAGCTCGAATATTCGGCCTCGAGTACGTTTGCCAATGTGTTCGCGTAGTTCGTTGGTAAGCTCTGGCAAAAGCGCTCGCTTCTGCGAGCGTCCTCCACTTTGGTGAACGACGATTTCGTCACCGTTGAGCTCCTCAACTTGTAGACCTTTCAAACTGGACTCACGGCGAACCGATTTTCGAGTCGCATAATCCCAGCGCCGTGGGTCGGTGCCAACGACCTCACCCAACCGCAAACCGTAGCCAGCCATCAGCTTGAAGATTAGGTAGACTTGATGACCTTCCTTCTGTGCTACCGCAAGTATCTTCTTGACCTCATCGAGGACTGGTTGCGAGACAAGATCGACGTTCCAGTTACGAAGGCTAACTTACTTAATCGTCTTACTCGTCCGTTTTCTCAGTTCGGTCATCTACATCGTAACTGTGGCATCCCAGGAACTGAACAAACCTAGTGTTAGGAAGCGTGCCCTTCCGAGGATGTGCCGACAGAGAGGTTTTCAATGCTTAAGACTGAGATGAGGGTGCTTGAATGGAGGGCGAGTCTGCTTTGGTCGTGACGTGCAACTTTAGGTTTGAGGTTAGGCATGAGGATGAGGTTGTGGAGTTGCGGGCTGATCATCATACTGCTAGAGTCTGTGAGAGTTGTCTTGTGCTCTTGACGGTTCATCGTCGGGTTCATCGTATGAAGGTTGAGAAGGTCATTGCCGAGATGGCTGAGCCTGTACCCCTAGTGGCTGAAGTGTGAGGCACCAACGTACACCAGGCGATAGTCTCGTCCATCTCTCCGGACTAAGAACAACAGCTCCACATTCACCAGCTCCATGGAGGCTGGAAGACCCGTCATTCTGAACCCGTCTGTCCTCGAAGGGGTTGTCAGCCTCCTCGTTACCTTCGTGCTGATCTATCCGTCCCTCCTTCGCCTTCGCGTCGAGGGAACATTCGAACAGCGCTGGGCCCTGCCGAAGCCGGTCCTGCCCAGAGCCTTTGGGAGGGTTGAAGGTTCTAGGAACCGTCTCCGAGCCGTCGAATCATGCGATTATACATATTTATATAATCTGTCGCTAGTCTCTAGTCTGGACAAGATATGGCAACGACCACGGTTCTCCATGAGCCCCGGCTGGACACTATCCTCATGGTTGAGAGGGAGATTCAGAGGACAAAATCCTATTCTACAAAGAAGGAGCTCTGGCAGAGTCTTCCGAGGAAGCTCCAGTATCAGACTTTCAACCGTATTCTCGACTATCTGGAGAGCTCCAACAAGATAGTCCTCGACAAGGGCGAGATCGTCTGGACCTTTCCCAGCAATCCGAACCTGCGAAAACTGCTCAAGAACAGTGTCCGGCGCCGCTAGAGCGCTAGCAGTATCCGAACCTTTTCTCGTATTCCTTGTGAGTCAAGAACATCTCCAGCACAACAACGACCCACAGGCCGTTCTCTGAGAGCAGTGTGTAGACCAGCCGCGCACCTCTTGACATGTTGAACTTCCAGAGATTGCTGATGCCGTACTTTCTAACATAATACGGGGCCATTGCGGCCGTTGAATCTTGTCCCCTGCCATCATGTTCAGTTTCAGCTTGTCCAGGGACGAATCGACCATCCTCCTCTCAGGCGAACCAGGCTTTAGCATCCGGTAGATCCGGTCGAACTCTTTCGTGCCCTTGACATGATCCGCCGATTGAGACAAGTTTGGACCCGCCCGCGTCAGGGGTCCATTATAAGCCAGAGACCTCTCGTGGCTGAAGTGTGAAGAGTCAAGTCCGGTTCGGATGCCGGATCTTTCTATCGGCCAACGAACCCTTCCAGCATATCGTCCAGAGAGCACAACTCTGCGAGAAACACGGCTTCGACTCCGTCCTCATAGACGACCATCCACTCTATGGGACAGAAGCAAAGCAACAGCTGCTGAGGATGCTCGAAAAAAGAGGGGGTTGGAAGATTCTTCTTTAGATCGTCAGTTTTCCTTTGTGGACTAGGGGTTGGCCGTCCACTGTCACCGTGGCCTTGGAGAGGCTTGCCTGGAATTGGAAGCTGCTCTTGTTCTCTCCTGACAAGTACTGGTTCTCACCGATTCCGACCGTGACCGTTCCCTGGGCCATCTGATCGTTGAGATATCCTGGCTTCACCGCCGGGTTGAGGCCGATGCTGAGATAGGCGGCTTGGTCCTTGTCGCCTGTAGAATGCTCGTACAATTTCTGGAAGGCGTCGAGATTCGCGTCAGCGCCTGTCTTGACGACTTGTCCTTTCTGGAACTGCCAGTTGACTCCTTTGATGAGCTGGCCCACGACCGGTACTGTCATGTCAGACTGGAAGCTTCCCTCGGTGGTCCCTCTCTTCGGGGCTAGGGTAACGTAGCCGGTCGGTATGCTCGTGAAGAGGAAGCCCTTGTTCCGGTCTTCCTGGTCGACTATGCCGTCTTCTACGAATACCGGGTGGGCTCCGATCTCCATCTTGAGACTTGTACCATCGCTCGTCACCTCTACTTGTCGGGCGTGCTGTAGAGTAGAGGCTAGTTTCTTGCCGAGCTGTGCTATCTTCTCATAGTCGGCGTTGGACGCGTCCTCCACATTCTTCTTCCAATCCCCGTAGTCGAAGCCGTATGTCTTGGCTCGGGGTTCTGTCACG
>Ga0066678_10000122_pt1 | contig 20239 bp, 16 predicted proteins | sample GraSoiAngelo_127_FD_62300 | JGI IMG/M metagenome (GOLD analysis project Ga0066678, IMG submission 62300) | Grasslands soil microbial communities from the Angelo Coastal Reserve, California, USA - 14_0927_09_40cm | ecosystem: Environmental > Terrestrial > Soil > Grasslands | place: USA...
AGACCGGGATCATGGCCGGCAGTTGGTTGGTGATTCCGCTGGTGAAAAACAGATCGAAGCCCGTTTGAACGCGGCTCGGCTCGATGTCCGCAGCCGTGTGCCAGGGATCCGTCGAAGAGACGTATACCGCCGTTTGGTTTTGCCCGGGCGCATGCGTGATGATGTCGATAAATTCACCGCTGGCCGCAAGATTTCCCGCGTAAATTTCATTCACTGCGTATCCCGCGCAATTGCGAGGATCATCACTCCCGTGCGTGTCGCAAGTGTTTGACGATTCCGTCATCCAGATCCGCAGGTAGCGCGTTTTCACGGGCGTATCCGATAATTTCAGCGCGCTGGTCCCTCCTTTTCCGTCCCGTACCTGGCCCCCGGGGAATAACAACCAGACTCCCCCGAGCGGCTTGCTGAAAGCATCTTCGCCGACCCAATATTCGACCGTATACTTCCGAGCATACGGATTCCCCCACGCAATTCGAAGGGCGTCGATCTCCTGCGGCGTTTCGAAATCGACCACCATCCACTGCGGGTTGCGCGCATCTTCCTCGCCGGTAAATCTCTTTGTGAGGTACGGATTGCTCTTCCAATACGAGGCCGCATCACCATCCGTCAGCCGCGAGTACTTGCCCTGCGGGGCGTCGCTTCGTGTGCTGCCTCGGTGCGGCAGCGAATATCCAAAGGAGAACCGCAAAAACCCCTGCGGTTCGGCGCTCCCGGTGAAGTAGCCGCTCTGGTGTGCCGGATCGCTCCACGTTCCAATGGGATTCCAATGCCACGCCGCAATTGTCAGTTCCGTGTTCTGCCGGTAGGTGATCGGTCCCCAGCCGGCCGAGAGCGACTCTTTAAGGATGGGCTCGCTGTAAACCTTGTCCACCAGGTTCGCCGGCAGGATGTCCATGGAACTGCCCAGTGCCTGGTCGGGATCGAATCTGATGGCCCGGCCAGCCGTGGTATCCACGCGGATGGTCTGTGCCGGGGCAGCCTTCCCGAGCAGGGCCATAGCGACTAGGAACAGCATGGGAAAGCCGCTTCGCCCGTTTACGCACCGCGAAGCCATCGTTTCGTTTCTCATTTCGGAGTGCACCCCCGGCTGCGGAAAGCGCTGGGCCTCGGATAGGACCACAAACGCTTGGCAAAGATCGAGCATTATATCGTTTCAATCGAGGAGAATCGCCATCTTGGTTCGGCATTCTCCCTCTTTCTCTGCTGCCCCTGGTTGTCCAGGACATACCGCCCGCGCGGCTCGCAATTGTTCGCCGGACACCAATATGCTAGGCTTTCTCTTGCAAGAAATCGCCCGGCCTAGCGCCACGCAAGCCCCTGCGACGCGCACGTTTTCTTCAGTTCGTCTCCGAAAGACCCGCTCCCCCGTGGGAAAGTCTCTCTGGGAAAGAGCAAGCCAGGGCGAGGCAGCCGCTTCGCGGTTGCACGCGAAGTGATCCGGCCCTGCCAGGGTCGCACCTGAAAAGGAAACGAACAAGCCCATGCCTGGCCCACAAACAGCCTCGAAGACCGAAAGAGAGCCGGTCGAGATCAAGCTGGCGCATTCTCCGGATTCCGATGATGCCTTCATGTTTTATGCCTTGGCCACGCACAAGCTCTCAACGCCCGGATACAAGTACACGCACGTCCTCTCAGACATCCAGTCCCTGAACGAGGCTGCGCTCACCGAAACATATGACGTCACCGCCATTAGCTTTGCTGCCTACCCCACCCTCCGCGACAAGTACATCCTGCTCGGTTGCGGCGCCAGCTTCGGCGAAGGCTACGGCCCCATCGTCGTTTCCACCAAGTCCTTGAAGCCAACCGAGCTTGCTGGCAAGCGCATCGCCGTGCCCGGCCTGAAGACCTCGGCCTATCTCACCCTCAAACTCTACGAGGCAAATTTTGAAGCGGTGGTTTTGCCCTTTGAGAAAATCATCGAAGCCGTTCAGAAGGAAGTGGTCGAGGCTGGCCTGCTCATTCACGAAGGGCAACTCTTCTTCCCTCAGCTGGGCCTACATCGCGTGCTGGACCTGGGCATTTGGTGGCAGGAACAAACCCGCTTGCCCCTCCCGCTGGGCGGGAACGCGGTGCGCCGCGCGCTGGGGCCAGTACTCGGCCGTCAGATCTCCAAGACCATTCGCGACAGCGTGTCCTACGGCCTCGAGCACCGCGAAGAAGCCTTGAATTATGCCATGCAATTCGCTCGCGAGATGGACGCCGAGCTAGCCGACAAGTTTGTGGGCATGTATGTGAACAAATGGACACTCGGCTACGGCGAAAAGGGCCAGCAAGCGGTAAAAGAGTTGATCAAGCGCGGTACCAAGGCTGGCCTGCTGCCGGGCCCGCCTACCGTCGACTTCCTCACCGAAGAATAGCCCCAGCGATTCTTTTCTCACTGTCTGGCGCTGGATCATTTCTCCTCGGGAGCAAAGCCGCGGCAGCTCGCCTTGACGGTATCCTGGGAATCACTTAGTGTCTTTGAACCGGCATGAGCATACGAAAGACCGTCTTTCTGTGTGTTTTCGTCGTTGGCCTGGCACCGCCGTTGGTTCGCGGCCAAGCTGCGGCAGAATTCCGCGACCGCCACCGCGATGCCCAGGGTTGGCCTGCAGAGGCTATTCGGGCCAGCCATGGCATGGTCGCTACCGACGAAGAACTTGGCTCTGAGGCGGGAGTCGCAATTCTCAAACGCGGCGGCAACGCTGTGGACGCTGCAGTAGCCGTGGCGTTTGCGCTGGCGGTCGTAGAACCCGCCGCAGGCAACATCGGCGGCGGCGGCTTCATGTTGATTCGGCTCGCGGATGGCAAGACCACGTTTCTCGATTACCGTGAGGTGGCGCCAGCAAAGGCCACCCGGGACATGTACATCACCAAAGACGGCCAGCTCGATAAAGAAGCCTCGGTCATCGGCTATCGCTCGATCGCTGTGCCTGGCACGGTCGCCGGCCTCACTCTGGCTCTGAAATCCTATGGCTCCATGAAGCTCGCCGATGTCATGGCCCCGGCCATTGGCCTGGCCGAAAATGGTTTCCCCATCAGCAAGAGGCTGGCCCATGAATTCGAAGAGGAGCGTGGCGGTCTCGAGCGTTTCACCGTCAGCCGCCATATTTTCCTGAACGACGGCAAGATGTTTCAACCGGGGGATACCCTACGTCAGCCGGAGCTGGCCGCCACGCTCAAACGGATTGCCAAGAACGGCGCCACCTCTTTTTACCGCGGCGAAATCGCTCACGTTCTGGTAGACGATGTGTCGCGCCTTGGGGGTCTGATCACCCTCGACGACCTCGCCAAATATCAGCCCAAAGTCCGCGAAGTTCTGCGCGCGAAATACGAAAGCAATGGTCATGCCTGGGAAGTCCTGACGTCTCCCCCGCCCAGCTCTGGCGGTGTGGCGATCATCGAAGCGCTGAACATGCTCGAAAGTGTTCCGCTCAAGGGCTGGGACGATGTCCAGAGTGTTCACATCGTTGCCGAAGTGATGCGCCGCGTCTTCGCGGACCGCGCCGCCTATCTGGCCGACCCCGACTATTCCAGTGTTCCCGTCGCCGGGCTCACCGATCCCTGCTACGCCAAGGAAATTTTCACCACCGTGGACCCGCAGCATGCCTCCTCGAGCAAAGTTATCAAGGCGGGCAATCCTCACACCTGCGGCCTGGCCGCAAGCAACGCGACGGCCGCACAGAACCTGGTCAGCCTCGGCGAAGGCCCGCACACGACTCATTTCTCCGTCGTGGATGGCGTCGGCAACGCCGTCGCCAGCACCTACACGCTCAACGACAGCTACGGTTCGCACGCCACCTGTTCCGCAGGTTTTCTCCTGAACGACGAGATGGACGACTTCACCACGCAGCCCGGCGTGCCGAATGCGCTTTTCGGACTGGTGCAATCCGAAGCCAATGCCATCGCTCCCGGACACCGGCCGCTCAGCTCCATGACCCCGACGATCCTGCTTCGCGATGGCCAACTCAGCTTCGTCACCGGTTCGCCCGGCGGTCCCACGATTATTTCCGCCACGCTCCTCAGCATCCTGAACTGGATGCGCCTTGGCATGGAGCCGCAGGCAGCCATCAACGCGCCGCGTTTTCATCACCAGTGGCTCCCCGATCGCGTCTTGTTGGAAACTGCTTTTCCCAGCAGCTTGGAGAGTGCGTTGAATGCTCGCGGCCACGCGACTCATCGCATCGGAAACCTGGGGCTCGTCAACGCGATCGCCATTGATCCGGTAACTGGTGATCGCCTGGGAGCAGCCGACCCGCGCGACGACGGCGCAGCCGTGGGATACTAAGAAGACTTAGAGATACACAGGGTGCGCAGCAACATAGTGCACGCTCACGTTGCGTCCAAGCACTCCGGGGAATTTAACAGGATCATGCAGAGACTACTCTCAACGTACATTTTCGTATCGCGAAAACTGAGGCCCGAACACCTGGAGCAGATTGCCGGGGCGGGCTTCCAGGGCGTGGAGATCTTTTGCTCGCGCGGGCATTTCGATTACACCGCAAAAACGGAAATGCAGGCCATGGCTGGTGCGCTCGCCCGTCACGGACTAACCCTTTCCTCGATGCATGCCCCGGTGAGCCGGGATATGAGCTCGACCCGCGAAGGTGGCACGCCGCTTTCTATCTGCGAAGTGGAGCGTGTAAGGCGGATCGAGGCAATGGACGAACTGAAGCGCGCTATCGACGTGGCGGAAGAACTGCCGTTTCCGCGCATGGTCTTTCACATGGGCAACTCGCGGGAGACGGCTGATCCGCGGAAGCGCGATGCGGCGTTCAGTTCACTGGAACATCTGATTCTGCACGCCCGCCACGTAGGCGTAACCATTTGCGTGGAGAACACCGCGAGCGAGATGGGCGATCCGGCTTATCTGCACGCCTTTGTGGAGGAGACGCGCCTGACGGGGCTGCGCTTCAACTTTGACATCGGCCACGCGCACCTTGCGGAATTGCCGGAAGAAGAACGCCTCAAAAAAAGTTTCGCGCCCCTTCGCGGACTGGTTTCCTCCGTGCATCTTCACGACAACCACGGCGAAAAAGACGAACACCTTCCGCCCTTTGACGGCACCATCGATTGGCCCGCGGCCATCAAACTACTAAAGACGGGGCCGCAAGCCAATTTGCCGCTGGTGCTGGAATTGAAGGGAAAGACCGGGCCGGAAGCTCCGGGCACCGTGGAGCAACTTGACGCCGCCCGCAAGTCCTTGGATCGCTTTGAGAAAGCCTGGTCCGCGTAAGGCCGCTGGTTACCGCCAACAACCGCCTGTGGGCCTCGGAAATATCAACACCTTGCCGAAACCAGCGCACCCGCCGCGCTGCGCTCCGGCGGCATGAGCAACAGGGCTTCTCTGCTAAACTGATGATTTGATTCTCCACTCCAAAAACCTCACCATGACGACCATCACCATTGAGCAGGTAGAAAAGCACGACGGACAGGAAGTCACCCTGAAGGGATGGCTATACAATCTGCGCGAATCAGGAAAATTGCTGTTTCCGATTTTTCGCGACGGCACGGGCATTATCCAGGGGGTCTGCGCGCTAAAGGAAAATCCGGAGGCCTTCGAAGCGCTAAAAGGTCTGACGCAGGAATCCAGCGTCATCGTTATGGGCAAGATTCGCGCGGAGAAGCGCGCGCCTGGCGGCTACGAAATCGGCGTAACGAAAATTCAGATCGTGCAAAAGGTCCCAGAAAGCACGCCCTTTCCTATCCAACTCAAAGAGCACGGCGTCGATTTTCTTCTCGATCATCGGCATCTGTGGATTCGAACACCGCGCCAGGCAGCCATACTGCGCATTCGCGCGGAAGCCATCCGCGCCGCCCGCGAGCACATGGACGGGCAGGGCTACACCCTCACCGACGCGCCGATGTTCACGCCCGCGGCTTGCGAAGGCACTTCCACTCTTTTCGAAGTGAATTACATCGATGACCAGAAAGCCTATCTGACGCAGAGCGGACAGCTATACATCGAAGCCACGGCCATGGCCCTCGGCAAGGTCTATACCTTCGGGCCGACGTTTCGCGCGGAAAAATCAAAAACGCGTCGCCACCTCACCGAATTCTGGATGCTCGAACCAGAAGCGGCTTACGTCGAGATGGACGAAGCCATGGGGCTCGGCGAAGGACTCGTTAGCGCCATCGTGCGATCCGTGCTGAAAAACAAATCGCGCGAATTGGAAATACTCAAGCGCGATACCACCAAGCTTGAAAACGTGAAGCCTCCGTTTCCCCGCATCACCTATGAACAAGCAGTCGCTGTCCTCAACAAGCACGGCCATCCCGCGAAATTCGGCGACGACTTCGGCGGCGACGAGGAGACCATCATCTCCGGCTCCTTCGACCGTCCCGTCTTGATCCATCACTATCCTTCGTCGATCAAGGCCTTTTACATGCAGCCCGACGCGGTGCGGCCGGAGCTGGCGCTGGCCTTCGACATGATCGCCCCGGAAGGTTACGGCGAGATCATCGGCGGCAGCCAGCGCATCCACGATTACCATTTGTTGCTGAAGCGCCTGCGCGAGCACAACTTGCCGGAAGAATCCTTCCAGTGGTATCTCGATCTGCGGCGCTACGGCAGCGTGCCGCATTCCGGCTTCGGAATGGGCCTGGAGCGCACCGTCGCCTGGATTTGCGGGACCGAGCACATTCGGGAAGTGATTCCCTTCCCGCGCATGATTTACCGGGTATACCCTTAGTGTTCAGCTCGGGAAGAGACGACAATGGCGCAAAAAGTTCGAATTATCGGTGTGCCCATGGACCTGGGACAGAGCCGCCGCGGCGTGGACATGGGCCCCTCCGCTATGCGCGGCGCGGGCCTGCAGGCCAGTATCAAGAAGCTCGGACTGCAGGTCGAAGACATCGGCAATCTCTCCGTCAAGCAACCGGAAGAGCTGCCCGTAGGTGAAAAACGCGCCAAGTATTTGCAGGAAATTGCCGAAACCTGTGGCGACATCGCTGCCGCCGTTGAAAAATCCTTGGGCGAAGGTTTTCTCCCACTCGTTCTCGGGGGCGATCATTCCATCGCCGCGGGTGTAGCCGCCGGCGCCGCCAGCCATTTCCGTAAAGAGAAAAAGGAGATCGGCTACCTCTGGCTGGACGCGCACGGTGACATGAACACCCCGGAATCTTCTCCTTCAGGCAATGTCCACGGAATGCCCCTCGCTGCCATCATGGGCTACGGCGCTCCCGAACTCGTCGACCTTCTGGGTTTCAAGCCCAAAGCCGAACCCGGCAACATCGTCATCGTCGGGGCCCGCGATCTGGATGCCCAGGAACGCAAAATCGTCAAGAAATCCGGGGTTCACGTCTTCACCATGCGTGACATTGACGAACGCGGCATGCGCGAAGTCATGTCCGATGCCCTCAAGTACGCCATGGACGACACCGGTGGCGTCGCCGTCAGCCTCGATATGGACTTTGTGGATCCCGCCGATGCACCCGGTGTGGGCACTCCGGTCCGCGGCGGCGTCACCTACCGCGAAGCCCATCTGGCCATGGAAATGATCGCCGATACCGAATCCATGGTTTCTCTCGAAGTCGTCGAGATCAATCCCATTCTCGACGAACACAATCGCACCGCGCTCCTCGGCGTGGAGCTCGTCCTCTCCGGCCTCGGGCAGAAAATCCTGTGAACAGTTTTATGCCTGCGTTGTCAATTCAGAACGCGCCGAGAAACAACCACCCCACCATTCTTCGGTTTTCACTTATAACTAAAAACTGATAACTGACTACCGTGAAAGAGTTCATCCCGTGACCCCAGAGAAAAAAAGACTCAGAGTCGGTGTTATGTTCGGCGGACGGTCCGGCGAACATGAAGTCTCGCTGGCCTCCGCGGCATCCGTCGTTCGTGGCCTGGACCCGGACAAGTACGAAGCCGTGCCAATTGGCATCACCAAAGAAGGCCACTGGCTCATCGGCGCAGGCGCGCAAAAAATGTTGCCGGAGGTCTTGAAGAGTGGCCAGCGCGTCATGATGACCGCGGACCCCACCGACGCCGCCCTCGTGAAACTGGACGGCAGCGGCGGCGGCCAGCGCATCGACGTCGTTTTCCCGGTGATGCATGGCACCTTCGGCGAGGACGGCACGATTCAGGGTTTGCTCGATCTTGCCGGGTTGCCCTTCGTCGGTGCAGGCGTTCTCGGCTCTGCCATCGGCATGGACAAAGACGTCGCCAAGCGCTTGCTTCAAGTTGCGAAGATTCCGGTGGTGCCCTGGATCGCTGTTCACCGTCACGATTGGGAAAGCAACCCGGAAGAAATCCAGGGCGCCGTCGAACTCAAGTTCCGTTATCCCGTCTTCGTGAAGCCTGCCACGCTCGGCTCTTCCGTCGGCATGAGCAAAGTTCAATCGCCCGCCGGACTAGCGCCCGCAATGAATCTAGCCGCCGAGTTCGCCATGAAAATTCTCGTCGAGGAGTCCGTTACCGCGCGGGAAATCGAAGTTTCCGTCCTCGGCAACCATAATCCAAAAGCGTCGGTTCCTGGCGAAATCGTCCCGCATCGCGAATTTTACGACTATGCCGCGAAATATCTCGAAGAAGGCACCCAACTCCTGATTCCCGCGAAGCTCAAGCCTGCGGAGGTGAAAAGAATCCAGACTTACGCGGTCGAAGGGTTTCGCGCGCTCGAACTCAGCGGCATGGCGCGGGTCGATTTCTTCCTGGAAAAAGAAGGCGGCAGGATTTATCTCAACGAAGTGAACACCATCCCCGGCTTCACCTCCATCAGCATGTATCCCAAGCTCTGGGAAGCCAGCGGCATCTCCTTCCGCGAGCTCATCGACAGATTGATTGAGCTGGCTCTCGAACAGCACGCCGAAAAAGCGCGCACCAAATATCAGATCGAGCTCCCCGCCGGCTCGGGAGGCGCACTACATGTCTAGGCCGGCAATGCCGCGACCATGACCCCGACCGCTCCGCTGGTCTCATTCGAGCCTTGGCCGACTGAGTGTCACCAACTCTCTACCGTCAAACGAGCCGTCGCCATTATCCAATCATGTGAATTTCCAAAGAACTCCGCGATTTCACCCGCCCACGCGAGTAAATTATTATTAGCTCTGCTGCTTCCGGGAGCTATGCGGGGCCAATTTCGAAATCGGCCCGCACGACACGGAGCCCGCGCACCACAAGGTTCCCCGAAAGGTAGTCATGAAAAAACCGCTGTGGATACTCGTTGCGATGCTGTGTTTTTCCGTGTCCACGTGCGGTCAGGACCTCGATGGAAAGCTCCTGGAGGCGGCTAAGGCAAGAAATACTGCGGAAGTGCAGAAGTTACTCGGAGAGGGCGCAAACGCGAACGCCAAGGATAATGCGGGATGGACGGCGCTGATCTGGGCCGCCTATTTCGGCCGCACCGATACCGTGCGCGCCTTGCTCGAGAAAGGCGCGGATGTCAATGCCAAGGGCAAAGACGGAATGACGGCGTTGATGAACGCGGCCTCTGCAGATTATCGGGACATCGTGCATTCTTTGCTGGAAAAACGTGCGGATGTGAATGCTAAGGACAACGATGGATGGACGCCGTTGTTCTGGGCAGCCTTCTCGGGCCGTGCCGAGATTGTACGCGCCTTGCTCGAGAAAGGTGCGGACGTCAATGCCATGGATGACAGCGGAAAGACGGTGTTGATGAGTGCGGCGGTTAGGGGCCATGCCGACACCGTGCGCGCCTTGCTGGAGAAGGGTGCCGACGTCAATGCGAAGAGCAAGGCCGGGCGGACGGCCTTGATGAGCGCCGCCGATTTGGGCCACCTAGATACCGTGCGCGCCTTGCTGGAGCAAGGAGCGGATGTGGATGCGAAGGATAAGAAGGGAGACACGGCCCTTCGGCTGGCGGAAAAGTACAAGTATTCGAGCATTGTTGCCCTGCTTCGGCGCGCTCCTCCCATGGCGCCGAAAACAGGTGTAAAGAACAGAACCGCGAGCGTGCCAAGCACCTCTCCGGCCGCCACGGGCCCCCCTGCAGCTTCCGAACCGCAACCAGCCTCGCCAGCCTCCGCGGGCAGTCAGGACCTCAATAAAAAGCTGCTGGATGCGGCCGAGGCCGGGGATACTGCCGAAGTACAGGGCCTCCTTAGGGAGGGCGCGAACCCCAATGCCAAGGGTGGTTATGGAAACACGGCGCTGATGGGCGCAGCGGTCAGAGGCCATACGGAAACCGTGCGCGCCTTGCTGGAGAAGGGTGCGGAGGTCAATGCCAAAGGTAACACCGGGAGGACGGCCTTGATGGAGGCGGCGCTGGAGGGCTACACGGAAACCGTGCGCACCTTGCTGGAGAAGGGTGCGGAGGTCAATGCCAAGGACAATGCGGGATGGACGCCGTTGTTCTGGGCCGCCTTTTCGCGCCGTACGGACACCGTGCGCGCCTTGCTCGAGAAGGGCGCGGACGTGAATGCCAAGAATAAGTATGACGATACGGCGTTGATTCATGCGGCCTACGCGGGCGACACGGATACCGTGGCGGTGCTGCTCGAAAAGGGCGCGGAGGTGAACGCCAAGGATGACATGGGAAAGACCGCGCTGATCGAAGCGGCCCGTCAGGGCCGTACGGAAACGGTGCGCGCCCTGCTGCAAGGGGGAGCGGATATCACGGTTCGGGATAGGGATGGAGCGACGGCACTTTCCGGGGCGGAAAAACACAACTATTCCGATGTTATTGCCCTGCTCAAAAACGCCCCCGGTTTGCAGAGCCAAAAACCGAAGAAACCATCAACGGGCATCCCTGATGCACCCCCGGCCGTCACTGCACCCACTTCCGCTGCGGTCCCGACCGCCGGAAATGAGGGACTAGAAAGGGAGCTCGCGGCGCATTCTTTCTATCGCCTGGGGCTCAACATGCGCCTGATGGAGGTTCTGTGGTCGCACCCCGGTGAGCTGGCCGCACGCTGCGCAGTTAACCTTCAGCAGGACCTCCAAAAGGTGGCCGCCCCCAGCGATTTGATGGAACTCGCGAATCGAGCCGCCATCCAGTTGAACTTACGCCCGGAAGAACGTCCTGACTCTGTTCCAATTCTGATCCGTGAACTGCGCGGGCGTTTAGATAAACTTTGCAAGGCGCAGACGGAGGAGCAGTTTTTTTGCGCCGCGGGCGGATTCACCTACGACCTCAGCCTGTTCGGTGAGCATGTGAAAGATCCCGGCCACGCCAAGGTGAGTATCGAAGATGGTCGGCACAAGACTCTGCTACTCGCCAGCGCCCTGGCCGCGCAGTGTTCGGCGACCGCGGGATGCAAAGAGCGTGCCCTGTTGTATTTTTCAGCGGTAACCAACATCCTCAAAAAAGAGCAACTTGGCCCCGCGGATGGGTCTCTGCTCGTAACCGTCTCGGAGAACATCGGTAAAGCACTTAGCAGCGATGAACGCTGACTCCATGCGAACCGCTTCCGGGGAACCCTGCGGCACGCCCTTCCAGGAATTGATCGACAAGCTGATCCATCTCGGTTTCGAACGGCGCACCGAGGCTTCCGGAACGTTTACTTCTCACTCTACCAATCACGCGCGGCTCACACCCGGCCGCCTTTTACTCCGACACCTAGACTCTGCTAGGATTTTATGGTTGCTGCAGACGGCAGGGATAACGCCGAAGCAACGGCACATTTCATTCTCATGCTCGCAGGGCAGGAGACTAGCGAATGACACTTCTCGATCCACCTGCCGATAAACCAGCCAAATCCCGAGCCATGGCCTTCACTGTCGCGGCGCTGACGCTGGTCGCGATTGTGACGCTGTGGTATACGTTCCGCTACTATCCAGAAGAAAAGGCGGCGGAACATTTCTTCGATGCCTTGGTCGCGGGCGACACGGCTAAGGCCTATCAACTCTGGAAGCCTGGCCAGAGCTATGCGATGAAGGATTTTCTCGCCGACTGGGGACCCCAGGGTTACTACGGCCCGGTGAAGAGCTACAAGGTTATCCATGCCAAAGCACCGGGAGGCTCGAATGCCATTTCTGTTTCGGTGGAGATAAGTCCTTTTTCGCCGATGCCGGAGACTTCCGACGCGGAAAAAAGCCGCAAGACGAGAGTCGTCGAGATTTGGGTATTGGCCGCGGACAAATCGTTCAGCTTCCCGGTTCCGGGGTCCTAAGCGCTCCCGCGAAAAAATACCTTGGCCCCGGCTACCGGCGTATGTCCTCAAGCGCGTGATGGAGTTCCTGCGGGCTGACGCTGGCGGTGCCCAGTTTGCCCACGACAACGCCAGCGGCGGTATTAGCGAGCATTGCGGCTTCGGCGAGCGGCGCCCCCGCCGCGGCCGCCAAGGCCAGAACGCTGAGAACGGTGTCCCCGGCCCCGGTCACGTCGAAGACCTGCCTGCCGGATGCGCCACGCTCGATACCCGACTGGCCCACGCGCGCGTAGGTCACTTCAAAACTCGTCGCCGGAACGTGCAGATGGCGGGGCCAGGATTCCTCAAATACGCTCATTCCCTTTTCGCCGCGCGTGATCACCACCGCGCCACAGCCGAAATGCGCGAGCAGGGCGCGTCCCGCTTCTTCCACCGATTTCTCGTCGGCGAGCGAGCGCGTGACGTAGAAACCTGCCTCTTTGGCATTGCAAACGATGGCCCGCGCGCCGCGATACGCGTATAGCCGGGATGTCTTTGGCTTTACGAAAACGGGAACGTGTAATTGATGTGCGGCGCTCAAAACACGGTCGGCAAAATCGTCGGTGATCAGGCCTTTGTCGTAGTCGGAAAGCACCAGTGCGTCAACTTTCTTGAGCGCGGTAAGAAGCAAGCGCAGGAGTTTTTCCTGGATTTCAGCGCGGAGTGGCTCGCGGCGCTCGTGATCGACGCGAACCACCTGCTGGTGCCGCGCGATGATTCGCGTTTTCACCGTGGTGACGCGTTTTGAATCGACGATGATGCCTTTGTCTGCGATGCCCGCGCCGCGAAGGCATTTTTGCAGGGCGCGGCCGGGCTCGTCATTTCCGATAACCCCGAACGCTTCCACGCGCGCGCCGAGGGTAGCTATATTTGCGGCGACGTTTCCCGACCCACCGAGGCATTCGCTCTGTTCAACGAAATCCACGACGGGAACGGCCGCTTCGGGCGACAGTCGCGAGGCCGTACCCCAAAGGTAGCGGTCCAACATGAGATCACCGAGCACGCCGATGCGCTTACCGCACAGGCGCGGGATCAATCGCTTCAACCGGGGAACGGCATCGGCAATGTTCGTGGACATGCAGGCTCTTGGATCCTGGTGCTTCTCGATCGGCTATTCCTCAGCGATTTTCGCTTCTTCCGGCAGCATGACGGGAATTTCATCGCGCACCGGATAGACCCGGCGGCAGGAGACGCACTTCAGGCCTGACCCGTCGCTCAGCAGTTCCACGCGCGTTTTGCAAACCGGACAAACCAGAATATCGATAGCATACTTGGGGATGGCCATGGGTCTCTCCGTCCGGCATTCCAGCGTTCGATGGTGTGAATTGGCACTGTACCAAACGCCGTCGCGCAGGAGCAACTACGCGCGATCAGGCCATGCGCTCGGCCGATGAAGATATCGCGGCGGTGACTCCCGGGACGCGCTGACGCGTAATCGCCTTGACCCTGCACTAGACCGGGCGTAGCGTCTTCTTATCGCCTGCGGAAAGCCGGACTCACAAGATGAACCTTCCTCTGAAACTCGCTGTGCCGAATGGACCGTTCCCCGCGCTCCAAAAATTCTCCGTGGTAACTGCACGCACCCCCAGTTTTGGGCACTATCAAAAGATGTTTTGCGGCCTGCTGGCGATGACCTGGCCGCTCGCGGCAGCATTCTCCCAATCGCCTTCCTCCCCGCAGCACTCCTCTTCGTCTTGGCAACAATCACCGTCGCAACAATCATCGGCCCAGGCTCAGCCCGCGGCCCCCGGCCAGCCGCCGCAAAAAGAAGACTCGCTCGCAGAGGCGGCGCGCAAAGCCAAAGCGAAGAAGCCAACGGCCGCGAAGGGTAAGGTGTACACCGAAGATGATTTGTCCGGGATGAAGGGCTCCGGCGTATCCGTTGTGGGGGAGGCCCCCAAGAAGGGTACGCAGCGGGCGCGGCCAACGGACCCGAATGGAGATGGGGGAGAGAATAACGAAGAATACTGGCGTGGGCGCGCGCAGGAGATTCTGGGCCAAATCGCCGCCGCGGACGAGGCCATGGCGAGAATGAAGGACGACATCAAGAAGTACGGAAACGGCGGTTTTGACGTGACCACGGGGATGAAAGACAACATCGCCTACATCAATGACAGGAACGGCCAGTTGAAAGATTTGGAGAAGCGCAAAGTGGATCTGCAAAAGCAGCTGGACGAACTGCAAGACGAAGGTCGCAAAGCGGGGGCTCCGGCGTCCTGGTTCCGGTGAACGCTTAGACTTAGATGCGTGAGTCGATGGCCCGGAGACCGGTGGAACACAGCTTTCCGCTCCGCGCGGGCAGAGTAGAACTTTTGTGCAAGAAAACGACCGAGACCAAAACTGCCCCTCGGACCAGTAGTTTTTGGAACGGCAAACGCAGTAAGCTGACGGCGATCGCTGGTTTGAATCCCTGCCTGTCCGGAGAGCATCCGTGTATTGCGACCGCTGTGGACTAAACTTTCTGCCCAAACAGTCCGTATGCACTCGATGCAAAAGAGTGCCAACGCGGTACTGGTTCCAGTTCATGAGTTTGATGACGATTTTTGTGGCCGTGCTTTGCAACACGGTCCTGGGGCTGTTCCTGTTGCCACGGCTGGCGATGGCGAACCATGGGCGAGTCTTGTTTCGCGGATGGTACTGGTTCAACCAGAAAGCGGCCATGTATGGCTGGGTGCCACTGGCGATCGGTCTGCTGGCCTGGGATTACTTCGTATGGAAAGAGGCCCGGCCGAAGGTCAAAGGCTGGTTCACGCGTAAATTGCTGACATTCTCGCTGGCGGCGGGCGTAGCGCCGCTGTTGCCCTGGTGGATTCCAGCGGGCCAACCTCCCTCTCAGTTCTTCGATATGATCGGCAGGCACCCCGGCGTGCCAGTGATGCTGGCATGGAGCGTTGTGCTTTTCGTTACCATTCTTCTCTGCATTGATCCCGAATCACGCGACTATCTGCTGGGCCACGGGAGAACGTTGAGCCTGGTCAGCACCGGGATGCTCTTGCTGGTTCTGACCATGACGGTGGTCGGCTGGTCGCTGACATACTGAGCAAACTGATCTTATCCGTTGGCTTTCCCCACAACACTCTCTGCAGCACGATTTTTACGGGCCGTTTCGGTCGATGAACGTGATGGCCACGCGGCTGAATTCTTCGGGTTTCTCCAAATACATCAAATGACCAGCATCAGTGATGACCACTCGTCTGGAGCCAGCTATGCCTGCTTCGATGGCACCGGCGTGGGCATGTACGTCAGGAATATCCGCATCACCAACGAGGATGAGGGTGGGAACGCGAATCTCCTTTAGGCGATGCAGCGCGGGCTGGGTCGGACGCGCGTAATCCGAGTGAGTCATGACCTGCGGATTGGCAGTGAGCAAGTCGAGCAGGCGCTTAGGGCTGGGAATTGTTGATGCCACGGTTGAGGAAGTGGTCGGTGTAAGGAAAGCCGCCTACCACCGCACCCACCAGGACGAGCTGGCGGACCAGCGCGGGATATTGCAGAGTGAAATCGATGGATCGTTCGCCGCCGTGGGAGCTGCCGACGACGATGGCGTGACTTACTTTTCGATTGCGGAGGAGCGTAGCGAGATCTTCCGTTTCCGCATACCAGGTGGTCGAGGCCGGAGTGCGGCCGTACCCGCGGCGGTCGTAGCGGATGGTATGGAATCGTTCGCAGAAGGTGGGCCAAACGTCGTCCCAGACGGCGGAGTGAGCGATGCCGTCATGGATAAGAATGACAGCGTCGGAACCAGTTCCGCATTCTTCGTAGTAGAGCTTCCCGCCCTCAACGTCTACAAATGCCCCAGGTACGGCTCCAGGGCGGCAGGGGCGCTTGGCGGTAAAGCTTGGCGCCCGGCGGCGTTCAGACTCAGGCAGAGTGCTGGCAGAACGACCAAGGCGTAGGTAATGGTCATTGGCTCTTCCTCCGGTGCGGGTAGGTGAGTGAGCTAAGGCTCAACAAGAGTCTTCAGCACATTACTCGACGACCGAATTCCTAGCTCGGCCTGTTGCCGGATAGGGGATTCACCGGATTGTCCGCACGCTTGCCGTCGCGTACATAACCTGACTTGCGCCTGCTTCCTGGAAAGTCGCAGGGACAGTCATGCAATGTCTCCTGCGAGAAGGCCATCCCCACGGGTAGCGAGAAATAGGCTGAGGTCTCGACTACCAAAGAGGTTCGTCGGGCACTTGGCGCAATCGACTGGGGATCACTCAAGGAGAATCCATGATCAAGAAAATGCCCAGGCCCCTTTTCCTCGGATGCGTGCTAACAAGTCTGGTTATCGGCCCCGTCTTTGATTTCGCCCGCGGCGGCGCACCGTCAACGCTGCAGAGCGTCAACAAAGGGATTTTCGCCACGCTGGCCACCGACTGCACGATATATGCTGCCGCGAACGGGAACGACGCCCACGATGGAACCAAGCATGCGGACGGAACTATTTACCCAAAAACGCTGTATGGTGCGGCGGCATCTACGGTGCCGGGTTCGGTAGTTTGCCTGCTCGGCGGCAGGTATGAGTTGCCTTACGCATTCGTGCCTCCGTACGGCGGCAGCTCCTCGTCCTGGATCACCTATAAGAATTATGGCGATGGCGATGTGCTCCTGGTGTGGACGGGCGGTTTCACCGCCGCGCCGATGATTAACATAATTTCGACGGCGGCCTCTCCCACTCCCTATTTGCAATTCATGGGACTCACGCTAGACGGCCAGGGGACGGCTCTTGATGGTTTTTTCTGCAGAGGAACCTCCTCGGTGCGGTTCTACGGCAACGTCATCAGCAACACCGGGGGGTCCGGCATAGGGACGCAGAACTGCGATTACGTCACCGCCGATCACAATATCATCGCCCACAACGGCTACATCCCGGCCGGCGCCGATCCGAATATCGCCCAGTATTACAGCTGGACCAGCGGGATTTCGTTCAATATAAACCAGTGCTCCAGCTCTTATGATGGATTGCATCTGATTATCTCCAACAACATCGTTGTCGGGGAAGTGGACCAAAGCCCGAATCACATGGACGTCAACGGCAGGCATACCGACGGTGGAGGGATCATCCTCGACTATGACACCGATACCGCGCCTCCGGCCGTTTCCTGTCCCTACCCGCCTGGAGCACTGATCGTTAACAATATAGTTTATGGCAATGGCGGCCAATGTATCGCCGCCAATCAGGTGTCAAATTTCTGGGTGGTGAACAATACCTGCTATAAGAACGATTTAGACCTTTCCGCGGAGCCCAGTATTGGTGAGTTTGACTCGCAGAATTCAACGAATGGTCACTTCGTGAATAACATAAGCATTGCCTGGCAGCCGACTCATGCTGCGTACGTGCAGGCCGGTACCAATTCCAACGTCTATTATTTCAAGAATCTTTATTTCGGGAGTTCCTGCAACTTTGCCTGTTCGGATGCAACACAGTGGTTCTCTGGCGATCCCGTGCTTGCCAATACGCCTTATTTTGATGACGCGGCGAGCGCGGATGGGCAGTACAAGACAGCACGTCCGCCCTCGGCGGGAACGCCAACCGACCACGCTTCAGCAGCACAAAGATGCTCGGGTATGATGGTTCCTACTTGCGGTATCGTCAGCGGGTTCGGGCTCGCTTCCTCGAACAGCCCTGCCTACAACGCCGGCATCGACCCCACAACCGACAGTTTTTTGTCAGCGCGGATGTCGGCCAACCTCAAGGCCGAAATGCAATCTTACATACACGCAGACATCAACGGCAGAACGCGTACTGCCGGGGTTAATTGGGACTTGGGGGCCTTGGCACACCGGGTTGACTGACGGCCCTTCAGGATTTCCTTGTGCACCGAGGCGAGGCCGCCATCCACGGCTGTACTGCACCCTTCAAATTCGGACATGCGGCCTTTCCGAAACTCACCCCTAAGCCCCGGACTTCAGGCCGGGGATATCAGGCTCCGTCAGCGCGGGGTCTTCTGCTGCTCGAGAATCCCGGCGCAGGGTCGTTTCACCGTGCCCGCAATCCTAGTGCGCATGCTAACGGCATGGGATTATGATCGTCCTAGCGCTTAGGAGGTGCAGGCAATGGGCATGCGAGTCACCCGCGGTGCAGTTCTCTTGCTCCTGGCCTGGCCGGCAGCGAAGCTCTTCCCTGCCCCTGGTGATCGAGGATCAGGCTCGCAGGCAAAAACGGTTGTCGCAGACGAGCATCGGGAACGCTTGCTCGCCGCGGGAAAGATCCTCTTCGTTGATCGCTGTGCAAAATGCCATGCCGAGCGCGGAGACAAACCTCTGAAGAGCGGCCTCCCCCTTAACCAGCGAGAACTATCCGAAGAAGAAATCGCACGGGCGGTTTCAGGCCGCCTCAAGAATGCTCCCGACGAAGACAAACGCGCGGTGGTCCTCTACATTAGCAGCCTCATGAAGAGAAAGTGATTGCGTGTTCAGCCGGACACGTCCGTTAGGTTAGTGGCTGTGCTGCCTCGATGGCAGGGACTAGTACCACGGGCCGCAGAAATCAAGAGGCCTTATATCCCCTGTCCCCGGCCTAAAAACGCCGAGGCTAGGCCCGGGTTTCCGGGTTATTGAGGCAATTATCGGCTCTTTCTGAGATGTCATAACTTTCCTTTTCTCTCTTCATCCTCACGAAAGCCCGTATTGACGCGATTTTTTCGCATTTCCACTTCGATTCTAATGGCGGTCCTGCTCGCTTCACTGGTCAGCGGAATATGTAGTTACTAAATATTAGTTGGCCTCATCGCGCCAGCCCCTTCTCAGAAACTGAATCAGTAGCTATAGTGGCTATCTTGAAATCTACTACCATCCCTTGACACGAAGGTCTTTCCTGTTGTATTTACTAACCGTGGCTTGCCTCACCGCCAAAGTCGTCCACGGTCACCGCTACTGGCAAATCATCACCTCCCAACGCATCGACGGAAAACCCTGCCAGATTGTCCTGGCTCACCTCGGCACCGCCGACTCGCTCCTCGCTCGCCTGCAACAGAAACCCGGTGAGCCCATCAAGGCACGCATCCAACAGTTCGGCTTCCTCGCCGCGGCTTGGGGCCTGGCCCAAAGGCTTCAGCTCGTCTCCCTCATCGACCGGCACGTGCCCAAGCGGCTGCAAGGCGCCAGTGTCGGTCAGTATCTGTTGCTCGCTGCTTTGAATCGCCTGACCAGTCCCCGCAGCAAGGCCCAGATGGCCCACTGGTATCAACAGACCGCGCTGCGGCGCTGGCTCCCGCTTTCTCGCCAACAGCTTCGTTCCCAGCGCTTCTGGGACGCCATGAACGCGGTCGATGAACAAGCCATCCGCAAGATCGAGACCGCGCTCAGCCAGAAACTGGTGGAGGAGTTTGGGATTGATGTCCGCTGCCTGTGCTTCGATTGCACGAACTTCGATACCTTCATCGATAGCCGCACGACGTCGGAGCTCGCCCAGCGAGGTCATGCCAAATCGAAGAGGACCGATCTGCGCGTAGTGGGCTTGGCCTTGCTGGTGAGCACGGACTTCCATATCCCACTCTTCTCCCGCGTCTATCCCGGCAACCAGCCGGACTCAGTCACTTTCGGAAGCGTCACCGAGGAACTGATTGAGCGTTACCGCTTGCTGGCCAAGAACCTCGAGCACGTCACTTTGGTGTTCGACAAGGGCAACAATTCGGAAGAGAATCTGGAGGCATTGGTCCCCAGCCGCTACCACGTGGTCGGATCTATGGTTCCCACCCAGCACCAGGATCTTCTGGAAGTTCCCCTCGACCGTTTCCAGTCCTTCGAGGATCCCCGCTTGGAGGGAGTCACCGCCTTCCGAACCTCCAAGAAGGTTTTTGGGCGTGAGTGGACCATCGTGGTCACGCGCAGCCAGGAGTTGCTCGACGGACAGCTCCGCGGCATCGCGCAAGTGCTCCGGAAGCGCCGCCGGGCCTTGTCCGAGCTGCAGTGGAAGCTCAAGCGGAGCCAGGAGCCCGGGGCCAAGGGGAAGGGTTACACCTTAAAGAGTCTCCAAGCTCATGCCCAGAATCTCTCCTCGGGCCAGTACATCCAGAAGATCCTGCGGGTAGAAATCCAGCGGCGGCGAGGAAAGCTCCAGTTCAACTATCACACCGATGCACACGCTCTGGAGAGGCTCACGGCGACCACCCTGGGAAGAAGGATTCTGTTCACTGACAACCACGAGTGGACCACCGAGGAGATTATTCTGGCTTAT
>Ga0066678_10000124_pt1 | contig 20196 bp, 17 predicted proteins | sample GraSoiAngelo_127_FD_62300 | JGI IMG/M metagenome (GOLD analysis project Ga0066678, IMG submission 62300) | Grasslands soil microbial communities from the Angelo Coastal Reserve, California, USA - 14_0927_09_40cm | ecosystem: Environmental > Terrestrial > Soil > Grasslands | place: USA...
TCGCGCGGCGAAGCTGTCAAGGGTCTTCGATGAACGCCCTTCGGGCGCCCTTGACAGCCTCGCCGCGCGGTGGGAGAAGTGTTGCTATTTTTTGCTTGACAACGCCGACGTTGTTATAGAGGAGTTCTGAGGGTAGCTACCCGTTCTCCGAACTTTGCACGCGCCGCTCGAAAGGCGCGCGAAGCTTGTCTCGCCACATCCGCGGCGCTGCGGACGGCCCCGAACTCTGTTTGTTCATGTTCGTAGGAGTCAGGATCGGCAGCAATCAGCCCATGCGTAACGGACAGGAGTTCTTGAAAGTCAGAGCTTTCGGGGTAGCGTTCAATCGCATCCGAAAGAACGGCTATGGCGCGGATGTATTGGCCTCGCGAGACTTGCGAGAGGAAATCTTGGACGGTTTCAATCGCATCAGGTAGCCTGAAGGGTTCGCAGCGAACCTCAGGCCGGCGACCGGTGAGTCTCCGCTCGAGATCGTCAGGGTATAGAAGCCATAGGGAAGTTTCGCGTCCACTTCTACGGGTGGGTCGATGAGCGGGATGCTGGCGAGCAGGTTTGAGCTTTCAGCGCCAGCGAGAGCGACACTCCATGTCCGGTTCCGCGCAAGCGGATCGGTGTCGATGAGAACTCGAACGCGATCATCTTGAAGACTCGGTTCGATCGTCAACGTTACGGTGCAGCTGCGGCCGGTTGCAGGGTCCGTGAGGCGTTTTACTACTGCCCTGAACGGGTTGCCAGTGAAGCTGATCGTATCGGGTTGGGCAGCCAAGCCTGACCCGCAAGGACGACCCGGAACGAACGCTTGTAGGCAACTGCCTGACCTCCACGAACGATCGCCGGGGCAAAGCGGCCGGCCGAACTCCGGATGAAAAGCACCAAGCAAGAAACCAAAAGCAATCGTTACAACCTGGTAGAAGAGAAATCCTCGTCGATGGAGAAGCAAAAGCCTTGACCCTTACCCGCCGCGCTCTTGTACGACTTTCTTTCCTTTCTGCCGCCTTCGCTGCAACTCCACGACTCCTGGCGCAAGGGGTTGCCGCGCACACGGTCAAACCCGTGGCGCGACCAGCACCTTCGGGACGTCCCTTCTACGCTCATTTCGAGGATGTGGCATCGGCCGCAGGGTTGCAAGCTCCCGTGATCTACGGCGGCGTGGACACCAAGAAGTACATTTTGGAATCTGTCGGTTGTGGTTGTGCCTTCATCGACTACGACAACGACGGCTGGATGGATATCTTCTTGCTATCAGGTACCCGCCTGACGGGGGACCCGCCTAGTGCCACTAATCGCCTTTACAAGAACAATCACGACGGAACCTTCACCGATGTCACGGAGAAGGCTGGCCTGAAGGCAACGGGCTGGGCGTCCGGCGTTTGCATCGGCGATTACAACAACGACGGATTCGAGGATATTTTTTGTACCTACTTCGGGCAAAACCGTCTCTATCGCAACAACGGCGATGGAACTCTTACCGACGTGACCAACAGTGCCGGCCTTTGGAACGATCAGCCACGCTGGGGAGCGGGATGCAGTTTCCTTGACTACAACCGGGATGGGAACCTTGATTTGTTCGTTTCCAATTACGTGCGCTTCTCTTTCGAGCACGCACCGGTGCCAGGAGAGAACCCGAATTGCAACTGGAAGGGTGTCCCCGTTGAATGTGGGCCAGTCGGATTGCCTACGGGAAGACATTCGTTGTACCGCAACAATGGCAACGGTACCTTTACCGACGTCAGCCAGCAGGCAGGGATCGCGACGGCGACCGAATGCTACGGGATGACGGTCGTCGCGGCTGATCTTGATGAGGATGGCTGGACGGACATTTTCGTCGCCTGCGATTCCACCCCCAGTCTATTGTTCATGAATAATCATGACGGGACTTTTCGCGAGGAAGGTGTACTCCGTGGAGTGGCACTCAGCGACGACGGCATGGAGCAAGCCGGAATGGGTGTCGGTGCAGGGGACTACGATCTGGATGGTCATTTGGATCTCTTTAAAACGCACTTTGCCGATGATGCCAACGGCCTCTATCACAATGACGGCAGAGGGAATTTCGATGACGTCACCCGCTCCTCCCTGCTCGCAGTCGAGACCCGGTTCATCTGTTGGGGTGCCGGCATCGTTGATCTCGACAACGACGGCTATCCCGACATTTTCATGGTAACAGGCAACGTGTACCCGGAAATCGAGCGCAAGTTGCCGCAATACGCGAACAAGACTCCGCGCGTGCTGTTTCGCAACCTGGGTAACCGTAAGTTCGAGGAGTTGGGACAGGAGGCTGGCCCGGGAGTGACGGAAGCCCACTGTAGTCGGGGTTGTGCCTTTGGAGATTTCGACAACGATGGCGACGTGGATATCTTGATTGTGAATCTGAATGAACCGCCGTCCCTCTTGCGAAACGATCTGAGGGCAAAGCACAACTGGATCAAAGTCAAGCTGGAGGGAGTCAAGTCGAACCGCAGTGCCATCGGCGCTCGTGTTCTGGTCCGCTATGGCGGCAAGGTTCAGGCGCAGGCCGTGCTTAGCCAGGCGAGCTTTTATTCTGGCAACGATCCGCGGCTGCACTTCGGTTTGGGCATTTTTGATTCGGTCGATATCGAAGTCTTTTGGCCCAACGGTCTACATGAAAAGTTCAAGGCGGTTGGGACGAATCAGCTGGTGACCCTCCGTGAGGGAGCAGGGATCGTGCCTTCGAAAGGCTGGGTGAAAAGGTAAGGCCAACGGTTCCGTGGGGCTAGCGCCACGTTGCCTGGGCTGCTGCCCGGCCAGGTGTCGCGCGCGTCAGCGCCTGTTCCCCTGACGTCAAAGTCTTCGCCGGATTGGCGCTGGCACGTTGCAGTTGGTCCCGGGTGGCCGCGGTGGCCGCTGCGCTGTCACCTCGGAAATACTGGAGCTGATGCGACTGCACCTAACCCGATGAGGAAAAACATGAACATCAGAGGTAATAGCTTTCGAGCACTCGGAGGTGCACTGGCGAATTCTTTCCAGACAAAAACTCCCCATATGGCGGAAACCATCGTAGCCCCCTGTCCGATCGCGTACGAAATCGCTGGACCGATGACGTGCGCGTGCGAAGCAGCGAAGTTGAAAACCGCGCCCGTGCACCAGATCATTCCGCCGAGAATTCCCCACCCATGCCAGGCGGCCCGCCCTTTCCAGTAGTCGGCCATGCCCACGGGCTGGCCTCCGGTTAACGGCCTCCGCATGAGGACGTAATTCACCGGTACCGCACACAACGCAGTACCGAGAGCAAAGAAGAACGCCACAGTATAGGGACCGAGCGAGCGATCTCCCGTAATTGCTTTGGCAACCAGGGGATAAAAGATGCCCATCAGCAGGCCGCACGCGAGGCTGATCGGAATACCGCGTGCGCTCGGAGCCTTCTGTGTGGTCTCGCGTCTGCGATAGGCCATCGCGTCCACCACAATGGCGAGGACGATCAGAAACACACCGCTAAACAACAACACGGGACTTCCTCGCGGAGAAATGAAGTAGTTCAGCAGTACGCCCACCACGAGCGCCAACCCGATTCCGATTGGAAACGCGACCGCAAGACCGGCGATATCAATTGCGGCGACCAGCAGGAGGTTTGCGACGTTGAAGACCACTCCGCCGAGTAGGGCGAAGATGATATGAGTTGCGTCCGCTCTGCCGATATTCCTGAGGAAGGAAAGTTCTCCTCCACCAGCACTGCCGAGCGTAAGTCCCCACAAGAGGCTTGCCGCAACGATGCCGATTACGTAGTCCCAATAGAAGAGCTGAAAGGCCCAACCCGGAGTGAGTTTCATGGTGTTGGCCCATGACCCCCAACACAGCATGCTCCCGATCATGAACAACAACGCGATGCCATAGGCTTCCGGTTGATACATGGCCCTCCCGGCTCGGATCAAGTCGTCGCGCGAACACAAAGTTGCAGTTGCTTCAGCTTCTTCGCATCTTCGCTTTCCGTCCCCTTGTACTGGCCTCCGGCGGTAATTAGGTCTGCTCGATGATTCGGTGGTGACGGCACCAACTCCGCCCGTGGCTGCGCCTTGTCTTCAAAACGCGAGGTGAAGCCCAAACTGCCAAGCGCGCGGCAGATTCTGGCCGGTTGATTTACCGAAAAGGCTGCTGGACAGATCGCTAACCGGATTCACTAGGTTCACGCGGTTAAACAAGTTGAAAACATCTGCCCTGAATTCGATGGAAAGGCGTTCCAATTTCACCACCTTCGCGAATTCTGTATTGACGTTAGCCAAACCCGGGCCAGTGAAGGTGTTTCGGCCCACGTTACCCTCTTGTCCGAGTGCGGGGGCGGGGAAAGCGGACGCCGAAGCAAAGCCTGTAAGAAAATTGCTCCGGTTGCCCGTGTGAACGGCGTCAGCGGCCGGTGCGTTCGGCAGGTCGTAAGCATAACCGTCGGCGTTGAAGTCGCCGCTCCCCGGTTTCAAACCAACCACATTTCCGTTCGAATCCAGCACTGGATTGAACGATGCTGAGGTATATACGGAGAAGGGCAAGCCGCTCTGCAGCACCACGATATTGGACATGCGCCAACCCTCGAAAACCCTCCTCGCGAAGCTATTCTGGAAGAACCCTGTCGGGACTTCTACCACGCTATCAACCGTGACGCGCCTGGCCACGTTATAGTCCGCCCTGCCGTGCTGGAACGGAATGTTCAACGGATTGAAGACCGCCTCGCCGTTGTCCGTCCCGTTGTCGTTGCTGCTCATGTCGTCCGTGGCTTTACCGAAGGTGTAAATACCCCTCAATTGCCAAGAGTGAGTGAACCGTTTACTCAACATGAGGGTGCCGTAATGACCATCCGCCACTCCAACGGTGCGACCAAAGATAATGGGGCCGAAGTTACGATTCAAGCGCGTCTGAGTTCCCTTGTTGAGGATCAGGTCGCCCGGGAAACGATTCACGTCGGTCTGGACATACAGATTCTTACTGTGGGAGCCGTTATAGTCCGCCTCAGCAATCAGGCCGTGTCCAAGATCTCGCTGGAGGGAAACCATGAAGACGTGAGTGCGAGGCTGATCCAGGTTGGACACTAAGCCAGAGGTTTGGACTGGCAAGCCTACGATTCCTCCCGCCGCATTGGTTTGAAACGTTATGCCCGGCGGGACCGGCCAGACTTGACCCGTCGGGTCTCCCAGCGCATAGCTGAACGGGTGATTCGGACTAAGCGCGCTGAACGAGGGGATGGCCCAAACCGGGGGATTGGCGCGTGCCGGGAATGACCATGATCCGTCAGCCACGTTGTTGAAGAACAAGCCGTACCCACCTCGCAACGAGGTTTTGCCATCTCCAAAAATATCCCAGGCAAATCCAACTCGGGGGCCCCATCCCTGGGGTCTATTGTTCGTCACATACGCATTCTGCCCGCCTCGGACGGACATGGTTCCGCTAGCGACTTGAGAAGCAAAATCGCTCCCAGGACCCAGTGAGAAAAAGGGGAACGGCGTGTGTGAATTATAGTAGGTCCCCCAGTGGCCGAAGTAGTCGTACCTAATACCCAAATTCAGCGTGAACCGGTGCGTCACCTTCCAGTCATCCTGGACAAACGCTCCTCCGTAAAGCCAGCGCAAGATCTGATACAAGTCGCTGGCCAAAGCACCGTTAGACACGTGCAATGCAGGACCACCCTGCGAGAAAGGCTGATCCTGGGCGAAGTCAAGGAGGTTGGTAAAACCGAACCCCGGCCGGAGCAAAGGGCTGGTAAACCTATCGTCGTCATGATGCCGGTCGATATCGGCTCCCGCGCTTATGGTGTGACTGCCGTGAGTCCAAGTCAGCACGTCATGCCAGCTGTAGTTCTGATGCACCCAGCCAGCCGGACCCCACTGGTTATATCCGGACAGCCCTGAGATGTTCACATCGGGAAGACTCTGGTTCTTGATCGAACCGGGATTGGATCCGTCGGCATCAATCCAAGTGAAACCGGCGTCATTCAAGAGCCTTGGAGAGAACGCATGGGTCCAGTCGAGTTTGGCGAAGAACCCGTTGTTCGGAACCTTTACTCGATAGATCGGGCGCGGGTCGGCTTGTAGTTGGTCGGCGTAGGTACGAAACCAATCGAAGAAGAAGCGATCTTTCGATTCATTTACATTGTAGTCGAGCCGGACATGCCATTGGTAGGCGTTATGGGTCAAACTGAGTGGAAACGTTGCTGTTCCGAAAGCGGGCAGATTGGGATTGTTTTGAAATGCAGGGGACTCCGGATAGGAACCTGGCCGGGTTGCCTGGAGTTGTCCCACGGTGACGATACCAGTCGTGGGCGTGGCCCCCGGGGGTGCCTGCTTGAAGAATATCGACGAGAGATTATTGGGAAAATTTTGCTGGACAAATTGCGCGAACTGGGGCGTCTCGACGGGCGCGACCAGAGTTGTTGCATTGGAGGATCTCAACAGAAAGAGGCCGCCAAATGCGAACAGTTTGTTTTTGATAATCGGGCCACCCAGGGTTCCGCCAAATTCGTTCCTACGAAAGGCCGGGATTGCGCGGCACCCGGTAGATCCCGAGGGGCAAAACTGAAACTCGGTTCGGGCCGTCAACTTATTGTCCGTGTGAAACTCCGACAAGGATCCATGTATCTCGTTGCTTCCTGGTTTCGTGAAGACTTGCACGTACGCTCCGCTGTATCGCCCCTTGGAGGCGTCAATCGTCGCTCCTGAAATACGTACGGCCTGAATGAAGTCCGGCTCGGGAGAGAGGTTCACGACTCCGTCCCGAGACGCGCTGACCGCTATGCTACCGTCGACATCGTACTGGTTGTTCTCCTGTCGCTGCCCGGCGGCGTTGATCTGATATCCCGCTTCCTGCTCAAAACTATCGTTGTTCGCGGAACCGGAACCAAGCGCGCCTCCGTGCGGCAGCCCCGAGCCTGTGACACCTGGTGCCAATTCGATTATGCTGGTGTAGATATTTCTTCCGAGCAATGGTGCATCGTGGACGACGGTCTCGGAAATTTCTCGTGAAGTGCTTGTCTTGTCTACCTCAACCGCCGCTAGCTCTGAGGTCACGTCTACGGTGACGGTTTGGGTGGGCAAGGCGAGGGTCGGGTAAAGGCTCTTTACCTGATTGGATTCCAACTGCAGATCCTTCTGCACCCATGTCTGGAATCCCGTCTTCTGGATCTCAACCGTATAGATCGCTCCGGGCAGCGACGTAATGCGGAAGTCACCGTTATCCGCGGTAGTCGTATATCGACTGACATGAGTATTTTGATCGGTGACAACGATTTTGGCTCCCGCGATCGCCGCGCCAGTCTGGTCCGTCACCGTTCCTGTTAGTCCACTGGTGAATTGAGCGCGGGCGAGCACCTTAAGAGCCAGTAACAGGAAAACAAGCGCAATTATCGTCGCGACTGGACGTGATGCCTTCATGGTGTCCTTCCCTTCTTCTGAGGCCGTACTCATCTCTGAGCTAATTCGAGACTAGGCTTTTGCTGAGCTTTACGCTTCTCGGCTTGCTGCTCTCGTTTGAACGCGTCAATTAGAGCTCGCCCCTCCACTCGCCTTCCGGCCTTGAGATAAAGACGACCCAGGCTGTACTTCGCCGATAGGTGGTGTGGGTTCAGCCGTAGACAGGCCCGCAAGTTTTCCTCGGCGAGTTTTGGGTCCTTGTTGAAGTACAACTTCGATAGGTGGTAGTAAGAATCCGCAAAAGAGGGGTTTAATCGGACAGCTTCCCTGAATGCTTCTGCAGCCTTCGCGTCGTCCTTTAACGTTTGCTCGAGTGCGACGCCAAGGTAGTAATGCATCTGGAAATTGGTCGGAAATCTTTTGATTGCAGAAGAAAGTGTGTTGATCGCGTCTTGTAGCTCGCCCGCATGCGTCTGGATGATGGCAAGACTTAGGAGGGCAACACTGTTGTCTTCCTGGAGTCCGCTGGCTCTACGCACGATCTTTTCGGCTTCGCCGAGGCGTCCAAGTTTTTCGAGGATGGCACCCTTCTGCACCTGCAAGCGATAGGAACCGGGGACATGCGTCAGTCCGATATCTGCCGCTTCCAGGGCCAGCGGATAATTTTCATAGTCCATGCAGATGGTGCTGAAATCTAGATAATTCACCTCTTTCCCCGGTTCGAACAATGCGGCCTGACGCAATGATTGGATCGCCAGATTGAGGTCACCATCCCTTCTGGCAAGGCTGGCCAGTAGATTCAAAGAGTCTGCGTCCGGCCTGACGCTGGTGAAATCTTTGAGCTCTTTCAGCGCTTCTTTGGAGCGGCCCATCCGGTCCAGGACAACCGCTCGCTGGTACTCGAGCCCTGATAGCCTGGGATCGAGCTTGGCTGCCTTTTCGAATTCTCCCAGGGCCTGTTGGTATTGGCTCTGTTGCGAGTAGAGGAGACCAGCCTTGAAGTATTCAGAGGCCGCTACGCCGGACATCGCGTCAAGGCTCTTTAGGACAGCATCCGCCTTCTGTGCCTGGTTCGACTTAAAAAGAGAGTGCGCAAACGATAGCACCGCCTGGGGATACTGATAGACAACCTCCCCGGATTCTCCTAGGAGCGAAGCGGATTTAATGAAGTCCCTTTGTTTTTCGGCAATGATTCCCAGAAAAAGAAAAGCTACTGAGCGCGAGTCGCCCGGCGTATCAATCAGTCTTTCAAATTCCTTGATGGCTAAGTCGTACTTACCCGAATTAAAATAACTTATCGCAAGGTTCTTGCGGGCAGACACAAACTCCGGGTTGGCTTCGAGACTCCTGAGCAAATAATTTTCGGCTTGCTCGAAATCGCCTTTCAAGCTGTAGGCAGCTCCGATCACGTTTAGAAGGACCGCATTTTGTGGATCGGCTCCGAGGCCGTTTTTGAAGGTTGGTATCGCCTCATCGAGACGTCCCTCTTTGACAAGGCTCATGCCTAAGCGGTTCGCCTTCGCAGCTTCGGACTCATTGAAAGCCGAGGGCATCGGAGCAGACTGAGCCCGAGAAGCCGGCGAACCCAAAAGGGCCAAACACAGTCCAACCGATAACGGCCTCCAGCACTTGAATAGATTGAAAATTCGGTGCCCGAAATGAATTGAGCTTCTGGTCATGTGATTCTCGCGAGCCTAGAGAGCCTCGACCCCCACGAAACTGGAATCACGACTTACAAAAGCAGGCGTTTTTTGGAAATCATCGAACCCACATTCGGGAGCAGAATTTAAATCGTTTCAAATTATTTTGTCAAGCAAAATTTCTTAACGAGGGTCCACAGTTGCTTCCCACCCGATGCCACTGTCCATGTTCCTGAGAGTAGGTTTCGCCACCGCGACCACCTCCTCGCGTGTCAAATGTACCCAGGATTGCGCTGGCGATGACAACTCGGTCCGGCAAGGGTGGCCAGATGAACGAAGAACCTGCTGCAGTGACGCCCGCCTGCGCCCCACGTGGGACAAAACAGTCTCGCCGCAGAGTGGTATGTCTCGCGTTACGATGGGGCCGGATCGTGCGTTTTGGCGTCACGGTTAAGTCGGTGAATCTCGATTTGAAGGTTGCCAAGCAAGTACTATTATTTTCAACAATTCCCAAACCAGAATCGCCAAAAAATCCGGCCGCCCCGTGGCGAACCCAAGCGGCTCCTTTTCAAACGGCTGTATCGGACGCGCCGGCAACCCGGAGCCTTACTGCCGGACGCATCCGATACAGTGCTAAACATTTCTGGACCGGCAGACCAAGAGCGGAATGGTTCCCGGATCACCTCTGTATTGGCGACGACACGTCCAAGGGCAGTTGTGCTGCCCCGTCGTCGCGGAGAAGACCGCTTGATGAGTCAGGACCTACAAACTTCATCCTAACCGTTGCTAACCCCTTTCGCAGCGAAGCATCAAGTGGACAACTGTTTTGAATCGTTTTATATTTGCGACGAAATCTGATACCCGGACCGAGGAGCCACCTCATGAGATGTCTACTCCTGCAAATCACCGTTTGTGTATTTGTCGCCGTCGCAATCTGCTCCGCTCAGGATTCGCACTTCTCCCCCAAGGAGCAACAGATTCCTGTACCAGAGTGCCTGACGATGAAGGGACTATGGGAGGGTGGCTCGAAGGCATGTACTCAGAATGAGCACGAATCGTGGTTGGCCGATATCACGCACTGGAGGACGGAACGTCGCATTCGTGTCGGCTACGATGGTGCGAGGTACGATTTGCCGGCCTTGAAATGGACTCAGTCGAGTTTCATACAACCTCAGATGATGGTTCAGGATCGCTACTTCTATGATCCGATCGCTGGCAACTACACCGTAGCCCGATATCTCGACGACGTTGAGAAGCGCTACGGGGGAATTGATGCGGTCCTGATTTGGCCGACCTACCCGAACATGGGAATCGATAATCGGAATCAGCAGGACATGATTCGTAGTATGCCCGGAGGCGTTGCGGGCGTGAAGCAAATGATCGCCGACTTCCATCGCCGAGGCGTGCGAGTCTTGTTTCCGATGATGATGTGGGACCAGGGCACTCGCGATCCCGGGATGCCGTGGCCGAACGCGATCGCCAGTCTGATGAACGAGATTGGCGCCGACGGTATCAACGGCGACACGCAGGATGGTGTCCCGTTGGCATTTTCGCTAGCCGCAGACAAGGCTGGTCACCCTCTTGCCTTCGAACCGGAGGGCGGGCCGGCAGACGAAGCACTAGCGTGGAACGTAATGACTTGGGGGCAGTACCAGTTTCCATTTACCCCGCTCGTTGACAAGTACAAATGGCTTGAGTCGCGGCACATGGTGAACATCTCGCACCGGTGGAATCGTGACAAGACCGACGACTTGCAATTCGCTTTCTTCAACGGAGTTGGCTGGGAAAGTTGGGAGAACATCTGGGGTATCTGGAATGGAATCACGCCGCGCGACGCGGAAGCCACCCGGCGCGTTGCCACTATCGAGCGTGGGGTAGCGCCGTTCCTGGTCAGCAAAGACTGGGAACCGATGTCGCCCATGCTCCGTTATGGTGTGTATGCCAGTCGCTGGCCGCTGGCCGGGCAAGGACTTTGGACGATCGTCAACCGAAACGAATACGACGTCGAAGGAGACCAGATCGAGGTTCCATCCATTGGGAGTATTCGCTATTTCGATCTTTATCACGGAGTAGAGCTGGAACCTCAGACTCGACCGGATGGAAGGGTTGTGCTGGCTTTTTCCCTCGAGGCCAAGGGCTATGGCGCAATCGTTGCGACGAGGACAGCGCCGGAGCAAGGACTTGTGACCTTAATGTCCAAAATGAATGCCCTGACCGCAACACCCTTGGTCAGTTATTCGCATGAATGGAGAGTGTTGCCACAACAGATCGTTCCAATTCAGGCATCGAAAGTTGCGAGCAGCGCACCTGCTGGCATGGTCAAGATCCCGGAAGGTGATTTCCTTTTCAAGGTCTCGGGAATTGAGATTGAGGGGTTCAATGACGTGGGGGTGGATGTGCAGTATCCGTGGGAGGACTCCCCGCGCCGCTTTCACCAGCACCCCATACACGTGAATTCCTTCTACATCGACAAGTACCCGATCACAAATACCGAATTCAAGAAGTTCATGGACTCCACCCACTATCACCCCAAAGACGACCTGAACTTTCTCCGCGATTGGAAAGATGGAAACTATCCGCAGGGATGGGAAAACAAGCCGGTCGTGTGGATCTCGCAGGAAGACGCGCGGGCATATGCGAGTTGGGCCGGGAAACGGCTACCCCACGAGTGGGAGTGGCAATATGCAGCGCAGGGCACGGATGGACGTCTCTACCCGTGGGGCAACGAGTGGGACCAGAGTGCCGTTCCAATGCCCGATAAATCGCGCAGCATGCGAGGTCCAGATCCGGTGGACGCACACCCGAAAGGAGCCAGTCCATTTGGAGTGATGGATATGGTCGGAAATGTGTGGCAGTGGACGGAGGAGTTCGTCGACGACCACACTCGCGGCGGCATTCTCCGTGGCGGCAGCTACTATCGGCCGCAGGGCTCGATCTGGTACTTCCCTCAAGCCTACAAGCTGAACGAGCATGGCAAGCTGCTGCTGATGTCTCCCAGCATGGATCGCTCAGGAGCAGTTGGCTTCCGTTGCGCAGTCGACTCGCACTGATGTGGCGGTTGTGCTCGGTGGCACCGACGACCGCAGCCCGCCAGTGCTGCAAGGCGGCAAAGACATGACAGCACCCGTGACAATGCGACAAATCGCCGAGCGAGCGCAGGTCTCGATCGGCACTGTGTCCCACGTCATCAATGAGACGGCAAAAGTGAGGCCGAAATTACGAGAGCGAGTGCTCGAAGCGATTCGCAGCTTGGGGTTTCAGCCCAGCGCCCTGGCACGCGGCTTGCGGCGAAACCGGACAAACATGCTGGGAATGGTCATTCCAGATATAACGAACCCATTCTTTCCGGGTGTGGTTCGGGGCGTTGAGGACGTGGCCTACAAGCGCTCCTTCCGCGTAATCCTCTGCAACGCCGACAACGATCCTTCCAAGGAAGCGTCGTACGTTCGCGAATTGCGCTCCTATCACATTGCTGGGCTGCTAATCATTCCAGCAGCGGGTGCGGACATCGTCGGTCACCTCCGAGCCTACACGTCGGCTTCGGTCCCCGTGGTTTGCATTGATCGAGTCCCGGAGGGGTGGAAGGGTGACGCCGTTCTGGTGGCTAATGCAGAGGGTGCTTACCAGGCAACGCGCCATTTGATTCAGATGGGGCATAAGCGTTTAGCCGTGATCACTGGGCCGCTCAAGCTGACCAACGCGGCAGAACGCTTGAAAGGTTTTACGCGTGCGTTAAATGAGAGCGGCATAGAAATTGAGCCGGAGTTTGTACAGGAAGCCCGCTTCGATACCGCGAGTGGCTACCAGGCTGCTCTTCGGCTGCTTCGGATGCTCCCGCGCCCCACTGCTATTTTTGCGTGCAACGATCTCATAGCTTTTGGAGTACTGCAAGCTGTCCGTGAACTCAACCTGCGATGTCCGGAAGATTTGTCGATTGCCGGTTTTGATAGTCTCGAGTTCACCAAGTTCACGGATCCTTCTTTGACCTCTGTTTACCAGCCGGGATACCAACTGGGGGCCACGGCTGCCCGCCTTTTGTTGCAGAGGGTGGATGGGATGCGGGCTGCGCCAAAAAAACTTCTTCTGCCGACCGAATTGAAGACCCGCAACTCGGTCGGCCCCCCGCCCCCAGGAATGCCGGATAGCAGCGAGCGAAAAACGAAGATGCACGCCCGCAATGGCCGGGAGCGCAGCAAGCAGTCGGTATGAGAAATCCGAGTTAGCATCCTTTGCGGTCTCGGTTCAAGGTGTCGCGGTTCCGAGTATCGGTAGTATCGGTTCCGAGTATGTCGAGTATGTTCCAAGTGTTGACAACCTCAAACCGGTGGGAGTAAATTTCTGTTTTTTAAAAATTTGAATCGTTTCAAGCACTTGGCACAAGAGATGCGCTTCGTCACAAATTCTTTTTACGGCCATCTGCTCTCCTGAGTGAATTCGAGATGTCGCCATCTCCTCAGGCAACAGACAGGTGAAAAGAACCGGTTCGGACGGGGTCAGGGTGCTCCGCTGGAACTGATGGTGGAACCGATGAGCGCTAAGCTCCACAATCAAAAACACTGGCGGAGAGAGTGGGATTCGAAGCTGATTTCAAGCGTCAAATAAAGGACTTAGTGCGACACGGACAGCATTCTTAGTACATGTAAGTCCATGAAAAACCAGTCTGCTGATTTGAAGTGATTTGCGGAGGCATTACCAGCGTCTGGAGCCTCTATGCCGGAAAACACCAAGAGTCGGACGATATCGAGAAGCTCCTCTCTGAAAAGAAGCCCTTGGGTGACCCCAGGCGAGCCCTTGTCAACCATCTGCTGAAACGGCGCGAAGTCGCGATTAAGTCGTTCGATGAGAGGCTCGCGAATCTGGGCTACCGCGCGAACTCTGCGGCCAAACGAGGTCACCACAAGAAGCCGCCGGCGAAATTTGCATCCGCTCAGGTGCCGTTAGCGAATTCGCTAACCCTCGACTCTAATACTTCGTGCGAACATACATTCCGTAGCGTCCGTAACACGGGGACCCAGAACGATTCTTGTGGGCATTCAGAGTCACGTCCATCGTTCTCCTGTTAAACGTCTTTCCGCAGACGGTGCACCGATAGACGTAAGTTGGCCCTTGATGCCTGGTTCTCGTCGTGCGACCCATCCTGGGCATGCTTGGCATTCGCGGTATCGCGGTAGACATCGCGACATTAAGCGGCCCCGTCGATGTCAGTTCAACCGCGTGACGCGGCGAAAAGACTTGCGAAGTCACCTTTGCCCCCTGCATCCGGTCCACGCGATAAGAACGGTGTTCATCCGAATTGCTTCTGATCGCGTGCAGCACGAAATTCCCCTCAGCCGTCTGGTACAGAGAATACGGCTCTATGCGGCGCACGGTGCCGTCGTAAGCGAGATCGACGCAGAGATGGTTCGCTGCGGCAAAGCGAATGATTTCCAGTGTCGAACGTGAGCGGATGGGAACGCCCATTGGCAGCACGCGCGTGCGGACTGGGACTTCGCCGGCGCCGTGCTCGATGATCGCGCGTTGCGGGATTGCCGCGCCCGTTACCCAGGTGAAGATTTCCGGAAGTGCGTCCCAGAAGTCATGGAGCGGCGGAAGAACGGGAAGCTGGTGCGACAGCATATCCGACCACATTCGTTCAAGCGCATGGCGGTGAGGTTGCAGCGAAGCAACGGTCGGGACCGGGATTGCCTTGTGTGCACACTTCTGCTGCAGCACGTCGAGCAGCACCGACGCCGTTGGTCGGCTGTCGGTGTGGCGGTAGAGGTTCACCACGTCATAAAGATCGCGGGGCCGCGTCCGCTCTCCGAGCGCGCGTAGCTTTTCACCGAAGGCTTCCTCATAAGCGTAGCAATTGGCCCAGATCCCACCTTCGGGCTTGTCGGTATAAGGATGAAATACCTCGCGGCGCACGGGAGGAAGCACCAGCCTTTCGTCCGCCGTCAGATCAAGCTTGATCTTTGGCCAGCCGCCCGACGTCGGAGAAACCGGTCCGCGGTAGGCGATCTTGCCCTGGCAGTTTGGCTTGCCGCGTGAGCTGTCGTAAATATCGAATTCAAGCTGATCGGCAGGAATGTTCAATCCTGATTGTTCGGTTACCCAGGCGACAACTTCCTCGAACACAGGCCGCAGGAATTCTTCGGCGAGATGGCTCTCATCGCGCAGGGTGAAATCCAGATCCTCTGAAAATCTGTACGTCTCGAAGTAACACTTTTTCAGACACGTCCCGCCCTTGAAAACCCAGCTTTCTGCGAGCTCTTCATGCGCGTTGATTCCAGCGAGTATCCAGCCCAGGACATAGTCCTTCTCGACAACGTTGGGCAGCAGAGAAAACGACGAGGCGGCTTCAAGCATTTCGCGTTTGTCGATCATGAGGCCGCTGCCTTCAAGGCGTCAGGCACCCAGAGTCGCCAGGCGGTAACGAGTTTCTCGGACCGAAGCGCCGGATCGAGTTTGGCATAACCGTGCGTCAGTCGCGCGCGGCACTCATCCGCGAGTTTCTTGTCGTTGAGCCGCGTGTCCGCAAGAAATCCGAGGCGCTTGAAGACGGCGCCGTTTTCGAATTGCACTGCATGACGGATCAAAAGCTCGCGATCGGCGGTCCTGCTGCCTAGATATGTGCTCAGGCAATCGGCCACGTGATCGATGCCGCCGCCCACTTCGGGCGCTGCGATCATATCGACCAGCGTGCGCGCGGGGTCCGATATCGATACTTTGGCGGAGCCGCGCCACAAGGTCTTCAATCCGAACAAGCGTTCCGGCTTTATGTTATGCAGCAGGAAAACAGCCCCCTGCGCGGTCACGCGCTTCATGGTGACGCGGCGCGTGGTGAAGACGAAGGTTTCATTGAAGAGCTGCTCGGTGAGTTCCCAATGATGAGCGGCCGTCCAGCCGCCGATGTAGCATTGACCAAAAAGCGTCGGAACAAGAACCCAGGGATCTGCAACGACCTGTTCGCTGTCGGCCAAGTCCAGGGGCACCGAAACGTAGAGCCCACGTCCTATCCTTCGGAGCCAGCCCTGCTTTCTCCAGCGTGACAGAAGCTTGGCAGCTTCACGCCGCTCGATCCCGAGCGTCTTTGAGGCAATGTCGACAGAAACGACCTCCTTGGCGGCGCGAAGCACGGAAGCAAGTCGCGCACGAGAGGCCGGCAAAGGGGTTGTCTCGCGATCCACAGCTATATTATATAACCTTTATTTCGCATTTTATGTGAACTTTGTGAGTAATGATATAGCTAGACTAGGTGCAACAGCCAGAAACCCCAGTAATTCAAAGGCGTCGTAGGTTGAATTTCAATCACATCGCCGGTTCCGCCCGGTTCGCGTGAGAACAGCAACATCCTGTCAAAATCAAAAGCGAGTTTCAGGCCTCGAGATGCTCGGGCCGCGCATATACCGCGGCTATCCAGCTAATCTCGCAGCCGCCCTTCAAGTGAACGTCACGAAGCTTCATGCGCCAACTGAGCGCGGTCGTTCTGCCACCTTGATGTCGCCCTCGCGCTCCGCGATACGATCACGCCTCGTGAAAGACCACGACTCGCCCGGAAATGATCCCGAGGTATAGCGCTCCGGGTCTTCCGTGTATTCCTTTTCCAGAGTTGGACCACCTGACCGGGCGGCCTCCCGCCCACATGAGCAGGCTCACCCATTTCAGATCTCTCTCACCTCAGAAATGCCGCAAGTGCAATCCAATTGTTTCTGCCATTGCGTTGCGAGTTCCGCGTGCGCCCGTTTGTATTCGACCAAAGGACGAAGCGCGGTTCGTACCTTTGCGCCGAACACCTCCGCGAAAGTCGTGCCCTCCTGAGATAAAATCGCGCATCATGCTCACCGTATTTTGCACGTACGCGAAGCGCGCTACGTTCACCTTCGGCGCGGGACTGTTTCTGCTCCTGGCCGCCTTTCCCTCGATCGCCCAGGATCAACCCGTGCGACCGCCAATCACCGGCATCACGTACGTCCGCCTCTGGTTCACGGACCTGCCGAAGTCGCTTGCCTTTTACAGCAAGATTCTCGGCCTCACCCCGCGCGACGCCGGCTGCGCGGGCCTGATGCGTCCGTGTTTCATCATCAATGAGCACCAGCAAATAGCGCTTGCGAAAGCGGCTTCCGACCCTCCCGCAAACTTCCTCGCCGAAATCGGCTTCGCCACAACCGATGCTGCGGGCATGCGCCGGTATCTCATGGCTCACAATGTGGCAGTGAGCACGATCACCAGGGACATCAACGGCACTGGACACTTTTCCCTTTTGGATCCCGAAGGCCATCCCATTGCTTTCGTGCAGGCGCCCGCGCACCGCCAGTACTCAGCCCCCGCGGAACAAGTCAGCACGCGTCTCATTCATGCCGGCTTCGTGGTGAAGGACATGGCCGCCGAGAATCGCTTTTACCTCGATCTGCTCGGCTTCCGCCTGTATTGGCATGGCGGCTTCAAGGATGACGGCCTCGACTGGTACGAAATCCAGGTTCCCGATGGTGACAGCTGGATCGAATACATGCTCAACGTTCCCCCGAGCGCCGACCACAAGGAACTCGGCGTGCAGAATCACTTTTCGCTCGGCGTGAAAGATATTCACGCCGCTGCCGACCAGCTCCACAAGAACGGCTTGCAGAAATTTGATGGCCCCGAAATTGGCCGTGACGGCAAATGGGGTTTGGACGCCTACGATCCCGACGGCACCCGCGTCGAAGTCATGGAATTCACGCCCGCCAAGGAACCGTGCTGCCATCCGTATACGGCGCCGCATCCGAAACAATGACGTGCCGCCGCTCGCCAAGCCATGTTCTCTTTCTGGGAAATTTTTATTGGTTCGTCGCTGATGTTGCTTTAGCTCCGGGCCTGAAGACCATGCTGGCGCCGGTTCCGCGGGGCAATCCGCCTAATGTTGTGTAAATTGTTGTGTAGCCGCCTCTAATGCATTGAAAACATGGCGGAGAGAGTGGGATTCGAACCCACGTTACCCTTTCGAGTAAACACGCTTTCCAAGCGTGCGCCTTCAGCCACTCGGCCATCTCTCCGGCGAGGCGTCTTCTAGGGAAGCAACTTAACGGAACCCTCTCGAAAGGCAAACCAAATAACCCATGCTCTGGTTCGCCTGGTTCGATTCTATGGGTATGCAGCGGGCAACCGCAACTCGCCGCCAGCTTGGTACTCGGTACGGGGTACTCGCCTACTTGTCTTCTTTATCGTGCAATTGCTGTGCCAGGTAATTCTCGATCCCCATTTCACCGATGGCGTAGAGCTGGGCCTCCAGCCAGTCAATGTGCTCTTCCTCGTCGGTCAACAATTCTTCCAGCAGGTCGCGAGAGCCGTTGTCGCCGGCTTCCACGCATGTCTCAATACCCTTATTCAGGCGCTTGACCGCAGCGTATTCCACATTGAGATCATTCTGCAGCTGGGCTTTGACGTTCTGGCCGATGTTGATCTTGAAGTAGTCGCTCATGTTGGGAGTGCCCTCCAACAGCAGAATACGTTCCATCAGTTTCTCCGCATGCTGCATTTCTTCAATCGACTCGTCCCTCGTGTGCTTGGCCAGTTTTTCGTAGCCCCAGTTTTCGCACATCTCGGCATGAAGAAAATATTGGTTGATGGCGGTCAATTCGGCTTTCAGAACTTCGTTGAGGACTGCTATGACTTTCGCATCGCCTTTCACGTTCGCCTCGCATAAGCTCCAGTGATTGCTTGAAACAGGCCCTGCACGCATCAGCGGCTTTGCGAACCAGACTGCAGGCCAACTGGATGCGCGAGTTGTTCTGAAAGAATATAGTCCCTCAACGGCGTTGGGACAAAACGCGGAAGAAACCAGTGTTTAGGAGGCTTTGTCGGAGCCGGCGGCGGATGCGGCAGCTGCCACCGCTTGATTACCACCAGGGGCAGGTTCGGAGACGGCGGGCAGTTTAGCGCCCTCAAGCACGCGGTTGTGCAGACAGTACAGCGCGAGTTCCAGGCGGTCGGCAACACCCAGTTTGTCATACACTTTGCGCAGATAATTCTTGACCACCTGTTCTGTGGTGCCAACCTTCTGCGCGATTTCCTTGTTCTTCATGCCCTGCGTAACGCAGGACACAATCAAAGCTTCTTTGGGGGTCAGTTGGACCTTGGTGCGTCCGCTGGCGGGCCGCGTGGCCTGTGTACGATAGGCTTCCAGGACCCAGTTCACCGCCTGGCCCTCAAGAAAAGGCTCGCCACTGGCTACCTTGCGCAGGCAATGCACCAGCATCTCCGGCTCGACTTCGCGGGAAACGATGCCATGGGCGCCGCGCCGGAATAATTCCAGCGTCAGTTCCTCATCGGGCTGTTCCGTAACGACCACCATGCGGCAGGCAGGAGAGTGACGCAGAATCTCACCCACCGCGTCGGACGGATTAGCGGACAATGCCGCCTCGAAAATTAGAATGTCGCCGGAGAACTTCTTGACCGCAGTGAGGGTTTGACTGTAGCTCTCCGCCTGTCCGACAACGCGGATGTCATCTTCCAGAGCAAAAATCTTGCGCAGACCGGCGCGGAAAATGGCCTGGGTGTCGGCCACGATCACCCGAATAGGAGGCGCCTTACCGTCGCCCTCACCCGGCTTTTGGATGTTGTCTTCGACGCTCACCGGAATACTCGCCATCGTTACCTTGCCCGCGCTCAGCGCTCAATACGATATTCGTCGATGACCACACCGACCCCACGGCGGCCATCCTCATCGAAACTGCGCACCACTCGCCCCTTACAGTCCACGCGAACGTCGTTATCGGACCCCACAACGTCGGCGGGGAACGAAATGGTGAAATCTACCATCGAGCCTACGGGCATATCTGAATCCAACCGGAACAAGACGCCATTGGCGGATATGTTCTGGGTCTCCGTGGTCTGGCTACCGGACTCGGACTTGACAGCAACCGGCAGCTTGATCGGAAAGCGTGCCGCACTCTGCATATCGGGATAGCGGCTGCGCCGGCCTTTCACTTCTTTTGCCTGTTCCTTCCCTGATTCGCTTGGCACCGGTTGCGACCAACCTTCCTCGCCGGGTTCCAGCGGAATTCACCTTTCCGCGGAAAAACCTTTTCCGGCATTTCGTTGGCAGCTTACACCTCCAGCAAAAGCTGAGGAAAGTTACCGAAGTCATGACACGTGTTCTGGCTTGGCTCCTTGCAAGCCGTTGGGAGGGAGGGGCTTAGAAGGTCTTAAAGTAGCACAAAAGAGGCTGAAGGGATACAAGAAGCTGACACTTG
>Ga0066678_10000127_pt1 | contig 20093 bp, 23 predicted proteins | sample GraSoiAngelo_127_FD_62300 | JGI IMG/M metagenome (GOLD analysis project Ga0066678, IMG submission 62300) | Grasslands soil microbial communities from the Angelo Coastal Reserve, California, USA - 14_0927_09_40cm | ecosystem: Environmental > Terrestrial > Soil > Grasslands | place: USA...
CCGCTCACGAAGGCCGTGCGCTTCGGCGCCCCAGACATCCTCCAGAGAGACAAGTAGATCGCGGACCTCGCTCGCCGGCATGTGGAGGAAAGGAGCCGCGCCGCCGGGCGTGAACGCGACGCCGAGAACGGACGCCTGTTCGGCTGTGCCGATCAAGAAGTAGGCGCCGCGAGGGCCGCTGAGGATACTACCCGGGAGGCGCTCGACGCGGCGTGGGTCGGCCGGAGCGTATTTGCGCGACTTGTCGTCGGCCAGGTTGATAATGATACTCATCGTGCCGGTGGGCAGGACACGTTCGAGGTCGTGCGCCTGCAATAGGCCGTTGTACTGCCAGATCAGATCGACGAACGGACGTAGCTTACCCCGCGGAATGAAGCGCGCGATGCCGTTTGGCCGGGAGCAGGTGCTAAGCGGCGCCACGGCGCTTGCGGTTGTAATTCTCGGGTGCGGCGAGGAAGTTTGCGATGTGGCGGTACACCTGTGGGTTGAAAGCGAGGCCGACGTGAGTCCCGGGCACCTCTACGTCCGTGCCGTCTTCATTGATGCAGCAGCGCCAGTCTACGACGCCGTCCGTCGTAGTGTAGATAGCCAGCTTCGGCATGGACGCCGGGAAGTTCGCGCGCACGGACGTGACGAACTCGCATGCGCACTCGCCGCTGTAACAGTTGGGCATGACGGACGGACCGTTCCGCCGCTGCCGGATGCGACCGCGCACGAGGAACGCCGTCTGAAGGACGAACGGATGAACGCGGACACCGCGGAAGGGAGAGGCCATCGTCGTCACGGAGGCGACGAGATGGGGCCAGCGGGTGGCCGCACCGCGGGCAATTACGCCGCCAAGGCTATGCCCAACGAGATGCACTTTGCCTCCCGATTCTTCGGAAGCGCGGTCGATCGTCTCACGCAGGCGCATCGTCAGGACCTCCGGACAGTCCGCATTGCGGCCGATGCCGGAAAGATATGGCTGGTAGCCGATGCGGCCGAGCCAACTGTACATATCGCCGAGGTACTGATCGGAGCCCATGAACCCGGGGATTATCAGCACGGCGGAGTTGTCGCCGTGCGGGATGCCGATTCCTAGATAGACGGCAGAGATTCGAAGCGAAAGCCAGTCGATACCCAGCAATGCCTCTCGCCACAGCGGAAGAGAGGCGCTTGCTTCGAACTCTTCGTCAAGGTACTTACGCCTTTTCGCCATATAGCACCGCTAATAGACGTACCGTGGTTCTATATTAACAGAGCGCGCTTTTCCCGCTTAGAAAAGTCGCATTTAGAGGTTCCCCTTCGCTAGTGACGGTATATAATGCCTTTATCGCTTGCGGGGGGTCAACCGGACCGGCAGGTTGTCAGCCCATCATGAAAGCCCGTCCGGGTGAAGGGAAGCGACGATGTCCCAAGACAATGACAGAAGGCGCTTCAGTGCGCAGGACGCGTCTTTCCTCTATATGGAGCGACCGGAAGCGCCCTTGCATATCGGCTCCATAGCCATTTTCGACGGGGCTGTCCCCTATGAGCGCTTCGTTCAGAACATCGCGTCTAAGATCCACCTGATTCCGCGCTACCAGCAGCGCGCCGTACCGGCGCCGTTCAACATCGGCCACCCGACCTGGGAATGGGACCCCGATTTCGACCTGCACCGCCATGTCAGGCGCGTCAAGCTCGATCGGCCGGGAACAGATGTGCAGCTCATGGAGACGTCGGCGAAGCTTTTCGAAGGCATGCTCGACCGCAACAAGCCGTTGTGGGAGATGTACCAGGTCGAAGGGTTGGAAGGTAATCGGACCGCGCTGGTATCGAAGGTTCACCACTGCCTCGTGGACGGCGTCTCGGGCATCGAGCTCCTGATGATCGTCCTTGACGTGTCGTCGAATCCGGCGCCTCCTCCGCCGGTCGTTATCGATGCCCGCCCGCCGATTCCGGCGGCGCCTACGCGCTTTATCGACGCGATCTTCGATAACATGACCGAGCGCCTTGACCGCCTGAGCGACCTTCAGAAGAGCACCGTCGACTCGATGCTCACCGGCGAAAGCCGCACCCGAACCGCGCTGCGCAGCCTCGAGGCGACGCAGCTATACATGGCGAACCCGGTCGCTCGCGCGCCATTCAACAAGCCCCTGACACGAGAGCGCCGGTTGGCCTGCAGCGAGTTCTCGTTCGCGGAAATACGCGGCATTCGCGCTTCCTGCGGCGGGACAGTCAACGACGTCGTGCTGACAGTCCTCGCCGGCGCGCTCGGGCGCTACCTGGAGATGCATGGTCATAGCACGCAGGACCGCAAGGTGCGCATACTGGCGCCGGTCAACGTTCGCCGCGAAGACGAGCGCGGCAACCTCGGGAACCGTGTCTCGATGCTGCTGATCGAGGCGCCGGCCGGCGAGCACGATCCCGTCACCCGCCTCAGGACAATAACCGAGACGACGGAGAAGCTGAAGCGGCAAAACGTGGCGTCCGGCACGGAGATCCTCGCCGATTTTCTCGGCGCAGTCCCGCCGGCTATCCAGTCGCTCGCCGGGCTCCTGCCGCCGCCGTCCAACAACCTGGCGAACCTCGTCTGCACGAACATCCCCGGGCCGATGATCCCGCTGTATAGCGTCGGCCACCGGTTGCTCGCCCATTACCCGATGATGCCCCTTGCGTGGGAGATGGGCGTCGGCTGTGGGGTGACCAGCTATGATCAGAAGCTCTATTTCGGCCTCATGGCCGACCCGAACGCCGCTCCCGACGTCGCTAGGCTAAAGGAGTTCCTGGACCAGGCATTCGTGGAGCTTCGCTCGGCCGCTGGCGTGGATAGGTCCGACCTGCCACAGATGGGCGCCGCCCGGCAAACGACGAGGGTGGGAAGCCGTCGCCGCGGTTCCGCGGCGGCCGCAGGCGAGCGCATGGCGGCGGATGCCGGTTAGCGATTCGGACTAAAAATCGAGGCCGCCCTAATGGGCGGCCTTTTGTTCTTCTGAGACTTCGGCTAGTTTCGAGACCTGCCGTGAGCGTCGTTGTTGAAGCCTGCCACGTCGTACGACATGATCAGTAGGTCGTGTGTCTGCCCGTCGCGGGACATCACGTGGTCGGCGAGCAGTGCCTCGGGCCGGAAGCCGAGCCGCTCGAACACCTGGCGAGCGCCGCGTTGATCCGTCGGCATCTGGGCAGTGATCTTCTTCAGCGAGAGATCCTTGGCGATCGCGAAGGCTTCATTCGTTAGCTTCTTGCCAAGGCCCAGTCCGCGATAATCCCGGGCCACGAGGACCCGCAGCTCGGCGACGTGGCGAGTCCAGAGGGCATCGTTCAGGTGGATGCTCGCGTAGCCGGCTATCTTGCCGTCGGCTTCCGCGACGACAGTTATCGTGCGGCCGGTCTTGATGTAGTTAATCCAGGCGTCCACCGTCTTCGGCTGGGTGATGTCCGTGCGTAGGAACATCAGGTCGTCGTTGGGCAGCAACCGGGCGAAGTCGAGAACAGCCTGGCGGTCAGACGGCTCCATGAGCCGAAACGTGAGGCGCACTCCGTCCACGTTGGTTGTCCAAGGGTAAGTTCTCTGGACGGTAGCTACGTCAGTCATCTATCTCCCCCTTTGGGCGTGTTGCGAGCGAAAGCATATATCACGCCGCGGAGAGATTGCAACAGGAATGGGTAGGAAATGAATATGTAATGTTTTTGCACGATAGGTTAGCCTTCTGGCCCGTCGCTTGCGAACCAGCCCGCTTGCCCCGGTGCTTCCTCCACTCCGACCGTGACGCGCCCGACATTCGAAGCCCCTGACGCTGACAGCACAGCCCGGATACGAACGTTCAGCCACTCGGCCAGCCGCTCCGCAGTCGAGTTGTCGATCGGCAGCGCCGCTACGTCGCTCTCGGGGAGCACGTAGCGCCGGTCACCGAACGCGATCTCGTATTCACCGTCACGCTCCTCGATTCCCAGTGACCTGCTTTTCGTTGGCAGCAGAAAGCGGTGGTCCAGCTCCTCGCAGATCGCGGCCACCCTGCGCTTCGTTTCGCTGAAGTCGAGCACCCACGAGTCAGCGCTGAGTTCCCCCTCAACCTCTACGAATACGTCGTAGTTATGCCCGTGGATGGGCTCGCATTCCCCGCCGAACGTAGTGAAGTGTGCCGCGGCAAAGCGCAGGGTGTTCCGTTCGAGGGTTATGCGATAAGTCATCGGCGGAGCCGGCGCAGAAGTTCGGTTGACACTTCGGCCAAATACCATATCATGTATCCTGCCGAAGAGGCTGATTCGGGGGTTAACCGCTTACATGCAGATCGACTGGCAGCGCGCCATCAACGACATTCTTGCCAAGAAGCTGTCGTGCCCGCGTTGCGGCAGCTTCACTGACGACGTCTTCGTCGGCTACCTCCGCACGCCTGAAGCCTCCGAATGGGCGCCGCTCTGCGAAGGCTGCACCAAGCGCGAAAACTGCGACGCCCGCAAGTTCGTCCTGCTCTGCGAGAACTGCTCGACCGAGGTTCGCCTGCGCGGCCGGCGGCTGGACGAGGACGGTTTCATGCACTCGCTGCTGGAGGAATGCCGCCGCAACCTGGAGGAAACTCTCGACTATCTCGCTGACTTCTGGCGGGAGGACCTCGACATCGATCCAGAAGAGATGGATAAGCGGCTGGAAGAAGTCGACCCGGACCTCTTCGAAGAAGAAAACAACTGGCGCCGCTACCTCGAGGAGCAATACCTCAAGATCCACGCCTGGTTCCGCGAGCGCCACACGCCCCTCCCGAACCCCGGCTGGCGTTCCGAATACGTCGAGGACATAGTCGCGCTCGGCTACCCTACGGCACTCGGCGACTAGTCCTCTCACTTGGCCGCCATCCTCCTGCTGTTTGACTCACAGGGCGGGCTCACCGAACAACTGGCCGAAGCGATTAGGGCAGGCGTCACCAGCGTCCCTGAGGCTGAGCTCAGCTATCGGCGCCTGGACGAGGCCGCGATCGAAGAGCTGAAGGAATGCGACGCGCTGATCCTCGGCTCGCCGAACTGGAGCGGAATGACAGGCAAGCTGAAGGGCTGGATCGACCATTCGGGCGACCTCTGGGAGAGTGGCGAGCTCGCTGGCAAGGTAGGCGCCGCCTTCACGGCCGGATACTCGCGCTCCGCCGGGACCGAGGCCACGCTCCTCCAGCTTCTGCACCTCCTCTTCGCCCACGGAATGCTCGTCGTCGGTTTGCCCTGGTCTGAGCGGATGCGCGTGTCGGGCTCCTACTACGGCGCATCCGCTCATGGCCAGGTGACGGAGGACGACCGTGAGCAGGCGCGCTCTCTGGGCGGCGCGTTGCCGAGACTGCTGTTAGACTGGTCGGCACCGGCACGCCTTCCTGAAAGGAGCGACTGAGATGCTCTTCCACAGCCCCTGGTTCAGCCTCGAACCGTACGCCGAGATCCCGCTGACCGACCTCTTGGCGCCTTCGGTCGATCGCTTTCGCGATAAGCCGGCTTTCATCACCCCGGAAGGCGGTACCTATACCTTCGGCGCGGCCTGGCAGGCGAGCCTTCGGCTGGGCCGGCACCTCCAGGAGGCCGGCATCCAGAAAGGCGACCGTATCGCCATCCTCTCGGCGAACTGCCCGGAATACTTCATCGCCTTCTACGGTACCCTCTTCGCGGGCGGCGTTGTCACCACACTCAACCCGCTGTATAAGGAGCGCGAAGTCCTCCATCAGCTCGAGGACTGCGGTGCGCGCGCTGCCTTCGCCATGGGCCCCCTCCAGCCCCTCGTCCACGGCGTTCGCGAGCACCTGCCCAAGTTGCGACATGTCTTCGCCATCGAGGATGTCTGGTCGCTGGCCGACGAAGCGAAGGGCGACCCGAATCCAGTCTCGTTGAACGCGAAGGAGGACCTCGCCGCTCTGCCCTACTCCAGTGGTACCACCGGCCTGCCGAAGGGCGTTATGCTCAGTCACTACAACCTCGTCTGCAACGTCCGCCAAACGTTGTCCACCGGCATGAGCAGCTCCTACTCGGTGCTGCTCGACTTCCTGCCCTTCTATCACATCTACGGGATGGTCGTGCTCATGGCCTGCGGCTTCGCCGCCGGCGCCACGCAGGTGATCATGGGCCGCTTCGATCCAACTCTCTGCCTGGAGCTCGTCCAAAAGCACAAGGTGACCAACCTCTTCGCCGTTCCGCCCGCCCTGCTTGCGCTGGCCAACTTCCCGGGCACGGACAAGTACGACACTTCAAGCCTCAAGATGATCATGAGCGGCGCCGCTCCCCTTCCGCCTGAGGTCGCCCAGGCCTCCGGGCGCGCCTTGCGCACGGTCGTGCTCCAGGGGTACGGGATGACGGAGACAAGCCCCGTCACGAACGTCAACCCTATGAACCGCATCAAGGACGCAACTGTCGGCCCCCCCATCGCCGACACGGTCGAGAAGGTTGTCGCTCTCGATGACGGGCGTGAGCTTGGTGTCGGCGAGGTAGGCGAGCTGCTGACTTTCGGCCCGCAGGTGATGCAGGGCTACTGGCAGCGGCCTGAGGATACGGCCGAAACACTGCCCGGCGGCGGCTGGATTCGGACGGGCGACATCGTCCAGTGCGACGAGGAAGGTTATGTCACTATCCTCGATCGCAAGAAGGAAATGATCAAGTACAAAGGCTATCAGATCGCCCCGGCCGAGCTCGAGGCGCTCCTCATGGAGCACCCCGCCGTCATGGACTCGGCCGTTATCCCGAAGCGCGACGCCGAGTCGGGCGAGGTGCCGAAGGCCTTCATCCTCCTCCGCCAGGGCCAGGAAGCGAGCCCGGAAGAGCTCATGCGCTTCGTCGAAGAGCGGGTTGCGCCGTACAAGAAAGTCCGCGAAATCGAGTTTGTCGCGGCGATTCCGAAAACGCCCTCCGGCAAGATCCTCCGCCGCGAATTGATCGAGCAGGAGCGGGCGAAGACCGCCGGTTAAGGCGCGCGGCTGGTCTACTTCCGTAACGGCGCGCCGGTCTCGTTCGTCGTTAGAGTTGCAACATCGCGGGCAGGTGGCCCGAACACTCGCCTACAGGACTGCTACTAGCGCGGTCCGGACAGGGAGCAACGAATGGCGCAAAAAATCACAACGGTGGTCAGCACGCTCATCGGGCTTTGCGTCGTCGCCGCGATCATCGGCGCGATCACGCTGACCGCATTAGCTGCAACCGGCGGCCTTAGCGCGACGAACGGGTGCCGAAGCGACCAAGCGAACGCCTCTGGCCAAAATGATGTTCGCGGCGTGAACAACGAAGACGTGCTTGCTACCGCCTGGCAGACAAAGTGGTCGGCGTTCGACCAGCAGCTCGACGCCGGTCAACCGGCGAGTGTTGGCTTCACTGAGAGCGAGTCGACCTCCCGGGCGACCCGCTATTTCGATTCGAAGGAAGCGCCGCTAAAGGACCTGATCATCTGCTTCCACAACGGAGAGGCTGAGGCGTCCGGGAAGGTTGAGCTGCCCGTCCTGAGCGATCTCCCGGGCGTGGGCGGAGCGTTCGGAAGCCGCGTGCTGGCCCGCGGCACTATAGACTTCAGCGGTCCGCACCCGAAGGTCACCATGACGAAGTTCGAGGCCGGCAATCTGCCGAGCTCCGCCGCCGACCGGCTCAAGGGGCAGGTCGAAGACATGATCAACGATCAGCTCCGCGACCTGACGCTTCAGCACAACTACACGCCAAAGTTCAGCGAGGGCGCGATCGAGATCAGCGGCGCGCCGTAGCGTTCAAGCCACTTACGAAGACGAAGGGTCGGCCTATTTCCGCTGGAGCGCGTCCAGCATCCGCTGAGACGCCGCGCTAATCTCGTCCACCGCCGCGTCGAATGCCTCCTCGTTGGCGCGAGACGGTTTGCGATAGCCGCTCACCTTGCGCACGAACTGAAGGGCAGCCGCCCGGACCTCTTCTTCTCCGGCGGTCTCGTCACCGCGTAGAGTCTTGATGCTTCGGCACATCGTCTAAATTTCATGCTAGGCAGCGCGCTGCAAGCCTGTCAACGCAACAGCCGTACTGGCAGTAAGCGCCGAATAGCGAAGGAGGCGGGCCTAACACTAGCCTCCCTTCCGCCGGATCCGCTAATTCGCTCTAAGATTCGCTGACTAGCAGCACTCGCCCGGCCCGCAGACCGAGCCCTGCGAAGCCACGACCGGAATCGGCTCGGGAAGACGCCCGCTCGTCTGGGCGAACGGCTTGGTGTCCGCACCGCCGGCATTCCGCGCGCGAACGACCGCGCTAATAATACCGAGATGCTCGGCGCCCTTCTTCGCGTAGCGCTGGACCAGCTCGCCCAGGCCACCGCTTGCCGCGTCGTCGGCCGTGTACTCGCGGACCGCCTCGATCGCGATGTCGCCGAAGCCCGCCGCGCTGAGCTTGCTGCGGTACTCGTCCTCGGAAAGCGCGCCGGCGACGCAGCCCGCCCACAGCTCGAGGCTCCGCTTCAGCGCCGAGGGCATCTTGCCGCGCGTGACGATATCCGCTACAGCGAATCGCCCACCCGGCTTAAGTACACGATGCGCCTCTCGCAAGACAGCATCCTTGTCCGGTGAGAGGTTGACCACGCAGTTGCTGATAATCACATCGACCGACGCGTCCGGCAGCGGCATGTCCTCCATCTCGCCCTTCAGGAACTCGACATTCGTCACCCCGGACTTGCGCGCGTTCTCTCGCGCCAGCTCCAGCATTTCATCCGTCATGTCGAGCCCGTACGCCTTCCCTGCTGGCCCGACACGTCGCGCGGAGAGCAGAACGTCGATGCCGCCGCCGGAGCCGAGGTCGAGGACGGTCTCGCCCTCGCGCAATTCCGCGATCGCTACAGGGTTGCCGCAGCCGAGCGACGCAACGACCGCCTCCTGCGGCAGATCTCTGATCTCGTCCGTCGTGTACAGGTGAGAGCTGATGGCGTTGCCGTCGCCCTTGCCGCCGCAACAGCCGCCGTCAGCGGCGCTTTCGCGGGCGCGGGTTGCCGCCTTGCCGTACCTCTTTCGCACCTCTTCTTTAATCGTCTGCTCGGTCGTCATGACGCCTCCTTATCGATAAGTTTCTATATTTGGTTTGCTGATCCAGAGCGATTTGATAGCTTCCAATTGGCCCTCGTTCGCCGTGATGCGAAGGCGAAGCATCGGCCCACGCTCGATCTCCCACCCGATCCCGGCGCAGCAGAGCCGCTCGGCCGCGACGAACGCCTCGAGCGTTCGCGCAGCCTGCTCATCGACGTCGACCAGCAGAGCTCCGTCCGATGTCGAAACGCGTCGCACGTGTGGCAGGAGCGCGTCGATGCCGGGTGCTGCCTCTGGCCGCGCGTTCAGGTCGCAGTGGAGGACCTCGATGATGTCGTCTCGGCCGGGTGAACTTCGCTCGCTCATGCCACTTCCGTTAGGTCGCGGACAGCGCCCAAGACCGCCTTCTGGTTCACGCGGTGATAGACCCACTGCCCCCGCCGCTCGGAGCTCACGAGTCCGGCCGCGCGCAGCACCTTCAAGTGATAGTTCACCGTCGGCTGGGAGAGGCCGAAGGCAGGCACGATATTGCACTCGCACAGCTCGCCCATCTGCGATATCCCCTTCAGGATGCGCAGGCGTGTCTCATCGGCGAGCGCGCGAAAGACGGCCGCCGCCTCCTTCGCCCCGTCGTTCTCTTCCGGGTGGAAATGGCGCTTGGGAATCGGGCAGCAGATCTCGGTAGCCGGCTGGACTTTCACTTCGGTCGTCATCACGAAAAGAATAATAGGCTGCTTATAGATGATTGTCAATATCCTCAGCCAGCGTAACACAGTCGAAAATGACGCGTCTACTCACTGGGATAGATATGGCAAAGACGGAAGAGACCTATCGCTGCGGCTACTGCCAGAAGCGCCTCCCCTTTGACGCGGAGGAGACGCTAAGGCACGTGATCCGCCACTTCGGCGAGTTCCGCTATCTGCCCGTATACCACCGGCATCTCGAGCGGAACGGCCACGACGAGCTCGGCGCTCACCTCCTGACCCTGCGCGCAGCCAAGAAGCTCGCCCGCGCTTAGGCTTCCCAAGCCAGGGTCCCGGCTGCGCGGAAGGCGCCGGCGCCGGATTCAGATGTCCGCCCCTCGCTGGACGTGGTAGCGTTATTTCCGCTATGGCCGAAGCCCCAACGCCGGCTCCGCGCGCCCCCGAAGCTACCGGAGAAGAGAGCCGGGGCGCCGTTCTCGCGGCGATGGCCGCTAACCTGGCCATCGCCTGCGGCAAGCTTGTGGCCGGCGCGCTCACCGGCAGCGCAGCGATGTTCGCCGAGGCCGGCCATTCCGTCGCGGATACGGTGAACCAGGTCTTCCTTCTGCTCGGCATCAACCTCTCGCAGACCAAAGCCGACAAAGCGCACCCGCACGGACACGGGAAGGAAGCGTTCTTCTGGTCGTTCCTCGCCGCCATCTTCATCTTCGTCGCCGGCGCCGCCTTCTCTTTCTTCGAAGGCACGCGCACGCTCATCCAGGAGGAGGCGCACGAACGCAGCTCATTCGACCTTACCGTCGCCTTCGGTGTGCTCGGAATGGCATTCCTGTTCGAGTCGTTCTCTTTCACGGTCGCGATGAGAAGCCTTATGTCGGGCGCCCGGCGCCGCGGCTGGAGCGTCATCCGCTACATCCGGCAATCGCCAGATCTCACAACGAAGACCGTCGTCTTCGAGGACAGCGCGGCTCTCACCGGCCTACTTCTCGTCGCCGGAGGGCTCGCGCTTTCGGAGGCCGCCGAAAGCGAGGTTTGGGACGGCATCGCCTCCATCTGCATCGGCTTTGTACTGGCGGCCGTCTCACTCATGCTCGGCATGCAGGCGCGCCGCCTCCTCCTCGGCGCCGCGGCCAGCGAGGAGGTCCGTGAGGCGCTGCACCGCGTCGTCATGTCGTTCCCCGAGGTCACCCACATCGTCCGGCTGCTCTCAATGCAGCTCGGCTCACACAGCGTTCTCGTCACCGGCGAACTCGAGCTGAGCCGCGACCTTCACACCCGCGAGATCGAGGATCTGATCGCCCGCATCGACGAGAAGATCGCTAGGGATGTGCCCGATGTCACCGACACCTTCTGGGAGCTGCGCCGTCGCCCGCTCTCATCCTGACGAAGGAAGGATCTGTCCACGGAACGATCCCTATCCTCCGATGTCGCCGGGACCACTGGACAGTGCGGAACAACCGCGTAATGCGCCTCCGTGAGGCGCACTCCTACGGCACTAGCACCACGCGCCCGAACGCCTGCCGGCCTTCGATGTACGCGTGCGCGGCGGCCGCCTCCGCCAGTGGATACGTGCGGTCGATGACGACTTTCAGCGAGCCGTTCGCTACGTCCCCGATCAACCGCTCGACGAGCGGGCGCCCGCGCTGCGGCTCGAACATCAGCGCGCCGCCGAAGAAGACACCGGTCAGCGAGCGGTTCATCTCGCTGAGCTTCGCCGGGTCGACGCCGCGGTTCTCAGCGCGCCCGGCGTTCCCGACGACCACGATGCGGCCCTTGTACCCGGTCGCCGCAATGCTTCCCTCCAGTGTCGTCCCGACCGAATCGACGACAAGGTTGACGCCCATGCCGCCGCTCTTACCACGCGCCTCCGAGACCCAGTCGCCGCTGCGGTAGTTGATGCCGTGATCGAGCCCGAATTCCTTCAGCCGCTCCAGTTTCTCATCGCTCGAGGCCGTCGCCAGCACAGTGGCTCCCGCGCGCTTCGCCAGCTGGATCGCCGCCAGCCCGACTCCACCGGCGCCCGCCTGGATGAGCACAGTCTCGCCCGCCTTCAGGTGCCCGAACTCGAACAGGCACTCGTCCGCCGTCCCATAGGCGACGGGAATGCAGGCGGCTCGCTCGAGATCGAGGTCGTCGGGCACGGGAAACGTCTGCTGGCCCGCGACCGCGACCATCGCGGCGTGCGAACCGAACGGCATGACGCAGACGACCCGCTGACCCGCGCTCCGGTCCGTCACTTGCGACCCCACCTCGCGGATGATCCCCGCGCACTGATAACCCACGACATGCGGCGAGCGAGGCATCTCGCCGCCCGCCCGGTTGAGCACATCGCCGCCCTCGATGCTGATGGCCTTGACGTCGATCAGCACGCCCCCCGGCTGGCAGACCGGGTCGGCCACCTCCTCGTAGCGGAACACATCCGGCGCGCCGGTCTCGTAGTAGACAGCTGCTTTCATGGATTCTCCTTTGCGTTGGGTTCGCCTACTAACCGCTAAGCGTAAGGTCTAGCGCCTGTTCAAGCTCGGGAAGCCAGAATATGCATTCGACCGGGTTGACATCGATTCCGTTTTCGACAGTATGCACCAAGACTGGCGGTTCCAACTGACCAGATACTCCCTGCCGCTCTTTTCCACCATCCACCCTAGTCACAAATCCCAGGGTGGCTCATCTTCCACGTCGAAGAATCCGCTCGTGACGTCCTGCGATGCTCCATCCGAGACCGTTTCGTCGGGAGCGTAACCGAGTAACCGACCCCCGATTGGGCCGACGAGAGCGACCTTATCGCCTCGCGGCCGTGTTCTAGCCGCCGCGACCGACCAAACGGCGTGCTTGCGGTCCGTTTCGAGGTGAGATGGGTGAAGGATGGGATTTCGAGGGAACCCGCTGCCCGGCAGTGGGCTCGCGGCTTCAAACCACGCCGCCGCCTCTGCTAGACGCTGCCTTACAGTCTCGAGGTCATCACCTTTCGCCGTATCGAACTCCAGTGCCACGAAACTAGTCGCGAACCTCCTCGAACCTCCGCTCTTCCGCAGCCTGCGCCAGCGCCACCTCTATCCGCGACCGCAGCTCCTCCAGCCCCGAGCCCTTTGCCGCAGACACCCGCTCCCCCTCCCGCGCCCAAGCAGGGACCGGGATTTCCTTGTTCCATGTTCCTTGTTCCGTGTTCCCATCGACTATCAAGTCGACCTTGTTCAGCGCCGTCACCCGCGGCCGGTCCGCCAGCCCCAGCTCCTTGAGCGTCTCCTCTACCGTGTGTACCTGTTCCTCCGCATCCCGGTGTGTTATGTCGACCACGTGCAACAGCAGCGTCGCCTCCTCCAGTTCCTCGAGGGTCGCCCGGAAGGCGGCGACAAGCTGCGTCGGCAGCTTTTGGATGAAGCCCACAGTGTCGGTCAATAGAGCAAAGCCGCCCAACGGGAGCCGGATGCGCCGCGTCACCGGGTCGAGCGTGGCGAACAGGCGGTCCTGTACGAGCACATCGGCGCCGGAAAGCGCGCGCATCAGCGTGCTCTTTCCCGCGTTCGTGTAGCCGACGAGCGAGACGACAGGTATGCCCTGGTTGGCCCGCTGCCGGCGGTGCAAGGCGCGCTGGCTGCGCATGCGTTCGATCTCGCGCTTTAGGCGGCTGATCTTATCGCGGATCAACCGGCGGTCGGTCTCGAGCTGCGTCTCGCCCGGTCCCCGCGTCCCGATCCTGCCCTCGAGCCGCTCCAGGTGCGACCACTGGCCACGCAGGCGCGGCAGGATGTACTCGTGCTGAGCCAGCTCAACCTGGAGCCGGCCTTCGCGGGTGCGGGCGTGCTGCGCAAAGATGTCGAGGATCAGCGCTGTGCGGTCGAGCACCTTGACGTCGAGCTCGCCCTCGAGGTTCCGCTGCTGCGAGGGCGTCAGCTCATCATCGAAGATCACGGTCGAATAGTCGAACTCGAACCGCTGCGAAGCGATCTCGGCGACTTTGCCCTTGCCGACGTACGTGGCTGGATTCCGGCTTTCAAGCCGCTGCACCGTCTGGCCGACGATCCGCGCCCCCGCTGTGTCCGCAAGCAGTGCCAACTCCTCGAGCGAGCTCTCAGCGTTCCAGCGCCCGCCGATGCCGTTCGTCCCGCGCCCGTCCGAGCCCCAGTGCTTGAGCTGCGCGGCCACCAGGAACGCCCGCTCCTGCGGCTCAGTGGTCGGATGCAGTTGTCGTCTGCCTATGCCGTTCCTCCCAATGAGTTTCATATATCAGTATAGCGATTGATGATGCCGTTTTCGCGGAAGCGAGCGTGCTACAATCGCCGCGCCTATGCCTGCCCTGAGAGAAGCCGAGGCAACCGCCAGTGTCAACACCGCTGACCTCGCCCGCCGCGTCTTCTCGCCCATCGCGCGCGACTACGATCGACCGGCGCGCCTCCTGAGCCTCTTTCAGTACCGCCGCTGGCACCGCTTCCTCCTCTCACGACTGGAGCTTCCGCCTGTCCCGCCGGCTTGGAGCGGCAAGGGGCTCCGATCCGCTCGTGCTGAGGCTCTCGTAGGACGAGCGGCGGCAACCGCGCCTCTTCGTGTGCTCGACATGGCCACCGGGACCGGCGCTCTCGCGTTCGATATCCTCTCGTGCACCGATGCCAACGTCACCGGAGCCGATATCACACGGCCGATGCTTCGCCAGGCCCAAGCCCGAGCTGATGGCCGGCGTGATGCGCGCTTGACACTTGTCGAGTGCTCCGCCGAGTCTCCGCCCTTCGCGCGCGAGTCGTTCGACGCCGTCGCCTTCGCTTACCTCCTCCGTTACGTCTCCGACGTTCCGACAACCCTCAGCGGCCTCGCTCCCCTTCTGAAGCCCGGCGGCATGATTGCCTCACTCGATTTCGCGGTCCCGCGCGGGGTCTGGTACCCACTCTGGCGGCTCTACACAGACGTCGCTCTGCCCTTCTATGGCCGCCTCTTTTCCCGCCACTGGCGGGATGTCGGCGCTTTCCTCGGGCCGAGCATCCGCGGCTTCTACAGCCGCTGGCCGGAGGAGCGGTTGCTGGACGCGTGGCGGGACGCCGGCTTCGCGGACGTGCGTTCGCGCCGCCTCTCGCTCGGGGGCGCAGTTGTGGTCTGGGGAACGAAGGCGAAATGAAGGTGCGCGCAACGGGACGGCGTCGAGACGTTCGACCTCAGCCTCGCCAATCCGCGGAAACCGTACCGGCACATGAAGGCAAACCGACCGAGGCCGTTGTCGATGCTGCGGAACGCCGCCCCCCCGCGGTGCGAGAAGGCGCCCGCCCCACGTTCTACGCCCTCCGGCACGGTGGCTGGCGCGACTACATCACGCTCTTGCACCCGCCCTACACGTTCTGGCACCTGAGTTATGTCATCCTCGGTGCGGCGCTTTCCCCGGCCGTACGCTACGACCGGCTGGCCGCGACGCTTCTCGCCTTCTTCCTTGCCGTCGGCGTTGCGGCGCATGCCCTCGACGAACTGAACGGCAGGCCCCTTCAGACGCGTATTCCGCGATTCGCCTTAGCTGCCCTCGGCATCGGCGGCCTCGCCGGCGCCATACTCATCGGCATCGCGGGTGCCGTCCTCGCCTCGCCGTGGCTGCTCGTTTTCGTCGCCTTCGGAGCCGTCATCGCGCCTGCTTACAACCTCGAGTGGTTTCGCGGGCGCTTCCACTCGGACTTCTGGTTCGCCATCGCTTGGGGCGTCTTCCCCCTCCTGACAGCGTGCTACGCGAGCGCCGGGCGCTTCGATCCTTCTGCGCTCGTCGGCGCGGTAGCGGTGTTCGCGTTGAGCCTCGCACAGCGCGTGCTTAGCCGCCGGGTCCGCGCGGTACGGCGGCAGGTCCGCAGCATCGAGGGACGCGTGGTGTACGCCGACGGCACGATGGAAGACATCGGCCGCGCCTGGGCGCTCGCCGCCGACGAACGGGCGCTCCTGCTCCTGGCGTGCGCGATGCCCGGCCTCAGCATTGCGGCGCTCCTCACTCGGGTGTAGCGCCGACGTCGGCGCTGGCGGCGACTACGTTAACCGCGTCCGTCTAGAGACGTTTCCCATTGCGGCTATAGGCAAAGGAGCAGTCATGATCAACCAACTCGAACGCTGGGCTCCCCTCGGTGGGATCATCTTCGTGGTACTACTGGTCATCGGTGTCGGACTGATAGGCGATCATCCTGATCCTGATGAGCCCAACCAGAACATTTCCGATTACCTCGGCGACAGTGGCGCCCACACCCGCAACATTATCGGGGCCTACCTTTGGGCAGTGGCCGGCATTGCTTTTCTCTGGTTCCTGACGTACCTGCGCGGAATCCTCCGGGCAGCCGAAGGGGCACCGGGGACCCTGTCGAACCTTGGGTTTGCGTCGGGGTTAGCGTTCACTGTTCTCCTGATGGCGGGTGGCGCAACGATTGCCGCCGTGGCCGGCGCCATTGAATTTCGGGATGCGCCGATTACCGACCAGGACTTAGTCAGGACTCTCCCGCAAATGGGCTACGCGATGGTGCTGCTTGGAGGAGGGTTCGCCGCCCTCGTGCTCGTTCTCACGACTTCGATCATCGGCCTGCAGACCGGCGTCTTACCCTCGTGGCTCGCCTGGCTCGGGGTCGCAGCAGCCATAATACTGCTCCTTGCGGTCTTCTTCTTGCCGATGGTCGCGCTGCTAATCTGGGTCCTCGCCGTCTCTGGCGTCCTCCTAACGCGCAGAGAGCAGACGACGATAGCCGCGGCTTAGAGCCGCAGAGACTCCATCCGCCGCACGCCTTCTTCCAGGCGCTCGTCAGGGATTGTGAGTGAGAGGCGGACGTATCCTTCGCCGCTCGGTCCGTAGCCGATACCCGGTGTGACCACGACGCCGGCTTCGTCGAGTAGCCGCGTTGCGAACTGGACGCTTGTCGTGCCTTCAGGCACCCTGGCCCAAATGTAGAGGCTTGCCCGAGGCGGCCGTATCCGCAGCCCCATCTTCGTCAGCGCCGCCGCTAGACGGTCTCGGCGCCGCTGGTAGATGCGGTTGTGCTCCTCGATGCAGTCCTGCGGGCCTTCCAGCGCGGCGATCGCCATCCTCTGGATAGCCTGCGGGATGCCCGAGTCGAGGTTGGACTTCACTCGCATCAGCGCATCGATCACCGTCGTATTGCCGGCCGCCAGGCCAATCCGCCAGCCCGTCATGTTGTACGTCTTCGAGAGCGAGTGAAACTCGATACCAGTGTCCCGCGCGCCGTCGGCTTGCAGAAGGCTCGGCGGCCGGTAACCATCGAACGCTACTTCGGAGTACGGGCCGTCGTGCAGAATTGCGATGTCGTATCTTCGCGCGAAAGCAACCGCGCGCTCGAAGAATTCAAGGTCCGCCACAGCCCCGGTCGGATTATTCGGGTAGTTCAACCACAGTGTCTTCGCCCCCCGGGCGATCTGCTCTGGCACTGCATCCAGGTCCGGCAGGAACTCGTTCTCCTCTGTCAGCGGCAAGTAATAAGGCTCGCCGCCGGCGAGCACCGTTCCCACCGCGTACACCGGGTATCCCGGATCTGGGACCAATGCGACATCCCCGGGCTCGATGAAGCACAGAGCGATGTGACCGATCCCTTCCTTCGAACCGATTAGCGGCAGAATTTCGCGCTGCGGGTCGAGTTCGACGCTGAAACGGCGTTTGTACCAGCGGGACATCGCCTCCCGCAACTCCGGCAGCCCCTCGCTTTCCGGGTAGCGATGGTTGGCCGGATCGCGAGCGGCTTCCGCCAAAGCATCGATGATGTGCTCCGGCGTTGGAAGGTCGGGATCGCCGATGGCGAAGGAGATGACATCAACACCTTGCGTCCGCTTCTCGGCGATCTTGCGGCTGATTTCGGCGAAGAGATAAGCGGGCAGTTCTTCGACCCGCTGCGCTAGTCTCATTGGACCGATAGCCAATGCTTAAGTTGCCGCCAGACCGCGAGCTTGTCCTCCAGCTTTAGCCGCGCATGCCGCGGGCTCGTCGATGGGAACTGCCGCCACTCGACGCTCCCATCCTCGAAGAGGTCGGGAACGAAGATGCGGGCTGTTCGCAGGGCCGTCCCGCCGTTGAACGCGATATGCCGGACGTGCGGGTGGTTGCGCAGCAGACTCAATAGTGGATTGGCGGTTGCGTCCTGGATCGCGTCGTCCCCGCTACCCTCGCGGCTGCACTCCGCGATCACGTCCCAGACGGCCACCCCGCTTGCAATCAGCGCCATCGTTCGCCCGCGGTAAGGCGCCTGCGGGTCAAACTCGAACAGCTTCGCCATGATCTGCCAGAAATGGTTCTGTGCGTTCCCGTAGTACTCCTGCTTCGCGAGCGATTGCTTGCTCGGAAACGAACCCAGCACAAGGACACGCGAGCATTCGTCGATCAGCGGCGGCAGACCGGTCAGCACCGGCCACAGTTCAGTCGCCGACAAACGGGTGCTCCTGCGCCACAAACGCCAGCGAGCGCGAGAAGTCGATGAAGCGCTTCTCGTCCTCGTACAGCTCCCGCGCGGCCTTCCGTCCTTCGTCCGTCGTCGCTCCGGCCGAAAACGCTTCCGGGCTCTCCCACCACAACTCCGCGACGCCGTCGAAGATGTCCGGGTCGCTGCCGCGGCTCGCCCGCATCGCCTCATTCAGAGGGCTGTCGAGCGTATGCACCTGGACGTAGCGCCGGATTCCGAGCGCACCCGCCCGATCACGAACCAGCGGGCCATGGTTCTCCCGCCAGTAGCGCTGGAACTCTTCCCGAGGAAGCTCAGGTAGCCGGCGCAGGCAGTAGACGAGTTTGATCATGCGGGTCAGTCCTCCCCTCTCGTTTGCGACAGCCGGTTATGCCACTCTACGATATTCGCGATGGCAACAGCGACCGAAGGTGACCTGCTCCTACGCGTACCGCTCATCGCGGCGCTTACCGATTCTGACCGGCAGGCGCTCGCGCGTAGTGCGACGCGCAAACGCTACCAGCGGGGCGATCTCATCTTCCAGAAGGATGACCCCGGTCAGTCGCTCTTCATCGTCGCCAGCGGTTCGGTCCGCATCTACGTCCCCAGCCCGCAGGGCGCCGACCTGACGCTCGCTGTTCTCGGGCCCGGCAACTTTTTCGGCGACCTTTCGCTCCTCGATGGCCGTCCGCGGTCAGCGAGCGCCTCTGCCCTTGCCGAAACAAGCGTGGTTGCGCTAGAACGGAGCGATTTCGTAGCGCTTGTCCGGTCCCGACCGGAGGCGGCGATGTCCGTCCTCGCCACCGTGGCAAGCCGCCTGCGCGAGACCGACGAGATGGCCTCGGACCTCGCCTTCCTTGACGTCGGCGGCCGGCTCGCAAAGAAGCTGCTCGACCTCGCGGCCACCAACGGCGTCAGACGGCGAGACGGCGTCCTGCTCGATATGTCGCTCACTCAGGAGGAGCTCGCGAACATGATCGGCGTCACCCGCGAGAGTGTGAACCGCAACTTGAGCCTGTTTCGGCGCATCGGACTCATCGGCAAAGAGGGTCGCCGCTTCATCCTCCGCGACCCTCAAGGCCTCCGCCACCGCTGCGAGTAGCGGGATCGCACTGGGGTCGTGGAGCGCTCCCGTTGTCATCCTGACGCAGGAAGGATCTGTCCCTAGAGGCCGATCTCTGTGAGCGACGGCGCTTCGGGACACTAAGCGGAAGACTTTTCCCCGGCTGCCGCCCTGATCCGTTGCACGTGCGGCGACGACAGGAACGTCTCGCGCAACTTCTCATCGTCCAGCCGCGAAGCGACATTGTTGATCAGAGCCAGCGCTTCGCTGTAGGCCGCCTTCGCGTCCGCCTCGCGGTCCTGCGCCTTCCGGAGATCGCCGAGGTCGACTAATGTCTTCCAGAGCTGCGGCGGGTTGCCTATTTCTTTCGCGATCGCGAGCGCCATTTCGATCTCTTCCTCGGCCTCGGCAAGCTTGGCCTGCGCCGTCATAATCTGGCCGCGTAGACGTCTCCCCTTGACGACATTCTTCGGCCGGTTCGTCGATTCGGCGAGCTGAACGCATTCATCCGCATACGAAAGCGCCCTGCCGTGGTCGCCGCGCTCGTACCACAGCTCGCCATAGGAGTGAAACATGTGCTGCGAATAGAGCCAGACCGCGAAACGCTCCCTTGGCGTGGCATTGCGTACGACATGCTCCACCGTCTGGTAATACTTCTCCGCCTCGTCGTGCCGCCCCAGCGCCCGCAGGCTGTCGCCGATATTCAGCCGGGCGTTGCTCTCAATCTCCGGGTCGGGCGCGTTGATCGCTACCGCTGCCTCCTCCGACCGCTTGTTCCACTCGATCGCAGCCTCGTGGTCCTGGAGTTCGCCGAGCACCCAGCCGACCGTGTTGAAGACGCGTGCCCGCACAAGCGCCTCGCCCGTCCGCTCACAAAGGGCGAGCGCCTCATGCAACCGGCTCAAAGCCTGCGCGTAGTCGCCTCTTCCGGACAACGCAAGCGCCTCATTCCACAGCCGACCCGTAAGGGTGAAGACAGCTCCGTCTAGCGCCGCGCGCCAGCGCT
>Ga0066678_10000136_pt1 | contig 19541 bp, 17 predicted proteins | sample GraSoiAngelo_127_FD_62300 | JGI IMG/M metagenome (GOLD analysis project Ga0066678, IMG submission 62300) | Grasslands soil microbial communities from the Angelo Coastal Reserve, California, USA - 14_0927_09_40cm | ecosystem: Environmental > Terrestrial > Soil > Grasslands | place: USA...
CGCGTTGTCTTCCACGAGATCACCCCGGAAGCAGTCCAGGAGGCGTTCGAACACCCGCGCGACATCGACATGAAGCTCGTGGACGCGCAGCAGGCCAGGCGCGTTCTCGACCGCCTCGTCGGCTACCGGCTGAGCCCATTCCTCTGGACGAAAGTCCGGCGTGGTCTCTCTGCCGGCCGGGTGCAGTCCGTCGCCGTCCGTCTCGTCGTCGAGCGCGAGCGTGAGATCGAGGCGTTCACGAGGCAGGAATTCTGGACAATCGACGCCGAGCTCGAGAAGCCCCAGGTTGCGCCGTCGTTCCGCGCCCGCCTCCAGGGCCTCGCGGGCAAGAAGCAGAAGCTCGAGATCCCCAACGAAACAGAGGCCCAGCGGCTCGTTGCACTGCTCCAATCGGCTAGCTACCGGGTGCTTACCGTCCAGACCAAAACGCAGCCGCGCCGGCCGGCCGCCCCCTTCATCACGAGCACGCTCCAGCAGGAGGCCTCCCGGAAACTGGGGTTCTCCACCAAACGCACAATGCAGATCGCTCAGCAGCTGTATGAGGGCCTCTCGCTAGGCTCCGAAGGTGAAGCGGGTCTCATCACATATATGCGCACCGACTCAACAAACATAGCCGCGTCCGCCCAACAAGAAACTCGCGCCTACATTACCGAGCGCTTCGGCCGCGAATTTCTCCCGACCGCAGCACGCGTCTACACCAAGAAGGTCAAAGGCGCTCAGGAAGCGCACGAGGCCGTCCGGCCAACGCACGTCCGGCGTGAGCCGGAGGCCGTCCGGCGGTACCTTAACAACGACCAGTTCCGCCTCTACAACCTCATCTGGCAGCGAATGGTGGCCAGCCAGATGGCCGACGCCCTGTTCGACGTCACAACGGCTGATATCGAAGCTATGCCCAGCGACCGCCGCAACCCGCTCCTCCTGCGCGCGACGAATACGCAGTTGCAGTTTGCCGGCTTCCGCCAGGTTTACATCGAAGGGCGCGACGACGACACGGAAGAAGACCTGGGCAATAACCCGCTTCCTACCCTAACCGAGGCCGACGTGCTTCGGGCGCTTGGCTTCTTCCCAGAGCAGCACTTCACAGAGCCAGCGCCGCGTTACACAGAAGCTACGCTCATCAAAGCGCTCGAGGAGAAAGGTATCGGGCGCCCCAGCACTTACGCGCCGACAATGTCCACCATCCAGGACCGTGGCTACGTCGAAAAGGACGGCCGCTATTTGAAGCCTTCCGATCTGGGTTTCGTCGTAAATGACCTCCTGGTCGAGCACTTTCAGGACTTCGTTGACATCGGCTTCACCGCCGGCATGGAGGATGAACTCGACGACATCGCAAGCGGAGATCGCCGCTGGCAGCCGGTCGTCCAGGAGTTCTATAAGCCTCTGGAGAAAGCTCTTACTGTGGCCAAGGATGCCGCTCCAAAGCAGGTCGAGACCACCGACGTGCAGTGCCCCGAATGCGGAAAGCCTATGCTCATCCGCTGGGGCCGGCGTGGCCGTTTCCTTGCCTGCTCTGGCTTCCCCGAGTGCAAAGGCACCCTCCCGCTCGAAGGCGAAGAGCAGCAGGAAGCGCCTCAGGCAACAGACGAGAAGTGCCCCGAATGCGGCTCGCCCATGGTAATCAAGAGCGGGCGTTTCGGCCGCTTCCTCGCCTGCTCCCGCTACCCCGAGTGCAAGGGCCGCAAGCCGCTCACCGTTACGACTGGCGTCCGCTGCCCGAAAGACGGTGGCGAGCTGCTCGAGCGCCGTTCCCGCCGGGGCCGTATCTTCTACGGCTGCTCCAACTACCCGAAATGCGACTTCACGACCTGGACGCGCCCCTTGGCGCAGCCCTGTCCCAACTGCGGCGGCCTTATCACCGCCGAGCGCGACGGCAAAGCCAAGTGCACCGCCTGCAACTGGCGCGGCGAAGTCGAACAACCGGCGCCCGAAGCCACACCCGTCGCGTAAACACGAGCGCGCCGAGCGATATCTCAGGCACACCATTCGAAATCGCACAGCCTGCCTTCCGCTCGCCCTGATGCTCTCGACGGACCGAGCGGAGCACCAAACATCTCCTCATGAGACGTGATTAATCCGCCACCGCCATTCGCGTTCTACCTACCGTGACTGAGCCCAAAGAGCCGGCGGCCTTCGTGGCTCTCCTCGATTCTTACGAACGCTACCTGGTCGCCGAGAAGAATCTCTCTCCTTACACTCTCCGCAATTACCGAACCGACTTGCTCGACTTCGCTCGCTACTTCGTGGAGCACGAAAACATTGGCCCGCTCGGAGCCGATCGCCAGTCCTTCCGCAGCTACCTGGCCGCCGCGCGCGATAGCGGCGTCGTCACCGCCAGCCTCACGCGCAAGGTAAGCACTGTGCGCAATTTCTTCCGCTTCCTCGTGCGCGAAGGCCGCCTCGAAACCAACCCCCTCGCCGGCGTCAGCGCACCGAAGCGAGAACGCCGTCTCCCGACCATCCTCACGAAGGAGCACCTGACGGCCCTCATCGCCTCTGCGGACGAGGACACCACGCAGGGCATCCGCAATCGCGCCATCCTCGAGCTGATGTACGCGGGCGGCGTTCGCCTCAGCGAGGTCGTAGGTGTAGATCTCCGCAACCTCGACCTGAGCGAGCGTACGTTGCTCGTGTGCGGCAAAGGGAACAAAGAACGGATGGTGCTTTTCGGGGCGCCGGCAGAGCACGCACTTCGCTGGTACCTGAAGGAAGCCAGGCCGAGGCTGGTCGCGGACGATACCCCCGCCCTCTTCCTTAACCGTGCCGGGCAGCGCCTCTCCGGCCGGTCTGTCCAGCAGATCGTCCGGAGGCACGCGCTGTGCGCCGGCCTCGACGAGCGCGTATATCCACACTTGCTCCGTCACTCCTTCGCGACCCACCTGCTCGACGGCGGTGCCGAACTGCGCGTCGTCCAGGACCTGCTGGGGCACGCCAGCGCCTCGACCACGCAGATTTACACCCACGTTACCGAAGAGCAGTCCCGGCGGGTCTACACCCAGGCGTTCTATAATCAGGTGCGACTAAACGCCAGAAAACACGATGACAGCGACGAGAAACAAGGGTAGCGCCCGCGACTAGGGGCACCGCGTGGAGACGCCCCGAAGGCGCGCCTCCCGCCCCATTGTGTACACGACAATACGCGATGAAAGAAACCACCAAACCCCGCACGGAAGAAGCCGGACCGGCCGAGTCGATCGTCGAGGAGGTCCAGCGCATCGTCCAGACAGATCCTCTGCCCGAATCCGTCGCGGACTCAGAATTGAAGGTCCTTCTTATCAACGGCCCGAACCTCAACCTCCTTGGCAAGCGGCAGCCCGAGATCTACGGCGCAACGACCCTGAAGGACATCGAGGAGAAGGTCACCAAGCGCGCACGAGAACTCGAGGTCGATGTCCGCTGCTTTCAGTCCAACCATGAGGGCGCGATCGTCGATTTCCTGCAGAAGGAGGGGCCGACCGCGAGTGGCGTCATCATCAATCCTGGCGCCCTGACACACTACAGCTACACTCTGCGCGACGCTCTTGAGGCGATCGACAAACCGACTGTCGAAGTGCACATCACGAACATCCACGCGCGCGAACTATTCCGCCGCCGCACCATCACGGGTGACGCGGCCGATGCCGTGATCGCCGGCCTCGGCTGGCACGGCTACATCATCGCCCTAGAATCGCTCTTCACCATCCCGATCACGCGAAAACGCAAGCAGTGACCGTATCGGCATTTCCTCGGTCTTCCGCCGCGAGATCTCTTCCCGTTCGTCCTGAGGCTCTCGAAGGATGAACGGTGCCACCACGGCCACAGCGCCCGACCGCCTCAACCGCCTTCGTGAACGGATGGGCAAAGCCAACCTCGACGGCTTCCTCGTGGGAGCCCCCGTCGAGGACATTTTTCACACCCATGCTGCCAACCGCCGCTATCTCTCCGGCTTCACCGGCTCCACCGGGTGGCTCCTCGTCACCCTCGACCGCTCTTTCATCGCTGTCGACTTCCGTTACGTCGAGCAGGCCGAGCGCGAGTGCCCGCAGTTCACTGTATTCCGCACTACCGGCGGCATCGACAAGTGGTTCCCTGACATCGTCGGCGAAGCGAAGCTCGCCGCGAATCGCATCGGCTTCGAACCAGGCGAGATCACTGTCGCCGCGTTCCAGGCGATCAAGAAAGCCGCCGAATCAATGCCCACTCCTGACCGTCCGAAGCTCCTCTCCGCACCGCCGCTGGTCACAAAACTTCGCGCCATCAAAGACACCGGCGAGATCCAAGCACTCCAGCGGGCCGTTGACGTCGGCGATTCCGCCTTCTGCTCCGTCGCTGATCGCATCGAGCCCGGCTGGACCGAGCGTCAAGTCGCACTGGAAATCGAGGCCGAGGCCAGGAAGCTCGGCGCCGAAGGTCTCTCATTCCCGACGATCGTCGCGGCCGGACCACACGGCGCGATGCCCCACGCGCAGCCGCGGGATCATGCCATTGGGGACGGCGAAGGCGTCGTCATCGACATGGGCGTTATCGTTGATGGCTACTGCTCCGATCTCACCCGGACCATCCCTATCGGCAAGCCAGATGCTAAGTTCCACGAAATCTACGACATTGTCCTCACCGCCCAACGCACCGCTGAGGAGCTCATCCGGACAGCCATGACGGGCGAAGAAGCCCACATGCTCGCCCACAACGTCATCGCCGAAGCCGGCTACGGCGAGAACTTCGGCCACGGCCTCGGCCACGGTGTCGGCCTCCTCATCCACGAAGCCCCACGCCTCGCTCGCCTCTCGAAGGACGAGCTCAAAGACGGCATGGTCCTCACCATCGAGCCGGGCATCTACATTACCGGCTGGGGTGGCGTCCGCATCGAGGACATGGCCGTCCTCGAAAACGGAAAAGCCCGCATCATGACGCGCGCTCCAAAGCTCATGCCGTAAAATGGCCGCGTCGTGGAATTTCGGCGGAATGTAGCTCGGTGCCTTCGGGCGCCGCCACTATCACTCCGTTACTCGAAAGGATCCCCATGATCGAAACCGGCGACCTCCGCAAAGGCTCGACAATCGAGGTGGACGGTGCGCTCTACCAAGTCATCGAGGTCGAGCACCTCAAGATCGGTCGCGGCAGCGCCCAGGTCCGCATGAAGCTGCGCGACCTCCGCGCCGGCCACATCGTCGATAAGTCGGTCCAGGCCGGCTCGCGTTTTGCCCGCGCCCGCGTCGAGCGCCAGCCCGCCCAGTACCTCTACGCCGAGGGCAACCTGCACTACTTCATGAACACCGACACGTACGACCAGTTTCCACTACGCAAAGACCATCTCGGCGGCGCACTCAACTACCTGAGGGAGAATGCCACTTGCAATCTCCTCATGTTCGGCGACGAGCCCGTCGGCGTCGAGCTCCCCGCCGCCGTCGAGCTCGCCGTCACCCAGACCGACCCTTGGGTCCGCGGCGACACCGCACAAGGGGGCACGAAGCCCGCCCAACTCGAGACCGGGATCAGCGTCAACGTCCCCCTCTTCGTAAACGCGGGCGACGTCCTCAAGATCGACACACGCACCGGCGAATACCTCGAACGCGCCAACAAGTAGTGTCACGCTGTAGCTGCAGGCCCTTAGGCCTGCCTCTATACTGAGAATGTGCCGCTTTCCGTCATCCTGAGCGCAAACCATGCCCGCGCGTGGAACCCGGTCCCGTCGCGAAGGAATACTGGCCGTGGGCGGGGTGTGAACGGCCCCCGCACGCCGCTGGCGACTTCGCACGCCTTCATGTCTTTCCCCTCGCTTCCTCCTCTCTCCTTCCTTCACCATGATTGAAGCCACCACCGTCTCCGCCCTCGCCCGCTATCTGAAGGACCTCCTTGAGAGCAACCTCACGCTCACCAACCTCTGGGTGGAGGGCGAGATCTCCAACCTCACACGCTCCCAGCGCGGCCACGTCTACTTCACCCTCAAGGATGCGAACGCTCAGATTGCTTGCGTCATGTTCCAGCGCCAGTACCGCGGCGCGCCGCTCGAAAGCGGCGCCCAGGTGCTCGCCCACGGCAGCGTCTCCTTCTACGAGCAGCGCGGCAACGTCCAGCTGATCGTCGATTTCGTACAGCCGGCCGGAGTGGGCGCTCGCCAGGCGGAATTCGAACGCCTCAAGGAGAAGCTCGCCGCCGACGGCCTCTTCGACGAGGCCCGCAAACGCCCCCTGCCCAGCTTCCCCGCCCGCATCGGCGTCGTTACCTCGCCGACCGCCGCTGTATTCCACGACATCTGCAACGTCCTTCGCCGTCGCTGGCCGCTCGCGGAGATCGTCCTCGCCCCGAGCCCTGTCCAGGGCGCCGAGGCCGCAATCGGCATAACTGAAGCCATCCGGCAGCTGAACCGGCTCATCGACATCGACGTCATCATTCTCGCTCGTGGCGGCGGCTCCATCGAAGAGTTGTGGCCATTCAACGAAGAAATCGTCGCCCGCGCCGTCTACGCCAGCAGCGTGCCCGTCGTCTCCGGCGTCGGTCACGAGACCGATTTCACCATCGTCGACTCCGTCGTTGACGCCCGCGCGCCCACTCCCTCCGCCGCCGCCGGGGCCGTTGCCCCCGATTGGCGTGATATTTCCCGCCGCGTCGATGCCATGCTTCTCGCGGTTTCGTCCGCCGCCATGAGTAAGGTCAGCCAAAGCGCAATCCATGTCGACCGAGCCAGTCGTCGCCTTGCCTCCGCCCTCCCCGATACATCTCGCTACGCCGAACGCCTGGCGTCGCTTCTCCGCCATGCCGCTGTCGGTCTGGCCCGCGGCCTTGATCAGCGTAGGGAGCGAACGAACGCATACGCCTCTCGCCTCCGTGCCCTCGACCCCGCGGCTACCCTCTCCCGGGGCTATGCCGTCGTCCAGATCCGCGACGGTAGGCAGGCCGTCACCAGCGTCAAGCAGGTGAAGGGGGACGAGCGTCTGGATGTTCACGTTAAGGACGGTCGATTCCCGGCCGAGGTCTCCCGCCAGTATGGCTTCTAAGCAACCCGAGAAGGACGGCGCGCCTCCTCTGACTACAGCCAACGGGTTCGAGGCGCTATACGGCCGGCTGGAGGAAGCGGTTACCGAACTAGAACAGGGCGGCCTCACCCTGGAGGAATCGCTCACGCTCTACGAGGAAGGCATGAATCTCGCGCGCCGCTGCCAGGAGCTCCTCCAGCAGGCCGAACTGCGCATCACGCGCCTCCAGGAATCGTTCACCCACGGCCTCACCGCTATCCATGAAGACGTCGCGGAATACTCGCCTGAGAGCGAACCAGAACCCGTGTCGGACGAACTGCCGCTCGAATGAACTGCAAGACCGCATCCGGCCGTAGCGGCGGGGCAACCATCTGCACAGCACAGAGTCACTCTGACTCAAGCCTCCGCATCCTCTCGATGTCCGCCCCCAGCGATTGCCTCGCCCGGAGGACGCCCCGTTCGGCCAACCGCGAGGTATCGAAGGGTTGAGTGGACAAAATACGCCTCCCTCCGAACGACTCATCTGCGCCGACTTTCACAACCATACGCATTACTCGCCCGACAGCATCCTCGCACCCAAGCAGTTCGTCCGTGAGGCACGCCGCCGGGGTCTCACCACGGCGGCCATTACCGACCACAACACGATCCGGGGAGCCCTCGCAGTCCGTGACATCGCCGATTTCCCGATCATTATCGGTGAAGAGGTCAAGAGCGCCGACGGCGAAATCCTTGGCTTATTCCTGTCGGAAGATATCCCACGCGACCTTCCGGCGTCGGAAACGATCGCGCGCATCAAGCATCAGGGCGGGATCGTCGGCGTCCCCCACCCATTCGATTCGCTACGGTCCGCCTTGCGTGAGGACGTTCTCCTCGCCGTGATCGATCAGATCGACTTCATTGAGGCCCTGAACGCCCGCATGGTCTTCTCCTCGCACAATGACAAGGCCCGCGCGTTCGCATCAGACCGTGACCTTCCCGTAACCGCCGGCAGCGATGCCCATTCCTCGTGGGAGGTCGCTCGCGTCCACGTTGAGCTGCCGCCATTTGAAGGCCCCCCCGATTTCATCGCTGCTCTGCGTCAGGGACGCCTCGCAGGCCGCCTTTCCACGCCCTTCGTACACCTCATCAGCCGCTATGCTTACCTCCGCCGCGCCCTCGGCTGGAAGCCTAAGTAAATGCTGTTCGTGGTGAACCCGGATTCCATTCGTGCGGAACACAAATTCCCGTTCGTGCTGAGCGGGTCGAAGCACCGCTCGGCTGCCGAGCGCAGGCTTCGAGGCCCGAAGCTGGGGCGCATCGCTCGGCAAGCTTCGCTTCCTATTCCCCCTTTCGCCAGAAGTGAAGGACCATGCTAAAGATCGGCTGGTTCTCCACGGGGCGAGGCCCCGGCTCTCGCAAGCTACTTGCCGCCGTCCAAGATGAGATAGCCTCCGGACGCCTGGACGCCCATATCGCCGGCGTCTTCTGCAACCGCGATCTAGGCGAAGATGAGAACACTGACCTCTTCCTCGAGCAGGTCCGCGGCAACAGCGCACCGCTCGTCTCACTTTCCTCTCGCGAGTTTCGTCGGCGTCTAGGCGAAAAGCCGGTTCTCAAGGGCGACCTGCTCCCTGAGTGGCGCAGCGAATACGACCGTGAGGCCATCCGCCTGCTCGAGCCTTATCCGTTCGATATCGGCGTGCTCGCCGGCTACATGCTGATTTTCACGGAGGTGTTTTTAAGCGAGTATGATCTCCTGAACCTCCACCCGGCGTCCCCCGGCGGCCCGAAAGGCATCTGGCAGGACGTAATCTGGCAGCTCATCGAGGCCCGTGCGAACCGGGCCGGCGTGATGATGCATCTTGCCACCCCGGAACTCGACAAAGGGCCGCCGGTCACGTTTTGCACCTACCCCATACGAGGGCCGGCCTTCGATCCACTTTGGCGGTACGCGGATGCCCGAACCGTGGAAGACATCAAGGCGGCCGAAGGTGAGGCAAATGCGCTCTTCGCCGAGATCCGCCGTCAAGGCGTCGCCCGCGAAGTCCCGCTCGTCATCGAAACGCTTCGCGCCCTCGCCGATCGTCGCATTCGCATCTCCGGCAAACGGCCAACTAACGCCTCCGGCAACCCCATTCCGCCGGCCGACCTGACGCAAGAAATCGAGCGCGTCGTCGCCGAGACCGCCGCTTAAGGACGGCGGAGCTTATTCAAAGCTCGTAATGTCGCGCCCAATTCCCGGCCAAGCCTCTCAACTATGCGTTTTCGCTCCTCGGCGACGTCCTCATCTGTCAAGGTTCTGTCGCCCGATTGGAACGAGATAGAGAACGCCAGAGACTTCCTCCCCTTCGGTACGGGTAGGCCCGTATAGACATCGAAGATCGAAACCGAGCGCACAAGATTCGAACTCTCGATCACGCTCATCGCGCGGCCTGCTGGAACTTCCTCGTCGACAATTATCGCCAGGTCCTCTTTGACCGATGGGTACGGCGAGACCGGTTCATAATGGATCGTCACCGGCACGTGCGGCAATAACGCCTCAAGGTCAAGTTCGAAAATCGCTATGTCCTGCTCGACCTCGAACGAAGCCGCCACGCGTGGGTGCAACTCCCCCACCAAACCCACCCGCCGCCCAGCGATTGTCACCTCAGCGGTGCGGCCCGACAGAAACGGGTGCTCGACCACTTCTCGATATTCGGCGGCTACACGAAGATCGGCGAGAACATGCTCCAGGTGCGCCTTCGCTTCGAAAAAACCGGCCGGTTCCCCGGTTGGCTGGCCCCAGCGGTCGGGCTTGCGTCCTGAGAGGGCCGCGCAAACAGTCTCGACCTCATGCGGCAGGTCATTGTCGTTCCGCAGGTAAACGCGCCCCGCCTCGAACGTGGTGACCAATCGGCCGCCGGACGCGCGAATATGCTTCGTCAGCGTTTGGAGAATTGAGCCGCGCAGTGTCGTCCTCGCGTACTCGAACTCTCGGCTCATCGGATTCGCGACTCGAAGGGGCGGCGTCGTGGCAAGCTCTTCAGGAGGAAGCACCTTCTGAAGCGTGGGCAGGTCCGTCAGCGAGTAAGTAATAACTTCGCGCAGCCCCGAAGCCGCCAACGCCTGCCGCACGCGCTCGCGGAGCTCCCGCATTGGCTGCCTCTGCACCGGTGGAATCTCGCCGCGAAGATGTGTTGTCGGCAGCTCGTCATAGCCCAGGACCCGCGCGACTTCCTCTACGACATCATCGGCAATCGCTACATCGGTCCGCCAGTAAGGAACCCTTACAATGAAGCGGTCGGGCGGGATCCAGCGGCAGCCAAAGCCCAGTCCCTCCAGGACTCGGCGGACCTCACCCGAAGACAGCTCGACCCCAAGTACCCGCGCGAGACGCTCCTGAGTGAGTGTTATGCGGACGTCCTTTGGCTTGCCGGCTGTCACATCGATAAGACCTTGCGCCGCTCGCTCCCCGCAAATCTCGATCATTAGTTTGACCGCCCGCTGTGCTGCGATAGGCGGCAGATGAACACTGAGCCTCTTCTCGAACCGCCTGGAGGCGTCGGTCTCGACCTTCAGTGCTTGACGCGTCCGCCGGATGCTCGTCGCGCTGAAATTCGCCGACTCTAGGAGCACTGCCCGCGTCTCCTCTGTCACCTCGCTTTCGGCGCCTCCCATTACACCGGCCACGGCCACCGCATCGTCGGCGTCCGCGATTAGCAGCATCTCCGGCGAAAGCTCACGGTCAGTGCCGTCCAGAAGACGCAACCTCTCCCCCGGCCGTGCCCGCCGCACGACGATTCGCTGCCCCTTCAGTCTGTTGTAATCGAATGCGTGTAGGGGCTGCCCCATCTCCAACATGACGTAGTTCGTTATGTCGACGACGTTATTAATCGGACGCATGCCCGCCGCGACCAGACGCTGCTGCATCCATGCCGGCGACTCGGCGATCTTCACATCCTCGACCAGCGCAGCCACGTACCGCGGACAAAGGTCGCGGTCTACGACTTCCACTCGAGCCCGCCCCTTGATTGGCTCCCCCGTCGCCTCGTACACGATCGACGGATCCCGCACCTTCCTCCCGGTTAGCGCACCAACCTCACGTGCCACACCGAGGACCGAGAGAAGGTCCGGCCGGTTCGGTGTCAGGTCGAGATCGAAAATAGTTTCCCCGATGACCGATGCAAGTGGTTCACCGACCGGCGCGTCCTCGGGCAGTACCAATATACCTTCGTGCGAATCCGAGATCCCCAGCTCCTTCTCGGAAAGCACCATGCCGGCCGACTCAACGCCACGGATCTTCGCTCGCTTGAGCACTGTCGCCTCTCCGCTGTGCCCGTCGATCAGGCGCGTGCCCTCCGGCGCGAACGCCACCTTCTGCCCGAGCGCCACGTTAGGCGCCCCACACACGACCGTCTGCGTCTCCCCAGTTGCGAGGAGAGCCGTAACCAGCACAAGCCGGTCGGCGTTCGGGTGCGGCTTGATATCGACAACCTCGGCTACCGTCACGCCATCCCACTCGCCGGCTGAGGAGATGATTTTCCCTACTTCCACGCCAGCCGTCGTCAGACGGCGCGCAAGCTCTTCTGTCGGGAGCGTGATGTCAACGTAGTCGGCCAGCCAGCGAAGCGGTATCAGCATCAACGAACTGTCAGAATTGCTGCAGGAAGCGCAAGTCGTTCGCGTAGAAGTGACGGATGTCGTCCACACCGTGGCGCAGCAGCGCGATCCGCTCTATACCGAGGCCGAAGGCAAATCCAGTGTAGCGGTCGGGATCATAGCCGGCGTTGGCGATGATCTCCGGGTGCACCATCCCGGCGCCTAGGATCTCGATCCAGCCGGTCCGCCCGCAAGTACGGCAACCCTCGCCCCGGCAGATGAAGCAGTCGATCCTCAGCTCCATTCCGGGCTCGACGAACGGGAAGTAGTCGCAACGAAATGCCACGCTGCGCTCTTCTCCGAAAATGCGCCGCGCGAACTCGGTCAGGGTGCCCTTCAGGTCGGCCATGCTTATTCCGTCATCAATCGCTAGGCCCTCGACCTGGGTCATCATCCACTCGTGCGTCGGGTCCGTCGCTTCGAACCGATAGCACTTCCCCGGTACAACCACACGAATGGGTGGCTGCGTGTGTTCCATTATGCGAATCTGGTTGGGCGACGTGTGCGTCCGTAGAAGCATGGAACGCCTGCCATCGCCTTCGTGATCGATCCATAAGGTGTCCCACATGTCGCGGGCCGGGTGGTCAGCCGGGATGCGAAGGGCCTCAAAATTGTAGTAGTCCCACTCTATTTCGGGGCCTTCGACCACCTGGAACCCCATGTTCTCGAACGCCTCGAGAACGTCTCGCAGAGTCTGGGTGATTGGGTGCAGCGATCCGCGCGGGAGGGGCGGTCCCGGCAGCGTCACATCCAGCCGCTCTCCCTCTGTCACTTTCGCCACACGGTCTTGCTCGAGGCGAGCACGCTGCTCCTGATAGGCAGCTTCCAATCGCAATTTGATGCGGTTTGCCTCGGCCCCCAGACTTCGTCGCTCCTCCAGCGGTAGGTCCGCCAGTCCTCGTAGCACCCGTGTCAGCTTGCCCTTGCGGCCGAGATAGCCATGCCGCCACGCCTCGAGTTGGGAGGAGTCGCTTACCCTGCCCAGCTCTCGCATAGCAGACTCTTCGATTTCGGAGATAGGGTCTGACACAGAAGTCATCTTCTTCGATGGGACCGGAGGGCACGCCGGCGTGGCATATTATAGGCGGCACAAGAAATCGCGGGCAACGCGAGCCGCCGGCTCCGCGTGCTTGACAGCCTTCCGCCTCGCGATATGATTTGCAGCGCCATCGAGTGTGAATCGATAGAGGAGGAGTTCGAAATGCGGGCTTATGTCTTAATCGAATCGGCGGTCGGCAAGGCGAATGCTGTTGGAGAGGGCGTAAAGAAGCTAGACCTGTCAGACGCCACTGTCGTCGCCGTCGATGCGGTCACTGGACCGTACGACGTGATCGCCCTACTCGAGTCCGACGATCTAGACAAAATGGGGCGGGCGATCACGGATGGCATCCAGCGAGTGGAAGGAGTGCAGCGTACGACGACCTGTCTGGTCGTGCGCCTCGGCTAGCAACAGACAGAGGTGGATGCGATCGGCAACTCTATTTCGGCCATGATCTCGATTGAAGAAGCCCTGGGCCGCATCCTCAGCTACGTGGATGTGCTGCCGGCCGAACAGCAGCCGCTCGTAGACGCGCTCGGGCAGGTGCTGGCTGCGGATGTCAGTTCGTCCTTCGACATTCCGCCACTGGACAACACTGCTATGGATGGCTACGCGGTCCGCGCTGAGGACACTGCTGGGGCGACCGAAGACCCGGTCCAGCTCCGCGTCATCGGCGAACTTGCCGCCGGCTACACCTTCGATCGAACCGTCGAGCCGGGCGCGGCGGTGCGCATTATGACGGGTGCCCCCGTCCCCGCCGGCGCAGACGCAATCGTCCCTTTCGAGGAAACGGACGAGCCCTTCCAGGCGGCGCCGTCTGGAGTACGCCGATTAGCCGCTGAGGTGAAAGTCCTGAAAACGGCTGAGACCGGCGCCAACATCCGTCGGGCGGGCGAGGACCTTCGCGCCGGTCAGGTCGTTGTCCCGAAAGGCACCGTGCTGCGGCCGTCGGAAATCGGCGTCATCGCCTCAGTCGGAACCGCGGCCGTCAAGGTCATCAGGCGTCCGGTCGTCGCCGTGTTATCGACGGGCGATGAGCTCCTCGAGCCCGGCGAACGCCGCGCCGGCGCCCGCATTTACGACAGCAATGCTCACAGCGTTTCCGCGCTCGTCCGCCGCTACGGCGGAGTACCAATGATGCTTGGTATTGCGAAGGACACCGTCGAAGAGCTTACGGCCAAGATACACGAAGGCCTGGCAGCGGATCTCCTGATTACATCGGCCGGGGTGTCCCGAGGTGACTACGACATCGTCAAGGACGTCCTCACGCGCGAAGGCGAGATCGATTTCTGGACGGTCGCAATGAAGCCCGGCAAGCCACTGGCATTCGGCTGCTTCCAAAAGGACGGCCGGCGCATTCCGCATATCGGTCTGCCCGGCAATCCGGTCAGTGCCATGGTCGCGTTCGAGATCTTCGGCAGGCCGGCGATGCTAAAAATGATGGGAAAGAGCGATTGGCGCCGCCCGATCGTCCGGGCGATCGCAGAAGAGCATATTGTTAATCGCAATGACCCTCGGCTCTTTCTCGCACGCTGCATCGTAACGGAGCGCGACGGACGGTACTATGCGTCGCCGACCGGTGCGCAGGGTTCGGGGATTTTGACTTCAATGATGCGTGCCAATGCTCTGACCCTCATCCCTGCCGAAATCGACGTAGTCGAACCGGGCGAAGAGATCCAGGTAATGATGCTGGACTGGAGCCGCGGCGAAGAGTGGGGTTCTTATCTCGCTGAGGGACAGGACTCCGCTGCGGCTGCCATCGGCGAGACTGCGGCGTCTCCTTAGACTCTACGGGCTGGTTTCGCGGGAGCGGTCAGAAACCCGGCAGGATGCCGTTGAAGCCGGACGCTATCGCAAGACCTAGAAACGTGGCGGCGAGCACGCAGACAGCAACGATGAACGTCAAGATGAGGCTGTACTCGGCCAGAGCCTGGCCGGATTCTTCGGGCATCCGCGAAATTGCACGTACGTTAGCCGCCATTATGATCACGCTTCCTTGCTCAGACACTGCCTCCGAATGAATAGACGCGCCTATTTGACGCCCGTTAGCGTGTTGTCAGTAAAGATTTGAGCAATTTGGGCGCTCATCCGGCAGCTCACTATTCCCCAAAAATCTCGACCTATCTATCCGACGCTTATCGTCTCGCCAGCCGCATGCGCCGATCGGTAGATCGCGTCCACCACGCGGTGCGCCTCGAGCGCCAGCCCGAAGTCCGGGAACGGGTCCTCGCCCAGGGCGACCTTACTGAGGAAAAAGTAGTCTTCCAGGGAGTAGCGTAAAGCGCCGCCGAACGGATCCCCTGGAAGGCCGATTAGCTCTAGATAGCGAGCGGTTACGTCCTCCTCGCTTAGGACGATCGGTTCCTCGTCGTGCTTCTGGTAGCCAATCGGCCCCATAAAGTCGTTGTCGATGTGAAACAAGGCGTTCTCAAAAAACAGCTCCAGTCGGCGTGAGGATGGCCTGCGAAGGACGTTGTGCCAGATCGAGACCAGTTCGGCGCGCCCCCCGCTCGTAAATTCCATGTGGGCGGTCGCGAGGTCTTCGACGCCATCATGACCGGCGAAATTATCGATGCTTCCTCTCACCGTCGCGACATCCCCACCGAACCAGCGCAAGACGTCCACGTCGTGGATCGAGTGCTCCAGCAGCGTCCCCGAGCCGGACAGCCATCGGTCCTTTCGCCATTCACTCGCATAATGCCCCTGTATCGGGAAGAACTGATCGTCCCGAAACACTGCAGTCATTAGACGGCCGATCGTTGCGTCTTCAGTCAGTAACTTGAGGACGGTCAGGATCGGCGAGTGTCGCAGGATCAGCCCGACGCCCGCCTTCACGCTCGCGGCATCAGCCGCTGCCACTATCTCTTCGACATCCGCTAGTTTGGTCGCCAGCGGCTTCTCGCAGAAGATATGCTTCTCCCGCCCCGCCGCGCGCATTACCAGTTCTTTGTGGCCCGCCGTCGGCACGCAGACGTATACGACGTCGACTTCCGGTGAATCGATCAGCTCTTCAGCCTTCGTCGTCACCAACTGCGCGCCCGTTCTCTCGCCAAACGAACGCGCGCGCCCTTCGTCCAGATCGCAAACAGCAACGTAACGGGCATCGACCAGTCCCTGCTTTATCAGGTAGCGGATGGCTATCGAATGGAAGCGGCCAATGAAGCCGCAGCCGATCAGGCCGATGTTCACGGAGGTCACGACACCACGAGTTCGCGACGGCTGGGGCGATGAGTCACGATTTCTGGGGCAGGCCTTCGAGTATGTGATCGAGCGCCGGCGCCACGAACTCGGCTAGTGCGGCCCGCCTATCCTCCGCCGGTGCGCTCGGAGGTACGTGGCGGCCGAGCAGGCTCTCCTGGAAAGTCATCAGGATCGTGTAGATGATGTGCCGCGCGACTGTCCCGTAAGAATTGCTCGGAAGTTCTCCCTTGTCTTGGTATCGGCGTAGTACCGCAGTAAGCGCATCTTCCCAGAGACCGACCAGCCGGTTGTATTGCTCGAGCGCCGCCTCATCTCCGCCCAGGCCTTCCATGATGATCAACCGCAGAAAGTCCCGGTTTTGGTCCATGATGTTGATCGCGCCGCGGGCCACCCAATGGAGGGTCTCTTTAAGTGGCGCGTCCGCTTGGAGCCGGGCCAGGTTCTGGAGGCTATTCAAGAAGCCGCGCTCCTCGACCAGCGCCTCAAGAAGCTCTTGCTTGGACTCGAAATGGTAGTAGATCGCCGCATCGGTGATTCCCGCTTGGCGTGCGATATCTCGCACGGTGGTGCGCGCGAAACCGCGCTCCGAAAAGAGTCGCAGAGACGCGTCCAGGATCTGCTGCCGCGTGTGCGGCCCCCGACGGGTCCGCTTGGCGGCGCGCAGATGGGTAGTGCGTGGCGAAGATGTCACGTCCGGTTTTCCCTCCACGACGGAACTTAGCACCGGCTAAGCTCTGCGGTCAATGGAGATTATGCGTGAATCCTGCGCGCTTCAGCGGCGGAATTGCCCGAGCGCGGCTAGTAGATAACCTGGCGCGCCTTCAGGTCTTCGATTTGGCCATTCGATAGGCCGAGCAGATCGCCATAGACGTAGTCGTTATCCTGCCCCATCACCGGTGCCGCCCTCCATACGTCGCAGGGCGTGTCGGACATCCGCCACGGGATCCCGGCATGCTGACGCACACCGACCTCAGGGTGTTCTTTCTCGACGAAGAAGTCCCGGGAAGCGAGGTGTGGATCCTCGGCCAGCTCTCGGTTCACGAGCGGCGGCGAGGCAGCGACGCCCCCTGCCTGGAGGCGTTCGGTCGCTTCGAGCGGGTCTTGCAGCAGTGTCCACGACATGATTTCCGCCTCCAGGTCATCTTCATTCGCCTTGCGATCCGCGTGGGTGCGGAAGCGAGGGTCAGCGGCCAGTTCTGGTCGGTCCATCACCCCGCAGAGCGCGTTCCATTCATTGTCGTTGGCGCAGGCGATGCTCAGCCAGCGGTCTTCGCCGGCGCACATGAAGACGCCGTGCGGAGCCATATGGGCCACTCGGTTACCGTTGCGCGGCGGTTGTACGCCGTTCATCCCATACTCCATGAAGCCTTCGCCCAGCACCGCCATCGTGGACTCCTGCTGGGACATGTCAGTGTACTGTCCTGTGCCCGTGCGCTCGCGATAGAACAGCGCCGACAGCACAGCGAACGCCGCGTGCAGCCCGGCGTTTGGGTCCCCGTAGGACATCCCGACGTGCATCGGCTGCCATCCCGCATAGCCCGTGAGCTGCGACATACCGGACAAAGGCACCTGCGCCGGTCCGTAGGAGACGTACCCGCTTTCCGGTCCGCCGCGCCCGTAGCCCGACATGCTGATCATGATTAGGTCCGGTTTGACCTTGCGCAGCTCTTCGTAGCCAAGTCCCAGCCGGTCAATCACATTGGAGGCGAAGTTCTCGACGGCGACGTCGCTCATCGCGACGATCTGCTTCGCGATCTCGACGCCGTCCGGCTTCGAGATATCGAGCTGGATGCTCCGCTTGCCTTGGTTGTACTGGTTGAAGTACCCAGATCGGTTGACTCCCGGCTGTCCGTCCGGCCAAGGGGGCAGCATGCGCAGCGTGCACACCCGGCGCATCGACTCCATGCGAATGACCTCGGCGCCCATGTGCGCGAGCTGCATGGTGCAAGTTGGGCCCGCCCAGACCCAGGTGAAATCGGCGACGCGGATGCCTTCGAGGGGGCCCGCCATTAGGCGACCTTCGCTCCATTCAGGGACTTGATCTCGGCGGTCGAGAGACCAAGCCTCTCACCCAGAACCGCCTCGTTGTGCTGGCCGAGGGCCGGCGCGGGCGTTCGGATCTCCCACGGCGTCCCGCTCATTTTGAACGGAGCGCCAGGCTGAGTGATCCTTCGGGCTTCTGGATAGGCGACCTCGACGAAGAATCCCCGCGCCTTCAAATGCTCGGAGTCCAGCAGTTGGGCGAGGGTCGATGCGGGCGCGAACGGAATACGCTTCTCCTGGGCGGCCCTGTACAGTTCGTCCGTCGTCCACTGGCTCGCCCACTCCTCCATGAACGGCCGCAGCGCGTCCCAGTTGGACGCCCGCACGAAACGGTTGGCGGCAACGTCCCACTGCGTCCACTCCGGCGTGTCCATCAGCTCTACGAGCCGCTGCCACTGGTGCTCCTCGACACACAGCACAAAAATCCAGCCGCCGTCTTTGCACTGGAAGAAGTCGATAGGATGGATGGGACGCTGGCCCCAGCGCGCTGTCGGCATGTTCATGTACGGCCAGAACGCAAACGTCATCTCGAGTATCGCGGTAATGCACTCTTGCGCCGAGATCTCGACGTGCTGACCTCGCCCGGTCCGCAGTCTGGCGAAGAGAGCGCCCATTGTCGCAACTGCCGCGTTGACGCCGGCCTGGTAGGCGCTCTGCCGGCCGAACGGTCGCAGCGGCGGCATTTCGGGATGCCCCGGCCAGCCATTGAGCCATGTCCAACCCCCGGCGCTGAGCGTCGTTAGGTCGTACGCCTTCCATTCCCGGTGCGGACCGCTTTCCCCGAAAGGCGAAATGGTGGTCGTCACAAGCCGTTCCTTGCCTGCGCGAAGCTGCCTGCTACCGAGCCCGAGACGCTCTGCCTCAGCGGGCGGGACATCATGGATGACCGCATCCGCGTCACGCAGCAGGCTTTCGAGCACCTGGCGACCGCTGTCGCTGCTTATGTCGAGCGTCACGCTTTGCTTGTTGCAGTTGAGATACAGAAACGTGCCGCTCTTCTCGGCATGAGGCTCGCCGCCGGGGAACGGCCCCAGGTACCGGTCCGGATCACCGGTCGGCGGCTCGAGCTTGATCACCTCCGCACCAAGGTCGGCCATGAGCTTCGCGGCGTAAGCAGCCGCGCCCGTACGGTTGTGTTCGATGATCGTAAGTCCGTCGAGGGCGCGTTCGGGCATGGGAGTCATATGATATTGGCTGCCCTACCAACCCGCAAACCGGGAACCGGCAATCCTGTGACCATTGAACGCAGATTGTTGCAGCAGACCTTCGAGAACGCGTTCCACCGCGAGCCGGAAGTCTTGTCCGAGGCGCCCGGCCGCGTCAACCTCATCGGCGAGCACACCGACTACAACGAGGGTTTCGTGCTGCCGATCGCCATCGATCGCACGGTTGCAGTCGCGGCCGCTCCCGGGGCTGGTAGGACCGTGCGCGCGTACTCTGTGGACTTCGATGCACGCGATGAGTGGCGGATCGATGCGCCCCGCCGCACCGGCCGCGAGTGGCGGGACTACGTGCGCGCTGTCGCCTGGGCGCTGTTAGACGCGGGATATGAGCTCAGGGGTGTTGATCTCGCGATCGCTGGCGACGTGCCACCGGGATCAGGCTTGTCATCCTCAGCTGCGCTTGAGATCGCCGTAGCGGGTGCGCTCTGCTCGGTCGCGGATATTAGCGTTCAGCCAGAGCGACTGGCT
>Ga0066678_10000167_pt1 | contig 18417 bp, 16 predicted proteins | sample GraSoiAngelo_127_FD_62300 | JGI IMG/M metagenome (GOLD analysis project Ga0066678, IMG submission 62300) | Grasslands soil microbial communities from the Angelo Coastal Reserve, California, USA - 14_0927_09_40cm | ecosystem: Environmental > Terrestrial > Soil > Grasslands | place: USA...
CGGCGCAGGGTTTTGCTGACTTCCTGCGGGTTTTTCCCGGCAATGAATTGACGCGCCATGCCGGCGACGTTGCGGCGCAGCACAAACGCGCTGATCCACGGCGCCATCTTCGCCACGCGCACACCGGTGCGTAACAGCGCGCCGTTACGCATTTCGGCGAAGTATTCATCGAGGTGCTGAACGATGTCGCGCGAGCGGTGCAACGACGGCAGCACGTCGACAAAGCGAAACATTTGCACTTTGAAATCCTCATCGCGCATCGAGAGCTCCATCACCCGCTGATAAAGCCCTGCCTTGGTGAAGAGCGGCTGCGGATGCCGATCGATGAGCTCAAAAATCCGGTGGCCGCGCCCTTCCACTTCCGTCTGAAAAGAGGCCATGGCTGACAATAGAGCGCGGGGATGGGCTCGGCAAAGCCGATTGGGCCGGCTGCAAAAAAGTTGTCCCGACCACCCGCGCACCTGAGGTGGTCGTTCCGAATCAGAGAATGAAAGCTTTTGCATTTGTTCTTTCTGCTGCGCGGATACGCGGAAAAGCCGGGAGCACGTAGAGGTGATTTGCCTGGCAGGCGGCGGAGGCCCAGGGCTCGGTCTGTCAGGCAATCTCTCTTTTTAGCCACGGCGTTTGCCGTCGTTGCTGAAGTCGGTTAGCAAGATCGGGATGGAAACGCGACGGCGGCGTGACGATTTCGCGAGCGATAACACTGCTCCGATCTGCCCGGAAGCGCGCGTGATGCTCGAGGAGGCGAATACTGGTAATGCGCCGTCCTACGGCGACGACCGCTGGACGCGGCGTGTAGGCGAGCTCGTGCGCGAGCTCTTCGAAAGGGATTGCGCGGTCTACCTCGTGTTCAACGGCACGGCGGCAAACGCGCTCGCGCTTGCCCAACTTTGTCAGTCACATCACGCCGTCATTTGCCACCAGCACGCGCATCTCCAGACCGACGAATGCGGCGCGCCGGAATTTTTTACCAAAGGCGCAAAGCTGCTTCTGGCCGGCGGCGCCGATGGGAAGATCGACATGGAGCTCGCTGCCAAATTGTTCGATCAGCAGCCGGAGCTGCACGCGCAACAGCCGCGCGCGCTCAGCCTCACTCAGTCGACCGAGCTTGGCACCGTTTACACAGCCGACGAGATTCGGGTGCTCGCCGACTTCGCTCATCAGCGCTCCTGTTTTCTCCACATGGACGGGGCGCGCTTCGCGAACGCAATCGCGGCGCTTGGGTGTGCGCCGAAACTGATCACGTGGCAGAGCGGCGTGGACGTTCTTTGTTTTGGCGGGACGAAAAACGGCCTGGCCGCGGGCGAGCTGGTCATTTTTTTTGAGAAGAAGTTGGCGCGCGATTTTGAATACCGGCTCAAGCAAGCTGGGCAGCTCGGGTCGAAAATGCGCTTCCTCGCTGCGCCGTGGATCGGGCTGTTGACGGGCGACGTTTGGTTGCGCAACGCCCGACATGCAAACCACATGGCCGCGCACCTGGCAGAGCGGCTGCGGGCCGAGGCCAGGATCGACATCATATTTCCGGTGGAAGCCAATACGGTGTTTGTGCGTTTGAGCCAGCGTTGCGCGCAGGCGTTGCGTGAGCGCGGCTGGGATTTTTATTCTTTCATCGAGCCCGACGTTTATCGACTGATGTGCTCATGGTGCACGAGCGAGAAAACCATCGCCGAGTTCGTCGCTGACGTGGCCGCGGCGAATGCCTGAATCGGCGCACAGTTGCGCGTGCAGGAGACGATTGTATAGGGAGCAGTGCGAATGAAACTGGGGACGCGATTAGGGTTGCTATCATTGCTGCTGCTGCCCGCGTGCGACACAACACGCGACGTCGCTTCCGCTTCTTTTCACGTTGTCACGGCGCCGGTGCGCTTTGTTCATCGGCAGATCTTCGGCGAGGAGGAATCGCCACCACCGCCACCCGCCACCGCCCAGGTGACTTCCGACATCTCGACACCGGGCCAGCCAGTTCCAGTTACGGCGCCGCCACCGCCACGGCGCTCCGTCGCTTCCAGCACGTCGAAACCGAAGACCAGCACCACGTCGAAAACCCGTGGTTCGGCCTCGGCCGGCGCAGCGAGCGCTTCAACACAGTTCCCAACGGCGAAGCCAGCGCCCGGGCGGCCCGGTCTGGTTTACAATCCGTTCGGTGGCGGTTATATCGACGTGAGCGGTTACGCGCCGGGCAGCAAAGTTAAAGACCCAGATTCAAAGAAGATCTTTATCGTGCCGTAAGGAAGATGCGGCGTGCTGCGCCGCGGCGTCTCTATCGCTCGCGCTCGTTGACCGCGACGTGAGCGACGACGCGCTGTTCATCGAGGTGATGTGTCGTCCACTTGTGCTTGCTCGATTGCGCAACGTGCTCTGGCCGTTTTATCGAAGTCACCGGCGTGACCGACTGGGGAGCATCTTTTTTGAGGATAATCGCAAAACCGAGAGCGGCGATGCCGAACAATATGAGAATGTAGCGCATACCGGTAAAATGCAGCAACCGCCGAGCCATTTTTCGGGCGCGCTTGCACATTGCCGGGGAGTTGTTCGAATGCTAGGTAGCAGGATGAAGCCGGCGCCGGGCTCTGTTTTTCGACTGGCAATTTGTTTGTCGATCTTGGGCTTTCTCGGCCGCGCTGAAGCCCAGGTTTATCAAGGCAAAGAATTGGTCAAAGCGGAACTCCTGGCCGATACGAACGCAATCGTTCCGGGAAAAAATTTCACCGTTGGCCTGCTCCTCCGCATGGCCCCCGGCTGGCACACTTACTGGAAGGCTCCGGGCGATGCGGGCCTCCCGACTGAGTTGAAGTGGAATTTGCCGCCTGGCCTCAGAACGATCGGCGGATTGCAATGGCCCATTCCGCTCAAAACCAATGACCCTGGCGACATCCAAACCTACGGTTACGAAGATGAAGTTTTCCTCACGCAGGAAATCAGGCCGGGCGCGAAGATTGACGACTCGCGGCTGACGCTTTCTGCAGAGGCCAATTGGCTCGTTTGCGAAAAGATTTGTATCCCGGGCAGCGCAAATTTGCAGATGGAATTACCGGTATCGACCACCAGCGCGTCAGCTAACGCCGAACTGTTCGCGCGTTACCGGCAGTTGCTCGCGCAGAACTGGCCGGACAGCAAAACCGCCACGGCAAACTGGAGCCGCGCCAACTCGGAACTGCGTCTCAAGGTGACAAGCGCAACGCTGAGTAAGTATCCGGCAGTCGATTTTTATCCGATCCCGCCGGAGAACGCGATCATCGGCCATCCGCAAATCGGGGCGCGCGCCCCGGGCGAAGTCAGCTTCCGTATTCCGGTTGAATCGCCAAAAACCCTTTCCGCCATTCCCGGCTTGCTCGTTTTTGCCGAACGTCCCAATGGAACCGACCGGGCCGCGTGGGAACTCGAATTGCCGACGGTTGCTCCGCCGCGCGTGCTGGGCCACGCCCGGCGGGTAATCAGTTTTCTTTTCTTCGGTTTTATCGGTGGGTTCATCCTCAATTTGATGCCGTGTGTCTTGCCGGTGATCTCGCTGAAGATTTTCGGGTTCATCCAGCAGGCCGGGCAAAGTCGTCAAAAAATCTTGCGCAGCGGAGTTGCCTTTGCGGCCGGGATTTTCGCGTGGTTCACCGCGCTCGCGCTCGTTTTGATTGGGCTGAAAATCGCGGGTCGCGATGTGACTTGGGGCGGGTTTCAGTTCACGAATCCTTATTTTGTTCTTCTGCTCAGCGTCATCGTGCTGGTTTTCGCATTGAATCTTTTCGGAGTGTTCGAGATTTCGCTGCCGCAACGGTTGAGCCGCGGGTTGCTTGCGAGCTCGGAGCGCAAAGACGATCTCGGCTCGTTTTTCCAGGGCATGTTCGCGACCGTCCTGGCGACGCCATGCACTGCGCCATTCCTCGGCACCGCGCTCGGCTTCGCCTTCACCCAATCGCCTGCGGTGATCCTGTCGATGTTCCTGGTCATTGCCGCCGGGATGAGCGCGCCCTATCTGCTGCTCTGTGCGCAACCGGCGTGGCTGCGATTTTTGCCTCAGCCCGGCCGGTGGATGCTGCGGCTGAAGGAAGTGATGGGCTTTCTTCTCCTGGCCACGCTGCTTTTTCTTCTTTACGTGCTTGGCGCGCAACGCGGCGTCGCCGGTCTGATCTGGGCGAGCTGTTTTCTTTTAATCGTGAGCGTCGTCTGCTGGATGAAAGGCGCGTTTCTGACGCCCGGCGCGCCGGCAAAAACTCGCCTGATCGCCGCCATCACGATGTCGATCTTGCTTGTGCTGAGCGGCGTCTATTTCATTGACAAACAATTTCGCGCGACCAGATACGCGGCGAAGGAAGTCCGACTACAGGGAGATTGGCAGGCGTTCACGCCCGAGCGTTTGCAAGCCGAGCTTAATCAACATCATCCGGTGTTCGTCGATTTCACCGCGGCGTGGTGTCTTACCTGCAAATTCAACGAACAAAGCGTGCTCGAAAACCCCGTCGTCCGCGCAGCTTTTCAGCGCCACGGCGTGACCAAAATGAAAGCCGACTGGACGAATGGCGACCCGCAGATCACAAAATTGTTGCAACAATTTCGGCGTCCGGGTGTCCCACTGTATGTGCTTTATTCCGGCAGGTCGGACAAACCGATCGTCTTTCCAGAGTTGCTGACCAAAGGCATTGTTTTGGAGAAACTTGAGACCCTCTCGGCTAGCGTCGTTGCGAAATAATTTATGAAAACCAAATCCATTCTTACACTCATCGCTTCGCTCGCAGTCGCCACCCTTTGGGCCATCGACGTGCCACCGGTCGGGAGCAACGCGCCCGATTTTTCGCTCACCGACGCGGTCGGCAAAACGCATTCGCTCTCGCAATACAAAGGCAAATACGTCGTCCTCGAATGGTTCAATCCGGAATGTCCGTTTGTGAAAAAACACTACGGCAGCGGCAACATGCAAAAGTTGCAGGAGGAATACACCGGCAAGGGTGTGGTCTGGCTGACGATCGATTCGAATGCGCCGGACACCGAAGGAAACATCACGCCCGAGCAGGCGCAGAAAATCATGAGCGGCTGGAAAACGCACCAGACGGCGCTGCTGCTCGATCCGGAGAGCAAAGTGGCCCGCAGTTATGGCGCAAAAAACACGCCCAACATGGTGATCATTAGCCCGGAGGGAAAAATCGTTTACGAAGGCGCGATTGACAGCAAGCCGACGCCGAACCCGAACGACATCCCAAACTCGACCAACTACGTCAAAGCCGCGCTGGATGAATCGCTCGCCGGCAGACCGATCTCCAACGCGCAAACCAAACCCTACGGTTGCTCGGTTAAATACAAATCGTCCTGAGCGGCACTGTTCGCCAGCCGAACACCGCGTTAGACAGATTTTATCTGCCTTTAATTGCAGATATTTGGGGCCGAATTCTCGTTAGGTCTCGTGAATACAGCGCGACATCCAAGATGCTGTCCCGCTTGCGGACATCATTTCATTCCGTGGAACATCTGGCGCGTCAGCATCTATTCGCCCATCCGTTGTCCGAAATGCGGCGCCAAGCTCATTCGCCGACGCGATTTGCAATTTTTTCTTGGACCTTTCATCATTCTTTGCGTCTTTGGAGTTTCACTTTTGCTCGGCTTGTCTCCCCGGGCCTTTTTCGTTTGCGCAGTCTTGGTGATGGTCTTGATTGTGTGGCCCATTGACGCGCTGACTGTCCGGCTTGTGCAGGCAGGCGGATGGCGCGGCTGGTTGCGAGGGTATGAGACCTAACCAATCGATGAAGCCAACGGCCCTACTACGATCTAAGTTTAGTGTGTTTGTGACGACACCCTGCCGTGGCTTATCTCTTTCTCGTTAGCGGTTGCCGGACAGACGCCACGCCAGCCGCAGGATCGACATCGGCGTGAGGCGGACGAGGAACATGCCGAGCTTCATCATCGCACCGGGGATGACGACCGGCCGGTCGGCTTCGACGCCGTCGAGCGCGGCGCGCACAACCCGCTCGATTGAGACATAAACGAATCCAGGGCCGCGCTCGGGTTCGCGGCCGGGTCGTTTGGCGACGTCGCCGAATTCGGTGTGAACCGGACCTGGACAAAGCGCCGTCACTGTCACGCCTGTAGCACGTAACTCGGCGCGCAACGCCTCGGAGAAACAGTTCACGTATGCTTTGCTCGCCGCGTAAAGAGCCATTCCCGGAATGGGGAGAAAACCGGCCGATGAGCTTACATTCAAAATCGTACCGCGTTTTCTTGCGATCATTTGCGGAAGCAAAGCGCGGGTCAGCGAGGTGAGCGCAACGATGTTTACTTGCATGATCCGATCGTCCCGCTCCAGATCGCTCGTGGCAAACGATCCGTAGTCGCCGAGGCCGGCGTTATTGATCAACAGGTCGACGTCGATCTTTTCCTGCTCGAGCCACTGCGTCAGTTGCTCGCGTTGCGCTTGGTCGCAAAGATCGACAACGCGCACGTGCACGAGGAGGTTTGGATCGCGCGCGAGCACTTCGTCGCGCAGTTGGTTGAGCCTGTCGCCGCGGCGCGCCACGAGCACGAGCCCGCGCGCACGTCCCGCGAGTTGCCGGACAAACTCGCGCCCGAGTCCCGCGGAAGCGCCGGTGATGAGGGCGAAACAGCCGTCGAGCTTCATTTCTTTTCCTGATTAACGGTGAGAGATTCCTCGACTTCGCTCGGAATGACAGAAATAAGCGATTTGATTTCGCGCGGGTTGAGCTTGCGCCAGTGGCCGCGCGACAAATCGCCGAGACGCAGATTACCGATGCGAATGCGAATGAGGCGTTTCACTTTGAAGCCGACTACGTCAAACATTCTGCGGATTTGGCGGTTGATTCCCTGACGCAACACAACGCGCAAACGTGTGGGCGTCAGAGAATGTAGCCTCGCAATCTGGGCGCGCTGGCCGTCGAGGGAAATGCCATCCAGTAATTTCGGGGTAAGGGCCGAGTCCCATGCGCGATCGAGTGTGACTTCATATTCCTTGTCGATCTTATAACGCGGATGGGTGAGCCGCTGGGCCAGCTTCCCGTCGTTGGTGAGCACGAGCAGCCCTTCGCTTTGCGCATCGAGCCGACCAATGTTGAAGAGACGCGACAATTTCGGCGGCAACAGATCGAAGATCGTATCGCGCGCGTGCGGATCGCTTTTCGTGCAAACGAACCCGGGCGGCTTGTGCAGCACGATAGTAAGCGGTTGATCGATGTGCACGAGTTTGCCGTCGACTTTGACGTGATCGCGCGGGCCAGGTTGCGCGCTGAAATTTGCGCAAACTTCGCCGTTGATCTTGACGCGCCCGGTGGCGATTAGCTCATCGCATTTGCGACGCGAGCCGACCCCAGCCGCGGCGAGGTAGCGGTTGAGGCGCATTGCAGAAAGTTACATCGTGCAAAAGTTACATTGTTACATTGGACAGCCACTCGACCATTGTAACTTTTGTAACTCTTTTAACGGGTTACTTTCGCGCGTAGCGCATCACACGTCCGGCTTTGTCTTTGGCAGCCCGATCACCTTGCGGCCTTCTTTCCATTGGCCGCGTTTCTTAAGCAGTTCGACGCGCTCGAAACGTTTTAGAACATTGCGTTTGGCCGCGATGGTGCTGGCGCCTTTGAGGCTGCGATGTTGCGACATAAAATTGCGTCCGTCAAAAATGGGCTCTGAACGTAGCGCAACGCTTCCATTTATCAACACCAGCGCGCGCCCCGCCGCGCCTAAAGCTGATTGCTCAGGATAACGTGCCTACCGCAGGCGTCCACCTGATGGTAAATATGAAATCGCTCGGTCAACAATCCCTGCCAGTAGGGCAGTCGTTGCTGCTCAACAATCAGATAAACGTCATCGGCGTCGCCCCACTTTTCCAGCATGAGGTCTTCATCCATTGCGACATTGTTATTTGTTGAGGCGATATGCATCTCGTCGTCCGGCGGCTCGTTGAGCAGGTAAAAACGATGGTTCAAATAAAAGATCAGACTGCTGCCGGCATCGAGCGAACCTTCGTAAATCACCGTGTCGTGCTCGTGCAGTCGGGGGTTAAGGAAACGAGCGGCCTCGGCCAGAGAAAACTCCGGCGCCATTCGCGCAACGCCGTCGATCATACTCAGGCCGGTCGGAAGCATGGCCAGGGCGAGCGCGAGACAGGCGAGCTTTGGGCGGCGCGTCAGCACCAGATAAACCGCGGCGGCAGAACAAAACACCAGCGCGCTGGCGATGATGATGAACATCGGCCGCAGCCCGAGCCAGGATGCGCCCGGAATGCGATGCAGCGCGCGCAGTGTTGTCCAGCTCGTGTCGCCGTTGGCGTGAGGACCGTTTGCACCAGCGACAAACTTTGGAAGCACCAGCGCGATGCCGCCGACAAGCGCTCCGATAACACCGACGAGCGCGGCCCCCACCATGCGCAAGTTTCGGGAAGTTCTCAGCCACACGCCGGCCGCCCAGAGCGCAAACCCGCTCCACATGCTCATCGAGTAGTAATCCTGCCGTTGACCGATCAGAAGCAGTGGAACGAACCCAACTGTCATCCAGCAAAGCGGCAGGGCATCGGCAAATTCCATTTCGCGCGGCCGGATGACGCGACGCCAGGAGAAGAGCACGCCGGGGAGTAGCGCAAGCAGCCAGGGGAACCACCAGAGGAAATGCAACGCGACAAAATGCAAGCGCGGCACGCCGTTATCACTGCCTGCCGCCGCGGGCGCGCTGTGCAAATGCCCCACCCACTCAACCATCACCAGTTGGCGCAGGAAACTTGGGAAAGTCGATTCCGCCCAGATGTACCAAGGCGCGACGAGCAACACGAAGATCAACAAATACGACCAGTGCGGCAGTTGGCGGAACCGCACGCGTGCTTCACGGAAAAAAATGGCGAGCAGTCCAATCACTCCTGCGGGAAAAAGCAGCCCGTGCACACCTTTGGTGAGCGATGCGAGCGCAGCGCAGATCCAAAACCCCAGAAACCACCACCGCCGATAGCGCCGCCGTTGATAACCGCAGACCGCGCAGAACATCGCCGCCGTCACAAACGCGCTGAAGAGCGGCTCGGGCATGATGATGCCCCCGAGCAAAAACGCGCCGACCGAGCAGAGATAAATCAGGCCGGCCAGAAATCCCCGCCAGTAATCGGCCAGCCGTTCGCCGATGAGAAACGTAAGTGCGACTGTCGCGATTGTGGCCAGGGCAATTGGCAAACGCGCGGCGGCCGTGTTGATTCCGAACAGCTTGAACGAACCGATCATGAGCCAGTAGAGCAACGGCGGCTTGCGCAAGCGCGGCAGCCCGTCGTTGGTCGGCAGCAGCCAGTGATGCGACTCGATCATTTCACGCGCCGCGCCCGCATACTGGCCTTCGGTGTGCCCGTAAAGATCCCCCCAGCCGATCGTCGCCAGATGGGAGAGCGCCGCCAGCGCGAGCAAAAAAACAAGCAGCGCGTGCCGCATCGGCGGCGGACTGATCGCCTGCGGCTCGAGCAGCGTTTCTTCAATTCGTAAAGTCTGCGCGCCTGCAACCATGTGATTTGTTAGGCCGTTTGTGCAACGTCTGGCACGGCGGCGAGAGTGCGATATTTCTCCCACTCTTGCGGCAACGGCAGCGGGCGCGCCGCAGGCATTTCGATCAAAGCCATCATCTGCCGACAGGTCGCGATCAACTCGTCGTCGCTCAGTCGCACGACGCGGAATCCGCACCAGAATCGCACGCGCTCGATTCTTTCGAGCCAGCCTTCAATTCGCAGCTGGTCGCCGAATTTCGCGGCGCGGCGATACTCAATCTCGGTGCGGACGACCACCGGGTACTGCTGCTTTGTGGCCATGTCCACGAGCCGCAGCCCGAGTTCTTCGGCCAGGAGCGTCCGCGCCGTCTCGATAAAGCGCAGGTAGGCGATGTTCGAGACGACGCCGCCGGAGTCGGTATCGAAGAACATCACTTGGACTTCAGTTTGAATGCGCGGCACTTTGGAATTCACGACGGCGGAAACTACCACGAAGACCACGAAGGGAACGGAAGTAAATTCAAATTATCTTCGTGTCCTTCGTGTTGATCGGATCACTTACTCGCAAGATCGACATCACAGCCGCGACCACTTCCTGGACACCGACCGCTTTCATGCAGCGAAAATCAATCGGGCATTCGCGCAGGAAACAGGGACTGCATTCCACCTGGTGACGCAGCACGATATGACCATCTCCGAGCGGTCCCGTCAGGCGCGGCTCGGTCGAGCCGAAAACCGCAACCACCGGAACTCCGAGCAAAGCCGCGACATGCATTGCACCCGTATCGTTGGTCAGGAGCAAACGACACTGGCCCAACTCCGCGATCAGTTGCTCGACGGTCGTCTGGCCGGCGCGATTGGTGCATGATTCGCCGAGCGCCCTGGCAATTTGCTCTGTTACCGGCAGGTCGTTTTTTGTGCCGAATAAGATCCAATGCAGTGGCGTTTGCGCGTTCACCGCCGCGGCTGCTTCGGCGAAGCGCTCTGGCAACCAGCGTTTTGCCGGGCCGTATTCTGCGCCCGGGCAAAGACCGACCAATGTTTGATGTTCGATGTTTGATGTTCGATGTGACACGGGAAGTTCGCCGTTTGTCGTTTCTGCGCCGCAGTCTTCCGCGATACGCAAATAACGGCGCGCGTGATGTTCCGGTGGGCCGGGTGCGCGCGGTTCGCGCACGATCTGGTTGACCAGCCAACTGCGCCGATGACCGTGATAGCCAATGCGCTGACGGATTCCGCTCAGCCAAACTTCGAGCGCGCTCCGCAATGAGTTCGGAAACAGGATCGCGACGTCAAACGGCGCGCGCGACCGAATAAGCCGCATCGTCGCGAAGAGCGATTTGTTCGGCAGGGGCAGGATCTCGTCGACTTCGCTCACCAGTTTCCAGATCGGCGCGAGATTGGCCGGGGCCAGGATCGACAACTGCGCATCGGGTCGTCCGTTTTTAATCGCGCGCACTGCCGGTATGCTCATGACCGAATCGCCGAGCCAGTTGCTCGCTCGCACGAGAATGCGGAACGGCTGCAGATCTTGGGGCGAACAACCGGGCGGCAGGTAAACGCCGCGTTTGTAGCGAGTGAGAAGAAAATTTGGGATCGGCGTCTTCCACCGATTGTGCACCCAGAACCAATCTTCGGGCGCGTGGCGAATTTGCCGCTCGATGATCTCGTTCATCTTCGCGGTCAGCTCTTCAACTGAAGCGCCCGCGGTGTCGAAGTGCTCGGTAAAAACCATGCGCCATCGGCCGATGCCATCGGTGTAGACGGCGGCGGCAAGGAAAACGGCGCTGGTGCGTTTGGCGAGCAAAGCGGGCAGCGACGAAGTGGAAGCAAGCCTGCCGAAAAACGGCGTCCAAATCCCGTGATCGCCGGCATGTTGATCGCCCAAAATCCCCACGCCGCCGCCGGCGCGGAGAAACTGAATCACCGCCTGAAAACCTTCCGCGCGGTCGAACAAGGTGAGGCCTGTTCGGCGGCGTGCGCGCCGCACATGTGCATCAATAAAGCGATTGCCCAGCTTCTGATAAACGCTCGCACCCGGCGCCGTAGTGACAAATCCCGGCATTAACTGGGCAAACAATTCCCAGTTGGCGAGATGACTCAGCACCAGGACCACGGGAACACCGTTGCGCAGGGGTCGTCGTATCGAATCGAGATTTTCCGTCGTGACACGTGGCAAAATCTTTTCCACGGGTGCGGACGTGATTTTTGCGGTGTAGAGAAAATTGGCGCCGAGGCGCTGGAAATGGCGACGCACGAGCCGGCGTAATTCGTGTGGCGGTTTCTCATTGGCGAACGCGGTCGCGACGTTACTGAGCGCGAGGCGACGGTAGTTTCCAAGAACGATCCAGGCGCACCATCCGGCAATGTTGCCGACGAGGTAAAGGGCGCGCCACGGTAACGCTGCTAAGACGGCCGCGCCGGCGCGATAGAGGATGTAAACGCAAAAATCGAGCATGCGGAAGGCGACAAATGCTCGCGCAACGCCGCCGCAGAGTAGATTTGCCAGCGCTGCGCATCAATCAATATTAGGCGAGAGTGTTGCCAGCCGATTCCTCTTCTTTCGCGCGGTTGGAGGCGCACGTGCGCGAGCTTGAACGGACTCTTCAGGCCCGAACGGCCGAACTCGAAGCTGCCGATCGTCACATCGCCAGCCTCGAGGAAAAACTCTTCAAGCTGAAGGAGCTCAGCCGGGACCTGAAACAGCTCAAGCAAGAGAAGCATGCGCTTAGTAAATCGCCGGAGCGCAAGATCGGCCAGGTGCTGCTCGCGCCGTATCGATTGCCGCAAAAGCTCATTCGAGCGCTACGGCGCGACCGGCAGGATCGACGGAGTGTCGGCGCGACGGAATATCAGCGCTGGTTCGACAGACATCGCGCCACACCCGAGCAATTGGGCGCGATGCGCGATGAAGCGCGCAGTTTCGCCACCAAACCACTGATCAGCGTCGTCCTCCCGGTGTTCAACACACCGCCGGCATGGCTGGCGCAGGCGGTCGAGTCCGTCGCGGCGCAGGTCTACGAAAAGTGCGAACTGATTTTAGTGGACGACGCTTCCACCGATGCAGCTGTGCATGATTACCTCATCGAGCTAAAGCGTCGCGATGCGAAGCTCAGAATTTTTACGCTCGAAACTAATCGCGGCATCTCAGCGGCGTTGAATTATGGAATCGAACAGGCGCGCGGTGATTGGGTCGGCTTTCTCGACCACGACGATGTGCTCGAGCCGGATGCACTTTTTCACACGGCCAAATTGCTTCAGCAGTGTCCCGACGCCGACCTGATTTATTCCGACGAAGACAAGATGACCGATGCGGGTGTGGAGCGGCCACAGTTCAAACCGGATTGGTCGCCCGACCTTTTTCTCTCCGGCAATTACGTCTCGCATTTTACCACCGTCAGGCGTGAGCTGGTGCGCTCGGTCGGCGGGTTTCGCTCCGAGTTCGACGGCGCGCAGGATTACGATCTGCTGTTGCGAGTCGTTGAGCGGACAGATCGAATCCGTCACGTGCCGCGAGTGCTCTATCACTGGCGCCGCAGCGCCAGCTCGAGTGCGATCGATATTCGGCAAAAACCCGGCCAGCTCGAGGCCGCGCGCCGCGCAGTCGATGAGCATCTCCAGCGCAAAGGCATCAACGCGCGCGTCGCGATCGATTGGCCGACCCATACGTTTTGGGTGCAGCGCCAAGTGCGCGAGCCGCAAAAGATCGGGATTTTTATTCTGCTAAGTGAGGTCACAGAATCGGTGAGCGACTGGCTGGTGAGCATCGGCCGGACGAACTATCCCGATTACGAAATTGTTGTTGTTGGGAATGAAAAGCAGTTACAGACTGCAGATACCTCCTTGAGCCGATCTGCGCGTCGGCTGCTCAATTATTCCGGCCCGTCGAATTGTCCGGCGGCATACAATTTCGCCGTCGCACAAACCGAGAGCCCGTGGCTGCTTTTCCTGCAGCCGCGCCTGCAGCCGAGCGGTAACGAATGGCTCGGCACAATGGCCGAACATATCCAGCGCGCCGAGGTCGGAGCAGTCGGTCCGCTTTTGCTGCGCGATGACAACACGATCGAGCACGCGGGAGTTGTTTTGGAGACAAGCGCAATCGCGCGGCCGGCGATGCGCGGATTGCGCGCGGACGACGCTGCGACCTTGCGGCGCGCCGGTGTGACGCGCAATTGCAGCGCAGTCACTGGGGCGTGTCTGCTCACTCGCCGTGATGTTTTTGCTCAGGCCGGCCGGTTCGATGAACGCCTGCCGCGCGCGTTCTACGATGTCGATCTTTGCCTGAAACTGCGCCGGTCCGGTTATCTGATCGTTTACACGCCATTTGCCCGGCTTTACCAGCAAGACAGCGTGGACGGCAATCGCCTCGCCGACTCGCCGGAAGGCGCTCTCATGCGCGAGCGTTGGGCCGAAATGTTGCAGTGCGATCCCTACTACAATCCAAATCTTTCTCGCGCACGCGCCGATTTCTCGTTAGGCAGTTGACCTGCTTATAATAGCGATATGGACGAACGCGAAAGAAAACGATGGAGCGGGTTGAACGCTGAGGCGCAGAGGGCGCTGGCCGCGCGTGATTACAAGGCGGGCTCTTTCGCGCAACAGGTTGCGGGCGCGGGAGTTGACGCAGGCGAACTGGCGGCGGCGAGCCGACGCAAACCAGAGGTAAAGCGCATCTGGATTCCGGGCGTGGAGATTTTTAGCCGCAACGTTCATTCGCAGCGGCACCGCGGTGTGTTCGGCGAGTTTGTCCGGCGCGATGAGGGAATTTTGTCGAAAATCGGTTTATGGCCGAAACAATGGTCGGTCGCGCGCATGTTCGGCGGCACCGCGAAAGGATTCCATATTCATCCACCGAGCGTCCCGGGCGACACGACATCGGAGAAATGGCATCGGCGTCTGTTTGTGATGCAGCCGCAAAATTATGCGCTGCGCCGCTACGACGATGAACAATGGGACGTGATGTTTTTTGTGCAGGGCCGCGTGGAAATGATCCTGCGCGATGTGCGCGCCGGTTTGCCCGCGCGCATAATGCGGTTCTTCGTCGATGGCGATAATCACCGCAGCCGCAACAATGCGGGCGTGGTGATTCCGCCCGGCGTCGCGCATGCCATTCGGGTGGAAGGCTGTGAGGACGCGATAATGGTCTACGGGACAAGCACCGTGTTTCATCCCGAGTTTGAAGGCCGGATCGCGAGCGAGATCGAGACCGCGGAGCTGCCGGAAGCGTGGCAGAAATTCTTAGAATCAGGAAAACAGGAAAACAGGAAATAAAAGGTTCTAAATTTTTCCTGCGTTCCTGCGTTCCTGATTCAATCTCTTGTTGTGCAGCGGCAATTCGATCCGGCCGAGCTGGAGATGATGGACCGGCCGCAGCCGGTCTCCGCCGAGCTGGAGCGCGATCTAAGCAACCTCCAGCAACTGAACAAATATTTTGGCAGCTACCGGCTCGTGCTGAGTTTCGTCCGCCGCTGGATCAAACCGGGCGCGCATATCTCGATTGTCGATCTTGCGACCGGCTCGGGCGATATCCCGCGCTTGATTGCCGATCACGCGCGCAGGATCGGCGCGCGCGCGGAGATCGATGCGCTGGACCAACAACGGGCCACGGTCGAGATCGCGAGAAAGTTGAGCGCTCATTATCCTGAGATTTCGTACCTCGAGGCGAACATTCTCGAATGGGACCCGGGCAAAGCTTACGACATCGTGCTTTGCTCGCTCGCGCTTCATCACTTCCGTGATGAGGATGCGGTGCGCGTCCTCCAGCGCTGCCGCGAATTGTCGCGCCGCTTCGTGCTCGTCGCCGATCTGCGGCGTGGCCTTTTCCTCACGGTCGGTGTTTATCTTTTAACCGCGCTCGTTTTTCGCGAACCGATGACGCGATATGACGGGCGGCTTTCCGCGGCGCGCGCGTTTTCGTTCGCCGAACTTCGCGAGCTTGCGGACGAAGCCAATTGGCAAAACTTCGGCCATAAAAGATTTCGATTCGGCCGGCAAGCGATCTGGCTCGAGAAGATCGACAATCACTCGAGATGAAGGTCGTGACGACAATCGCTGAGGCGCAGGCACAAGCGCGGATGAAACGGCGCGTGCTCGTGCCGACGATGGGCGCGCTGCACAAGGCGCATGGCGAATTGATCCGCGTCGCGCGCGAGTACGCCGGCGTCGACGGCGACGTGGCAGTGAGCATTTTCGTTAACCCGCTGCAGTTCGAGCCGGGAAGCGATTACCAAAAATATCCGCGGCCGGAGGAGGCCGATGAAGCATTCTGTCGCGCGGCCGGGGTCGATCTTTTGTTTCGGCCAGCAGTGGAAGAAATCTATTCTCAGGATAGCTCGACATTCGTGGAGGAGACGGCGCTGTCGCGCACGCTCGAGGGAAAATCGCGGCCCGGCCATTTTCGCGGGGTTTGCACGGTAGTGGCGAAGTTGTTCAACATTCTTTCGCCCGACGCGGCGGTCTTCGGCGAAAAAGATTTTCAGCAACTGGCCGTCATTCGCCGAATGGTGCGCGATCTCAATTTCAAGATCGACATCGTGGCGGTGCCGACGGTGCGCGAGGCCGACGGTTTGGCGAGCAGTTCGCGCAACGAATATTTAAACGCGGCGGAACGCAGGCAGGCGACTGTTTTGCACAAAGCGCTGCTTGCCGCGGAAAAGACGGACAACATCTCCGGGCGCGAAGTGGTCGATCTGGTCCGGCGAACAATCAGCGAAGCGCCACTGGCGAGAATTGGTTATGTGGAGCTGGTCGATGCGGAGACATTTGAACCGCTCGACGTGGTTAGGCCAAACGCGCTGCTCGCGCTGGCGGTATTTTTTGGCAAGACTCGTTTGATCGACAATCGGTTGCTCAGCGAAAAGACCTCGCCGGCAGCAGGTGCCGCCGTGCGATAATGGAATGGATAGTGCTCCCACGATCCATTATCCCGCGCGGGACAGTGTTTTAGCTCATGGAAAAGGCTTGCCGAGAGGGCAGAAATCGGATAAAAGGGACGGGCAATTTGCTCATGAAGAGGCTGTTCGCGCTCTGCTTTATTTTGGCTTTTGGAAGCATGGCGTGGGGCGAAGACCAATCCACTTCTCCCTACGCCACCGCAGCGGATTTCGCCAAATACGCAATGAAGCTGCGGGAACTGGCGCTGCTCAAAGTGGAACCGCAGGTGTTCGTGCCGACGTCGTCCCGCCCGGCGCCGACGCGTTTCGCCTGGAAAACGAACATCGTTACGACGGTGTTTTGGATCGGTGAACAAGCCGGAGGAAATAATCCGGTCCCGAATTACAAAAGCTCGTGGGATTTGAACTGGACCCAAAACTACGGCGGCTTTGACACGCCGGACCCGTCATCGCGGCGCAATTACATTCCGGTCGGATTCATCCCGAAGCTAAACCCGTTTTATTGCGCGTTGCCCTACAACGATGTGAGCCACGGCCAGTTCAAACCGGAGGCGCCGCTGGTGATTCCGTGGTTTAAGCAGACGTACACGGCGCCTGGCCAATCCGTCTGCCAACATCGATGGATAGCGATTCGCAAGGGCAACCGCACCTGCTATTCGCAGTGGGAAGATTGCGGGCCATTCCGGACCGACCATTTCCAATACGTCTTCCAAAACGAGCGGCCGAAACCAAATTTGAACCACGGCGCCGGTCTCGATGTCTCGCCGGCGGTACGCGATTATCTGGCACTTGCGCCCACCGATGTGACCGACTGGCAGTTTGTCGATGTGCGCGATGTGCCGCCGGGGCCGTGGCGCAGCTATGGCGAGAACAACAACTTCGTTATCGCGCGGCGGCAGCTCGAAAGCCAGGTGGCCCAGCAAAATTCAGGGGCGAAAAAGTAAGCGGCGCTGCGATCTAGCGCAGCCGCGACGCGATCGCGCCGAACTCAGTTTGCAGTTGCTCGGCTCGGCGCAGTAGCGGTTCGGCTTTCTCGTGCTCGCGCGCACAATGCGCCGCCAGCGGCTCGAAACCGGCGGCGATCTGGTTGTGAAACGAGTCAATCGTCTCGTTGAATTGCCAGCTGATGATTTCGAGTAATTCGGCAACTCTGTGTTGCATTTGCTCCTGATAAGCGCTCACGATTCGGACGCGCCGGTAAAACGCGAGTGCCACGCCCGCCGCGGCGCCGAATACGGCTGCGACGGCGAGGGCTTCGGCGATCATGGGATTGAATTTCAGAGCGACCACAGTTGCGAAGAGGCAAAGCAACACCACGGCGGCCGGCAATTGCAGCCAGCGCGCCGTCCGGCGAAAGAGCTGTGCAAGATCCTCGACGTTCGAGCCTGAGCCGCGCGCGCTCATCGCCATTTGCACAGCGTGAAGCAGTCTGCGCCGTTCGCCGGCGAAATCCGGCAGCGCGTGCGGAACTTCCGTTTTGATGTCGCTGGCCAGCTGCTCGTCCACCAGATCGTGCAATTGCGGCCAAATCGCGCGCAGATCGCTCTCGAGGAGTCGCGCCGTCTCTTCGATCTGCTCTTCGATTGAGTCACGCGAAGCTTTGTCGATTTCCAATTGAAACTCCCGCGCCTGCGGGAACTGGCCGGTCATTGTTTTAACCGTTTGCGCAATCGACAGTTTGTCTTTCAGGAGCGGCAGACCGCGCGCGGAAGATTGCCGCGAAGTCTGCTCGACCTTGCGCAACAGGTCTGCGATCCGCTGCGCGGTCTGTTCTTTTCGTGTCTGGAGCAAGCTACTGAGGCGGGAGAGCCGCGCCTGATCGTGTCCGACGACGTCAAGCACGCTGCGCAGTTCGCTCGTAACATCGTGCAATAACACCTGCGCGATTTGACAGGCGGACCGAAGTTTCTGTGTTCTTCCACCGGCCTGACCGACGACGAGATTGATCTGCTCTTGCAAGGGCGCGAACTGCTTCTGAACGTGCAGCCGGTCACTTTCTGATCCAATGTGGCGGGTGCGCAATGCTTCGCGCGCCGAGACGGCGAAAATCGGCGGCGCAAATCCGATTTTTTGCGTCGC